>Ga0210059_1002460_pt1 | contig 29002 bp, 16 predicted proteins | sample Ectturendosymbi2_FD_188042 | JGI IMG/M metagenome (GOLD analysis project Ga0210059, IMG submission 188042) | Ecteinascidia turbinata endosymbiont from Florida, USA - Sample 2 (SPAdes) (version 2) | ecosystem: Host-associated > Tunicates > Ascidians > Unclassified | place: Key West, Florida...
ACTTTTTACTGCAATTCATAATAATAGGCCAATAGCGTATGGGGGGCCCCACGTGAAATTTCGGGGGGGGCCTCACTTACCCTTGCCACGGCACTGGTGGGCACGAACCTCTCTAGGCCTTCTCTGCATCCAATTCGAGCTAAAACAAGCACTCCTCAGAAACATTCCACGTAAATAAACACAATCGATGCATTTTTTCGAATGAAACCGGGCATATGTGTAGGAGCAGGCAAATGTTTGGGATGTGAAGGATTATTACCGGGATTTCCTCGAACTTGCCCGAAAAATTTTGGGGCAACTTTTTGTGCGAAAATTTCCTCATGAGACCGCATTTCGGATGACTTTTAATATAAAAGGTCTTGGTGTGATTTTCCGCGCCATTTTTTCAAATCAAAACACGTTGGGCGCCATTTTCTCCCAGATTTCCACCGATTTTACCCGGATTTTCAGGGATTTTGCACAGATTTTCACCAAATCAAAACTTTGGGGTGTGCGCTTGCAACCCTTGCACCCCCGCCTCCTACACACTGAAGCCGGGCAAAACAAAGATTAAATGAGCGGTTTTTAAACTATAGATAAACGTTGGCTGGTGGGGGTGCATTATACGTTTGAAGCAAGGGGTGACTAGAATGGAAACGGGTTTTCAAATGCTTCTTAAGTGGTGAGTCGATACACAACAGAACAACAGAAAAGTTCTCTTTTTTTATTTTAGATGATATAACCAACGAAAAGAGAAAACTACACACCTTTTCTTCTTATTTTCTTTCATATCAAACGTTTTGTTTGAACAAATACCAGAGATATAGCAAGTTGACTTCATTGAGCCCCAAAAGTTAACAAATCCAAAAATGTTTTCAAAAATATATGTTTCAAAATGACTTCTCTGAAGAGACAAACAACGTTTTCCAACGCTTTTACAAATGAGGAAAAGGTAGCCTCAAAAATTTTTCATCGGAATCGATATCCACAAAATTTTTCAGATATAGCTGAATGGCAATGTAGCAGACTATGTAATGCAACAACCACTTGTGTCAATACTGATAGATATTTTATTATTTGTTCTAAACTAAAGACTTTATAAATTCCCGTTTTTTGCACATATTTTAATAGTACTCCACGTTTTTCTCTGTAAACGTAAGAATCCCGATAATTATTCGCAAAACCACGGTTTGCTTCTCCCTGCGTTTGCATTGTAAATACAATACCACTAAAAAAAGCATAAAAAGCACAAAAAAGTTAAAGAGAAGCATGACTGCTCAGGGCTGATACGCTGACTGACTAATGATGCCCAAATAATACGCGATGAAAAATTTAAGCATGACAACTAAGTAGTTAATGAAATAAGAACAGCAACACAACAGTACATTAATAAACAATGCGTAATGTTTGTGTTTCACGTAAAACGTAAGCAATTATAACTAAGGATTAGAACTAGACTTGAACACGAGCGCTCACTGTGAAAGACTGTATAAATCAAAACCTTTTTGTTCAAGAAAGCATAATTGCAAAACGATCATATCTGCGATATTTTTTGCAAATCTGTTGTAGATTTGTACCTTGCAGAAAGTGATACATTGGTGATAATCAGGGACTGATTTAAGAACCGCGGGGCCCTAGGCCATCTTAGTTTTTGGAGCCCCACGCAAGTGTGACCTAAAAGTATGCGCCTCTTATTGTAATGCCCCCTCAAAAATTTCTTTTGTTGCGCCGCGTTTGGTTCTACAATTGCGTTAGATCTTGAACAGAAATTAAAGCCTTTCCTACATTCTTTTAATAAACAACTGGCAATGCAATCTTTTCTTGGAATTTATAGCTCTTTCATGTAGTTCAGAAGTTCTCTACGTAAAATTTCCGTGGTTTCTAGCGTTTTTGTATTTTTTTTCGGATTTATATACATTTTCATGCGGGACCGTGTTGCGGCCCTCGAAAATATCGTCTAGCTGTCGATCCGATTACATGTACGTAAACTCCTTTTCTATGGAAACAGTAACCACATATTTTACGAAACAAACAAGCACAATCCATTCAGCGGACACAGAGCTTATTCATGGCGTTTTGAAGTTGTCTTTTTCCAAGCAGTACAAAATATAGTGTTTTAATTCTCTATGCCAGGGCTTCTCCAACTTTTTTGTTCTGCGGCCCCATCTAAAAAAAGTTTTTTTATGCAGCGCTCTTGATGGATAGCCTAGATGAGTGGTTCCCAAACTGGGGGTAAATTACCCCCTGTGGGTAATATGCAATTCTTCAGGGGGTAACGCTGAACCAATACCACAATGCTGTTGTGTTTTATTTTTTTATGACGCAAAATATTGAGGGTAATAAGACATAATCGCTACCTTGATTTTGGTAACGGCTCGAACAAGTTTGGGAACCACTGGCCCGATGTTAATGGTACGTGTAAGCGTCTCATTACAAATCTCAAGATGCATTTTTGTCAATGGCGAAATCCTACAAATGTACACAATCCACGAACGTAATTACACAATAATAGAACTACCACATAATGGAAACAGTAAGGTGAAAAATATTTAAAAAAACAATTCAGTTTATAGAAGTTATCAAGCACAATTATGGGATGGATGCAATGGATAATTTTTACACAGATCAATCATTCGTAGATTGATACAAGACAACGCAGGACGAAGGACATTCTTTACATGTTTCAAAAAGGATCAGTTTTTGGACTTGATGATTATCAATTTTGAGAATACCGCTTCACATAAATATATTTTGCAAAAGTCTAAGAATTCATGAATGGCTAAATCGAAATGACTGAGCATTCATTTCATGTCCGTATCCAAAAATGACATAGGCTAAACTCTGTTTTGACAATTCCAGTTGCAAACGTTTGTCATTTAATAACTCCGCAAGCTCATCCTGGGCATGGCAAGTGTGTGCCCTCCTAAAATTTCAATTGTGTAAGGTTTGTGGATCCAACTTATCCTGAATCAAAGTCCAAAGCGCTTCTGAAACTGTGTATGAAGCTTTTAACTTTAGTTTGAAACTACTCGGTCTGTTCTCAAAGCAGCTCGCCTAGCCCCTATAGTAGACCTAGAGTCTAAACAGAAGCATGCCTTCGTGTCGGAATGAATGCAATAAGGTCAGTACGTTAAAACAATCATGGTGTAACAACACATAACTTGTTGTACCTGGTTTTTATTATTATTTGATAGCTCAGGCAGGCATCATATAGTAAACAACTGACAGCATAAAGTACGATATTGCCCCTAAAATAAAAATGCAGTAGAAACAGATTCACTGCAGACCTACTTTTTAATTTTCTTGTACATTTTACAAAAATTGTTATATCTGATTTGTCAAGCCAATTGGTTTCGCAACCCCATTTGGGGCCATGACCAGTGGCGTAACAGGCGGCGGGCGCGGGGGGCAAATTTTTTCTGCCCCCCCCAGTAAAATGCCTTCCCGTACGCCTATGGCCGTGACCCATAGTTTGAGATGTCCTGCTCTATGCCACAGGTCAATGGTAAACAGCATGAAGACAAGTTTTGCACAACAGCAAAGTATTGTCACAACAACTTCAGCTGACCATATGAAGTAAGTGCAACATAGACATGTTTTTCCCGGTAAAGCTCACGAGAAATTGTTCTAGCTGATTTCAATAACATACAGAGCTTCAACAAGCAATCTCCGTTTGCGCGAAATTTAGTAAAAACAACCAAACGAAGCATCCAATACTGAGAATATTGCTCTACATCGGAGTTTTGCAGTGTCTGGCTGTCTTGCGTTGTTGCGAGCTTTTTGTCTGGAAAAGTGAACATCAGTCAAATACCGTTGTTTTTCTTTTTCATTATTTTTTTGTAGCCACTTTCATAAAGACGGCCTGCACCTCTCTCACACCCAGATACACAGTATTGTCGTGTTGTTACTGTACTGATAAGAGTCTAGAGTAGACATTTGCATTTCTGCTCATTTCAAGGTAAATTGTGAAGTTATCCCTCTGTGCTGTTCGCATATCTTTATTTAATATCGAGTCGTCATAGGAAAGAGTTGCACGAGTCCCCCAAAAGCGCGGGGCCCTAGGCCATGGCCTATGCGTAAATGTGTCACTGGCAAGAAGACCTATATGCATTAATAAGCAGAAAACGTAATTGACATTTTAAGAAAGGGGGGCCCCACGGCATTTCAAAAAAGAGGGTGGACGGGTCAATTGCTGAACATAAAGACCAGAAAGAGGAAATGCAAACATTAAAGAAAGATCGGTCGGTCAAACTGAAGTATTCGTCGCTGAAAACAAACCTGCAACTGCTCACTTTATCCCATCACTTGATAACATGTTTTGAGAGGTGAATTACAATGCTACAATAACACGAATAAAACTAATGAAACCAAGTAGGCATTTACACCAGAACTGTCGCTAGAAAGTCTTGTACAGTGGGGCTTTACGTTTGTACAGGGGGGGCTTGGCATTCTAAAAATGATAAAACGTCGCTAATTTATAGCGCTTCATTTTACAATTGGAGAGGCTTGGAGCTTTGTTTGCGGGGCTAAGTCCACCACAACCGCCCCATTAGCAATGGCAAATGCCAATCCTATCCAAATATAACGTGATGGAATCACACCATTCTGAAAAATTCTCGACTATCTCTCTGTATCACGCAACTTAACTTTTTCTAGTAATTAAAATAAAAATAATGTCGTAGAACTTGCAATTGAAAAAACAAATAAAGCCATAAAACAAAAGGAACGCAATATGAGATGTTAAGATTTAGACTCGCTTCAACAACGAATTCATCAAAAACACATTTTTTTAGAAAGAGAAGTTGAGTTTGAGATAAAATTTTCTTGTTAAAACTGCATAACTAGAAAAATTTTTGCGAAGCAAAATATCTATGTTTTTCACAAAGAAAGCAAAAAAATATGTTGACGCTAGTTACGTATTGCACGTAGATACATCAAAAATATAACATTAATTCAGCTGAAAAATAAAAAAGACGAAATACTGTCAACAACAAGTTTGATCCCAAAATATCTAGTTTTAATAATATAACTATTTACACAAAGTATAGAAACTGTTAACATTATTCGTTGACGAAAATTAGTAAATGAGTTTCTTTGTTTTTTCAACCGAAGCTCCGCTTGGGGAGCAGATCCAAGCTAGAAAATACATTTTGATATCTCATTTCACGCATTGCAGTTTCTCTTATCAGTTGTACAAACTGTGGCTAGCAAGCCTGTTAACTGCCCACTGTTTAAACAAAGACAACGTCTGTGCAAAGAATGAAGACCTGAGCGCCAGGCTCATTTGAGCTATAATTTTCTTAAATAAGTAAGAGTCCATTGCAGTACAAGTAAGAGGCATTGAATATGGCAGAGACGTGAATTCACACAAACAATGAAATCTACGAATCAACAAACTTGTACATATCTTGGAGCCTACTTGAGAAACCATACCAAGCACAGAACTTAAAGTTAGGTGTTGTGCTGTTTTGCCACCTCCCACCTTATTGACTCATGATCTCGCGCTTACGAAATTTCGTGCTACAACCTGCAGAGTCAGGGACGCTGGAGAGCGAGGTCATGAGGGGGCATTGTCCTCCCTCATATTTCAAAAGGAGTGACGGGGCGAAGGTGCTTTTTTGATACGGAGTATTTTAGGCAGTTTCTTGGCCTATCAAGGATTATATTGTATTGTATAACGTCTTCACGCCCACACACAAATCGCTAGACTTTTAACATGCATCGCAGTTAAGAGAAAAATACAAAACTACATCAAAGAAGACGAGGATATATACATTGCGATAGTATAGAGTATACGCTTGATGGCGCTAATGCATTTACTGTACTTTGATGAAATACAAGCTTTTAAGACACACGCATGAATGACGCCATCACGATTATTATAATGAAGAACTGCAATGACTTCCAAGTACATCGATGTATAAAATGCATGAGGGAGCTGGAGGCTGCGAAGGACCAAGGGTCATCTAGGCTGCATACCTCCCAAGGACGAAGCTGCTTTCAGTGTAAAGGGAATAGTGTATAATAGTTAGTAAAAGCATGTTACTCTGGGTATAAAATGTAATATGTGCAAAGCGGTTATATGGTAAATTGAAGTAAAATGCGTTGCAGGTAAGGACAAGCCACCAGAAGAAAACGGTTTAAATTTGTCACATTTAGCATTTACTGTTTTTATACATTCAAAAATATTCGTGAATACCAAAGAAGAAATGTCTCAAAAAGGTATAGATCACTGCAACACCACTGTAGTATCACGAGATTTAAGCAGGTTGAGAACCAGTCGGGCAACCATGCTTTGCGGAAAAGAACTCGCTGCCAATGCACGCATGCGAACGGAAATGCATTTGCTTTGTAGGCGTCTCACAACTTCATACACTGGTTTGATGAGACCAGTTTCTGTGAACGCAACAAAAGCCTAACGATGTAATACATAGCAGAGATACTTCATGATTTGACACTTTCCACTGTAATAGCGATCAACATCGACTCACAATGCAACACAATGCAATTGGCTCTTCAGTCAAGTTTAACAAATCTACTGCAGAATGATAGGTGGATTATTTTAGGGTAGAGTCATTCTTGTTTTTGCAACCGCCTAAAACAGAAGGTTGTTCGGGATGGCTGTGGCGCCCCAACTTTTTTCTTTTCAGGAAAAAATTATTTTATGCTTGAAAAAAGTTTGTACCGAAATTGGAATGTTTTATAACAATTTTCTTTGTCAATTTAACTTTTTTCTGGTGTAAATCGCAAGTTAGAGAAACTGTGTGCTAATTAAAAAAAACTGTACTTTTTAAGCGTGGCTATACTTTTTCAGTCGCTTACGCCTATGACCTGGGACAACCTTTCTTTGCATCACATCTCATTTGCGTGCGTTCTGACACGCTTAGCTTTGAACTTCTCACTCAACCGTTTTCTTTTCTTTTGTCCACGAATGTCTTTTGCTTTTCCGTGTGCAACAGCAGCTTGTGTGTGACAGTCATCGGCTTCAACGTGTCTCGACATTTGCAAATCCTCAAGAAAGCGTAGTGTATCTGCGTAAGCACGCTGATTTTTTGCCTCACCCAGGTAAGTCTTTTCAAATCGTACAAGACATTTTTTGTAGGTTTTCTCCGCAGCTTCAAAATCCTCGATTGATTTTTGAACATCTGCTATTGTGAAAAGAGTGTGAACCACATTCTTGCATTTTGTTTTTTCTGCTTTGGTTTTTATTCCTTCTATTGCATTTTGCATGTTATGCAAAATTGGAATCACCAGATCCTTCAACACCTGTCTTTGTTTTATGTTTTGATGGATCATATTGCGGGCTTCCCTTCCAAGCAAGTGAGCACAGTCACCTATATTAGCCACGGCTGATGATTGGCCTCCTTCTTTCTCAAACAACAGTGATGCTGCGAGCAACAAAGGAATCAAATCCTGAAAACACTGGTGTCCAGAGAAAATTGCTGCAAACAAAAATGCCTCGTATCCATCCAAGTTGACCTCGTCCTTGAGAAAAGCAGCAATTTTGTCGGCCATATTTTTTGCTTCTGTAGTGTTTTCAGCGGTGAGTCGATGGTGGTAAATGGCCATCAGATTCGGTACCTGGCTTAGGTTTTGTGGTTGGCGACCGAAACCTGCGGAAACGATGTAAACATGAAAATTAATCCCCAAAACCAATAGCAATTGTTTAACAACGTGGTTCCTCAATAATGAAGTTTGGTTTTACTTAATTTCACATTACGCCTGAAATGCAGTATTTAAAAGCTGCATCAAGCATTCAACCAAAGCGATAGCGAAAATTTGGCAAAAAGAAAAAACTTCAAAACATTATAGGTTTTAAGGCTTTCTTGCTACCAGCAAATACAGCAAGTTAGTAAATCAGCCACTTGAGCACAGGAATTGAAGTAAAGTGTTTATTGGTATAGTGTCAGCCTCTCAGTTGAGGAATTGTTTAATCAATACGCTGTGCGATTCACAGTGGCTATGCCTTGGATGCATGTGCTAAACTCGTGTTCAGAAAACGTTTTATATTTCGGCATTTTTGTTTCGCTGCCTATCAAACACCATCACGTCTGGAAATATGAACCCTGGTCGATCAGTTTCTACAACAGGGCTACTCAACTGGTGGAACGCGGTCCGAATACGAACCTATGGATGTTGACGGCCGGACATCGCCAATCTCTCAAAGGTTTATTCTTTACCCAAAAGTTTTTATCTCAAAATCTTGCGCTTTTGGCCGTACTTCCAAAGCAACTCCTCACCAAATGTATGAGTGATTGTTAATCAAGCTGTTGTTCAACTATATCGCAGCGCACACCTGAGTTGGGCTTGTTATTTTTATGTGGTTGTAACTAATTGTTTCGTCATAATTGCTTAACAATAGCTCCTCACTACAAGGTCCATCCTGGTGAAAATATTGGATTAAAGGCCTGAAAATAGTGATGAAACCTTTTCTTGCTAAAAATAATGCAATTATACAAATTTACTAGTGCACAATCATGAAAGATGGTTGAACAAGGGAAGAGTTTTGCAGAGATTTTGGTCTTTTAGGAAGGAAATGTTGTTTGTTTAAGTTGACAAAATGTGAAGAAAAGCTACGATATTTTCAGCGTTTTTAGGAAACGATAAAGGGAAACCTTTGCATTTTTGGCTGACATAGTGTAACACCTCAACGGCTTGAATATAAAACTGCAAGGAGAAAAACATGCTACTTTTGATTTGAACACTACTACTCAAACTTGTCATCAGGCCCGTCACCAGGATATCGCAGCAGGGGGGCCAAAAACCACAAAGGGGGGCACATTTTTTATATGCAATATTGGTTGTACGCAGCAACTGGGAGGCCAAATATGAAATGGAGGGCAAAGATTTCAAATGGGGGGGGGCAGGAACCACTGCCCCCCTGCTGGCGACCGCCTTGCTTGTCTTTCAAAAAGAATTGGGTCATTTTAGAGAGAGTAAAGGCAAGAAAATTCCAGATATTTTCAATTTTAGAAAAGTTGATTACCAACATTGCCGAACAGTTTGGCGACTTTTTTTTAAAAAAACAGAAACAGTTGCTGCTGTTTCCTCAAAACCCTTTTCATTGTGTAGACCAAAGATGTAGCGGAAAGGTATCAGAGCTCTGCTGGGCTTTTTCGCTTATAATTGTAGGCAGCAATTCATCATTCACTGATGAAGGTGGGGTAGTGGAGCTCCGGCAGCTTGACACCACTGGATGCGGTCGCGGCCAAAATTCATGTGAAGGTAATTGAATTCCAGCAGAATGCAGCAGTGAGACAAATATTTTTGATTACACACCTGAAAACGTCTTATCAAAAGAAGATACTGTATCTCCAAAATTTTTTCCACTCTTCGCAAATTGTTACTAGAAGCTCTCACTGTGTCTGTGTCTACTTGCTGCTCATGGGCGTCGGAAATTTTTTTGTCACGGGTGGGCCATTATGGGATATGTCCCTGATTTTTCTTGGTGGGCCAAAACTGGTGAAATTTGTTTCATTCCACTCGAAACTAAGGAAACAATCTTTTTGCTAATATTTTCAAAATCCAGAGGGCCTTGGCCCATCTGCTCCCCCTTTCCGACGCCTATGCTGCAACCAGAGTGCGAATTTCCCCTTCTGCAAGCTAAATGTAAAACTCGGGCCCCCACTCAGCTCAAACTTCGGTTTTAGTATTGTTTAGATTTCCTGTAGTTTTCTGGAGTATTTTTCGGTGATGTTGTGTTTTAGTACGTATAGCCATCCAAACCGGATTCACCATCATTTCTTAATTGTTTCCGAGTGTTGGCTGGTGACCCCCCTATAGTGGCTAATGGACACATTTCAGCTACGTTTTCCTTCCTGGCTTAAACCTCTCGTTACGCCACAGACTGCTGACAGTCCGCGCTTTCGAAAAAGAACTTTATAAAGAACAAGTTTCGTATCTGCATGACAAATAAAAACATATGCCACTACATTTAGACACTATTACTAACTTGGAACAAAAATTTAAGTAACTGCCACAAAGCAGAAAATGCCATTACCCCCACCAGCAGAACAATAAATAGTGGTGACAACTTATGCTAATATCTATATCCATTTACCAGATTTATATATATACGACATTATTATATTCTCATGCCATGTTTTTGTTAGAACAAACCAAGGCATGTCACATTTGCATGCTCTTATGGGAGTAGCCGGACCTCCAATATTTTTTATCTTTGTAGCTGGACCCTTTCTTAAAGTAATTGAATAGCCCTGCTCTAGAAGATTTGGATATTACGTAGTGGTGCGCGTACATTAAAACGATGACATCATCAGTGGCGCAGCAAGAGGGAGCTGGGACTGGCGGCCCAGGGCGGCACCGTTTGGGGGCGGCACTCTGCTGATTAAAGATTAGTTTTTAAAAGGAGTTTCAAAGTTCTAATCCTTCTTAAAAATTTTTTGAGTTTCTGAAGTTCTAACACTGTTCAGTTTTTGTGTTTAGAAGCCCTAGACTGGTCGGCTAGCCTAAAAGCACGGCATGTGGCTGTGGAGTGAGCAAATTGATGAAATGCTAACTCAGAAGTCTTGGTCAAATCCAATGTGCTGAATTGTCCCAGTGTTTTTCAGGGCTTACTAGGGGGACAATTCTGCCCCAGTCAATATACTTTCCTCTCCAGACAAAGATATTTCCCCCACCCAAGTCACAAGTCCACAAGTCCTTTGAACAAAGAAAAGAGATGACATTCAACCGTAGACTAGACCAGCAAACATTAGGGCTCCGGTAGTTCACAGTTTACATTGCCCCTCCTCTCAGAATCTGATAAAAAAAGGCTTTGCATGAAATAACGATAAATAGCTAGCTCAAAGCTAGCTTAATCCTTTTTCTCCTATCGTTGGTTCCTCAGTAACGCCCCAACGGCACATCATAACATCACCTGACACCTAGGCATTGGCGACGAACATTTAGTTGGAAGGCTGGGTGTTCGATCCACGGCCACTGAATGAATCAAAGTTGTGGCAGGAGCGTTCATCTAAACTGCTGCGGTAAATAGCATATTACAGGCGTTGGCCTACCCTAATTGCTGTCACCAAAATTATATAAAACATTTCTTGGCACATCTCATACTATTTGTTGATGTTCAGAGGGATATATTCAATAAGTGCCATAAACTGTAGCTTAGTCATTAGGTGGACTTATCAACATTAAATTTTGGTGTTTGTAGTGAAGAACTATGCAAAGGTAACGTTGCTCAGTTTTAATACAAGTACTAGTTTTTTGCATGACGTAATGGTGTCGGAAAATGACGTTCTTGAAGCGGGTAGTGCAGTTGTTGCCTGCGTAGGTAACTTTGAGCTCAGACTGTCGTTTGAATTGCTACTAGAGTGAATCAGAGCCTGCCGATAGGCAGCGTGAGTTTCGTAAAAGTCTCCATTGTTCAACGATATGCATAACATTTGCAGTCATAGAAATACTCTTTTCAACAAGAAAAGTTTAGAAAAGGCGTTGCTCTCATTTTAATGAATTTGAGGCAAGAACCTTAGTCTGAAAACCTACCGCAAGTGTTAACGATATGTTCAGATATGATTGTGGTGAGGGCTTTTATTGAGAAGGGCGTTAAGCGAAACAGTTTAATGATTGACCTTTGCAATGGCTGTAGTTAATAAAGTTGTTCAACGCAATTACCGTCAAACGCAAAACGTTGTAGTCACTGCTACGCATTGGAAAGGTCCAGGTTTTTTTTTAAGGTTTCGCTTTGGTGACCGCAAGGAAATTTTAAGAGACCGCTTGGAGGAATTTGAGAGACCGTTTTGGTCCCTCAAAACACCTTAAAAAAACACTGGAAAGGTCTATTTCCTACCTGGCATGATTTGGTAAAACAGTTTTCGAAATAGACGTTTGTTGGTAACCAGTCGCTTGGCCACGGGAGCTTTGCCAGGCGTAGACCCCAAACAAAGCTCCAAGTCCCCCTAGGTTGAAATGTGAAACACTATAAATCAGCTGATTTTTGTCAAATTTTAAAATGTCAGACCCACCTGAACAAACGTAAATTCCTCCACTTGAAGACCTTCTGGCTATTAGTGGCAATTCTAAGAGGGTATGGGTGGGCCATAGCCCCCCAGATTTTTGGTTGTCCTCCTGTTTGATCTCCCAGTTTTTTTCTTAATTTCTTGTTCAAGTTCGTTTGGTTGACACATACAATGGATAACTCTCGACCAGCAATATTTCAAACGATAACTTAGAAACCCTCTAGTCTGCATTCAGTATTTCACAAATGCATGATAAGCCGTGTTGTTGGTTTTGACGGTCGGGAAACTAGAGTTGTTTATGACGAGAAGTTGATCGGATCCTGCATGAAATTTAGTCAGATCGCGGTCGTGGTGTTGAAACAAACATCGGCATTTCGAAACTAAGAAGCAGTCACAGAAATGGGAAGATTGATCTTTCGTGCATTTCAGTGTGTGATGAAACTGGATTATTATTTGTACTGTTAGCAGATTGTTGCTTGTCCCAGTCAGTGGAGCAACGAGGGGGGCAAGGGGGACATCTGCCCCCTGGTGCAGCACTTTGGGGCGCCAAATTGAGGTCGGAATGTTGCGTACTAATTACGAAATTTCAAATGTCAGCGGGTGCTAATAATTACAATTTACAAAATGTCGAACATCATTGCGAAATCTCATCGAGATCATCAAGGTTCGCAAAGCGAGCAATTATGAACCTTAGTGACGTTTCAAGGCGGAGTTTCTGTCGCCAGCAATGAGCGCCCGCTTGTGGTTTGACTCACGGCTACGTCACAACGCTTTCAGAAAGCCAGGGTTGCAAACTTTCCGACTTCCTTATCATTTTATAGTTTCGTCACAATGGCCCGGGAAGCCAGCGTTCACAGTGCATGCAGAGTGCTATATTGCGCATGTTTTTAGAGCAGCGATAAAACTTACACAATGTTGTTACCAGGGATGTGCAGAGGTGGGATGAACGAGGCGACGACCCCGGACATTCAAGGGAGTGGGTCATTCAAAGAGTGAAATTTAAAAAGCGCATTTTGTCAAAATCTTGTAACTAGACCAGGGATTAAAATTTTTCAGTGAATGTTAGTAGCGCGCAGCAATTTTTAGTAGCGCACACGTATAAGCTTTGACATAGAGCATTCATATGCATGAAGTATATAAGGTAGAAAAAAACGTTCGCGCACTCCAAGTTTTTGGTCGCGCGGCGCCGCATTTTTTTACCCCTGAACTAGATGCTTCTTATTGGCTACTAAAACGTGCTGCATGGATCTGGTGAGAACTTGCCTGAGGGAGCATGCAAATGTTTGTTAAGTGACCTGAGAGAGAGATGAAGCACTGACATTGCTACTTTCATTTGTTTTAACTGAACGAAACATCCTTAGGAATTTGTTTATAGTTCAGAAACATATAAAGGGCCGCAATGCATCAAATTGCATGGTTTTACTACTTTTTCAGATACTATTTCTAAAAGAAACAATAGCCAACTCTATCTCCTGTCATGCCGTAAGTGCTATCTTCTTTTGGTGGGCCTATCTGATACGTACTTGCATGAATAAATGCAACATCTAATTCCTCAATGCATAGCTTACCCATGAGTGGAAGAAATTTGCTTATAAACAGATGTCTCAAACCCACAGAATAAAACAAATTATTAAAAACCTAACACATTGAAAACAAAAATACTCTTTGAACTCATTTTTATTGAATTTTCCAAACGTGCTTATTAGCCAAAGCTGATTTTTTACTTATTTCAAATGCCTGTATTTTTCACATTCTCAATACTGGAATTTGGTGGGGGGGGCATACAATCAAGCAGCTGACCCGAGAACCACCAGACCTATCTTCATGCCCCTGGTTGTTACGACTACAGATCGGATGTTTAGGAAAATTTCTAAGCTTTGATGGTTTGACAAACTTCGTGTTAAAAAGGATTGGGTGTGGTTCTGAAGGAAGTCATGATGATTTTTATTTGTGAGATATTTAAATAAATGTTGAATACTTTTGCAAAATTCTAATTGCAGCTATGTAACAACGTTGGGTATATCAGTTATTGTGAACTTTTCAGTTACTGCTACATGTACTTCATATCACTTTGGCCTAGAAACTGAGCATTTTCATGGACATGAATCTCGAAAGTCAGGTCACACAATTGCTAACCTGGAACTTCGCGCGGAGCGTCACTCACCTTAGATATTGCTTAGATTAGTGGATGTGACATATTTCACTTATAGCAGTTTTTTGAAGGAACAATTGACAGATTTACGGTAAAGGCAAGAACACTTTTTTTGAAGTTAGATAATTACAAATAAAACATTAACTCGCAGTCTTTCTTTTATTTCCTGTCAACTTTTCATGGTGTTATAGGGTGTTATGTCAAAGAAAATGCTTTGAAATTTTGTAATTTTATGTTTGTCTAACAGTTTTGTATGAAATCATTTGCCTTCAGTTTTTCATATGCATTTCTCTGTCTGTTACTCTCTTCGATGTATTCGTGGGTCTTCCTCAGTCAGTCCTTTAAGATGTTTTTTTTACTCAAAACTCTGAGAGTGCATGCTCCAGAAACTCCTAGTGCCTGCAGCTTGCGTCAGCGGTGATTGCAACCAGACCTGACCTGGGAGTGGAACAAGAGGGTGCGCTACATTCTGCATCTTCAAAAGGCTCTGACAAACTCGTGGTTTAGAAAACAAGGTGCAACTCTGGCCAATTTTATCATGTGTTGTCAGAAGATCTTTGTGCCCATAAAATTCTGTCGTTGAAATTCATGCATATTTATACAGGTGATCAGGGAACTTTTTGGTTAGTTTTTGCATTTTTTTTCACTAGTTGCTACAATTCGAGAATGTATTAGCGTAATTTGGAGTGTCGAAATAAAACAGTTTTAATGTTCAATCGTGACCAAAATTTTAGAGCGAAAAGCTTCACGCGAAACGATTAGATTCTTAACTCTACGGTATTTAATGATTTCCAAGATTCGAAGATCCTGACGTCAATGTCGTCACAATCACAGGTAGTTTTCAGACAGGTCTAGAAACAACAATATGCAGGCGAATGCAAGGCCGAGTCAGCTTTCCTTAATTTATCCGAATTTGTCCTGCCTGTAGTATTGCGTTCTTCTGCCTTGTGAACATGATTTCGAAACACCTTACGTAAGTAGTTCGTGACTTACAGTTTTAACTCTACCCACACATGTCCTCCAACCTCATAGGATTTTGTACTGATTTTCTGTAATAATTCAGAAGCAATTCTTTCGCGTATTTCAGCTTTTTGCCGCGGAGGTCAAACATTACTATCAGAGAAACACTTGAAAGAATTCGCAAATCATATTCATGTACTGAAAATGGTTTAAAACATGAAGTAACTTCGGCAAAGACTTCGCTTCGGAAGGAGTCGAAGCTGCCTGCATCACTCGAACAATTTTTTCATTTATAGCTGTTTGTAAAGCTGCGTTTGATTGTTACTGGTAGCTATAACTCTTCCCGTAACTAGCGCTTCATGCGAGAGAAGTTTTTCAAAAATGAAATCAGTGAAAACATTTCTCAGAAATTCCACGACCAGTGAAAGATTGGGTAACATTCACATTGATCTACTTTCAGTTAAAAGGTACGAGCTGAAAAATAGATGTAGATGATTTCGTTGATGAACTTGAGAGCCGACATGACAAACGAAGGATTATGTTGCATTGGGGTGATGATGGCATAAAATTTTAATGCAGACTGAGGAGGGATCAGGCTCGTAACCTGCTTGGAACACCACGTGGGCCGAAGAGCTTTCTGAGAAGGGCCCAAATTTTTTTAACGATGTCCAACAATTTTTCCAGAGGGGGCGAAAAAATTGGGGGGGCTTCGCACCACCTGGTTACTGTCCTGGTAGGAATCTGTGTCAGAATCATACTGCCTATTGGTCTATTTGTCTGAATCCGTTTAGGTTTAGAGTTTGTGCGTGTTTTGCTTATGGCAAGACAGTCATAAATCAAAACAGGTTGAAAAGTCAGCTTTTGAGGATCAGTCAGCGGAAAATTCAATGTGAATATTAAAATGAACGACTTTGTTGGGAATAATCGGCAAATTAAGTTTTACGTTTGCTGTTACATCTTGCTGTCAGGTAAACGCCCTAACGCCGATGCACACTTATATGCGGCGCTGCTATGCTACTTTAGGTGCAACTGGTGCCGAAACCTCGCTGCTGTTAACTGCATACTGTATTGGATAGTACTCACCCTATCCACGCTGCAGATGGGCACTACATTCGTAATAGTAGTTGCATAACATTGTTATGGTTACACCACAATCACAAAGTGTCCATAAGCTGCCACAAAAACGGATTAGTCAGTGGTCACCAAACCGTTGGCAGATGGCTTAATTTTTGTGTTTTGTAGTAAGAATAGTTCGACGAAACTAGTTGGCTATCAACAGCCTACTTGTCTCTGTGTCAAGATGGAATTCGTGGTTGGAACCATTTCGCTTTCATGTGAATTGTGTTCATTTCTTGGAGCCATTTTCGTTCATGTGACGTCGGCATAATTGTCTACGGAAAATGGTGTTTCGTTTTACATGTGTAGTGCTGTGGAAGCTGCATGGTTTGCACAGAATATTCGACATAGCAGTAAGCTTGTGTGATTGAATCTACAGTGGCGTTCGGGTGTCTCTAGTGCAGGGGTCTCAAACTGGGGTGGATATACCCCATAGGGGCGGGGCCACAACCAACTGATTTTTTGGGGGAGCAAATAGATATAAACTTGTTGCTGTGCCTAACAAATACACACGTTTTGAAAATTTCGGGGGGGAAATTGCCCGATTGCCGTTCTGGTTGAGGGCCTGCCTAGGGGTACATTTGCCTGGTACATTTAAGGTTAGCGATAGAAGGAAGAAAATATGTTTATGCAATGTTCATTTCAAATGTTTATATTTATACATATGAATATGTCTGAACCGTTTCGTTTTACTAATGAGGGTAGACAAGGGGGAGTATTGAGTCCATGCTTGTTTGCTGCATATTTAGATGATTTATCTACTGAACTAAACAACATAAACGCAGGGTGTTATATTGGTGAATTCTTATTTGAACCACTTTATGTTTGCTGATGATATTTGTGCGTTTTGTCCAAGTGTACCAGGGTTGTAAAGTATATCAGATGTGTGTCAAGCTTATGCAGAATCACATGAAATTATTTTCAACTGCAAAAAAACTGTTTGTTAGACGTTTTAAGGCTAAGACCACAAGAAGCACGGTCATCCCGTTGCTGACACTGGGTGTACAAAGAGTAAAATCTGTTTCCTGCTACAAAAATGTGGGGATCGTTTTAGATATTGAGCTCTCAGATGACAAAGAGATTCAGAGACAAATTCGATATCAATACGAAGCAGTGAACAAGCTGCGAGCTTCTTTTTCTCGATGTTCGAACGCAGTGAAAAATGTACTTTTTCGTTCCTTCTGTACGTCCATATGTGCATCACAATCATAATTATGATGTGATTTGAGGAAGGCATACATCCACAGATTGCGTGTGGCATATAACTTTGGTTGCAGGGCTCTGTACAACCTGCCGTGGCAAGCGAGTGTTAGTAGTCATCAGGTTCAGTGTACCGTTCCTACCTTTGAGGCCTTATTGCGAAAAAATGTGTAGGGGAAGGTTGGGTACAATCGACACTTTTTTGCATTTTTAACTACGGCTACTTTATTTCAAGTCTAAACAAGTTCAAAATTTGTCACACAATAAAACAACTCTGTATACACAATATCACACCAAAACATGAAAACAACGCCCTTCAGAAAAAATTTTACAATCAATTTAAAAAGGGTACTTTTTCTGTCGAGTGTGCCCCATGCCTGGGGCATAGGCCTGGGGACATGAGTATGGGGTACACCTGACCGGTCAATAAAAAGTGGGGCTGCATGCATTGCATAAAGTTCATGTGATATCCTATGTACAATAAGCATTTGCTGAAGGCCTCTCCACTTATGTAATCTGCACTTTTTTCATAAGAAATGTGTTTTCAGAATTCAAACAATTTCAGATGCCAAGGTTAGAATCTGAAGAAAAATGACCGTTATATCATCAGGCAAGTAAACGTATTTGCACCTCCACCAGATGAGTTTCGGTCATCGGACTTGCTTGAAGTTGTTGCATGTGTTTGTAAGTCCGTAGGGATAATCAAGTTCGGTGTAGAAACAGTGAGTCCCTGAAAATGCAATGTGAATTATAGTATATCTGCAGGGTGCTGCAAACTTCAGTTTAAGGGCTTCTCAGCAAAAATGCATGGTTGACCGCAAGACATGTACAATCGCTGAAGGCAAATTGAACATGTTTTGCTTTAAATGCTTTTTCACTTTTTTTGCTATTTTACTTTTGGATAATGATATATTCTGATATTGAAACAGAATCAGATTTTTTGTTGGTTTTAACATCTTTTTTAACCATTTGTGGTATTCAGTTTTGCAAAGGAAACTTTGGTGTTTGCTATTGTTTTAATATATTCTGTAATAGGATAGATCTACGTTTTGTGTACATTCAACCACTTATTTTGCAGCACAAGTTGGCTGTCAGCACCGAAAATCTAAAAATTTGACTGCATTGCCATCCCCAAACATGATAATGGAAAACACGGTCCTTTTCCGCAAACTAACTTCAGCGATTCCTACTTACCTTGCATGGGTCCAGCCACAACACTTTTATATTGCAAAGTGAGGATGCTAGAATGGCTTCATCCTTTCCTTGAAAATCAATGTTCGAGAACAGCACAATACCTACCTGCGAGAAAGGATGTTCAAGAGGTTGTATTTGCGATACTTATTCAAAATATAACAACCGATACCATACGCTTGCGTGACATTCAACGTACATGCAATGTTGCGGTCGGCAACTACCGACCCGCGGCTGGTGCCGGTCCGTGAAGAATTTGTTACCGGGTGATGCAAAACCAAGGCCAATCTGCTCCGAAATTTGCATTTTTTTTGATAAATTTGCCATGCTTGCCTCTCTGTGGAAAATCCAACGGTTGGTCCAGGCTTGGACCACAGGATTCCGAGACTGTTTGCACCCAAGACTAGTGCAAGAACAACAATTTATTTTTTAATAATTAGTAAATTTGCCCGTAATATTCGTTATTTTCTTGAGAGCCGGCCAGCTACGTAAGCCACCCGGCTACGTCACACTTTCCGTTCGTGGTGCCTCACGCTCTCGCGTGTCGCCGCACCTGGCAAACAAATCAATTTCACCTTGGCCCGTAGCCAGGTTTTAAGATTTGGAGGTGTTATTTACATTTTTAGGAAAGCAGCATTTTTGTTTTTATATCTGTAATAAATGCAATTAAAATTTTTCTGGGCACAACAGATTGGGGAAAGAGCTCCCCCAGAATGCCACTCGTGGTTTCGTGCCTGGATTCACCCCTTGCATCATTTTCTTTTTCTATTAAATCTCGTTGCTCGTTGTTGGCGTCGAGAATTTACGTTTGGTTTTGAGTTGCTTCGAGAAACGTTCACAACAAACAAACCTTTATTACATACTTATTTAGATCAAGTATATTAACTTTTTCAAACCTTAGTAGATCTTTTTTTGATTGCGGAGCAGATTTTCTTTAATTGTTTTGGGAAAATGCTGCATGATACAACAAATATTTTGTCTATGTTGTTGATCTGTGAGACGAGTCCTCGCGCTTCTTCTTCACCAATTTTTGCGTTGTCAATTCTGATTTCTTTTAACTAGAAATAGCAAGGTTTTTCAAAATGCACATGAGTGGTTTCGTTATAGTGCTTAATAATTGTTAACTACATCGAAATACTGTATTAAAAAGAACTGAGAAACAGAAAAGCAAATGTCAGAATGAAGAGATTAAGGTTTTAGGATGCGGCATATACACATGGGTTCATGTCATATGAGCAATGTCGTCTACTGTTGTGCAGTAGCGTAGCCAGTCAAAAAATTGGGGGGAGTTTTTATTGGGAAACATGTTTGATTTTAGGCGAATATCACTATTTTGTTTGTGATATCGCCTCTCAAAGCACAAAATGACTATATGTTCTAAAAATTTGTGGGGGCATGACCCCATAGACCCCTCCTTGCCTACGACTATGCAATTGTGCAGAATAGATCATATGAGCTTCAAAAGCAGCAAAGCGTGCATTTGTTTGTTAAATTTCGCCGGCAAACTGTATGGTACTTTCAGTACAAAAACTGATGACCTGCTCAGCCACAACCTTCGGTCTTCTAATGAGGGAACTAGTACCCGTGCAAAAGTGCCCACCTCTCAATTGGAAGGTTGGGTGTTCGATCCACGGCGACTGAGGGAATTGCCGTAGCGTTCCTTGGGCAAGAGCGTTCACCTGAATCGCCCGGGCAGGAGGCAAATTTCAGGTTTCGGTCTGCCGCTAACTGCCGTCACCAAAAATCAAATTAAAAAAAGTTATCTTCGTTAAATTTCCGTTTTTTAGCGTTTTTTTCCAGGTTTATTTTTTGGATGTACACATTTTCATGCGGGGCCGTGTTGCCGCCCTCGAAAATATAGTCTACTTGTCGATCTGATCATATGTACGTAAACGCCTTTGCTATAGTGACCACGTATCTATGGACCAAACACACATAATCCATTCAGTGGACACAGGGCTTATTTATGCCGTTTTTAATTGTTTAATTAGGGAAATTATGTCAGGATGCCTGCTCTACAGATGTATACGTTTATGTATGTTTACATTTTGTGTAGTATTCTCGTCTTTAACAAAACAAAGTATATTTACGGCATATAGTTCGCTATAACAGTAAATAATCTGATCTCAGTAAGGTAAAATATGTTGCATTGTTGACTTCACATTTCAGTAGTGGTTAATTTCTTTTAGAATATATAAAAGGCTTCAAACTTTAGCTCTGTCGCCACTGGCTAGGGGCTTTCTTAAGCTGTGGGACGCATCTAGATACAATTTTTCAAATAGGCTTAAAAGTGGCTCTGATTGGGAAGAGTTGGCTTGCAGCCTCCGTTACCTGCAAACTGTGTCTAAGTGTTGGGTTGGGATTCTTCCAATTTTAATCGTACAGAGCATTTTTTCTTGCCTTCGTCCGTTACCAACAGACGTCTCTTTCGAAAACTGTATTACCAAATCTTTAATAGTTAAAGGCCACAAAGATGGCGGCAAGTAAATCAGTCACAGTTTATTGACGGGGAAACTATAGTTTCGCGTTTTCCAACGCATCATCAGTCCTGTAAATGTAAGACAAATCTTACAGGCGAAATGTTGGCACTTGGAAACAAGTAAAGAAAAACACACGAACTGTGGTTAGTTGCAACGACATTACTAAAAAATAATTTTTTCGAAGTTAAAAGGTTGACCTTCCCAGAGCCTCACAAATCTTTAATATTCAGCAGTGACAGTGATTACAATGCTTTTAAGTTCAACGGTAATTGCACTGAACAGCTTTATTCGGTACAGCCATTGCCAATTTGTGCAATTGTTTTGGCCAACGTTCTTTTCAGTGGCGATTCCAAGGGGGGTCTGGGTGGGTCATGCCCTCCCAGATTTTTGGTTGACCCCCTGTTTGGTTTCCCAGGTTTTTCTTAATTTCCCGTTTAAGTTTGTGTGGTTGACATAAACAGTAGATAACTTTCGGCCCGATAATTTAGAAACACTCTAACCTGCATTAAATATTTCCTAATTGCGTGATAAACTGTGTTGTTGTTTTTGACGTTCGGGTAACTTGACTTGTTCATGACGACACGCACACCGTGGTTACTCGGATCCTGGGTGAAATTTAGTCAGACCGCGGTCGTGGTGTTGAAAAATTCATTTCGAAACTAAGAAACAGTAGCAGGAATGGAAAGATTCATCTTCCGTGCATTTCAGTGCGAGGTGGAACTGGATTATGTTACTGTCAGCAGATTGACGCTTGTCTCAGTGGCAAATGTTTGTGAAAGCATTAAAAATTGGTGACACTTAATTATCCTGGCTGCAGTGTTGCGTTCTGCTGCCTTTTGTGTACGACTTCGAAACACCTTACGCAAGTGGTTCGTGACTACAGTTTTAACTCTACCCACACATGTCCTGCGACCTCATATAATTTTGTACTGATTTTCTGTAATAATTCAGAAGCAATTTTTTCGCGTATTTCAGCTCTTTGCCCCGGAGGTCAAAAATTTCTATCAGAGACTTGAAAGAATTCGCAAATCATATTCATTCAGTGAAAATGATCTAAAATATGAAGTAACTTTGGCAAATAATTTGCTTAGGAAGGAGCAGAAGCTGCCTACGTCACTCGAACATTTTTTTCACTTTGATTATAGCTACTGCGTTTGATTGTCACTGGCAGCTGTAACTGTTCCCGTCGCCAATGCTGCATGCGAGAGAAATTTTTCAAAAATAAAATTTGAAAACTTTTCTCAGAAATTCCATGACCAGTGAAAGGTTGGACAACATTGATCTGCGGTACTTTCAGTTAAAAGGTACGAGCTGAAAAACAGATTTAGATGATTTCGTTGATGACCTTGACAGTCGACATGATAATCGATGAATTAAGTTACACTAAGGTGATGATGGTATAAAATTCTAATGTAGACTGTGCGGGGATCTGTATGAGAATTATATTGCTCATTGTGTATTTGTCTGAATTTCTTAGGTTTGGAGTTAGTGCGTGTTTCGCTTATTACAAGACAGTCATAAAACAACGCATGGTTGTAAAGTCAGCTTTTGAGGATCAGTCAGAGGAAAATTCAATGTGAATATTAAAATGAACGACTTTGTTGGGAACATTTTGGAAAATACGTTTTACGCCTACTGTTACATCTTACAATCAGGTACACGCCGGTGTACATCGATGTGCGACGCTGCTATGCTGCTTATGGTGCCACTGGTGCCGAAATATCGCTGCTGTTTCCTGCGTACTGCATTGAACAGTACTCACCCTATTCACACTGCAGATTGGTATTACACTCGTAATAGTAGTTGCACAGTTGTGTACGGAAAATGGTGTTTCGTTTACATGTGCAGTGCTGTGGAAATTGCATGGTTAGCACAGAATTTTCAACATAGTAGTACACGTGTGTGATTGCATCTACAGTGGCGTTTAAGTGTCTCTAGTGAATAATACCGATAGTTCACGTTTAACAATGTTAACAAGCCTGTGTTGGGTTTGATAGGATTAATCATAGCAGCTTAAACTTCAAAACAACGAAAAATCACCACGCAAGATAGACATTCATGTTGGCCTTTCTAATTTCTCCTTGACCCCGCATCGCCCCCCCACTTTTTAAATTCTAGAATTGCGACTGGTTCCTTTCAACAAAAGCCTTCACCACAATCATAATTAAACATATTGTTTGGCCTTGCGTTAGGTTTTCAGACGTAGGTTCTTCGCCTCTAGTTTATCAAAATGAAAGCAACACTATTTGCAAGCTTTTCTTGTTAAAATAACTTTTCGTATGACTGTAAATGTTAAGTGTACCGTTGAATAAAGGTGTCAAACCTCCTGCGAAACCCACACTGCCTATTGGCTGGCACTGATTCACTGTTCTTGCAGTTCAAGCCTACAATATTAGCTCTTTGCTCACGCACCAACTGCACTATGTCGCTTCAAGAACGTCATTTTCCGATACTTCTACTTCATACAGTACACAAGCAAATCGGGTCTATTGAAACTGAAAAACTTTATCTTTGCAGAGTTCTTCACCCTCCAAACGTCAATGTTGATAAGTTCACCTGATTACTAGGCTATAGCTTGTGGCACTTGTTTACTGAAAATGTCCCACAGAATATTAAACAGTAGCATGATACGTATCAAGAAATATTGGACGCCAATGCCATGCCGATAGGTGTCAGTGTCAGGTGATGTGATGATGCATCTTTGCCATTGGGGCGTTGTTAAGGATCAGAAGGTTATGAGAAGGATTAAGATTGTTTTGACTATATATCTTGATTTCTTGATTTCAAGAAGGGTCTTTTCAAACATACTTTGAGTGAGGGGCAATTTTAGCCTCGAACTGCCAAGTTACCACTTAAACTTGTTAGCCTGCGTTTGAATGTCACTTTGGTTCTTTTTACGTTTGGCTGGGGTTGAGGGAAATGGCCTTGGCTGGTAACGGAGAGAAAAGTGCAGGGACGGTGGGCAATCGCCATCAAAGTAAGTATGTTAAAAAAGTCCTAATTTCATGACAAACACAGGAGTTTTTAGCACCCTGGATTTGTTTCAAACTTTTCAGGAACCGTTTTATCAATTTGTTCATTCCTCAACCACATTTCCTAGTTTTTCAGGCCACGAGCGCAGGGTTTCCAAGCACAAATACTAGAAGAGTTGAAACCGCTTTTAAAAATTTGTTTTTAATCAGCAACTTGTCGTTTCCAAGAGGGTACCACCCTGGGCCCGGAACTCCCAACGCCCATCCCTTCCTACGCTACTGTTTGTGAAACTTAAGTCGAATATCCTATCTCAACGAAAAACTAAGATTTAACTGTGAAGATTAAAATCAAACAATGGGCAAAATCAGCAAGATTTAGGGTTGGTAACGTTTAGCAAGCACCGCTAATATTTTCTTTTGAACAAAATGAACTGCAGGAGCTTACAATTTAAAGTTGCCGTTGAACGAATCATAGATAGTCCACGGGTTGTCTACACGTCTTTTTTTGTTGTTTTGTTATCACGTTTGCGGGGCATCTTCTGGAAATGTTTGACCTGTTTAAAATTTTGGTTGTTGTGGAGTATCGAGGTCTGATGGTTGGTTCTCGCTTGTCAGACGCTTGCCTGATATTCTTGAACATCTTCATTTTATATATCGCGTTGGCGCATGCATTACCATTTTAGCTTTTTCAAAATGTAGTTTCAAGTTGTTGCTGGTCTTTGAAACTACACAACACCCAGTTTTAGCGCAAGATTTCGACTAACGATTAAAACAATTTTACAAATGCAGCAGCGACGTTGCAATGAGTTTAATTGGCACTACCAATGTTTATCATACACTTTGACCTCTGTGATCCCGACCTATGATATCCACTTGTCTTTTCTATTGTTCTCGTTCATATCTTTACTAACCACTGCCTTACAAAAACAGAAGATCACGATGTGCAACGCTTAAATGGAAAGACCAAGCACGTAGCCAGGTTTTAAGATTTGGGGGAAAATACATTTTTAGGGAGCAGGATTTTTGTTTTTATTATATGTTAAATAGAAAGTTTTCTGGGTGCAACGAAATTTGTGGGGGCACAAAAATATTTAGGGGGCACTGCCTCCGAATGCCTCCTCGTGGCTACGGGCCTGCAAAAGAGCACGCAAACACTTAATGCAAAGACCACACAAATATTTCGTTTGATTCACTTCACCTCAACAAATCTGGATTTCCAAAAGACTGCTTCTTCCTTACCTTGTGGCCGTTGTCGTTCACTGCGTCCAACAGTGTCTGTAACGACCTTCCTCTAAATACAAAAGAGTTGAAAAAATCCCACATGTAAATCTGCCGCGGCGTCAATTTTTTGCATCTCAGAACAAAGGAGATTGCCATGAATTCGCTGGGATCGTATATTTCGGAAAATTTTAACGTATCAGGAAAATGTTGGCAGATTGTCTCAGCCAAAGATTGATTATGTGCCTCAAAAGCATAGGCGCATGACTCCACGATAAAACCCTTTTGGACGGTCAGTAAAACAAGCTCCTTCAAATATTTAGTGTTCTGAGAAAACAAATCAAGCTTGGGCGGATGAAAATAGCGTTCAATATTTCGTTTGGCACTAACTTTCTGAAAACCGAAAGCAAACCTGAGAACTTTAACCCAGCGTTCATCTTCCTCAAGCTCTTCAAAAGATAAAATAGTTTTTGCATCTGCAAAAAACATTAACTGTATTGCTGCAAAATATTCCTGCCACAGCATGTGAGTGAAGGAAAAGATTTTGTCTCCCTCAAGAATTTCTTCATCTGGATGATTTATATCAGCATGAGCTTCGGCTTGAAGAAAGTCTTTGGTGGACTCAGTGTTTCGGGGTATTTCGTCAAAATGAAAAGTAAATTTATCTTCTTTCATTCCTTCCATGGCCAACTCGATCAGTTTTTTCAAACTGTTAGTTTCACTTCTTAGATGTGGGCTTCTGACGTAACGTGCAAATGTTTCAGTGAAAAGATCAGTCAACGTGGTTGTTTGACTTAAAGTGGATGTTGGTTGTTTACGAAGATAGCGCACAATCATCTCGAAGGAAAAGGGAACGTATGAAATGGCAGTGAAATCAAGATTTGAGTCAAGCGCCTCCAATACTCTGTTGCATTCTTTTTCGTCATTTTTGCAAATTTTTAAGCAAAGTTTCTTCTGCGCTTCTTGACTTAGTCCAAGGATCCTGAGATTGAACTTTGGTATGCATTCGTGATGAAGGTGCAGGAACGCTGCAGGACGGGAAGTGACAAGTTTCTTAGCTTTTGGGAGAATTTTTTCAGATAATAAGCTTTGCATAATAACTGCTGGACAGCAAGAATCATACAAGTTAATGTCTTTGGGACAATTTTTTAATAGCTTACCGTCTATTTCATCAAGGCCGTCAATGAAAATGTAAACATTGGACGATTCGTTCAACAAACGTGTCAACCGTCTGTCTCGCTCTTCGTTAGACTCCCAATCTGAGAGCAACGGAGTGATCAAAAACTGAAGGACATTAACTCTCTTTTGAAAATTAACACCTTTCAATGGTATGTAAAACACATAAGGACCGTCAGCAGTACTTGGAGTTTGTGCAGCATAGTTCTTTGCCAAGTCTTTCGCCAAAACAGTTTTTCCGATTCCAGCCTCCCCGATCACACTAACAAAATTTGTGTTGCGTTTTTCAGCTTCTTTAAAGAGTGATGTTTGGTCAAAATACTTTGGAGCAGCTTTGGCCGATTGTCGCTGATGTTCCGTAAGCTGTTCAGTGGAATTTTTCTTATTCCCTCTATTTTGTGTACAGTCGTATTCAATGATTTGTATAGGAACCAGATTTCCATCCTGGAGTAATGTCTTGCAGATTTTCTCACTTAGCTTTTCTTGCAAACCTTTAAATATTAAACGTGTGGTACAGTTTTTTTGACTGAAAGTCATTTTCGCGAACAATTTGCAAACAATTAATTGTTGTATTGTTTACTAGGAGTACCACATCTAATAGTGTTGGTTTGTTTAATAATAACCATGGCATTTGTGACCACACTGTGTGCAAAAAGTTATGATCAGTGCGGTTCAAGCAGCTGTTTAAAACTGCTGTAATTGATGTAATGGAAAGAAAAATAAAAGAAACCGCGTTTCATCATAAAAAGAAACAAAAATTATCATTTGTACTGCGACAAACAGAATACTCTAGTTTTACTAAAGTCAATTTCGTCACGCGTGAATGATCAATCACAAGCATGCAAACTAATCAAACGACAATACTATACATTAATTATATTTTCCCAAAAACGTTGCGTATCAAAATACCTTTGTTTCGTTTGCGCTTTTGCCCGAACCTTTTTCTTGCATCGTTAAGCCCTCTAACTATACGTTTTGTGCACCTTTGGCAGGTGTACACAATCGTAGGCTGCAGAAGTAACTAGTTTCACCTTAGCTTTTATGAAAACATGAACGTTGCTGTCCAGTACTGAATAGTCGACTCAATGCTTTGTTTGCATCTGGGCACCGTGCATGGTGGTATGAACTTTTTTCTTGTTAAATATTAGGAACAGTTTATGAAAAATCACATACTGCTGGTGAATCAATCAAAACTAAAATCAATCAAAACTTACAACCTTGATCTTCTGGAAGATCTGTGGAAAAAGACATATTCTTTGTTTAATGATTAAATACGAAGAAAAATTCGCTTGGCTGTCAGTGTAAGGGGCAAAAGGATAATATTAGAAGAGAACGTTAATTAAACAAACGTCAGCGCCGGCAACCACACGAAATTGATAGCTCTTTAAGTTACTTCAACATTTTATGTCAAAATGTACCTGGATCATAATCTGGAATCACGTAATCATCAATAGAAATCGGAAACGTGACACTAGTCATCTGTTTGAATCGCTCGTAAATTTCTTTTGTTGTTTCTGTAAATAGGTTAAAACACTGAAGTGCGAATCAAAAGAACTCTGTGTAAAGGAAACAAATCGTTACCATCAACAAGCTCCTGTGGCAAACTGATTTTTAGTGCTGCAGCTTGATTACTGTATTGCGAAAGAAGATGGGAATAAAGGTAGTGCCAAACAAGACAAGTAATATAATTTCAAACGCTCCCTGAATTTTTCGCAGAGGCTTGACGCGCGTCTTTGGTTTGCAGTCCAACGTTTCCTGGGTGCCACTAAGGGTTCAAAGCATTTGCATACTTCAACAGCAGCCGGCTGCTTGTCATGCTTTACTTCTGCTAAGTAGATTATGTGATTCACATGTATGTCGTGTTTTCAGACTGTGTCGTTCAGAGAGGTTTTCACCAATACATTTGTTATGTGGTTAAATTGTTTCATTGCAACTGATAACGCAATATTTGTATTTTTGGTAGACAAAAAATGAAGAATATGTTCATTTTTAATGCTATGTTGTTGTAGCGTTTACAACGAACATACACGTTCCCACTTGCCTGAGTGGTTTAATATATTATGTGACTTCAAAATCTACATTTCGTACGCAGGAGAGCAAAAAGTCAGTAAGTAATTTTCTGACAAACTTGTGAAGCTAGCTGAATAAGTGTACAGAATTTGTGTTGCACCAATAACGTAAAGGCGTAAACATTTCTTTTTGTCATAGCAACCTTTCGAGTAAGTCGCCGCGGCAATCAACCACGTGGTGGCGTTTGCTCCTCACTTCTTAGTGATTACCACAGTAAGTACTTTCCACGATGGGTGTAAGCAAGGAATCGATCAGCAAATTCTTAATAGGAAATCGATTTCACGTAAAATTACGCATCCTCAGTCCTGAAAATTGCAAGCAAAGTTTACTGGTGAAAAGTTGGAAGGCTGAAGTAACAGCAGAGAAAAAACAAACTCAAGACTACAATTAAAATTTCGTAACACAAGCTCATAAATCATAACATCTTAACAAACTGACTGACGTCAAGAATACCAGTGGCGACAAAAAAAACTGACTCATGAAATAAGTGTTTACTCAAAAATTAAAAAGACGTTT
>Ga0210059_1002462_pt1 | contig 28999 bp, 18 predicted proteins | sample Ectturendosymbi2_FD_188042 | JGI IMG/M metagenome (GOLD analysis project Ga0210059, IMG submission 188042) | Ecteinascidia turbinata endosymbiont from Florida, USA - Sample 2 (SPAdes) (version 2) | ecosystem: Host-associated > Tunicates > Ascidians > Unclassified | place: Key West, Florida...
AACAATCCAACATTAAAATCTTTGCAACAGCACCACTTCACGATACTGACAGCAAACACTACCGCGGAAGCAAACACTACCCCTGTACATAGGCATGCTTTTCCCCACTGTTTTTTGTTGTTGTTTTTACGCTTATTTCACCTGACGTTGATTTGACGCTTTTTATTACTTTTATTACTACTTGTGAAACGTCTTCAATTAAAATTTGGTTTGTGTTAGCAGCAGGGCTGGCTGAGAACTTGACCCAGGTGGTCTTTCGCCAACCCTTTGTGATTCAACATGTTAGAACACGATTAATAAGATGCGAAACGTGAAATTTCTTAATTTTGATATTTTTTCATCACTATATAATCAACTAGTGATCTTTGATGTTATTGTATTTCCTCTTGCTGCTTTGTGTTATTTCGTGATTTGAGTCAAAAAATGCATGATTAAACCATACCATACCAATCATCTGACCTACAACAAATCAGCAACATATTCAATCAATACTTCGCATCAGTTGGCTCAAATTTGGCTAAAAAAATACAACAAATCGATTACAATAACTATACAAACAAGTACATTAGTGAATCTATGTTTATACAGCCAGTTTGTGCAGAAGAAATCTTGTTTCACATTGATATGCTAGACAATAAAAAATCTAATGACACCTATGATATCCCTGTCCATATTATCAAACTAAGTAAACATATAATAGCTCCTGTTTTAACAACCATTTTCAATAATTGTATTGCTGAAGGAATATACCCAGATGCTCTAAAAGTAGCTAAATTTATCCCTATACATAAAAGTGGTGACACTTCAAATCCATCTAATTATAGACCCATTTCCATACTTCCACATTTCTCAAAAATTTTTGAAAAAATTTTGTTAAAGGACTTGCAATCATTTCCGGATAAAAACAACATCTTGTGCCCAAATCAATTTGGTTTCAGGAAAAGTTTTTCCACTGTTCGTGCTTTGATGTCACTAAATGACAAAATAACCTCAAAAGGAGAAGAAAACCTTTGTACATGTGCCATTTTTTTAGATATGAAGAAAGCATTTGATACAGCGGACCACAGCATCCTTACGAAAAAACTATATCATTTTGGAATTAGGGGTAATGCACAAAATCTTTTCGCAAGCTATTTATCAAATCGTAAACAGCTTATGACAACTTATACATGTAAATCCGATAAAGAATATATAACTTGCGGGATACCTCAGGGGAGTGTTTTAGGGCCTACTCTTTTCCTAAATTATATAAATGACCTTCCAGATTGCCATGCAATGCTAACACTCTTATTTGCTGATGATACAGCCCTACTTATGTCAGGTCCAAATATACTTGATTTACAAAACACCATTAATGATGAACTTTAAAATGTTCAAAAATGGCTCAAGCAGAACAAATTAACACTTAACTTAAATAAAACTAACTATTTGTTATTCCATCCAGCCAAAGAAAAATAAAGTCATCATTTTCTGCTAAATTTTGATGGTAACATGTTAATGCAGACAAATGAAGCAAACTATTTGGGAGTTTTTATTGATGCAAAATTTAACTGGAAAGCCCATATTTTACATCTAACATCATCAGTTGCACAAAGTGTTGGAGTCCTATATAAAATCAGACATTTCCTTTCAAAAAATCTTCTAAAAATACTATATAATACTCTCATTAAATCAAAACTATCGTATGCAATAACTCTCTGGGCCTCAGCCTATAAAAGTGACTTACATAAACTCAATGTCTTAAATAACCGCGCAGTTCGTTGTATAACATTTGCAATAGACATACAAATTTAAACACCTTATATAAAAAACACAAAATATTAAAAATAAATGAACTACAACATTATGAACTTGGAAAGCATACGTTTAAGTTGCACGACAATGAAACTCCTCTTTTACTGAGTGGAAATTACCAACTTGTTCGTGATAGGCATAGTTATAACACAAGGCACTCAGCTAAAGATAATTACGTAATTCCTTTAAGACACCGAAAACAAAATCAAAACAGTTTCATGTACTTAGGGCCTAAAGTTGGAACTCCATACCAATAACCATTAAAAACAAAACATTTATCCAATATCAAAACCTTTACTATGATTACCTATTAGAAAATTATACTTAGTTTTATTCTCACACATGCAATGACATTGGCTTAGGAAACTGGTTGAAAACAAAATACTGTGTATATGTGCTGGATAGGTTTTGAAGTAGGCAATTGACTAATAATAATTATTGTCTGATTGCTTTGATATTTACATTTTTGTTTTTATTTATGTCTGAATGATAACGTCCAGTAACCTTGTCGGACATGTGTCTCATTTTTCAGTTGTTTATTTGTTTGTTTGATTGTTGACTTTGGGTTACTGAAATGGGTTGGCCAGTTGTAGGTACTGTGTCATCTCACGTTGTCAAGGCCTTGCAAGGCTTGCCTGTGTGGAAGCAGTGTTTCCAACCACAATTTGGAATGGATTTTTTGGCAGAGGTAGTGTTTCCAAAATATGTTTATGTGAGGACTGTTGACAGCCGAATAACTGTCTTTACTATGTATGTTTTTTGTTGTTTTTTTTTCTATGTTGTTTCATTTGTATTTTGTTCTTTTGCGTGAACTTGTGGGGGCAGTGACTTAAATGACAGCTACGGCCGTCGCTTCCTGTCCCTGTATTCCTGATAAAGTGTTTTGTGCTTAGTCGGGATGCAGAAATAAACTGAACTGAATTGAACTAAATCAGGACTAAGAAAACTCAGACACTGAGAGAAGGCAGGATCGGGACTGTGTATTATTCATGTCAGATATATCTGTACTGTACAAGTCCTGCATTGTAATCTGGCTAAATGGACCACTTTATTTGCTGAACTTAAATGCTTTGACTAGATTCCTCGGTTCGCAAATACAGTAACTGAATGGGAAAATGTTGAAACATATTAGTATCTGTTTTGCTTGAGAGAAATTTTTCTATTGATGAAGCTAAACCGTTTGACCAATACCAAACTCAAAACTTGTTTGATTTCGTGCAAAAAGAGCATCAACCAAATGCAATTTATTGTAAAATGATGGAACATGCAACTTGCAATACCATTGAATGCTTCAGCGAACTGATAAAGATTGCACAGTTTTACTTCAGCGTTATGGCGCATTACGCTGATGTGGAACGATTTTTCCTAGATGCAGCCACAAACCTAAAAGAAAGAGAAATCTTTCTAATTGAACCAGTTTCTACTCTAATAAAGCTGGCGTGCAATTTAAACCATCTTTCATGCAATTGTTTTCATAACATTGTTAAAAGCGATTTCACATTTTTAAAGAAATTTAAGGAAACTGCAAAATATTCATGAGCTAAATAGTAAAAGTAAATTAGGATTTTGTTTTGTGTGTTGTGTCACACTAACGTCTTACTTCAATCCTTAAAACTTATCGATAGGCCTAATTGTTATTTGTCTCGTATAGCGTAAATAATACACTCAAGCAAGTGATAGTCGTAAGTTGTTCTCCCTTTTTGCAATGAAAATGTGGCCGCCTTATTGAGCTTATTACAGTAATAAATAAACATGGACAGAAGGGGGATCGTCGTTACATCACATGTGTAGAACTTATCCAAATGGTTCTAAAAAACGTAAAAAAGCAATAGAGGAAAATATGAGAGAGGAAGATGTTGCAGCCAAGTCAAGAATCATTCAAGTTACTGTGACAGACTTAAATCAACGTAACGATGAAAGTAGATCTAGTTTAACCAGCAGTGCAATATCAAAAGTACGTCAAGATGTATCATCGAAAAACACGATAGATGAGATGGCTGACGCTATCACTGTAGGCAACAAAATCGGTCTCTGGGCCCTCTGGCCAGCCAATATACCGGAAAAAGTGGGAGTGTTGGTTGAAATATGAAACAGGTTCTTTTTGACATTGTGATGAAAAGTCATTTTTGAAACATGATTTTTACAGCACAGAAAAGACAGAAACTTGTCACGGAAATGTACCACAAGTCTTATTCGTCGCCAGAACAACAATGGTGAAGTAATTGACAGAAGCTGGCTTTGTTTTTCTCCTTCACAAACTTGTGTTTCACTGTAGACTGATGTGCTCGGATACGACTAAATGTATGCATTTCTTTATTAGAAAAGGAATCTTCAGGCTTGTCCATAGGAATGCCATTCCTATGGGAATCCCATGGGAAACATCCCAGTTGTAGTTGTAGGAATGAAAATGTTGCAACAAGAATAGCTGCAAGCATCCTCGCACACGAAAAGGTATGACGGGTCACTTCCCTTGCTCTTAGTGGATGAAAGATATGACCAGAAAAATGCCGTCCCACGACATCCCAACTGGATTGCTCAAAAAGTTTCCATATCTTGCTTAAAATGGGTTTCAAAATCTTAAGACGTTGGATTGCTTTTGAACGTTGCCAGGCTAAACATCCTTGGGTTCAAATTTTTGCCAGTCTGTTTATGGTAAATTACGAAAAATCACCTTTATGCAAGGTTTTATGCATTTGAGAGGAAGTTTTTGTATGGGTTATTTTTCTTCGAATGAAATGCCCACGATTGCAAAACTGCCCGCATCAATGTAATGCCGGGATATGGCAAAAACAATATTGTCCAGGTTTGCATTTGCCACAATTATAGCCTGTAATGACTCCATGTGGCAAGGTCAAATGGGACTTGCTTAATTTGATGATGAAAATAGTCTTCCAATTTAAAGCTTAAAACACTCGTGTCTTTGTCTCACGTTCGCATTCCTGTCAACATCAGCTAGCAGCAGTTTTTTGGATCTAAAATCTTAAAATCAATACTTACATGTATGTCCAGACTCCACAGGCAAGTACTTTTTCACCGCTGTTCAAACTGCTACAAAGCGCTTATTCATTTCTGCAGATACATTTTTAGTTGACATGTGAAGACGGCTTGTCTGCGGTTTTTAATCGGTGCTCAGCTGCAATTCATTCTGCTCTTGCTGGGAACAGCTATTAGCACTTTAGTAAAGCCACTTACTTTTTTCACTTACATTGATCGCACATGGGTAATGAAAGAGTCACTCTTGAACTCTGCTCGAATCACAAGCTATGAGCAAAAGACTTAGTTGAAGTGCTTTGGTATCGTGCATTTTTGTGCAAATTGCTGTTTTTTGTTCTTGCTGCTGTGTGCTATCTTCTTGAAGTGCACCAATTTAGTAGCGACATTACGTAACGCCAAACAATGCTACGTAGCGGATTCACCTAAACTGAAGTTATAAATGGTAAATGAAAGATTCCAGCCAAATTTACGTCAGCTGTCACCAGCTAAAATCCAAGAATCGCTCATGAATTTTGTGTTGCCTATTCGCGCATCTTGTGAAACGTGTTCACAGAATGACGATTGAGAGACTGATCGTATAATCTAAGCGAGATCATGTCATTTCAAATCGGCCACATCTCAGTAAGATCTGAAAAGCAAGGGTTTTAAAGATCTGGGTTAAAACTTGGCTACATACTGCAGAATTCAGTGATTAACCATTCACAGTAAAGGTACGAACCACTGAATTACTGTAACAACAAACAACCGCAATTTGGCCACAATTTCGCTAAAGCGCGAGGTGTTTATCCATTTGCAATGGAAGTAACGGATATTGTTTTCTTACAGGCAGTCATAACTTGATACGGATATATCTGGAAAGTGGAAAATTAGGTTTGTTTTTTCATTTTTTTGTGAAAAGCTTGATTTGATTTTATTGGATTGCTGGTTCTGGCCGCCTGAATCGAATCAGATATTTCGTGCAGAGAAAGATTGACGTCCCTGGCAGCCTAAGACTCCGGCAGTTCAGTCGGCAATGAAAAGCCGTAATTTGCCAGAGACACAATTGAGATTTGCCGGAAGCGACAACCACCAGTAAAAGATATTCCACCGTTAAGTGAAAACTGACATACTTACGACATAACGGTATTAATTTTAGAAAGTTTGAATCACCAAAATCTCGTCGCGCTGAAAGGAAAGCGATCATTTTCTTACCTGATTAGATTAGTTACTAATTTTAGGATTGGATGTGCTTTATATATATTTTATTACTGGTTAAATGCCGTAAGCTACAGCAATAATTGGTTATTTAAAAACTCGGGAGTCCTGGCAAATAACAGCAGTATTTGCTGATCAATTTATAATAAGAAGGAACACATCGAAACGAAAAAACACGTCAAAACAGATTAAGCTTGTTTTTTGTGATTCAGTCAAAAATGTCAAATTACAAAATTGTTTAAATTTTCTTTGCCGTCTTCTGGGTAATGAAAGAGTCACTCTTGAACTTATTTAAGCTGGTTGCTTTTGATTGACCTTTCTGCTAAAACAGTTAACCTACTTAGTGTTTTTCCGCTCGTTTCCACTGCTGTATAAAAAGTCATCATAGAATGTCAAAAGTGGTTCAGATAAACAATGAAAAGGTTTAATAGAAACATGAAAGGTGATGACATGCATATATCTTGTGATTCATCAGAACTTGCGAGGGAATTATTTCAAATGTTTGGAGACTTTCTCAACCAAATTATCGAAAATCAAACGTGTAGTTTAAGTGGTTTTTGCGGTAAACTTCTAAATATGGCTTCAAAATGTCTTTTTTTCGGCTGGACGCTAAAATTAGTGGCCGCTCAAGTATTCAGTACGTCGCACGGAAAACCAACACTTAAATGTTTCGTCAAATTTTTGACAGGAGTGTGAATTGATAAATCGAATAGTACGATTATGAAATGGACTTTGTATGCTCTGATATAGACACTGGCGTCACAGGCGTCCGACAACAGCGTGCGTGCTGCTTAATCAGCGAGTATAAACAAGCTGTTCCTGCCAGTGCTTCGCAAAGTTACTCCTGGTGTATCATTAAAGTGTGAAAAATAAAACAAGCATATATAACTAATCTTTTATTTTGGACAAAACTAACTTAAAGCTGGAAAGACCAACGACGTTGAAGGTGTTTAAATGTTAATTCTGACAATAATCCACGCAGAAAAGAATATCATAAGATTGAAAAAAAAATGGGCCCGGTTCGGCCAAATTTTAAACTGCCTTATTCGGAGCCTGAGCTCCGGGCAAATACCCGGTCATTCTTTATCTTAGCGTTGTATTGAAAAATTGTGCATATTTAGTTAGAAGTGGATATCAGAATTTAGGGCAAGCCCGTCGCCAGGAGTTCGCAGCAGGGTAGCCAGAAAGCACAAGGGGGGCACATTTTTAAAATAAAATATTGGATATATGCAGCATCCGGGGTTAAAAATAAAATGGGGGGAAAAGATTTTAAATGGGGGGCCGAGCACCACTGGCCCCCGCTGGTGACGGCCTTGATTTAAGGGTCCGAGGCAAATTCTCAGAAAGGGGCCCAAAACATCGCCACTGCGAAAGGTAGATGCGGACAACGTGGATTTCTTTCACATATCAATTTATGAACTAAAATCAAAACAATGCAAAAACTAGTGCGAAACTCCCAAAAGGGGCTCCACGGCATCTCTGAAAAATGGGGGGCGAGGTGACCACCTCGTTAGCCTCCTCTAATAAGCACCCCTGGTGCTTGCCTTTTTACCGTCAATTTCAAAACGTTTTATGTGCCAACAAGACAACAGCTTTGTGTGGATCACTGATGGGAAATCGTCTGAGATAGACTTTGCGACTTTTGAATGAAGCTTCATGAGGTTGTTCATTCCGAAATAGGCGCGAACTCTTCACGCAATTAGTGCTGCTGTAAGTGACGCGAACATACAGTTTGTGGATTTTGTAAAGTCCGTGCTAATGAGTGTGAACAATATGTTTGTTTATATAACAGTTAGTTGCACAGTCAGCCTACATTGAACTCTTACCATCTTACTTTCGATCAAACATGGAAGCAAGCGTAAGGAATCAGCGCCAAAAACATATTTTGTCTTCGTTCGTTGGATGCTAAAATTAAAACCTCGAAACGTTGTACCTATATTGCCAAAAAGGTCAAAAACCGTCACTGAACATTAGATACACAAGCCCATTCATCACACTGCAGCAGTTGAATCGCGGCATTACCATTCAGTATGCTCTCAGTACCATTCTTGATTTTCACTTATTTCAATTTATACCCTGCTTTGGTACAAGTTTAATGACATCAACATCATTAAATGTACATTGGACAAAACTTTACGCGTACTCCGTTTCTGTTTGCCCTATAAGTACGGTCTGCATGTTTTATTCTTGTGTAATATTCGAGAAAGGAGGAAGTGTATCAAGGTATAAAGAAATTGTCCTCCACAACAAGTCACAACTACTGTACTAACAGGTATCACCGGCTGTTGACGTTAACCTACAGCAAGCTGGAAAAAACGTATATTCTCCAAAGCATTTTTACACTGTAGTGTTTCTGTTAGTCGAACCTTTAACTTGAAAGCCATTGGACCAGAAATTGTTGTTGAAAAACTGTTTGGTTTGAAAATCGGCTTTTTTCAAGCAAAAATTGATTGGAAGGTCAATGTGATAACACTATCGTGTTTACGTCACTCTTACAGCTACGTACCCCACGGCAAAAAGTTGGGAAATCAGTTGAGTTGTCGCGAGGCTAAAGGATGGTGCAAAAATGTTTATCAGAGCGGAACGCCCTCTGAATATCGCAATTTACCCTTTTGCTTATTTCGGATATATGTCTTACATGACAGTTGAAATATTGAAACAAACTTTCAACCTTTGTTTAACTCTACAAAAGACAGGTTATTCGAGCTGTTCTTCGTTGAATGCTTAACACACTGAATGACACTTCTCGTGCTGACCACGAGCAAGCGATCATACGCACATAAATCCAGTTTTGTGGAATCAGTGCTAAACGTGGTGGCTTCAATAAATTGCAAAGCCAATTTAAACAATAGTTTATTCATTAGTTTCCCGTGTTTATGCTGCCCTGTCTGTAATTTTGAGAAGTACAGTGGCTTATGCATATTACAGCTTGTTAACCCCTGAAAGGTTTTGATCACGAGCGAATGCCAGAAGCTGCTTCTTCTGAATTAATAGAACGTCGGATCATAGTTTGAACCTTACTTGAGATCAGCAAAATTCGACCATATAGTTTGAACCTTACTTGAGTGGCAATGTCACAAGCAGTTCCCTGTCCAAAAACCTTTTTACAATGGCACAAGCGTTAAACACTTGAACATGGAGAAATCGATCAGATGCGCAGTGGAGCCATGTGGACGCAGAACAACCTTTGGCACTGCATGTCAGGTATAGTTCGAAGTTCAATTGTAGGACCATAACGTGTATTCAGCAACGCGCTCAAACCTCCCGCAGGTAGAAATAGTCGTCGTCACATTTAGCAGCCGATTTTAAGCAAAGCGAAATCAAACTATGCTTTCTCTTTGGGGCGGAAAAGTATAGTGGATCTAAACACCGTTTCAGTCGTAAACGGCGAACCGCCAGGGGTAGACATGGGTGTCGGAAGGATTGTTTTCCGGAGGGTGGCCAACAATGGTGAAATATCGCTTTACCAACTCCAACCTTAGAGTAAAACATTTTTTTACAAAAAAGTTAATGGGAAAATGTCCAATTTCAAAATCCCCCTTTCGACGCCCATGACGGTAGAGAGACAACCAAGATATCTTTGAACGGGGGTTTTGATGCACTTTCTACCAAAAAATATATATACATTTGATTTGATTCGTAAATTTTTGACAAAGATGTTTTCGCATTTTCGTTTCTAGATTTTTGCCAGGATTTAGAAAATTTTGATAACCATTTTTCTCCAAATATTTACTTCAAACTTGACAAAAAGGTTTAAGATACATGTATGAACCTAATCTGCGATTTTCAGGTGTGCCATCTTTGTAGGACGGGAATAATTGAGCCTCAAAAACGAATAACACCCGATTTTTGGACATTGATAGTCCCGACGTAAGAAAAGAGGAATGAAGCCAGAATTTTTTTGCAGTATTATGACATTTCTTGTGCAGAATCAATTTTTTTCCAACGTGCATGCTTTCGACTTCATAGTCCTTTGAAAAAAGTCAGTAGAGTTATTGCAAAGATCAATATTTCTCACGTAGAACGTCAGTGGCGCACATTCGCACAAATAACACCATAAGAAGCGCTCTGCAGTACCCATTGGCGTAGCCATGTGGGGGCCCAAGGGCCATGCACCTCAATTTTTAGCATATCTAGTCATTTTGTGCTTTGAGAGAGGGTGTCCAAAAAAAATTAGTGCTTGCCTAAAGACAAAATTTTTGGACTGGCTACGCCACTGGTAGTACCTTTTTCAACGATGTCGATGATTTTGATGTATCTGTTCCGGTTAGTGGGCTGTGACAAATTAGGTTATTCTAAGCGACAATTTTCCTTATAATCGTCCCGTACGGATTAAACCGATTCACAGCAAATTACGAACGACTTTGCTCAAGGAAGTTCAATCGAATTGCCGTTTGGCAGAAAAAATCGGTTGTGGTGTGCAGACAGGTTCCTTTCCTTGTACAGTGCCTGCCACACCAGTGTGTGCGACTTATGCGCTTACCACAAAACGCTGCTCGCGGCTTGCGCCGTCACCTCGACTGTGGGTCCTGCACCTAATGCCCTCCGCTTCTACACATATGCACGTCATCACTTGTGCAAGTATACTCTTTTCGGGTGCTTTTCGAGCTTTCATCGTGATTACGTCTTTTAAAGTCATTTTTTGTTTCGCAAAAGCTAATAGAAGTTGCGCTGGCCTCAACAACTTGTTTATTGCAGGCTTGAGCGACACCCATTTGATTGCGCGTTTCAAAGGAACAGTACGCATGGAACGGCAAAAGCAACAACAACAACAATACGTTCACTGAAATATCTTCTACTACACAAACACAGAAATAACATAATTTGATATTTTACGGATTTCCAGCCCTCGTGTCGCAAAGTACATCAAAAAATCGGCAACACGTGAACAGATAAAAAAATGGCTGGTAAGCTTTCAGCGTTTCGCTGATGGCTGTGCGTAAGCAGTCCACAGATTTGCGCAGAAGTGCAGGAGAATTTTTTTAATTGTTTTTGGATGGTAAGCATTATTCCGCTCCAAAGATTCACACTTACGCTTATGCGCAAAAAAGATATCAGCGGCGAAACGTTTACATGCTGTTACAGTTCAGGGAAACAGTGATCTGCTAAACTCCATGAAACAACATACTCCTCCTTTTTCCAATCTTAGCAGGAACTTTTCATTGATTGAAAAATAAGGTCAGATGCACGCAACACAAGCACACACGGATGAAAAAGTACAGCATGGTCATGGCAAGCGTACATTCAGCGTTTCCTATTTCATGTATAAGCACTTGTCCTTTCTTGTGCAACGCTGTCCAACACGGTTTGGTTTTTGTTTGTCAAACAGCGGCTCTATTGAATGAACCGTCTTTTTTCTGAACTCTGAACGACATCCGGATAATCAAGGACAGCTACACGGGTCCACGCAACGGTAGAGACCTATGTACCTCGGGTGCGAAATCGCTCAGCCGAACGCGTTTACGACACTGTTGACTGTGAACGACTGGTCGTCACTTAGCGCCATTATCGCGCTCGTGTTTGGCGAGAGCGACGAGTAACGGCGCAAAGAACATGGAAAAGTTTGCGCGAACTATCGTAATCGATCACGAGAGCTTTACCGTTTCTGCGACCATGCAGCTTCAGTTTTGCTGAAGTTATTTTGCCGCACATGAGCCACTGCTGTTTGTTGCAGATTGTCGGAAGAAATACTTTTTTCCGACCTCAATCGAGAATGAACGCTTTGCACAGTAATAGAGAACTGGCCCAAATTACCAAGAGCTTGTCACGCGAATTTGGCCGCATCGTCTTCGCAGCACTGAACGCAATAAAGCGTGGCAGTGGCGAGTGAAAGTCAGCAAGAACACGGCCACGGCAACTGTTCTTCCATTTTCAAACAGACCCACAGCATTCATGTCTCCCTTTCCAGCTTTTTCCATCCCAGCCTGTCGGCTATGAGATCTTCAGTTACTTTCCACAGTCTAGCGGCAAGGTCGGGGTTCGAACATAGCTTGCTCGGCTCGCAGCGAAAGCAGTTGTTGAAGTACAAGCCACCGATCCCGTTCAGCTCAGGCGCTGTCGCGACGTACACTGAGCACGCGGCTCCTTGTTTCTGCTCGGAAAAATGCAACGGTGATGATTTCTAATGGTAACCTTGTTCCGACGCCCCACCCGAACACATTGCCACCTATGACGAATTTTTAAGACAACAGCCATATGGACGAAATGCAGAAATATAAGAGCAGCTGCTTTTTCCCAAGGGGTGGAATCTCACTAAGTTTGCCCAAACAGAAGCACGCAGTCGCGGAAATTCTTTTCTGGGCACTTGTTCAAAAGTCAAAAATTTCCATCTATCTGAACATTTATCTTTGTACGTTGCTGCACGAATTTGAATAGATTTGAAAAATTTTATAAGCATGAAAATGTTATCTTGCATCTGCAATTTCAGAAATTCTCGAAAATTCTTTTGGTACTGCACAACACGTAACAGGGTGGCCCAATCAAGCGTCCGATAGGACCGATGTTTACAACAAGGCTGATCAGAGCAGAACACCCTGCGAAGCAGCGAAGGTCGCATCCACGCTAGTGGAAAGTATACAGTAGAAGACGTTTAGCATATCCGGACTTAGCTTTTTTAAACTTTCTTTGCGCAGTGTACATATGAATGGACAAAAGCTGCGTTTTGTTAAACAAATTTTTTTAACTGTCTCGATTTTAATTACTTTCAATTTTGAAATTTGTAAGCTCCATCTGCAAAAATACACAAGCATGTGCTATCTAAAAACTATTAAAGCTATGGCTGTAGTTTTTTCAACAACAGACCAGACCGTGTGAACTTTCCATGTGGAACCTTCGCACTTAAATATGCAATTAATTTCTGGTGCGATATCAGCAAGCTGGGATTTTTCACATCATTTTGCAATTGCAGTAAGCGGCTGAATTCATTGCAAAGCCCAAGCGCGCCACCACATGCAGCAGCAATTCTCTCGCCTTCCTGCGAAGGCAAGTTGGGAAGCGACGCTGCAAAAGGATGGTCGATTTTTTGCATGAAAAACGCTTTCGAATTTCGTTCTGCGTCATCTCCTTTAAAACAAGGTTCCGACATTTCGTTACTGCGAAACGGACAACAACAAGAAGCGCGTCCATCTATAACGAACGGTTGACAATTTAATAGGAAGCAAAATTAGTCACAAAATTTCCAAGGCTGACGCATAGCTTTCAACGCCAAAATATTCAAAAACATGTTTTCATTTTGCTGGAGAATATCCATCCTGTTTCACATTTTTTCAAACGTCTTGCGGTAAGCACAGTCGCCGCGATTTTGAACATATTAGGGAGTTCATAGAACGCAGGATCTCGGAGGAAGGACTTTTACGTACTGCGACGCTTATAACTGTCGCCTATGGCAGTGTTGCAAGCAGCATGGAAACTACCACTCGAGAATGCTCTCGGTTGCCTTCAGCACAACATGGCTGTTTTTTACCGTACAAAAAAAAGCTTCACAAAAACACGAAAAGATTGCAAGGTTTTGCCAAAAGTGACCGACTAGTCACGAAGGCGCTGCGAGCTCCTTCCAAGAAGTATCGCCCGCAAGAAACCTCTGGAGACAACGAATTGGGTCAGGCGAGGAGATCGGAGACGTCACAGATCGCAGGTTTCGCTACGCTGGTGACGCGTGAAGTGCTGGGCACTACGTCACGACAAGGTTGAATGACAGGGCGACGATTGTTTTCTGGTTTGTGACCAACAAACAATCTGAAACCCACAACCAAGACTCCACAACTCAACAACCGTGAAGTTTTACCGTCACATCATGTGCGCGTGCGAGTCTCGCACCGGTGGTAAGTGCATAATAAGAATGCAGCAGACTGAAAAGGTACCTGGTTGAACTTCCTGCAGACGAGACTATGTACCACTGCTGCAGACAGGCTTAAACTGTGAAAAAAAACTTGCCGTGAATAGCGGCATTTAGGATCAGGGCTTAACGCGCTGTGTGCAGTGAAAATTAACAAGGCGTTACTCTCCTGTTGCAGTATAAAAATACTTTTCCCATATTTTCATTACCAAAACGGCGCGGACAACTTATTTTTGGTTTAGAAGTAGCTGATAAACATCACTTTGATCAGACAAGCTGCAAACGGGCTGCAATTTGTTCTACTCCAGCCGTACGATAGCTCATTGACATGTAACATCAACAAACCAGGAACATTTTCTACATTCGAACAAATTTTTAAGAAATGCGAAACGGTGGTCAGCTGTGTGGCGTAAATTTAAGGTTCAATCGCTATCGTGGTATGCGGAAACACTGAGTATAAGAACGTATAGCAAACAGCAGCGTAAAGGGTGGCATGAAGTGCTGCTATTCAGTCAACACGTCATGCGGTCCTGTACACCATAAGTTCTCAAAGTGCTCCGTACGGAGCCCCAGGGCTCCGCGAAAGAAACCTCGGGGCTCCGCGAGCTATTCGTTTATTTATTAAATTACTGACTTGGCTAATTTTGCAACTGTCCAAAGAAGCAATAACGGCAAAGAACAATTAAATAAAGCAATTTCAATTTACTCAGGAACATCAATCGGTAAGTAACAATGTGTTTTTTTGTTTTTATTTTTAGAAATTTATTGTGAATCTCCGTAAATTATGGTCAATCTCTTCATGGGCTCTATAACATCAAAAGTTTGAGAATCCCTGCTGTACACGACATTAAATTGCAACCGGTGATCGGGCTGCGGTTCGGATTTTTTCCAATTATGAGAAATTGTTTTCAAGTCAACTCAGGGTTGGAGTGGTTACGCCTGACAGGGCTTTAGCTATGGATCAAATTGTCGCTTGTTACAACAACAGAACTCTTCAGCCACGCAACGCATGGGCAGTTGGATAAAGTTTCTCAGTTCTGACAGCCATTGTATTTGGCTTCAACGTACTGGTCACGCTTGTCATTGGGACTTCATAGAGATGCAGAATGTGGTTAACTGGTGACTGGGCAACTCAGCGAGCCTTACCTGGGTTCGTTTTGGAATTTGTTTTAAGCGATCATTGTTTCTCGGAGAGTTTTTCCACACACAGGCTGATAGAGGCCTAAATAGTGAAGGAAAGCTAATAAGCAGTTTTCACCAGACATGTGCTCATGACACAAGAAATCGTAACATAGCAGTGCTATTCACAACAATGCCATACAATTCCATAATCAAGACCACAACCAAGTGATATTTTTAAACGGGGCAAAATGACTGTAGCTTGTTGTACCTAACAACTAAAGATGTTTTTAAAATTTTCGGGGGGCAATTGCTCAGTTGTCCCCCCCTGGTTGCAGGCCTGTCCGCAATAACCAACAAGATGATCTACCAACACAGTAGCGTAGTTTCTTAAACACAGCCTATCCCAGAATACACGCCATTCAAAATCACGCTGCAAGTCCGCAGCTTGCATTCAAGAAAACTTTCGAAGGCCATAAAGATGACATTTCATCTTTCTTTAAAAGTGCGTGCATGTCCTCCAAAAAAAGGACGTATGTTAGTCCTGTGCGTCATCCATGAAAAGTGACGAGACGGCGATCGCCATATTATTAACAACTTAAATTTTATGCACGTAACAAACGTGGCCTTCAAATTTGTTCCGATATTGCCGCAAAGTAAGGGCTGGCAAAAGCGACCAGGCAAGAGCAGTTGCATTGGAAGTTCCGCAGCAAATCTAATGGCTGTTGCGTTTTGTCAGCGGTCTCTGCAAAGAGCGCGAAGCATCAGCAGCAACGCTCCATCGCTGAGTGAGCTGGTAATGCGGTTGCAACCTGGGACTTAAATAGGAAGTGTAGTCAAAAGGATGGGAGAAGTCGTTGCGGCTTGGACGTTTTTTATGTTGAGAAGTTGGATAAAACAAACAGCATTGAACGAAGAGTTGCGCGCGAAGCTTCAGTCAGAGCATTGCTTTGCGGCGCCAAGCATGAGATCTGCAAATCGTTTGCAAGCCTTTGCACGCCACCTGTGCAGTGGAGGCGAACAAGAAGTGACAGAGAGCGAATCCACTGAGTGTCGATTTTTTTCAAAACAGCGAACCGTACTTCAACGACAAACGCAATGTGGGCAAACCAGCGCGCGCAACGGCAAAGCGCGCTCGTCAAGCGGTGACGCAAGGCGTTTAAGAGAGCGCGTCGTGGCGACGAAAGCGCACTCTTTCGTGACATCACACGCACGCCGACACAACCGCGAAACCATCAAGGATGGCAGCACTACCAGGGGTCAAAGGCAGGGTCGCAAAGCAATCAACCATACAGCAACGACAAGAGGGTGCAGAAAAAAAAGAATTGAAAGCATCGGAGGCTAAATTCAACGCGTACGTGGCGGAAAACTGTGAGACTGTCTGGTTTGAGCGCTCGCGATTGGATGTCAGATTCGCATTCCGAAGTGACTGCCGCAAGCCGCTCTTTTGCTTGCGGTGGTTATTGTTCTTTTCCGCATTAAGTTGCTTTCCGCCGCAACAGGAACGTTTCAGAAACGATTGCTGGCAGCGGCAAGAACGTGCAGAGATCACGCTTTTCTTTCTAGAATAACGAGGCATGGCAGTGCTTATTTCGAAATATTTTTTCAATGCCTTAACCCAGTGGCTCTCAAACCTTTTTTAAAAAATTACGCAACGGTCCCCTAGCAATTTTTTAAATGGCTCATGGTCCCCTTCAAAAAGAATTAGGCTACCATATTTTGGAGCTATGGTAGAATTAGGCTACCATAGCTCCAAATTGTGTTTGTGAAGTTTGGTTTGGAAAAATAAGTTGCCCGAAAATTTTATTTTACATGAACTTTTTTTCTTGAGGAGCGTCGTGTTGATTTTCTTTGGAAGGTGCTTCGCGGTCCCTAGAAAATTGTCTCGCGGACCCCAGTTCGAGAACCACTGCCTCAACCTAATGTATCGCTGTTGCGAAGGAAAAAAACATGAACTTGATGCAAACTAATAATTCAAACAAGAACAGTCACGCAAAACAATTCAACTACGCAAGCGAACAAAATATGACACAAGAATCGTTTTCTCGCTTGCGAGAAAATATTGGTTTCAGTTTTTGTAACATTCGTTTCTGACGTTCAGTTTGTGCAGTGTTTCAAATAGATTTTTTCCTTAAGCGGAGCACTGCTACCGGAGCTGTTTTTTCCCTGAGTCCGGATGGTTTTCATTAAAAGAGCCGTGTGATCTGTTCTACACTGAAGCATCTTTTGCTACAACAGAGAAACGCGCCTGCGGTGAATGAACAAGTCCATCAGAAGAAGCATTTGCGCACACGCGTTTGTCTGTTCCACGTAAACCGAGCAAAACACCGCGATTCCTCGCGACACGAAATCGACGCTCCGTGCTAATGAGGTTCTGAAGCGAAAAAGGCACAAACGACGTTTACTCGCAGTTGCAAAACAAAGGCGTCTGTTGCTTTATCGTTGATCGCTATTTGACCCGCTGCAACCCAATTTCAACCGGACTCATCCTGATCTCATCTTCCCACAACTTAACCTAAGACAGCACACCAACATCACACACCTTGCTGTTGTCGAAAATCTTCCTACTCACATGTAATCCTCCCAGAAATTGTTCTCGCACAATTCAGCTCTACCTTAATTTAACATCATTAATTAAGCTTTGCTCGAACAACCATCTTGGTGTCAAATCGCGACGAGACAAAACATTTCCGATGTTTGTTTTGCCGGGCGCCGTTTTATTTTCCGTGGACTGTACTGACTTTGTATATCGTAGGTTTCCGTCGAAACGTTTCACGGCAGACAAATAGCACTGGTAAAAATGCAGAGGATAGTCTCTTTACGAATAACAATCAGTCGCAGCGCTGTGTTTGCAAAAATGTGTGAAGACCGAGAGCAGCTTGGGTGGAACACCTGACGTGAGATAGCTGCTGCTTGAGGGTAAATTCTGGGGGAATGAGACGCGAAAGGATGCGAGCGACGCAAAACTTTGGCCACTGAGCGCATTTTACGAAAAAAAATCAGCTCATGCAAAAAGTGCTGTTGCGTCAACGAAACAAATCGCGTAATTATCCAGGTTGAGAAAGAATTAAGTATAAGCAGAAACGGTACTAGGATTTGGCCAGAAAAAAAGACATCCGCAAATCATATCAGCAAAAACTGTGACATCTTCCACCAAGGACATACATTCGCAGGTAAACGATTGCAAGGGAATTCTTGCAACATTTGGCAGTGCAACAGATGTTTTAAAAACGAACCTATACTGGCGGTAAGAAAGGACAAGTCCAGAAAGCAGATAGGGGGGGCGGTACATAAACTACACGCAACGGACCAGATATCATCCTTGGGCCGAGGTCTGGTCTGGTCTCCCGGAGGAGGGGACACGAAATAAACATTGTTCCCCGAATATCCTTCGACTTACAGCTATGAAGTGCGACTGAGAGTAATGCTACGAATATCTGGCACAACACAAGCTAATGGTGAAACGCCGTGAAGTTAGGTTTTGAATGAAACAATTCGCGGATGAAGTCTCGGCACAATGTAGTATTCCAACTTATTTTAATCATCGTAACCGTTAACACAAAATGTGAAGCCATATGCAGGGGTCGATAAAATTGAACATAAACCGACATCAGTAGAAGTTTATGCGGACAAATGTTGCAGCAAGTAGCCATTTGTTGGCTGTAACTGCGTTTAAACGCATATTGAAAACTAAATTTGACTTTAAGAAAACGGAAACGACGATGAGAACTACTGACTTTGTCTGAGATGTTATCCTGTCAGGTATAGTGAAATGGCAAGTCTAAATGAGATGGATATCCTTTGTGGAAGCAGTCAAAATCAATCGGCGTTACGGAGAAATTCTTCTTGTTTTGTTTCTAATATATTCTACACTAGTGCGCTGCAACTGCGGTAATGACGGAGGATTTGAATTGCTGTTGTTATGCTGAACGCACAGCATTTATCTTTGAAAATTACAACATCTAACCAACGTTCGGAGTTCCCATCTTCACGAAATCGTGGCGTCAGATAATGAGTTTTGAAAGGATTCAAATTGACATTGGTGCTTGTTCAAATGTCAAGTAAATTACGAATCTCAAGGAACAACGAATGTCAAGGAAAGTACAAATGTCAGGAACAGCGATAACTCTGGTCTTGCTAAATTCAGTTCGAGCCCAGGCATACGCCTTGAGTGTGAACAAGGATCACCTCCCGCCTCACTCTGCGCATGCGCCGAAATTAATTACGAAAATAACACAAAATCAAGAGTGCAGCAGTTCGGATAAAGATCAATTTTAATCTTCGAACCTGAAGTGATGAACAAACGCTTTGCCGCGAAATGCAGATCGCGCTGCATGCTGAGGAATAAAAATTAATCACGCGAAGGCAAAGTACTGTCCTGAAAACATAGGTCACAGCGTTCGTTGCCATACAGGAATTACTATCTTGTGGTTAATAAATGTAAAGGTCAGACTAATCACAGGGTGAAGTGGTGTAGCACGATGTTGGAATACTGTGTGGGCGGAGCATGCGCGTACGAAAAAAGGCCAACTGCACTCGTGCCGAGGTGAATGGACAAAATGACAAGTGGTTAAAACATGTCAAAACAATTTCGTGTTAATCTTCGAAGGTGGACAAGTTTATGACAGGTGTTTTGTGTTGGCCAAATATGTCTCTGACTCAAAACGCGCAGCCTGAACGGGACTTTCTGTGCCAAACTTAAACCTTTCCTCAATCAGCTTCCAGTGATCGTGACTGTGCACGACCTGTTGCTTTCACGAAAGATTTGGGTTAGAAAGCTTAACGAAAAGTTGGCCATCTCTTGCAAAGTGCCTGATCGTGGTGGCGCGCCGAAGCGCGGTGCTCGCGCGATAAGCGGGCTCCGACCGGCTGAGTTTAATCCGCATTTACATTTTGTCCTTGGACACACCGCGTGATATGTTTAGCCGAAAGCGCGAAAAAGATGCTGGCTTGTGATTGCAAAACAAGCGCTTATCCGCGCTGGACAATGCCGCGACGAGTCACGGCAAACAAACTGCAGAGCGCTTCAAAAGGCGGTTCCGAAAATTGCTAATCCCTGGCGAGCGAGGGGAAAATGATCGGCGGCCAAGTTCAGCGATTGCAGTAAAGTTACAAGTGATAGCATGGCTGCCTGCAACTTGTCGCGCGTGCGGCCTTTCTGACGAAAACGGTCAATGAATTAAAGTCGGGCAGTACACAAGCTACGTGAGCTCTGAGGCCATCTATGGTGACGTTACAATACCAAGAACAAGGAAACGTTCGCACGAAAAGTTTTTCGATGGAAACTAATCGGTGCACAGGTGTGAATTCGGCCGTCTTTATGACGTAGATCAACATTAGCGACGCGCGTGAGCAATGTTCACGATGACGCAACGTTTTTTGCAGATGTTATATATGATGAAAGTTTCTCCATGGCCGACGACGACGGCCATAAATAGATTTGCAAGAAAACGACCAAATCACTTTTTCGTCTAAACACGATTGAAACGCGTGGATGTCCTGCACGAGGCCTGTTTACCGCCTCGCCCGCTTCCACGAAGTATTACTAATGTCGAAAACAACATCTTCCACAGGTGATTCCACTCGGACCACGGTTTGGTTTCCAAACACTGGAAAATATGCCTGTTTATTCGTGCAAAAAAACATTGTCGTCAGTAGCTGCTACAAGCGACCCGAAGCCCTCGGCGAACTTGACCACTACTAGAATGCCATTCAACCTTTCGTTTTCTTCCAATTAAGGCAGCGTGCTGTGTCTGATAAATCTTCATTCATTGATCAATCTGCAGAAACTTTTCACAGAAAAAACATGGCGACCAAATCTACGTTTATTTCAAAAAAAGCTTGTCGGCTGTGCTCAGTAACTTAGTGAAAGAGACTATATATGAGGTAAATATCAAACCACAGCTGATGATGCCTACCAAGTAGGCGAAATATATACTCTGATAAGCTCTTAGTGTCTGATTCTTGGTTGCGAAAGGATTCCTTTCCAAAATAAATGCTGAAGATTCCAGAAACGTGCTCATCTTTCGAAACCGTGGCCCTTGGTTTGCAAATTCCAATCACCACCAGCACTTGAAAAGAACTGGAAGAAAAAATGTCATAGTGGCAAATAAACAAATTTTTGAGCCAGACCTCCAAGACACAGTTTTACGTTTGCAAAAGAAAATCTTCTGTTTCGTTTTCCTGCCACGCTGGATAAATGTAGGAGCGGTGTCACCAACAGTAAAAATACGCAGTTGCTGCATTTAACCGCGCGCAATTTGCAAGGTCAAGGTGAGATTTGGTCTAGAGTCGAACTCCAGACTTACCGGAACTGTAGCGGGCACACTAACTACCAAGCCGCGGGCTGGTTTGTTTCTTGTACTCTTTGATTTTACATTCACTCAGCAACAACTAACTTCGCCCAAAGACTTCCCGATTTTTACCAACAGAACTGTATCAGTGATTTGTCGCTTCAGCACGATTTGAGGCTGAACACTTCAAGAACTACCATTCCACATTCTTTTCAAAGAAAAGCATAGCGCAATGCTCACACAACGCGACAGGTCCAATGACACGCCTGCAACAGTTGAGAAAGAGCTGAGCAACCTTCGCAAATTGAGTAACGCATGAGAACCCGGACGTGAATGTGACAGAAGATGCTGTTAACTCAAAAAGCAAAGCATTATTACCGGGCAAACGCTTAATAGCGTTTCGGGACGTGTTGCAACGCAGGCCCTATGCCAAATTGTATCCTCCTGCAAAGGAAATCCTAGGCAGGATTGCGTATCACCTCATGCAGAGAGTTTGTCTAAGCGAGAGGTGTCACGTAAGCGACGAACTCACTTGTGAAGAAGCTGTGATCGCTTCAAAATATCACGAGGAAGATTTAATATCGCGTTTTTGTTGCTTCTGTTTTATAGCGAGCGCTTTAAGAGTATGCTGCAGACAAGAGATTTTATAAAAGAAAACAAGCTTACTGACAATCTGAGCAGTGTAAACGGTTCTGTACCGCGTGCATTTCAAAACACATCGACGGAGTTTCGCAGGCAATCGTCAACACCATCTCGGGAAATTGCTTTTCTCCCAACAGAAAGTTGGCTCGCCGTACACAGCCTCATTTCGTTGCTGTAAAATAACTTCGTTGTCCAACTTTTCCTCTGCAAACTTACAACTTAATGTCAACTGTCGATATTGAAGTGCAAAGTGAGACAGCAGTGAAACCCGTTGAGAGCGTGCGCGCCAGATTAGCGCAGATTTTGTGCAGAAAATACGAGGTTTCAGTTGTAAATAGGTCGTTAGTCACGAGGACAAAAACAAGTAGCAGCATCGACGTTCGTGTGCATTTATACAAGTGATGATGAAAATGAGGGGCCAGAAAAACATCCTAGAAGCGAAATATCTACATCTTCCAAAATGAGGGAAAGATAGTGCTTGAAAACAAAGATTTGCCAAAAGCTGTCGGAAGGAATAGTTCACAGCTGAGTCAGTATCATTTTCTTGGCCATATCTGACTAATGTGGACAAGGCAGGAGCGAGAAACAGCCAGTAGCGCGCGAGTGTTGACAACAGACAAAAATTTCGACGGTCAGAAACTATTTCTGCTCAGTCATCTGCCACGGGCAACCTTCCCGACTGCGCACACCCTCATTAAGTCGTGTCGAGCGAGCAATCTGCGATCGAAATTGCTATTGCGCGTAAAACGCGCGGGAAGTCTGTTGTGTACTATGAAACTGACCGCGTTTCTCCAACAGGCCTGCGTCAATTGACGGCGAACGGCCGTTACTCACGCGACTGAGTTACAGCTTAGTCAATTATTGCGTTTGGCCGACTTGTGCTTTTAATCGCTCAATGCCGCGATAGTCACAGCATCACGTCAACTGTCAACGGGTCTTGGTCTCAGCGCCGAGAAGAAGAGGTCAGACGTCGCTTGTTTACGAAGTTTTGCTAATATGCACGAGTAATTTTGCTTTTGTGCAAACAGCGGCACAAAGTCGACGGTCTTTTCAAAATATCGCTGAAGGCGCGCGCGTCGTCGCACGCTGAAGGTTGCGCATTGCACAAGCGACGATGAGAAACCACTCTAGTCCGAATTGCTCTTACATGCTTCACTGTTACTTTGTTCTGGAAAAAACTGTTGTTTGGAAAGCACTGCTTTTAAGCATTCGTTCAACAAGCAGCTTCAAAAAGTTTGCGTATCCCCCCATCCCCCCCAAGCAACATAATTGATGCGGCGCTAACAGTGCGTCTTCGTCGTGCGATTGCGCTAAGCGCACGATCATACTAAACACACTTTCATGTTTTCCACAAACGCCTCCTGAAAGTTGAGGGGCAGATAATCACTTTGCAACAGTGTTTAGCAGGGCACAAAGCAAAAACAGACATAAGGAAAAGCGAATGGCCATAAACGACACAGATAACCCAGCAGACCAGGAGCAAACAAGCCACAGACAAGAGGACGCGAAAAGCAAAATCGACTCAAACCGCACGTGTGCGGCTATTGTCTGCGCGATCGCATGCGGGTCACGGCGATGTTGTGGTGGATCGTCCTGGTCGCAGTAAGAAAACGGAAAGAAAAGCGTTGGTTCATTGCCAAATTTAGCGCAAAGCAAATCCCAATTGCCGCAACGACCACCGCATGGCCTCGAAGTCTCAGCGCTGCAGCGAGAGCGCATGTCGCAAGGTGGATTTCAGAGCAGTCGCACTTAAAATCGTGCGGATTAAAACGCCATCGACTCGCTTCGGCAGTCACGTTCAGTGGGTTCGCTCGTGTTTTTCGCAACAGCAGTTGCTTTTTCGCTTTAAGTCCAACGCCTACTGCGCGCAAGATCGAAGAATCGACTGACTTTACCGTCAACTAGGACCGGGTGCGACTGGGACGGCGGACACAACCAAGGTCTGGTGTGGAACACACGTAGTACTGAACTGACGCAACTTATCTCAGAGTCACAGCGGCGAGACAACGAGACCATCGTCCAACAGTAACTACTGCAAACATAACAGGTTGCAAGACACTTAGCGAGTGTGTTGTGAACGCTGTTACTTAGTGGCTCCGATTCAGGCATTTGCTCAGTTAAAATCGCCATGGGGATGACCGTGCGGCTCTGCAGCGCCCCACGCGGCCATGAACTCTCACAAGACGTCGTCGAGACCACTGGGCAAACATGGGAGGTAATGTTATTTCGTTGATAAATCGGTGCCGAGCTGTTGAAGAGAGGGAGAAACTGAGAGTTTTCGTCACGTTTCAAAAGCCAATGATACTTGCGCGAGCCTTAACAGGCGTTTAAGTGCTGTGCCGTCAAACGCAAAGGCGCCGAGTCAGTCCGCATGTCTACTAACAAGACCTAGAAGCTTGTGGAGAAATCGTGTGGCGTTTATCGTTGACTGTCACTCAAAACCTTAATTAAAAACCTTTTACAGTAGACTTGAACTTCATTGGACACTTGCATGGAGTTGCTGAATGCCGCGCAAACAAATACGCGCCGAATACAAAGTGTGAAGCGGAGAGTAACTGTGCCAATTTTATATGAAAGCATAAAATATAGTTTAGTTGGAAAGCTGTTCGAAAACTTCATCATTTTGGGTCACAAATGACTACTTTTCTCTACGTTTTGTGGCGTTCATGAGATCGGCACCGTTGTCCTGGAGACAAGTCGCATAAAAAAAACATAAAACTAAAGAAGCACTTGTGCAGCGCTTCATAAGTGGTTTAGAACAAATTGCAAAAAAGCTTGAAGTGAGTAACGTTTTGCCAATATTCAATCAAGTTTTTCGCCCACCCACGTAATAGCCAATAGCAAGTACGGAGCCTTCAAAATTGAACGAGACTCTTACTGAGTTGGGATCGAAAAACTAGCCCTTGAATTTTTTGATCGTTCCACTGAGCGGTACAAGTTAGATCCCTTATGAAATTGCGAGATGTAGAATCAAACTTATTTTTATGAGCAGCGTTTTGGACCAAGCAGCAGACAGAGTCGCCTTTCCAGCGAGTGTCAGGGTTAAAAAGATAACTAGCAGTGAACTCTCCGAAGCAGAATAGCTTCACCAAATCTCCATTAGGTCGTAACTCTTGAAGGGGGCTTACAGTGCAAAACCTCGAAAACGTAGCTTGACATTGATTTGCGACCACAATCATGCGACCTCAGTACGAAATTGCAGCTCACCGTACCCACCGCAAATCGCTTGATCGTCTGTCGCAACCGAGACTCCGAAACAGCCAACAGAATTGGACGAGAAACACTGAAGTGGTCGGCTTCGTGCTGACTCAGGCAGCACGGTGTGTTCGACAGAAGTCATGCGTGCTGGTTTGAAACATTTGAAAACGCGTGCGTCCGCACACTCGTCGCTAACGTTGGATTGCTTATTGTTGCTGCCATACGCAGCCGGTGCTGTTGTTGCCGTATAGAGTCCGATGATCTGCTGAATGGTCGAAATTGAAACAGAGATCAGCAAAACGATATGTTATCCGGCGAGAATGACTTCACCGCCTGCGCACCGGCAGCACCCTGTTTGCATCGAAGCGACGCACGAGGACAACGGTCAATCGTCATGCGCACAAACAAAATGCTTTTGGCAGCTCTTAAGGAGTCGGAGAAGGCCACGATGTCGTTTCCCTGCGTTCTGCAGCTGAACAATCCATGAGCTTTCTGTAAGTGTTTCAAACGCGGACTGGTAAAAGTTGTTCAAAGATGGATAATTCAAACTGGAGTTGTAGATATTTTTTTCGGGCGCCGTTTCTGAATGCTAAAAGCCTCATGTCTGGAAGCCACCAGCAGCGAAAAACGCCAACATATTATGATAACATGCGAACTTAGCCCCACTTTGAGGGATGGAAAGGACAATCGCAACGAAGAGTCGTGAGTAGCACAGCTCCAGGAAGACATAACCACCCTCTTTATGGAGTTCCCTAGGCGCACAGGCAAAAAAAGCAAGGGCCAAGTCCAGCATTCACCCACAATTGCAATACTTTCACCAAGAAACCGCGTTATGAAAAGCTCATTTATTTTAAATGAAAGTCCCTTATCGGTTCTTATCAAGTTTGTCGCAAAACCACGCCAAGCACAAAATAGGTCCGACTTAAATGGCAAGAGGGATTGATTAAATTCGAGTGTAGTCCCGGAGTCTTGAAAACAATGGCAGAATTTTTACAAGTGACAGTGAAACTTTCATCATCGTGGATTGGGGAGAACTTCGATATCCAATTTACGTCTTGCTTCATACGGTATGCAACGGTATGCATCGATTCGAAAAGGTTTCAGGAAATTTAACTAAAGACCCTTTTGCTCCGGCACATCTTATGAAAGCGAACGCCGAAAAGAAATTTTTGTTCACAGACAAAAAAGTTTTGCCAAACTTGCCGCTACAAGCTTTTTTGAAGGCGCATTGCTTACTGTATAATCAGTTAATAATAATAAATGCATTGCTGAACTTTCGCATCGGTGTCGGCAACCGTTTGTAAAATGTAGCTGGATTCCGACACGCTATTCGAACTCCAGCGTTGGTTCAGGCTTATGTGCGAAGACGAAAATCTGTTATCCTGAGCACATGCCAAAAATATCAGGCCATCGGTTTCCTTATTGACGGTTTTGATTTTAAGACTGCAACGTATTTTGGTGCAGGCGGAATACAAGTCCGATAAGCCGCTAACATTCCAAACAACCGTGGCGATCAAGTTTCTACACTTGCGAGAACACGCGACACTCCAAGATCGGGCTACAAATGGAGAGAAAACATTGTAAGCCTGGTATTTGCGAGCGGCATGATCTTGTTCTTTCTTCATGTTTAACGTTACGTTGGTAAGCAACATTAGCTAGTATTACCATTTATATGCGATACATATACATGTCATAGCATACAAAACTAGAATTGTGCAAAAAAAATTGTTTGTGTGAGAATGTAACAAGTTAATGTTTTGTTGTTTTTGAAATGCAGCAAATTTCTATAGCGAATTTGCGTACAAACCTAAACAAACTTCCACTGCACTATGCGGTTCGCACAGATACGTACGTCTGGGCGGGTGTATCTTCGGGTGGATGATTTAGATCAGACATGTTCTTCCTCGAACAAGTGTCACAAAATTAAATATTTTCAAGAGTTTTGTTTTTTTACTAATAAGCAGACTTCTACCGCTTTGGGTTCGGCTGAACATCTGCTATGAAAAGATCGTGCACGACAAGAACTAATATTGAAAAAGAGGTCAAGAGCACAAGTCTGGAAACACACTCGTCCCAGATTTGCCAATTTACGGAGTTGCAGCATCTGGAGTGGAGATAAGAGCAGGTGGTGGATGCATATTCACATGAAACACAGGTCGAGAATCAATGACAAGATGATGGAGGACAAGATGATCTTTTGGGCAAGCATAACGTATAACTCTCACACCAAAACAGCCTGATATAGTGCTATGAAACTCGGCAACGAGTACTGTGCTCCGTTTCCCCCTAGTGACGGATCTTCCGACAAAGCTTGTGCTAATTGTCATTGCATAACCGCCCCATGTATCGTTTGTTTGTCGCCCCGGTTTGAAAAAGCGATTAGTTTTTTAAAGTACGCTTTTCGTCCAAATAAGATATTTCTAGAAACGTGTTTCGAGAACCGGAAGCTTTCTTTACGTAAACTAACCAGACAAAAATGCAAAGTGCTGAACTTAATTAAAAACAGGCAAGGTTGCAAACAAACGTGCACTTGCTGTGGTTCACGCAGCTTATGGCCAGTTTATTTGCCCAGATGGATGTTCCATTTTAATCGAAAGCATCCTTTTCTCATCAGAAACAAACAAACTCGTCCTCGGGTGACCTGTAAAGATGACGTCCTGGCGCAATCACGCCTAATTTTTCGCCACAAGCTATAAGCGGTTTCCCACATATTTACACTTCACTTCAATCTCTTCGGGTCCAACACCGCGTGGCGTAACGAACAGAACCCTTCATCGCAGTAGTTCGCTTGAACGCGTAGGAGCATACCGTAGTAGGGTATTTAAAAAAAACATGAAGAAAGTGGTTTTCCGGAGATATAAACTTATCAAGCGCTTATTGACGTTTCCAAACTGCTGCCAAAACTGGATGGCAATTTTTGACTAGAATCGCGTATTTTTAAATCTCGTTGTAGCTAGACGGTCACACGAATTGAAAAAGATGAAAGAATCTTTACTTTTTTGCTGGAGTGTTAGCACTGTAAGCTTGGCTATCGAGAATTACGCTAATTCCTTCATCAGGTATAATCAGAACCCTCGAATACTTTTCCGGAATTACAGTCAAGTTCCAACAGAGTAATCGCAGAAGTTGACTGTTTGTACGTTTATCGCAAAAATGTTTTTGTTTACGATAAGATGCGCCGAAATTTCACCAGCGCAGGCAATATATCGTTTGTCGAAGCACATCCCTGCCCTGGCCGAAGGGATTTAACAAAATGGCGGTGAAAGAAAACTTGCAAGCGGTCGTCGGTATCGGAAGTAAAGACGTCCCAAGCTGACGGGGGAAATTCGTCATTTCCGTTTAAATTGCGCGTGCTGCTGCAAGCAATTCTTATCTCGCACATGCTGACGTTGCCGACCAAGACGACAATTGCTGTCCGTAACCCAGATGGCTTGATAAGAAACAACGCTGCAAGAGTTTGACGGCAGGAAACAATCGACCCATCCCGTCACGTTGTGGTGATGGGAGTCGCTGCGCGTGTTTATTGACTGCGAACGCAAGCGCAGACCGCATCGAAGGGAACAGTTCCGAAAAGATCGCATGCAGAACGACGCCAAGTCGGAGATCCGCTTAAAGTTAACGCCAAGATTGCCTGCGTCACAGTCACACGCATTTTTCCACACCGCCCTTTAACTTCGCAGCAGTGGACAGAAAATCAGGAAAACAGGCAGGACACACACCTCCAAAACACTTTTTGATCATCCTGTTGTAAGAAAATTAATGCACGGTGTGAGGAGCACGATGTAGCGTACAATTACGAGATGCCCTGCTGCTAATTGAGGAGTCAATCTGTTGTAGGAGCGCAGACCCCAACTAAGTGTCCTGACGTCTTGAGGTGGTTGCCAAGCCGAAGCAGGGCGGTAAGGCTCTCACCACTTCATCCGTTAGCAGG
>Ga0210059_1002463_pt1 | contig 28997 bp, 19 predicted proteins | sample Ectturendosymbi2_FD_188042 | JGI IMG/M metagenome (GOLD analysis project Ga0210059, IMG submission 188042) | Ecteinascidia turbinata endosymbiont from Florida, USA - Sample 2 (SPAdes) (version 2) | ecosystem: Host-associated > Tunicates > Ascidians > Unclassified | place: Key West, Florida...
ATGACATATAGGGAAAAATAGTAAAAAAAGTGTAAAAAATTAGGACCATCTTTATTTTTGAAATGAAAACTACAATTTTCTACACAGTAACTTTTCTTGCCTTTCTGTTGACAAATTCTTCAATGGCTATGTCAAAATTTATATTGTCTTTCAATTGTTGCTCTACAGACAGTGTGGCAACATTTCTCAACCGCAAAGTTAGATCTCAAGTAATTCTTTATCAGTTTTCGTTTCAAAAAACTCCTCTCACAGGTAGCAACACTAACGGCGATTGTGAAGAAAATCCGCAACATTATTATATTTGGAACAGAACTCCCAAGGTTATACTTTTGAATGAACTGCAAAAGTTCAAGGGGGCTTTCTTTTTCTACTGTGAACTGTGCATCGCTCACATCGTGCAACTGTGATGCAATAATAACGTTCTTCTTAATTGCACAACAATGAACAACAAGCGACGCAACAGCTATCAATTTTCTTTTTCGGCTATTAACTGCACTCAACCTCCTGTGCAACTAACTGACCTACTTGTAATCTGAATGCAGCACGGTGATCTAAAAATTTTCATAAAGACGCATCAACATACTGAAGCAAGAAATCATTTCCCCTAAAAAGATGAGGAACCTCACGGAACCCCACTACATGTTTTGCGGAACACTAGGGTACCACGGAACTCCTGTTGAAGAATACTGAGCTAGATTATATTTCTCCACACACACGGAAATCCATTTTGACGAGCACAAATTCAACTACGCGTTTATTAGATTTACACAGAAATGTTTTTAGACCCAACAATGCGCTTTTACTCGCAGGCACAAAACTTAAGAGCACTAACAAAAGCTTGGAGCTCACCACAGCCACACATGTGCCCACAGTCATCCACCATACTCCTACTAAGTTTTATAACGTCATAAGGACTGCGATCAAACGTCAACAACGACCCAACACGCGATCAATCAACCGTGTAGTGAATCAGTAAAATCCGACATCATGTGAGTTGATAAGCGTGTTTAGAACCGTGTTGCAGCTTCATGTAAAAAAACTATTGATACAACATCCCTGATACACGATTTATTGTTTGGCTAAGATAACAATCGCTTAAATACACATGCCATAGTTTAAATTACTCAAAATAAAAAAGGTCTTTCAACTGCAAGTAGTGTCCCGACATTAAAACCACTTTTATTTCAATACAGCCTTTGCAGTTTTATAGCCTACAGCATAGCCGATAGTGCCGCCCCCATAAAAGTGCCGCCAGGGATGGACCGCCCCTTTGCCCCCCCTTAGCTACGCCACTGTGCAGAAAGTGAGCGTAGACACTTGGCTGCGGCTTAGATCAGCGCTTTTCAAATGAGGAGCCCTACAGTTTTTAATTGTCGTTTGGAATAGTCTGAAGCACCCATAGTAATTTGTGTATAACATTTGTAATTGCAGGTAATTTTGATGAAACAATAACAAGAAGCGGGTTGATTGTGTTTATTTTGCAACCGAAATTAAGAGAACGGAAAGAAAGAAACAATTCCTGACGAGTGAAAGCACGAAAAAACGAAAGCGAGAAAGCACGATCATTCATGGTCGTCCACAGAAATTTTTCCAAGGGGGCAACGTCGGCATTTTGTTTATCATTTTCAAATTGCTGAGGATCAGCATTCCCTCTAAAATTATTTTACACTGAGCGAATATTTGTTTTAGTGAGCATGATTATTTTAGGGCCGAGTAAGTGGAGTTATCAATGAATTACAAACTTTGTGAATTATATAATAAAATATATAACTCCTGTTATCGAAACGTTTACAATATGTCGTTTGTATCTTTTTCATTGGCCGTGATTTTCATTATAAAATGATTTCTTGCTTCACTATGTTGATGCGTCATTATGAAAATTTTTAGATCAGCGTGCTGCATTCAGATTGCAAGTAGGCCAATTACTTGTACAAGAGGTTGAGTGCAGTTACTAGCCGAAAAAGAAATATTGACAGTTGTTGCGTCGCTTGTTGTTCATTGCTGTGCAATTAGGAAGAATGTTACTGTTGCATCACGGTTATACGATGTGGCCGATGCACAGTTCACAGTAGAAAAATAAGCCCCCCTTGAAGTTTTGCAGTTTATTCAAAAGTATAATCTTGTGAGCTCTGTTCCAAATATAGTAATAATGCTGCGAATTTTCCTTACAATTGCCGTTAGTGTCGTTACTTGTGAGAGGAGTTTTACGAAACTAAAACTGATAAAGAAATACTTAAGATCTAGAATGAGCACCTTGCGGTTGAGAAATCTTGCCACACTGCCTATAGAGCAACAATTGACAAATATAATATAAATTTTGGCATTGCCATTGAAGAATTTGCCAACAAAAAGGCAAGAAAAGTTACTGTGTAGAAAATTGTAGTTTTCATTTCAGAAACAAAAATAGTCCTAATTCTTGCACTTTTTGACTATTTTTCCCTATATGTCATTTTTGCTTTTTGTTTAACTGTTGCTTACAATGTTTGAATTTTTTTGTGTTCATTTAAAACATACCATATTTGAGCATGTGAGAGTACTGTAATATTATAATGGTGCACAAACTAGTTAATATATATACAAAGCTTCAAGAGGGAGTTATCGTGCAATACCTGTTTTTATGGGCTTCGAGGGCGCCAAATTCAAGGGCCGCACCGGGCAGCCCACACTCTAGCTACGCCACTGCTAGCAAGACTTGTCAGTATCACTTAGAACACTTGTTCTCAAACTTTTATGAGCCGTGGCGCCCTTCAAAAGACTCTCAACGCTTGTGGCACGTTGCTCATCAATAAAAAATACCTAGATTTGGCCTCGGCCTCTGCACGTGGCCCCCAGGGGGGGGACGAGGGCCCCGTTTCAGAAACCCTGACATAGAAACAAGAGCGGCAGACGTCTGGGATCTCGTCCAAAGCGATCAATAAAACCTTGCTACACAAACCGGACAATTAAGTATACTTATATGTTGACACGACTACGGACAAACTTACTACAATTAGAGCACTACGCAGGTTTTGCAAAATTGACCAGATGAATTATAAAAACTCGCCGCAGCAAATATAGCTTTGCACTCAGCATTCACTCAGATGTCAGAAGTAAACCTTAGCGATCAAGACGTATTCCCACAGGTCAGCCAAAGAATTTGAACATTCTGTTGTAAACTTTGTTTCATCTAATTTTTCAGCTGGCGTCTGTGATAACAACCATTCACCCAGATGCAAATCTTTCACTTGTTTATCCAACCGTTTGTTATTCATTGGTGTTACTTCTGCTGTACACGCAACTGCTGGCTGGCTGCCCTATTCATGCAAATCAAAATACAATTTGCATTAGAGGAAGTATTTGAAGCTTAGGAATTTTAGATTCCTTTGCAGCTCAAGATCTCACAAAAGATCCAAGTGCAATGGCAACTGTCTCCCTACATTTTGCCCATCTTGTGCCTGAAGATCAGGCTGGAAGCTAGGGGTATTTTCTGTCGTAGACCAAACTATTTTTTAAACGACAAAAAAATAAGTAAATTGGATCATAATGTTCGAAAATATAAACTAGTGAATGCTGTTGTGGCTGATTTTAATGCTAATATGAAACAAATGACCAAAACGTCTCAGCGAAAAAAACAGGCTGGAGGCTATATCAATAGTTTAGGCGTTTGTCCTTGTCCAATAAATATCTGTTGCTTGAACTAAATGGATCTAGCCAATATTTTAAGATTATATGGTGCCACTTGCTCGTTTATCAGTTGTGCTGAGCAATGGGTAACCTTGATAAAAACTGCCAAAAATATGAAGCTTGAAATAAGAACTGCAATAAATCAAACCCAGTTTTAAATCACCGCACTAAACCCCAGATTTTCAAAATAAAAAACAAAAATCGCAGAAAGGCATTGAAAATCCAAATTTGGGGGCAAAGCCCGGGTTTGGCGCCACTGGTCAAATTATTTTGAAAGTACCAAAAACGTAACGTAACCCATAGAACAAGTCAATGTGATGTACTAATAATTTCTTAAAATGCCATTCATAACAATACCATCAAGCAATATCTGCTATTTGGTCTCATTGCTTGAGTGGTCCCATAATTTCGCAAATAACTGCACAGTACTTCAGTTTTCAAATCATGGTAGTCTAATGTAAAACCATGTCATTTTGGCTGAATTGCTTATGGCAATTTTAGCAAAATAGTGACTTTCGCACAGAAAAAATTTACACATATGGGCTTAATCAGGGATGGAGAGGCAGTCGGCTCGGGTCCCCTTTTGAAGGTTTGGCACATTATTTTTGCATTGTTTTGTTAAAAAGCTTATTAATCATTTTAGAACCACTTTTAATAGGGGAGAACGGGGTATGTTGAACCATTTTTCACAATTTTTGCCACTGTTCTTTTAGTGTAGGCAGTAGAAACCTGAAATTGGGGCATTTGGTGGTTAAATCCATTTAACACATTTACACGCAGGTTGTTTGACATGGCCTTTTATATTCTTAGCATAAATTGAAAACGAAAAACATCACTTTTCCGGTTCAACTTACCCCATGTGTGGGGTTCGCCACCCCTGGAAAAATGTGTTGGACATAGTTAAAATATTTGGGTCCTCTCAGACAACTCTTCGCCCTTCCTGGTGTTCCAAGCTGGTTACGGGCTTGGAAGTGGGGAAAGTTGAACCAAAATAATGATCTGCCACAAAAACCAACTGATGCAGAATGAAATGTCGGAATACTTACATTTGCGATAATTTACTCAAAAATATTTAAAATGGTTGTAAACACATCTAACCACTGATGCATAAGGAAGTGACAGAGTAGGCATACTTTCACTTGGGTTAATTTAACTGATTTTTTAAGTCTGTTAAAAAATTTTTTTTGTTTTGTCTTTTCGTCGTTCCAGTGACTTTTGGAAACGCGAGTATCTTCACAATGTCATGCTTTGAAAAAAAGCACTCGTAACCAAACTTGAAAGTGATGGCTGGCCTTTTTGTTGTAGAGTCATTTCTTCCTCTTTTCATAAATTTTCCTTCGCATTCTCCAATTATGTCATCAATGCTCTCAATGGGTGTAACATATGAAAAAAAAAGTTTTGCCAGTGAAACTCACAGCAGTGGAGGATAAAGCCAGTAAAGTTAGGGGGGAGATTTCAGTAATATTTGGTTAGTTAAACCTTATTACTGTTTTAAAGTATGACGATTAATTTCATATTGGCTTGTAGCTTCTCAAATTGAAATGTTTTTTGCTACGGCGTCTGAAACGGCTGTCATAAAATCTTCCAAAACAGAAGCACGATTTGTTTTGTTTCTTTGTTACTACAGGCATTTTTTATAATTGTAATGATTAAAAGCAACAGTAGGCTAACTAAATTAAACAAACAACAACTAGCGACTTGGATCAAGTGGGTAAGTTGATCCGTGGTTCAACTTGCACGACTTGAATGATTCAACTTACCCCGAAGGAAAATTTCAACTTGGAAGTTAATTTATGTCAAAGCACTAATGTCCAACTTTACCAACACAAGGTGATGAACTCTTATGGAACTACCCCTTGAAGAAATAACATCAAACAAATATACCTTTTCTACTATGAAACAGTCAGGGATATCTAGAAACTCCTAGATATCCCTGGAAACAGCAAAGCAAATTTCTAGTTTTTCACTTTGAGCTTACAAAAATACGTCCAACCTGGCAGGTTTCTGCACCAAGCAACTTTGGATCTGAGTCATAACCCAAAATGCATTCCTCATAGGCTCCAAACAATAGGTGTCATGCATAGTCTCTGGACCGCTTTATTTAGCTAAAACAGGGGGTGGTTCAACTCACCCACCGGTTCAACATATCCCGTTCTCCCCTACCATTCAAGCTTTGAAGCAAGTCATATGTTGGTCAAAATAAAGCAAAAACTTTATGTCAATGTGCTAAAAGGGCCTCTCAACAAGTTTCAAGTGCAAATAAAGAACAATCTAAAGGCACGTGATTTCAAACAAATTCCGATGTGAAATGAACTTTCACGCAGAAACAAATTCCCAGAAAGAAAATTCAACTTGCTTTCAGCGAAGAAGTTTCTGCATAGCTTGTGCAACATTAGGGCCCTCTTTCTAAGAGTTTGCCTCGGGCACCTAAATTCTAATATCCGCCCTTGCGTATACAAAAGAACAAATTTTACAAAGAACCGCGGGGCCCGTTGCAATTGCTACTATTGCTAGTCCGACACTGCTGACCATATCGAGTTTCTATTCACTTTGATTTCAAACATCTGTACAGAAACTTACCTGCTCTCTGGGCTTTGTGGTGCAAAGTAACAAATGGGACTTGTTAACTCATTTTGTGTTATTCATTCTTTGTGATTTGTGCCATGCGATTTTTTCCATTATGTTTTTCTATGAATTTTATACTTAACAGACACTGTAAAGTTCCCTTTCTGATGGGGGTTATAGTCTTCTTCATTTGTCTGTCATTTGATATTTTTACCAACTTGTTTTTTTATCCTATTATCCTTTGCATTGTCAAAAAAATGCACATTTAATTTCAGTGTTTTGTTCTCTCCACACCTGTGAAATAAAATATCTCATCCTGATAACTGTGTACATAGGCATGCACTCATCTGTAAATGTCATTTGTCTTTTTCATCACCTTTTCTTTTTGCATGACTAATGATAATACTGAAAGCTGTGTTGGTAGACTAGATGACCTCTCGGTCTTTCACCAAGCAGGCCTGTAACTCAGGGGGCGCAGGGGGGCTTCGCGAAAAATTTTTCGCTCCTTCTGGAAAAATGTGTTGGACATAGTTGAAAAAATTTGGGCCCCTCTCGGAAAACTCTTCGCCCCGCCGAGTGTCCCAAGCTGGTTACGGGCCTGTCACCAATCCTTAATGACAAAGGAACCAGCAAATGTTTATTGTTTGTGTAGATCACCGCTCTCATATTATGCTCTAGCTTCTGCATTAGTCTATATTCTACGCAATAATGCATGATCTATTGACTGTGTGAACCATGATTTCGTCGCAAAAAAACAATATCAAGGTTACTACGCACTCTTGAAAGTATGAAAAAGCATGGAAAAAATTTTTGTCATTTCCCAGTTTGGAAAAGTCTCGAAAAAATTCTTTTGGGTCTGTTAGTACGGAAAAATAAGATAATTTTCCAGACTTGATCTTCTGACATACATTTTCATAATATTTTATTCAAGATTGATATAATTTAACTTATATCGAATTAAATATTACAGTGCCTGTATTTGACCTGGTTTGGTCATACAGAAATGTTAGGTCTGGAAATTTATTTTCAAAATTGCGTAGGAACCTGGCAATACACTTGCACTTTATATGTTGTGTTGATGCTGCAGAAGCATGCATTTATAAGCATATGTTCAAATGTAAATATTATGTGCTAAATGCTGTCTATCAAAAAGAATCCTTTCCCAGCAAATAATCAGACACTAACATCTTACGGAGTATGTGTATGGCCGACTAAATAGGCATCGTCGGCTCTTATTCAAATAAAATAAACTTAAATGCAATATTTTGTATATTAGGACCCCAAAGTTCAGGCTTGGGGGAGGCAACTTCCTAGCGCCTGCCCTGGTTATCAGTATAATAATAATTCATTATTGCAGGCTCGTGGTCCATATCACAGGCACAATCACACAACACAAGAGCACATAAAATGATTAGCCATTGCGCACGACCAACACTGATAGGAACAAAACACTTTAACAGCCCCCAACTGTAACGTCATTCACCCATCATAATACAGGGGTGCGGTAGTTGGAGAGAAATTAAGGCAATCTAACATCAAACTTTGAGGTAGACAGCTAACAGAGAAAGAGAAAAAAGTAAAAGATAAGATGGGGGGTGCACATTGGTGCACAAAGGCATGCAAACTGTTCCGATCATTGTTTCAAATGCTTTGCAACTGTAGCAAAAAACGAGCTCAACACAACGCATTTATCATGAAATCGACAGCCAATTGGTTTTCTTGAATTTTAGAGCAGGATTTGCCGATTAACGTCTTACCAGTTATATGTCTTACTTTACTTTTTGTATGCGTGGTTTGCACACGTTGTCTGCATACTGGAACAATAAAATAAAAAAATCCTAGGGCACCACTAAGCACAATAATAACACCTTCATGCATTTTAGAATTCGCTGGGAAATGGGCAGTGTTTGGTTTAGACACATGGTCCATATCACAGGGACTAAAATGTACTAATATACTGTACTTCAAGACGCAATGTACCATGGGGTGTTGGCTGGTACACACATTTAATGCTGAAGAGGAAAAGCGCCTAAGCAAAGGGCTTGATTGGCAACTTTTGCCATTTTGGGAGACAATTCGTGTTGCCGGCTATTTTTGAGAGGAAAACTATACCAACTGCCTTGATGCAATAAAGAAAAAGTTTGTGTTAATAACATAATCACAACATGCAGAAGAATTTGAAGACCACTGATATTGGAAACAAACATGCATACAGTCAGACCTGATTTGGTCGAACTCCGATTAACTGGAATCCCCGGTATCCAACACAAAACTGCTAGGAACGGATTTCTCCCAATGCATTTTACCCCTTTCATCAGGAAACCTCGCTGTCCGACTCCGACACGGATCGTAATTTAGGAACGGATATGCCAAATCAATAGAAAAAAAACGCTAAATCGGATTACGCCAACTGTTGTACTTAGTTGTTTATTAAATCACAATGGAAGTGTGACAGTCAATTTTCTACACACAATGAACGTAACAGTGTCAGAATTTGCAGGACGCAGTTAGGTTAATCTCATTCTGAACGCATACTACCTTACCAGTGGCGCAGCCAGGAATTTTGTTCCTGAGGGGCCAGTCACTGACGTCGTCAGAGTTCAGTCTTTAGCTATTTTGCACAAAGATCATTTTGATGTCAATTTCTGGTCCATTACAACAGGATATAACGTCAAATATCTTCTACCAGTCGGCATCGAACAGTTATAATTGATATGAAGCACCAGCGAAAAATCTGAGCAAGAGCAAGCTTACATATATGGATCTGCTAACAAACAAAAAAACTGAGTGTTTCATTTAGTCATGTTCCACATGCAGTCTACATATTTGCTAAGTTGACAGTTCATCTGAGTCTACTCTTCAGGTTTTTTTTTCTGTTCCCCTTTGAGCGTCCGCTCAGGCGTGTTCTACTGTACTGCACATCGTCACCATTTGTTTACATTGTTGGCATTTGCTGTGAAAAGAATTTCGCTCTTCATACTTTCGATTTCGATTATCCGGATACTTCGCTAGGCCGACGTTATTTGACGAAACAAAGTAGTCCGGGTGGTCTGACTGTATATCATAAGCAAACCGTACGTGATATACAATCATGTTGGTCACTGTGCATCCCTCCCTGGTTGTGCCCAGCTGGACTGAATGTTCATTAAGATATACAACAAATAAATTAATATTGTATTGTTAATTTTTATATATTCTGAAGCTGCAATTTAGTCAAACACTTTAAAATCTTGGTTGCATGCACTATATTGCTGACATGAGTTTAGCTGTGGTGATGACTTTAATTCTCACTGCATTTCTTAAGTGTTTATACTTAAAGAATCTTGCAAATAACACATATAATGTAGTTCTGGACTTGAAAGTACATTCTTCTCGGTACAAGACTAAGCCGGTGTGTAAAGATCAGCGATTATTCCCGAAAGTAGCCTTTTGCACACAAAAAAGGTTGCCAAACTTAGAGAAAAAAAATAGTGTTTACAGTCAAAAAGTGAAGTAGTTCAAAGTTATGCACATATAGCTCCCAAGCACGATGTAGGATTTTGTAAAGTTAGCATAATTATTAGAAAACTAACAATTAACAATGCATTAGCATTGCAAGCTTTGGTGCTTTCACCTAAGTTTCATAATTAAGATTGCAGCCACTTGGCACAGCTGACTTCTTATCAGACCTGTGGCTTAAATTAATGGTTGTATCTGACTACTCCCATGAAATTTGTGCTTCCAAAGACAAGCATCTTATTTGTTTCTGCCGTATTTTAAAGCAGCAACATTCAATAATGCAGTGTATGAGAAAGCCCACAAATGGGAGTTTGTGCCATGGTGATAAATTACAACTTTTGCAAATAAAAGCACTTTTATCCCAAGAAGGCCCCAGTTACAAGACTAAAATGTTTGGTCATTGCACAACAATTGTCTGGCATCTGACTGTATACAAGTACAAAAAAGGACTATCTTGAAGCAGAAAACTAACCACGGCAAAGAAAGAACCAAACCCATTCATAAACTTCGTGCAAATAAATGTTTCCAAAGCGATTGTAGCATGCTTGTTTGTGATGTACTGATAAACAAAGCATGCAACTATAGAAATGCTTGTAGCACTGCTGCAAACATTCTGCATAGTTTCGTTTGAGTAAGTCAACTTTTCTTGCTTATCTTCAACCCTTTGCAGTTGAGAAATTCTTTGCTTCCTTGATGTATATCTTAGACCAGCGCTTTTCAACCGGTGTGCACGCTGCATCCTGGGCTTAGACCACTTTAGGTAAATTTCTGTTTTTGCAGAGTCAACATTTCAATCTACTTTTTCAGCAACAACTCGCAGTGCCTCTTCCATTTCATCCAGTTTGTTCGTGTCAGTTTCACAACAGACATAATCCAAAATCTTTTGACAATGTTGAATGCATTTATATTGAGATTGATCAGGCCTGGAGTGCTGTGCTGGGCTAATTATCTTGTTATTGCATGCGGTCTGGATTCGATTTTCATGATTTCCGTCATCAGTCACAAATATTTCCCATGTAATGTTTCCCTGCAGTAAAAGGTAAAAAAATTTGCTGCTGGCCAAGGATGAAAGCATTGTTTAGAATTTTAACGATCTAGAGTCGTACTTATTCATAAAACAAAAAAGCAAAACAAGTGAAACCTTGCAACCAGGACCAGTGGCGTAGCGAGGCTAAGTGCCGCCCGGGGCCGACCATAAAAGTGCCACCCTTTCTACCCCTCAAATTTGCTTACAAAAATTTCAAATGGAAGTTATGTTTCGTGCTTATTTAAAAATATTAATAAAGCATCTTCAAAATCACGATCAAACACTAACAAACTGAAATGCATAGGCGTAGCCAGGTGGGGCCAAAGGGGCCATGCACTCCCCCAAATTTTTAGAAAATATCGTCATTTTGTGCTTTGAGAGGCGTTTTTCCAAACAAAATAGTGTTATTCGCCAAAATTCAAACATTTCGGGCCCCCCCAAAATTTGTAAGCTGGCTACGCCACTGCTGAAATGTGTCTTGTTTTTTATTGTCGATTATGATTCTTGCTTTTTCTGCTTGTCGCCACCTTTCTCATCATTAATATTTCTATTTTTTGCTTTCTTTACATAGGCATATACGAACCCGACATGTTTCGTCAAACTTTCCTCCCTGTTGGTTTTTAAATCTCCGGTAAACTCACCGCATGACATTATAATAGTTTACTCATTCCAGGGGATCAAACGGAAAAATTAAGGGATCTGATGGCAGCATACCTGTTTTACAAATGTAAACATTTATGCATGTTAAAATTTCGTGTAGTATCCCCGTCTTTATGTAAAAAAAGTATATATACTGCGCACAGCAGGCTATATAATCAATCTGATAATATGATCTCAGTGATGTAAAGAACGTTTCATTGTTCACTTCACGTTTCAGTAGTGGTCTAATCCTCTTAGAATATATAGAAGACTTCAAACATTAACTCTGTGGGCACTTGCGCGGAGCCAGTGGCATAGCCAGCCCAAAAATTTGGGGGGAGCCAAAAAAATTTTTGGGGGCCAAAATGTTTGATTTTACGCAAATAACACCATTTTGTTCGGAAAAATGCCTCTCAAAACACAAAATGATTATATTTTCTAAAAATTTGGGCGGAACCATGGCCCCTTTGCCCCCCTGGCTACGCCCATGCGCGGAGCCCTCTATAGGTGCAGGGACCCATTTTTAAAAAATATTTTAAACAGGTTTAAAACGGGCTATGGTTGAGAAGCGCTTGCTTGCAGTCTTAATCGTGGCCTGCGCACTTGGTCTAGCTGTTTTGTTGGAGCAATTCGAATTACACGTGCATAGTGTAAACCTTGCCTTTGTTCGTTACCAACAGAACCATCACCAGAAGGTCTTCGATTGGGAGACTACATTTGTGCAGGAGGGACTGACATTCTAAAATTTGACAAAAAATCCACTGATTTATAGTGTTTTATATTTCAATTTTGGGGGACTTGTAGCTTTTTGGGGGACTAAGCCCACCAAAACCCCCGTGGCGACGGGACTGGTTACCAACAGACGTCTATTTCGAAAACTGTATTACCAAACCATGCCAGCTGGGACATAGGCTTTTTGGATGCTCAGCAGTGTTTACAACGTCTGATGTTCGACGGTTATTGCGATGAACAACTTTCAGTGCATCCATTGCCAAGCTGTACAATCATTTCGATTAACACTCTTTTCAATAAAAGCGTTTACCACAATCATATCTAAACATATCGTTTACCCTTGCGTTAGGTTTTCAGACTAAGGTTCTTGCTTCAAATTCATCAAAATGAGAGCAACACCTTTCTCAAGCCTTTCTTGCTGAAATAACTTTTTCTGTCACTTCCAATGTTTAAAGTGCACCGTTGAACAAAGGCGACTTTACGAAAACCACGTTGCCTATCGTCTGGCTGTTATTCACTCTACTTGCAGTTGAAACCTACAATCTGAAGTCAAAGTCACCCACGAAAATGCACCAACTGCACTACCCAGCTTCAAGAACGTCATTTTCCCGCACCATTACGTCTTGCAGAAAAACAGCCGTTGTATTGAAACTGAGAAAAGTTATCTTTGCAAAGTTCTTCACTTCAACAGCCAAAACTTAATGTTGATAGGCCCACCTAATGACTGGGCTACAGCTTATGGCAGTTATTGAAAATATCCCACTGAACATTGAAAAATAGCATGAGATGTGCCAAGCAATGTTTTTTTACAATTTTGGTGACGGCAATTAGCGGCATGCCAACGCCTGAAATATGCTTCTTACCGGGACAGTTTAGGCTAACGAACTTGCCCAAGGAGCACCACGACGAGTCACTCAGTGTCTGTCAATTGGACACACAACTTTCCAATTGAGAGGCGGACACTCTACCACTGGACTATCGCCGCTGCAGCGAAATCTTCATCGCCAATGCCTAGGTGTCAGGAGATGATATGATGTGCAGTTGGGGCGTGACTGAGAAACCAAAGATACGAGAAAAATGATTAAGCTAGCCTTGACTACTTACCGTGATTTCATGCAAAAAATTTTATCAGATTTTGAGAGGAGGGGCAATAAAAACCGAAAACAATTGGGGACTAACATTTTTAGTCTGTGGTCGAATGTGATCTCTTTCCTTTGTGCAAAGGACGTTTGACTGAGATGGCTGAAATGGCTTTGTCTGGCTAGGAAGGTGCAGGGATTGGGGCACAGTTGGCCCCCAGATAGGGGGCGCAGGAAAATTGTTCGCCCCCTTGGAAAAATGTTTTGGACGTAGTTTAAAACTATTGGACATAGTTTTAAAAATTTGGGCCCCTCTCAGAAAATTATTCGCCCCCCAAATATTTTATCAATTCACTCACCCCAAAGCCACATGTGTCCTTTTAGGCTAGCCTACCAGTCTTGAGCTTCTAAACATGAAAATTGAAAAGTAGTAGAACATTTAAAAATGTATTTAAAATAATAACGAAAAACTAGAACCTTTACACTCCTTTCAAAAATTAATTTTTTGTCAGCGAAGTGCCGCCCCCCTTAAAGTGCCACCCGGGGGCCGCGCACCCCCCCTTGCCACGCCGCTGAGTGACCGGGACACCGAAAAACGTTGCAGCTATCGAGTCGAAGTGCCCCAGCACAATGAAACATCTCAGTGATTGCCAAAAGTGTAAACAAAGACACAATTGCGTAAAACAGTGAAACAGACCTGAGATAAGGATCATGGAAATACTGTACTTCAGTTGCCTCCCGCAAAATGCCAAGCGCCACGTTACAAACCATACGAGCAATCCGAAACGTATGCCAAACGTATGCGTAAACGATAAGACAGATGAAGTGATAATATTTTTATTGAAAATTGAACTAGATGTATCCAGTAATATAGTTTTTCAGACATTCATCCATATTGCAACAACAAAAATGATCCGTATTGATTACTAAAGGCGTTATGGGATTTATCGTTGAACTATTGATCTACATTTGCCCAAAGAGTAGCTCCTCGATGAGAAATTGTTTTTTTGCCAGCGTTTGTTGAAACTTGTTGTGTAAAATGGTTTTGGTTGGTTGCATATCTTGTATTATGACAATGAACTTCAGCCGTTTTCTGAAACAAGTCTTTAAGTGATGTTGGCAACATTTCATGGTGAAATTTATGCATCAGTTTAGCTAATTCTAATTTATAAATATCGTGAAGTTTCAGAATATTGAGAGATTTATACAGAGGTGTAATATGACATCTATAGTTGTTATATGTAATAGTTCGTAGAATATTATTGTGCATTACTTCTAGTGGTTGCAAAACAGAATTAGTAGCTGTGCCCCATGAAACAACGCAGTATTTTAGATGACAATGCACAAGACTAAAATATAACATTTTTAAAACGTCAACTGATACCACATTTCCAATTTTATAGAATAAATATGATGCCCTAACTAGTTTTGATTTTATATATTGCACGTGAGATGACCATTCTAACGAGCTCTCTATCAAACCCCCAAGTATTTTGCACATGTTGTTTGTTGAAAGCAGCTGTCATTAATTTTTATTTGGAATGAACAAGTTTCCAATAGACTACTATTATTTTTCAAATATTTTGTAAGCATAAATGTTGATTTGGGGTAATTTAAGGACAATTTATTTGAGCGCAACCAGTTGTCTACTTTAATTAGTTCCACATTCACCATATGCTGCAAATTGTCCAAATTTTTATGAGACAAAGATAAATATCATCAGCATATAGTACAGTATAAAATGCAGAGGATTTAGGTAAATCATTAATGTACATGCAAAACAAAGCGGTCCCAGAACAGACCCTTGAGGTACGCCATTTGAAATGTCAACTAAACCAGATTGCACATTTTCCAATTTTACAAATTGCTTGCGATTGGACAAATAACTACGAAATAATTGTAGGGGAATTCCTCTAATGCCGAAGTTATGATAAAATTTGTCAAATAGTATGTTATGATTTACCATGTCAAATGCTTTTGACAAATCAAGAAAAGTCAAATGCTTTTGACAAATCAAGGATGAAAGGTTAGCATTTGAAGATAAAAAATGCCTGTGTGCAATATATCAGTAGTTGTCAACCTTTTTTGTATTGGTACACCCTTTTCAGCTTGTTAGAAAACATGTACACCCTTGCCAATGCACTAAAATTTAGTGCTGTTAAAGTGTAAAATTTCAGCGATTTTTTAACGTTGTAAATGTCACTTTCTTAGCAGATTTTTGCGTATCACTTCTCAGCATTCCTGAATACCGAAATCTTACCCAATAAGCGATTTACGTTTTTGATCGTATGCCAACAACCTACAATTGCGAGCAAGGATTTTCTGCTCTTGTCAAAATAAAATGAAAAAACTCAATCAAGGATGTTAATCCTCGTATGAAAAACACCCTTGAAACAGGGTTAAAACCACATTTTTCACAACTGACAGATGAAATTCAGCAGGAGCAATCACAGTAAATGAGATGATTTCTTTTTTTACTCATACTGGGTGTTGTACAAACTTCATGAGCAGGAAGATTGACTTCCATTAATTTTAGTGTTACGTGTGCCGTGCAGAGACGTAACGAGGTTACATGGCGCCCGGGACAAGAAGCAAGTTTGGCGCCCCCACATTTGAAACTGAGGTGTTTTGGAAGCATATGTTCTATATTGAAAGGAAGTACTTGCGACGTTGTTAGGACTTTTTGGCACCCCCATAGTGACTCGGCCCCGGGGAATTACACCCCCATTGCCCCTCCTTGTTACGCCTCTGGTGCCGTGACCTGCCGTATTCTGCGTTGTTGCAGTTACATGCAGTTACATGGGATGCAAAAATCCCAAGACAATTTCCTCATATGAAAATGGCTGCACGATCCAATGACAGAATTCAGATTCAAATAAAGTCAAAAATTGCTTTGAAAATTAGTGGATATTGGGTATCCTTGTTGAGCAAGGAAAACCTGCAACTCTTGCCACAGTTGAAACACACGCTCTAACACTTTTCCTGTGGATAACCAGCGTGCCTCAGCATGAAATATAACCTCATTGTGTCTGCTATCATGTCTTTGCACACTTCTGAAAACGTCCGATGCTTCTTTGAATGTGAGAGGATGAATTTCTTAATTTTTTGACATCCTCAAGAACAATCTCCAGACCTGACCTCTGGTTATATTCTTAAATTAAACTCTAACCACAAATTCTCAATTAAACATGCTGTGAGTTGAAACCTAGGTTTATTTTCACTGAGACATTTTGGTCATTTTCCAAAATAACTTAAAAATTTTCGGTCATTTTTTTATTTTGTGACATTTTTGTATGTCTAAAAATGGCATTATGACTAAATTGACTAAGTATTTTCGGTCATTTCAAATAACTTCGGTCTGTGACCGAAAAATCCCCAAAAACCAGGTTGAAACACAGTCAAGGGAAACGTTTTTGTTTTTTCGAACAACTCCATTAGTAGTGCGTTGCATGGCTGCTGTTCCGTTGGTAGCAACTGCCTTATACTTCATCCAATCAAATCCATGTTTTTCAATGAACTAATTCAATTTCGCGAAGATGGCTTGAGCAGTTGAGGAAACTCTTGCGTTTAAGCACAACTCGCCAATGGTTTTTGTTTCCTGATTGGCAAACCTACAATACAAAATCAACTGAACCTCTTGTGAAATATCTGTTGTTCATCGAGCTAAATACCAAACAACTGAGCTAGCTTTCTTCACCTTGTTAAGAAGTTGTTTCAATAAATCTTGTGAAATATGAAGACATCTACGTTTATTTGTATTGCTTGATAGTGGAATTTTTCTTACTCTGGAAAGGGCTTTGTTTCTCCATGGAAACGGCTTTTTTCCTCCATCAACAGTGACTTTCTGGAGATGCTTCAAAGAATGCCTTTGACTTATTTTGATAGTAGAATGAGGTGACCTCACACGTGACGTTTTTAAGATGTCCTGGAGCCGAATTACTTCTATCAAATACAGTTGTATAAAAGAGGCAATGCCCTGAAGGATACGAGTTCAGTATTTCTTCTTTTGTGCGACAAAATCCATACATGATGCAGGACAGGCATCGCTCTTCCATTTGTGCTTCTTAACAATACAAGCCTTTTTCTCTTGAATAACTTTCTTTATAACTGTACACTGCTAAATCATGACCTTACTCCCAGAAAAGTCGGCTACGTTGCACTCAGCGTGTGGCTTGCTGACGTCCATACTCTTACTTGATTCAGTGAAGTATTTTGTTTGATAGTTACTATGCTCTTTTTTACAACTACCTTTCACAACTAAGTGTTTATTTAAAAAATTGCACATGTCAATTTTCTTTGAGGATCAACAAGTTAACTGCAATACCTTTCAAAAGTATAAGATAATAACAGCTTAAAATCTGAACCGAAAAAGTGCAAAGTTAAAATTAACATAGAGATTACTCACTTCCTCTTGGTATAAGTTCTCGCTTAGCTTTGGCTAACTGCTTGAAAAATAATGTGGAAAATATTGTTACGTGTCTTACTACAAAACAATGATCATTGCAGAGAAAAGCATGGTTGGTGCATTAGCTTACAAAAAGTTCAAGCCAGAGCAATGGTTCCCAAACATTGCTAACAGGCATACTCCCGAATGTTGCATTTAAAGAAAAAAAGAATATGTGATGGTCATCTGACCAACATTACAAACAAACAGGCGGGAAAAGACAGACAATGCACCCCGCCCGATACATACGGTTTAAAAATCTGTGAAAAGTTAACACAGCTGCGCTGGAGCAAAGGACATATGTTGGACAATGTGACAGTTCTTGAAGAGCACACATCTGGTACACCCTGGGGTGTACGATACACCCGGTTGAGAAGCACTGCAATATATGAGGTATTGTTGTTGCAGATCAGCCTCCTACAAACATAGTATGAGTTCTACTTTGCGGCTGAAAGTTGGAGTATGGGCTGATCCTTTCAGTATTACTAAGCAGGCATGGGCAAAGGTTTATTTTGGCAAAAACGAATTAGGTACAAAATCAAGGCATAGGCTACATTATAAAATACATCGCTGTATTACAGAAAATACATCACTGTATTATGCACATCGATATAGACACTTACCATTTCGTGTATTGTGTGTCCAAAATGAGCATCATCTCCAGGAAACTGAATAATAAACTTTCTCTGCAGATCAACTGGTAATTCGTTAGATGCTATGGCATCTCTAAAAACTTTGGAAGAAGCTCTCCTTAGACGCTCTCTGTTCTGAATGATCTGTAAAGTAAAATATTGAGATAAACCTATTTTGAAAGTAATGAGTATTACATAAGGAAAATAAAAACAATAGTTTTGGTTCAGTCACAATTGCAACATTTTAAACAAGTGAAAAAAACAAAATTAGCATTGTTTCAACACCAAATCTAATATATTGCAATATAAAACTAAATGGCCTGATCATTGCTCAGCTTTACAATTCTGACCGCCTCAAGTACATGACATATGATCACAAAAACTCACGTTAGAAGCACTACGTAGGCTATAAGAGTCCTGCGCAGGATGTGTTAACCTGAGGTTTGGGTACATGCATTTGTGGGGTGGTAACCCGCAGAGCTACATTTGCAGTTGAACTTGACCTGCTGGATGGGTTGGGTGCAGAATAATTTTTTTGTGCGGGTTACTGAATGATGACCCTGTGCATCAGGTCTGTAACCAGGGGGGTGAGGCCCCTCGGCAAGATTCTTTGCCCCACCTTGAAAAATGTGTTGGACATAGTTTAGAAAATTTGGGCCCCTCTCAGAAAGCTCTTCACCCCACCTGGTGTCCCAAGCTGGTTACGGGCCTGCTGTGCATGTGAAACAGACATGGGTAAGAAATTTAATGCTACAGAGATCTTGTGGTATAACTACAAGGGCAGTGTTCCCTCTAAGATTTTTGTAAGTCGGCTGGTGTCCAAAAAGTGTCATCAAGATGAAAAGAAACTTAGGCGCTTTTTGCAGATTTTCCTAAAATGCATCCATTTTAAACGAAAATACTTTTCATCAACCATTGTTGGTGAATGACCAAAATAAAATATAAAATTGTCTTCAATTTTTCCAACACGTATACACGCAAGATTTTCTGATTTAAATGAACATACAAAAAGTCATCACAGAGGCAATAAATGAAATCAGCCGCATGAAAACTTCCTAGCCAAATGTGAACCTTTTCTCTCAGGGGTTGTCCTGGGTACGGTCCTGAATGACTGTTCTTGTCTTTGTTCTGCGTTGCTTACTGTCGCACTAAACCAGTGGTTTTCAACCTTTTTTGTACCGCAACCATTACAACTACCCATTTTAGCCCAACAACCCCATCTAAAACTCAAATAGGCCTAAAGCAAATGTAATACAGCTGTGTACACAAAATATGTACTGATGACCCTTCCAAAAATACCATTTGACAGATTTCTGGAAAAGAGCATAAAAGCGATTTTCAAGCAACAAAGCAATTTTACTTTGTCTCTTTTTCCCAGATTGGTTTCGGGCAAGCAGCTAAATCCTGCATCCGAAATCTGAAAATGGTTTGTAGCATACTGTCTGAAGTATGACTGAGTTAACAGTGTGTTGGTTAGCACTAAATCTGAAATAGCCTTGAAGCAACAAACATCCCTAGCCCACCAGCTATGCCACGAGAATAAAAACTACTACGTAATTAACAGCTAACGCCCAGTCGCCTACACGCGTACTTACAATAATTTTTTACATCTGCATGCAAAGTTGTAAAAAACTCCAAAAATTAATTGAAAGTGTTCGTCAGATTTAAACAGTGACCCAACCACCAACAAACCTTCATTGTTTCCTTGCTTAACGAAAAAATCTTCAGGTGGCTCAGATTTTTAGTGCTCATGCGCAACACAGAATTAAAAAAGTTAGAAAAAAAGCATCTTTACAAATAATTTAATTCTAGGTTGTATCTAAATTTTTGTAAGATTCTACGAAAACGACTAGCTCTATGTGCGATTTCTCTTGATAAATGTTGTGAAGTTTAACGTGTTTTTGAACATTGCGCAAACGCAATCCACCATGTGCAGGAATTGTTTTTCTTTTGACCAAAACGCTACACTGCAATTCAGCCACGTTACTGTTCCTGTATAATCTTAAAGTAATGCAGCAGAGGTAATGGTCAAACAATAGATATACAGTAGCTTTTTATGTAGTAGCGTTGATCAAAGCTAATCGATATTCAAACAGACCTTCTCTAAAGACTTCTAAAATAGTTGTTTTGCTGTATGCATCACCTAGATCAGGGGTGGACAATTACCTTAACTTGGGGGCCACTTTGAGAAGGCCGCATTCAGCAGAGAGCCATACCTTCTAATGGAAATAAAAGCAAGTCTCAGTTCAAGTTTGCTGAGAAGTGGGATGACTTTTCTGATTGAAATTTTACCCTGATTGCTTCCGCGGGCCACTGAAAACGCTGTGGCGAGCTACATGTGGCCCATGAGCCGCTAATTGCCCACCGCTGACGTAGATCATTCGATACTACATAAAATTATTAGAACTGCAAAGAAATCAATTTTGGATCCCCTGCATGTTGCAGACATAAACACAGCTATTTTTGTAGGCTTACCATAAACTGTTGTGTGTAACTGTTCAAAGGGTGTTGTAACAATTTTACAACATCAAAGCAGTGAAAATAAGAATGTGCCTGACCACATAACTGTTACTGAATATATCATTTTGACAAATCACGTAGCCTGCATGTACTCTCATATAGCCTGCCTTTTATGAGTCCAAAGGTACAAAAGGCAAAGGTCACCAAAAGCAAAAAGTGTGCAAAATAGCATACTGCAGACTATTGCAGTCATGAATTTATAAAAATGCGCCCGAGCATAATTTCATTAGCCTTTCGTTATAAGCGGAGATCATTAATGAGTGCCCAAATACCTCAAAAAAAACATTTCAGTCAGAATGAAAACTTATAATGCGCCCAAACATACGGCCTGCAGCATCCACCAATGCGCAAAGATAAGCGAAATATGTTAAAAACATTTTTTAAACCAGAACAATCAAGAAATAAGACCCGTTCGTAAAACATCTGAAAGTAGCGACAACAGTTAACAGGTTTTGCCATTTTGTGATAAACAAAAATCACAAAATGTGTCCAAGACGTCTTTTTTAACTATAAGGTTAACTTCAGGTGTCGACTGTCGGGCAAGCTACAGTCTGTTTTTCTTGTGGTGTAGGGGCACCAACGATTAGTAATCATCTTGTTTACACTCTCTCCAACAACCGTCGCCTACATCCAAGCACTTGCAAATCATCCACGTTGGATGAGTTAAGTTATTATGCCTAGTCCACTGCCTGAAAGGTTTGTTTGAGAAAGCAACAGCACTGCCACAGACGGAAAACAATATCCAGATATAGGAAAGCACTCTGCACAACCGTTTTGGGCCTATTTTCTCACTAAAAATTTTAGGCATATTTGTCTTAAGATGGTATGTCCAAATCGATTGACGGAAGCCTCTTCTCCCAGCTTTTCGACTATTTACACTAACTTGATGGACAGTGTTTTTTTAGCCTAATTTCGCAAACTGGCACAGACATCATTAGGAATTTACTGCATGTGCAAGTTAACTATTCGAAATAAGTGCGTTGTACCTATATCTCGCCAAGCCTATATATTAATTATAACTATCAATGATCATTACTTCTTCCCAACTCTTGCAGGCTTGTTTACTTTCATACTCGATAAATCACAAATGATCGTGAAATTTTACCGTCAAACTTTGCGGCCTCAGCCATTTACCAGCCGTGTGATGCAACATGAGCTGAACCTGGAACTTAATAACAGTCGTGATAAGCTGGACAAAACAGAAGTTTTACTGTCTTTCAAAGGTACATTGTACTTAAACACAAGATAGGTTAAAGGCCTGTATGAACGACTTAGCCTAATTTTGCCAGGCATCTTACCTCAGGTCAAATTTAACAAAATGTGTTCATTCTTTTGAAGTTCAGATATTTCAAAACATGTCTGAGGTGCCAGTCCAAGACTTTCTTGAAATTGCTTCGCATAAAGTCACACTCGCACGTCACAATTTGTGGCTGCACTCGTAGTCCAAATGTGTTCAGATTCAAAGCATTCTTATAAAATGTGAAAGTCAAGAACTTCACAATGTGCCCAAACAACCCAGCAAAGATCTATGGGCGTGTAAAACTATAAAACGTGGCCATAGCATTTTTACAAAATGTTTAAGTCAAGAATGTTTGTTTGCGCGACACATAAATCGTGAAAATGTGCCCACAACTTCTTTCAATTTTGCAAGCGGAAACCTTCCAAAAAGCGTCTGAACTATACAGCAAACAGCTTCGTTTTTGGACGCATAAATTGTGAAATTGCACCCAGAACTTTTTCTGTAAAACTTGCAGGCAGATAACTTGCAAAATGTGTGTGAATTTCACAGCAAACAGCTTCGTTTTTGAACACAAAAATCGTGAAAATTTGTCCAGAACTTTCTCTGTAAACCTTGGAGGCGGAGAACTTCCAAAATGCGTCTGAACTTCACGGCAAACAACTTCGTTTTTGGACGCATAAATCGTAAAAATGCACCCAGAACCTTTTTTTACAAAGCGCGCGAGGCAAAAACTTCCAAAATGCGTCTGAACTTCACAGCCAACCGCTTCATTTTTTAACACATAAATCGTGGAAATGCGCCCAGAACTTATTCGGTAAACCTTGCAGGCAGAGAACTTTCAAAATGCGTCTGAACTTCACGGCAAACAGCTTCGTTTTTGGACGCACAAATCGTGAAAATGCGCCCAGATCATTTTTCACAAACCTCGCAAGGCGACTACTTCCAAAATGCGTCGAAACTTCACGGCAAACAGCTTCATTTTTGGACGCAAAATTCAGGAAAATGTGCCCAGAACTTTTTTTACAAAGCGTGCAAGACGAAAACTTCCAAAATGCGTCTGAACTTCACAGCAAACTGCTTCATTTTTGGACGCACAAATCGTGCAACAGCGCCCAGAGCTTTTTCTGTAAAACTTGCAGCCAGAGAAGTTCCGAAATTCGTCTGAACTTCACAGCAAACAACTTCGTTGTTGGACGCACAAATCGTGGAATTGCGCCCAGAACTTTTTCTGTAAGACTTGCAGGCAGAGAACTTCCAGAATGCCTCTGAACTTCACGGCAAACCGGTTCGTTTTTAGACACATAAATCGTGGAATTGCGCCCAGAACTGTTTCTGTAAAACTTGCAGGAATAGAACTTCCAGAATGCATCTGAACTTCACGGCGAACAGATTCGTTTTTGGACGCAAAAATCGCGGCATTGCGCCCAGAACTTTTTCTGTAAAACTTGCAGCCAGAGAACTTCCAAAATGCGTCTGAACTACACGGCAAACAACTTTGCTTTTGGACGCACAAATCGTGAAAATGCGCCCAGAACATTTTTCACAAACCTCGCAAGGCGACTACTTCCAAAATGCGCCTGAACTTCATGGCAAACAGCTTCATTTTTGGACGCAAAAATCGGAAAAATGCGCCCAGAACTTTTTTTACAAAGCGTGCAAGACGAAAACTTCCAAAATGCGTCTGAACTTCACAGCAAACTGCTTCATTTTTGGACGCACAAATCGTGCAATAGCGCCCAGAACTTTTTCTGTAAAACTTGCAGCCAGAGAAGTTCCGAAATGCGTCTGAACTTCACGGCAAACAACTTCGTTGTTGGACGCAGAAATCGCGGAATTGCGCCCAGAACTTTTTCTGTAAAACTTGCAGGCAGAGAACTTCCAAAATGCGTCTGAACTTCACGGGAAATACCTTCGTTTCTGGATGCAAATATCTTGAAAATGCGCTCAGAACTTTTTTTTGTGAAGTTGCAAGGTGAAAACCTCCAAAATGCGTCTGGACTTCACTGCAAACAGCTTCGTTTTTGCACGCAAAAATCGTGAAAATGCCCCCAAAACATTTTTGTAAACTTTGGAGGCGGATAACACAAAAAATGCATCTGAACTTCATGGCAAACAGCTTTGTTGTGAGACGCAAAAATTGGGAAACTGCGCTCAGATCTTCTTTACAAACGTTGCAAGCAGAGAATTTCCAAAAGCGTCTGAACTTTCTATACTGTGACCTGAGAACGGCTTCAATCGTGAAAATATGTCCCGTACATCTTTGAAAAAATATTGAAATTCTGTATTGTGAAATTTTTTCCAGTGAAGGAAATTGCGTCCAAAAAATGCAAGCGCCGATTTTCAAAATTTTTGTCGGCTGGCGTCCGAAAAAAGTGCCGAAAGTGCCGTTTTTTTTCAGCTTAGAGGGAACACTGTACAAGGGTGTAGCAACATTTCCCAGTTGTGGCGAGTCCACAGGTTGTAGCATCCAGCTCTCAGTGAACTTGCAAGAAATACTTTGTGTCATGGCAACTAGTGTTGCTAGTGAACGAGTGTTTAGTATCACTAGGCTGAATAGCAGAAAACCAAATTTAATGAGTTCATCAGTGAACTACATACTCTTTTTCAACAGTGCTTTGAAGTTAAAGAACAAAGCTTTCAAGGTTGACCAAAAGGTTTCACATTTTTATTCTACAGTATTTTTTGAGAGCTTCTGTTAGCTTTGAAATGAACCACTGACTAAGTTGCCACTAGTGATGAAACACGTTGTTGCATGAGTTTTAGTGGTTTTCAGACACATAGTGACATGTGCAGGTTTGGAGGGTGTGTGGTTTCCACAAGGTTGGTACATACTTTATCAACGCAATTGGCCAGGCAAATTCTTATAAATGGTCAAAGCTTCTTGCTTAAGGCCAAACCAAGGTTTTCATTTGTTTTTACAAACAAATATATGTTTTTTTTCTTAGGACGTAATCATCTAGTACATAGTTTGCAGTGAGCACTGTCAATCCCGTCCATCACAACCCATTTTGCTGATGGAAAGTCAATTTCTGATTTTGCTTTGGGCTTTTTAATCATAGACGACATTCTGCAAAGCCATTGCAAATATCTCATCTATATACAAGGGCGTACGCAAGGGGGGGGGGGTTGGGGTCAAAACCTCCCCTTGAGCTTGATATTTTACAATAACTTTACTACCTTTGCAAACGAGCTTAATTGTTTTCTCATACTTTTTGCTTGTTAATTTGTCGATTTAATGCAAATACCACGAAATAAATTTGCAAGAAAATTTCAAGGAACATTGTAAATGGGCCAAAAAGTAATAAGTAGGTTTTGGTGGGAATCTGGGTTATTCTCTGTGTCCAGAAACCATCTCACCACATTTTGCGGACCTTTCGCCCACCACCCATGTTTAAGATTGTGCTCTGCGATAGTTCACTTTATCCGAAACAATTGTCTTTATTTTTTCTGCTAAGACTGATCAGCGCAAGCGGTGACTGCATTGGCTACATTACTAATTTATGTAGCATGATAAAACTGTTGCACGAGCTCAAAAACAGCAGTTTTCAACATAGAAGCATTCAGGTATTTGATAATGTCTCAGTAGGGAAAAAGGAAAACTGAAAGTTTGCTGGACTTCTATACATAACAAAAAATTTAAGGTTTTCTTACATACTTTATGCGCATTCTCAATTTTTCTGTAGTTTAGTAAGATTCGATCTTGCAAACCAGGATGTGCGCCAGCCAGTCCAGCAGCACAGCTCTATGCTCAACTGCTCGTATTCGACAAGACATTAGCGCAGCCTCATTTTGCCATTACAAATTGCTCCGACGCAGTGATCAGTGTGTTTTGCTACCCTGTTAACACGTAGCTTGATATTTTTGCAGTTATGAACTGCTGTGTCATAGCGTTGAGTTTATTTTCCTTCGATATTCTAACTTTGAACGCTGATAGTCTATATTCAGTGCAATGACACATAAAATAAGGAGAGTACTTGTAGAACAATATGCATATTATGTCAACAAACTTCGCCAAAACGTTGGTTTGGAAACATGAATATGACGTCAAATTATGACGTCACAAAGAGCGCACACCAAATGCAAATGACCACCATATGCTACTGAATGAAACCCCCCCATGAAAATTTTCTGCATACGCCACTGTCTATATATGCTAGAGATCAACCAGTTGACTGATCTCACTGTGCCCAAAACCCACCATCAACATACTATTCTGCAATTCAGCATGAGCTTCAGCAATTGCGTTTAGGAAATAAACTGTACATTAGAAATTTAGTCAATTGATTACAATAACAATAATCACTGTTGATCGTTATTATTTCCATATTCTGGGTTTGCAAAATGGATAATTTCAACTGTCAGGACTTCAGGAAAGAATGCTTGTAAGAGTGTACATGGAGACCTTGTGAGTGTTTAAATTCTAGAACAGGCGTATCAACCTTTTTCTGACAATGTACCCCTTCAACGTTTTGACAGCTGAGTATGTAACCTTGAAATTTCTTGTAACAAAAAGGCTGATTAAGATAATAAAAATCCATTTGAATTTTTAATAGCACATAGCACTTCTAGATTTTTAGAGCTATAAAGGTACACTCTGTTTTTATGTCTCAAAGTTACTAAGTATTTTTTCCCTTCTTTTGCTAACCTTAAATGTACCCAGGGCTTCCCAGATAGGCATATATACCCCTAGGGGTACATTACTTCATGTATCCCAAGCTGGGAACCCCTGTTCTAGGTGGTGCAACATGCACATTAGGCAAAAATTTTTTTTAATGCCCAAAAATTCCAAAAGACAACAAATTTTATTTAGTCAAACTGCTGAAAACAGCCAAATTTCACATTTCGCTATAAAAAGCTAGTTCCCATCCCTAGCTCAATGTCTGTGTGGGAAGCAGGTCAGATGTTTGTGGGTGCGGGTTAAAAGTTTGCAAATGCGAAGTGGAATGGGTAAGATTTCTCAAATTCTCATGGGTGTGGGACAGGGTGGTTCAAATTTTTTGGGGCAGGGAAAAATTTTACCCGTGCAAGCGCGCAGGACTCCAATAGGCTATGAACAAACACATTCATGAAACAAATAGAAATTAAACCTTCAAACTTGGAAATTCTGCAATGTGTATGATACTAATTTTGGCAGGACACCCAATCTTCTTGGTGGGCTTTTTTGACTTTCTTGGATTAGAATGGCAATGACTGTCCTGTGAAAAAAATAAGTTATTCTTTGCGCATATCAACAGATCTACTAACACTAACATCAGATGTGTCTGGAGCGTCTTCTCGACAAGAACTTTTTTGCGTCTTCTCGACAAGAACTTTAGAGTTGGTAAGTAACCTGTAAATTTCCGGTATGTAATTGTAAGATCAGCCTAAGCTTACAGTATTGTAAAAATCAGGATACAAAATATTATTGACGTACCTGTGATGAATTCTTAGACTTTTGTTTAGCATACTTATTTTTGTCAAAACCCAGGTGGCATGCCAAAACTTTTTTCCCAAGAATAACAAAAGGAATGCCGCTGTAAGGCATAAGCTCCACGTTCCATAAAAGATACTTTTTCAATTTAATAAATTGCCAAACAGAACCTGCACAAAGATAAGAGTTTATGCAAAAAGTAGAAACATCTTGCATGGTATTCAGGTCTACTTGGTTTCTATGAACAGACTACACTAGTCGAAGTGAGCGAAGTGATATCTCACTTCGACTACACTGCAGTCTGAAGTACATGAGTAAAACTTTTTTATTAATCTAAGAACTACAGTAATACAACTGAATGAAACCTCTGAACAAACACCGATCTGGGATAATTCCAGCAATTCACTGATATTTTCTTATTATCTAAAAGCACAGTGTGCGTTTATCACAAGAATGAAATTGAAAGGCTCAGATTTGTCTTACCATCATCTGCCGAAAAGCCTTTTTCTTGCTTGACAACAACATATGGTATGTGACCGTTGTTATCAATAAATTGTTGTATTTTGTTTTCTACCTGTTCAGGATCAGTACATACACAGCGGCAGTGTGACATTTTCAGCAGGATGAGACTAGCCTACTACACCAGGGTTGCCAGATTTGAGATTAACATGAGTAAAAAAGGCCACATCAATCGTAAAAAGCCAGAAAGCATCAGAAAAAAACAAATACAAGATAATAAGGCAAAATGACACATTTAAAAACCCAGCCACCCACCATAGGTTGCAAAATACTTTTAGAAGACAATACAGAATAAAGCTCAGTCAATTAGTAAACGTCTCGAAATATTTAGTCTTGGTAAGGACAACTTAAAACAGCATAACTAAAAGCATAAAACAGCAAAACAAATTATAAAATTCTTGTGCAGAGTTTGCAATGAAATTTTATGATTCTGTGTCCAGATATCTGCCACAGAGAGTGTCCATAAAGCTGCCACAATGTGACAATCATCTATAAATGTGCTAAACTGACACAAAAATCGAATTGGTCAAAAAATGCCAGAAATAAATAAGGCAAAGAAGTTTAAAAAAGGCCAATAATTGCAAATTTGGTTTCAAAAGAGCCAAACCGGCGACACTGTACTGCACCACGAACATCAGGACACAGGAGGTGGCCATGGATCAGGGTTCCCATATTATTTACCTAAATTTGAGCTAAAAGTTCCCAAAATTTCATAAAACTTCCCTAGATTTTGCACATAAGACATATCAGTATACTACTTTCCTCTATCTTTAAAAACTTTCAATCAATGGTGTTTTAACAAGGCAAGCAGCATGGATGGTCACGGACGGTGTGTTAGTCTGTCACTGTTAGATAATTAACATTAGACATTTACTACACAATGACTTAGGAACAATAGAAAAACAGAATGAAACAATCACATAAGCATAGCTAAATCACACCTCGAGAACCATATTGTCTGCAGATTATGAGATACACAGTACAAGTGAGTACTAAGTTTAGTTTGTTATTGAAATTCGCTATTGAATA
>Ga0210059_1002464_pt1 | contig 28997 bp, 13 predicted proteins | sample Ectturendosymbi2_FD_188042 | JGI IMG/M metagenome (GOLD analysis project Ga0210059, IMG submission 188042) | Ecteinascidia turbinata endosymbiont from Florida, USA - Sample 2 (SPAdes) (version 2) | ecosystem: Host-associated > Tunicates > Ascidians > Unclassified | place: Key West, Florida...
GTTATCATCATCAGTGCATTGCAAATAGAACTGCAGTGATCTTGCTGCAGGTTCTTATTGGTCATTCAGGAGAAAAGCGCTGTAAAAAATGAAAAACGCAAAAGGCTGTTTCGGTAGTGACGTAATGGCGCGAAGCACACGTAGTCACATGATTCAGCTGGATACGCGCCAATGGTGATGGCGCGTGACGTCATGAGTGAAGCATGATCCCTTGTTTTGAAGACAAATTTGTTAGCACAGCAACCTCAATGAAATCTGAAAAATAATCGACAGTGATAGGATACATGTTACCATTGTATTCACAAAGATCAACACCAACTTTTTCCCAAGGTGTTGTTCCTTCATCATGCTGATACATTGGTTCCCACATTATGGCGACATATGCATATGCAATCCTCAACATTTTCATTCTAGGTAAATAATGTTTTTGCAAAGAAGCAAGCTTTGTTTGTTATTTGTGGACTGATGCAATATCAGAAAAGTAGTTATCACAGTGTTTTGGTACTTCACCAAAACTCTGTGCTTAGAAGAGAGTATAGTTGTTTTAGTTTTGTCACATTTAAAGGGCTCTTACAGCTTTATTCTGCAATCTAATAAGAGGTAGTAAGGTAATTTCATTAGCTCTTCCCAGTTAAGTATTGACTAGGAATGAAAAAGAGCAAAGCAAACAGATTTGAGCACTGTAATAATTTCTGGTCGTTAATAATTGCATAAATGCTGAAGATGGTTTTGGTTTTACCACCAACGATTTTGCAAAGCCCACAGCCGAGTGAAAACAGTCCGGTAACTGTAAATCACCCTGCCCAAGTGCAACATCTAACCCAGTCATATTTGGAGAGGCAATGGGATTGAGACGATTCAACAAAACGAAAAAAGATTACTTGACAAGCAGGATTACGGAGTCGAAAGTAAAATGCTTGACTCCGACTGCAATTCCGACCTTTGCAAAATTTTCGACTCCCAACTTCGACTCCTTAACATAACGTGAATGAAGATTGGCTGTCAACAATGGCAAAGAAGCGAGCTAAAATTATTTTAGAATTAAGCATTTTGTTGTTGCCGCTACTACGGGTAACTGTGTAAGCACTTAGCAATGCACTCTGTTGCTTGAGAGAAAGCGACCTTCCTATAATGCTGAGTTTAAGCTCGAGGGAGCTAATTTTGTAGCAACTAGCAAGTAATGGAAATCGTGGTGCGCAGCAAGACTTCTGTTTCAATAAACGCTTCAAAAGAAATTGTACCATTTCAACAGGCACGAGTTGGGACTCGTAACTTAGGAGTGCGATATAAAAAATGATTTAACTGGACTTCTAGAATCGGAGTCGCATAAAAAAATCCGACTCCGGTTCAGTCCCGCCGCCACGGGGGGCTTAGCCCCCCAAACAAAGCTCCAAGCCCCCACAAATTGAAACATTAAAACGCTATAAATCAGTTGAGTTTTCGTCAATTTTTAGAATGTCAAGCCACCCCCGCATAAAACCAAATCCCCCCCACAGAAACGCAAAGCCCCCCTATTGAAAACTTTCTGGCGACGGTTCTGCTCCGGTTCCTAGTGTTCTTAGGAATCAGAATCCTACTCCACCCAAAACCTGCGACTCCTTGCCATCCGACTCCGCAACCCTGCTCACCAGACTAAACCGACTTAAAGAAAAAGCGATCCGCTCAAATTTTCCTTTGCGCATGACAAATGAAATGGTAGCAATGGCATATTAAAATGGGAAGAAAGAATGCGCCCTCAAAACGCGACATGCGAGTTGACCCACATGCTTGGGCCACATCATTTCCTCACTTGCTAACTCTACCAAAGAAAAAAGCTTAAACACGAAGGCAATAAATAATTACAAAAGACCCACTACAATTTGACAAAAACTAACCAATTACAAGCACCTTGCTTCAAAAGACAAAAAAACAAGCCGAAGGTTCATCAGGGCCTTATAAGCACTGTGCTTGTCGGTGCACTCTGTGGTTGCCATGGAAAACGTATACATTCATGGTCTCAACTGTTTCACAAACCCTGACAAAAAATAAAACGTTCCTGCTGAATCAATTTGCAAAGTGTGGTATTTTATGTGGCGACTTGTGTGATACGCCGTCAACAGTATAGTGGCCTAAGTATGGTGGCCCAGTAAATAAAATTTCCAAGAGATGGTCAGCACTGAGGTGCTTGGAACAAACTTGATAATAGGGATGATAGCGACCAAATAGCCTTATCACAGCACTATTCAGTATTCCATGGCATCCTAAATAAAAAACCTATTCATAAATCTGACATTGTTACTTTTCTAACACAACACAGCTTTAGGGTTGCCAGATGGCCGGTATTTCACCGGCCTGGCCGGTATCTTGCAGCTAATTTAGCAGAGGCCGGTAAAAAGCCGCTATTTTAAAATCAGTGCCCGAAGTCGGTATTTTGAAAATAATTAATTTGCCGTAACTTTAAAAAGAAGAAACGTCGAATTTCTCAAATTATAATGACTCTAGTAATGAATCTTTTCAGGACAGTTCCTTCAGCGATGTTTATTTGCTGCTGTTGATACAATCCTTGGTGCCATTGCACGTCACATACACACCGAAATGTAATTAGCCAGCCAAAATACGGGCAAAAATTGTGGCGTAGCAACACTCATTGTCTTTCTGTTTTCCCTGTGCCGCTTACGAATTACGACACAGCTTAGGTCTGGCACTGTTGACAAAATGGTTGGTATTTTTACAAAACGCATCTGGCAACCCTACACAGCTTTTGATTCTCGGATTACCTGTGAAGATAATAGGCTTAACAAACAAAACGCACTAATTAATGTTCAAAGCATGATCCTCCTTCGTGTGAAATATTTCTTGTACCCCTTTGCAATGTTTGTTGATTTTTTCCATTCTGCTTTGCCCATTTTTTGACGCTCCTTCTTGCCACATATTTCATTGACTAGTTTTTGTACCTCCCTAAGGTTTAGCATTGAAAGCCTCTCCCTAGAGAACGTCTGTTAACCTTACGACCACCTTCTGCTTACGCATTCTACTATCACTTCGCGGTGAGTCATCGCGGCGTGATTCCGTAGCGGTGGCTTTGTTACTCCGTAATTGGCGTCAAATAGGTTTTTCACTTATAGTGAGAGCAATTATATGAGAACTGCCTATTATTACTTACCGCAGCTTCTGTTTCGATTGATTTACTCATTTTAGTCTTGAGTTTGCTTGTTTTCTCTGCCCTTGCTTCAGTTCTTCAGCATTTCAGAGCTGAAGATGCGCAGAGGTGTGTGCGATTGATTCCCTATAGATTCGACTGCGTCGCCTTTATGGGAATTAATTACTTGAACACAGATATGTGCAATTCGGGATCATCACAATGTAATGAAAGCAGAGGCAGTCGTTTGATTCCTCGAAGGCTTGCAGCAAACCTAAAGCTTGTAATTGCTTATCCTCAACCGTTACTCCTACGCAAACTTCAATTCCGGGCTGTTCAGTACACCGAAATCAGACTATGCGGTTGTAACAAGAAGCACTATCAGGTTATCTGAGGTCAACATGAAAAAGTCGAATGCGGCCTGACATGGCCATTTGGCTCAGACACATGGGCCGTATTATAAAGATCAGACACATGGGCCGTATTATAAAGAGAGATTTCTCTTGTCGCTGAATGTCACTGCCATCCTGCAGTAATGCATCATAAAGTAGTACACCAAAACATTTGACTTATTCGACAAACCTAGTACATACACCATTCATAGGCGTAGCCAGGGGGGCCTAGGGAGCCATGCCACCGCACAAATTTTTAGAACGTATAGTCATTTTGTGCTTTGAGAGGCGGTAGCCCAAACAAAATAGTGCTCTTTGCCTAAATCAAACATTTTGGCTCCTCCAAAATTTTTGGGCTGGCTACGCTACTGACACCATTCAGAGCACATCTGCTGGTGTTGGCGTTGCCGGCTGTTTATACCTTCTTAGAGGAAAAACTACGCTGACTGTCTTGTTACAATTAAGAATATTTTTTGTTCAGCAGCATAATCACAGCAAATATTCAGACGTTGTTGAAGACCACTGATGCTAAGACCAAGCACATACAAGTCATAAGCAAACATCAGGTAGTTCACGAACATATTTCCCACAGTGCATCCCGCTCTGGCTCAAACCAACTGAGGTCCAAACGAGCAGTTACTTCACCAAAATGTAACTTTGCTTCAGCTAGTTATTTTCCACTGTTTAAGTAGGCTACATTGTGAAGGTAACAAAACCAATCTCTGTTTACTCAAAATTTAAAATGACAATTTACAGGTGCCCAGATTCTGACAGCACGCCGTTACAGTTCTTCGACGAAAAAAAGTTCACATTCTAATCTATTACAAAGATGGTAATTAAAAGCACTACTTTCAGTCTACGCATTTCTTGAATAAGAAACGATAAAACGTCACAGAAGTTGTGCGGTTTTTAGATCATTTACGAGCTACATCATTAGCAACATTAAGAAATCCTTTCTGCGAAGAAAAATTCGAGTACCTGACAATTCACGGGCGTTCTTAGCTTTTTCATGACCATATTATCTATTACATCTACAGTAAAATGGATTAACAGTGAGCAGTAGAACTGCCACGTCGGAGCAGATTTTTCGTTTCAAGGGCCAGCATTGATTTTTGCATGTTCGGGTCCTGCTTTTGCTGCAAAGCATTGGCGATTCTGCACATGGCTGAATGCCCCTGCGGACATCCCGATGTGAAGTGACTGAGCTAGCCTTGGTGACTTGCCCTTTTCCTTTCTTATAAAATGCTAACTGGTGTTTCATCTATACGCGGTAGTGTAGTACATCAAACATAAACACGTTTGCTAACACAAAAAATCATATACAGCAAGCTATTATTGCTCCAAAGCCCGAACCAAGCTCAAATTTGTTTTCATATCTCGGTCCGAATCCGATCAAAAGCCCTACCGACTTCCAACTTTGGTATACAGTGCAGAAAAAAGATGGAGCGACACTCAAACAAAAAGAAAAAACTACTTTTAAAATATTTTCTGCTGCAAGATTACAAAACAGGCACAGGCTTAGATATTTGACAACACATCAAAAAATGCAATGGCGTTCTCTCTTCAAAAAAGTAGAGGAATGTCGTTCCCCGCATTCCCTTCCAACTGCACCACAAGCTGTGCATGAACCAGTTGCACTTCCTTTGCATCTTTGCTGCGTTGGTTAAAGTTTTATTGGTCGCTTGTTTTTTCAACATTAGTTGCTAGGCATTTCTGCTGATGCAAAAGTTCCCCACATTATAAAAGTAGGTAGTTTTTCTTGTTTATCTTTCACATGGTCGTCGGAAGGATTTTTTCCACGGGGGGGGGCAATAGTGGATTTTTCCAGGGTTAGCGAAAAATTTGCCTAGGGGTGGGCCAAAAGTGGTGAAATTTCATTTTACTTACTCGAAACTAAGAAAACAACCTTTTTTGCTAAAAATTTAATAGAAAAATGTCAAACTTCAAAATCTAGGGGGAGGCGAAGGCTCCCCTTCCGACGACCATGATCTTTTATCTTTTCCAATTAACCCGGTTCAACTTTAATTTGATGTTGCTTATGCCTGCAGAGCAGTCAGCGTCGCTGTCGCGAATACCAGCTAAAATGTCATGCTTTGTGTCGTACAGCCAGATAATCAGATTGCTTTTTGTGCTTTTTTAGGGAGTGCCTATTATGCTTCTATAAATAAATACGTCAAAAAGTGTCATCCTGCTAGAACCTAGAACAATCATTTTTAAATAAAACCTCTGTGCTAAACTTTGAAAATTCAGTGAGAGTCACAGTCGATAAGCACGTGGGAAAAGCCTAGTCTGCTGGAAAGTGAGCTGTTACTTAAAACTGTATTAAAAATGGTCTGTCTAATCTGATCCAAGTGTTAACCTGAGTTCGTGGGTGGCGGAACCTTTTTCAGGGGGGCACAAGTGCACATCAAAAAACTATGGAAAATTTATGTGGCTTGAATTGACAACTGTGACGTCGCAAACATTGAAATATGACGTTATTTACTTTTGTCAGTATATTTTGCAATGTTTTATAAGCCTTCAACGACCCCTATCTACACTACACCCTATCTATCTATCTACGCTGCACTGACTTGAGCATTACACTGACTTGTTCACGTCGAAAGTCGTTAACCGTGGTTTATGCCAGAACGAAATTCGATTACAGAAAAGCTGAGGCTTAAGTTATTTACCAGTACTGCTCTTGCAGGGCATCTTGCATGTAATGTTCAGAAAAAAGGTTTTGACACGACTTGAAACGTTTGTGCTTGCGCTAATGATGGCTGGTAATCTTGCACTTCGCATGCATTGACCGAACTACATTAACATCGGTTGCAAGCTAACTAATGAAATATCAGTTTTCTACTTTTTTTAAGTTGGAAAAGTTCTCAGAAGAGAAATACCTGGAAATAAAGTTTATTAGTAAGGAAAACACTGAGCAGAAAAAGAACTTAAAATTTTGTTAAGAGAAACATCAACGAAAGTTAGGGTTACCAGATTACTTGATATTTTTTCAAGGACATTTTGTTTTTCAAGAGATACGGTGGACTACTTTCATGGGTGTCCGCAGAGGGGGCAAAACACCCCATGGAAATTGGGACTAAGAACCAAAAAATGTTGGAAAATCTGAAGTCAGTATCTCAATCCTGATCAATTTAGTTCTTGCAATAACACTTCATTTACCGGTATGGCACTCGCACTGCACAAGAGCCAGCTTCACTGTTCTGGTGCGGTGCAGTGATGAGCTTGCGGTTGACTCATGTCCACTCCTTCGTCTGCAGACTCACGTTGCGAAACTTGCGATGCAAGCGCATTGTTCTACTGTTTCTCTTAGTTGCGTAACAACAACATGGCAACGAATCTTCAAGGGTTCACTTCAAATTACGATAATCAATGCGTTTTTCCGCATGTGCAGGCGCGTAACGAGGTTTGATGGCGCCCGGGGCAAGAAGCAAGTTTGCCGCCCCATGTTCGAACCTGAGCTTTTTCGGAAGCAAATGTACTGTATTAAAGAGAGTACTTGTTCGTGACATTGTTGGGATTTTTCAGCGCCCTCGGCAGTCATTCGGCCGCCCGCCGCAGTGATTCGGCGCCCCGATAGCGATTCGGCGCCCGGGGAATTGTACCACTCTGTCCACCCCTCGTTACGCCCATGCGCATGTGACTGTTGACCTTAGACATCTTTGGCAGGTGATGCAGCGAGACAGTGACTGCTGATAACGGTAAGACGCGTTGTTTTATACTGTGTGAAAAGAAGCAGGGGTGAATCTGTAGCAATGCTTCCGCTTCCACAAGTTTCAAAAATCCATTTTAGTGTGACATTGTGAGTGTGACCAATGTGCCTGAGTGAATGCCGGTAACTTAATAAAGCTACGCTTGTGCAGCTTCTTCTCACACAGTATAAAACTACGTGGCTTGTTAGAAATACCTCTGGAAAAGACTTGTGGAAATACGTCTTAATCGTTAAGGCTTAGTTCTGACTTGTGAGAGAGCACAATTGCAAAGCTATATCCGCCGCACTGGCGAGTTTTCATAATTCATCTGCTCAGTTTTTACGCCTGCCCGATGTTCTGATTTTAGTAAGTTCTTAACTTGTACGATAGACGTGTTAAGATACAGTGAAACAGTTTTACGAGAGTGACTAACTTTCTTGGCTTTTCACTGCTAATGTTGATCTGAGCGTTGACTGTTCTTAAGTTATGACTTATTTGTAAAAAGTGCTCGCAAAAATGGATATTAGGCAGTTTACGGAAAGCAAAAGCATTTCTGATAGCCGAAGTGTAGAAAACAATTCGGACAAAAGATTTCAGAAGTGAGTTATGTTCAACCAGCACAGACTAATAGAGAGCCGAAAACGTAGTTGCTGATAGTTCATGTCCATTTCAGACTCATTTGTGCGGAGTTCACAGTGATAACGACATTTATGCGCCAATTCAGCAAAAGTTGTAGCAGATGACAGAAAGTACACCTTAGTGACAAACTGGTATAACCTACAGCTCCACTTGAAAAAGATTTCAAAATAGATGCGTCTGGAGAGCGTGCTTTCTTGGGGAATTTTCTTTGTGGTGTAGAAACAGGAAAGCGATTTGTGAACGTCCATTTGCATTGCAACGTCAGCAACTTGAAAATTATAAGCAAAATATCGGCTTTTCCCCCCTCGAAAAATTTCTGCGGACGCCCATGGCTACTTTAAGCCTTTCAGCAAGCTTTCACGCATGGGCAAATCAGGCTAAGCTAACCATGTACGAAATTGAAAACTAAACAAAACGTATTCAGACGACACAACCATTCTTGAATAATAATTTACTTTATTTTTTATTCTTGAATGTTCAATGTAATCAACAGTTCAAAAATGAGTAGTTTGAAAACTATTCAAGAATTTTCAAGGACGCCAGAAGATTTTCAAGGACAACAAGATGCTTTTCAAGGATCAAGGACAAAACAAGTTTTGACAGCAAATTCAAGGACAATTCTTGGAGCTCAAGGACATCTGGCAACTTTAACGAAAGTCCAAACGTTTGTTTATCAACCGAAGATGCGGAGTACAATAAAACAGTAAAAACAGAGTTGCAAACCTGTTGGAAGTTGCCAGTCATTGTCTTCGCGGAAATGTCGAAGGCTGTTTTTTGACAAGACGGTCACCAAAGAGCTATACGCGAGATTAAAATTTTTAGGGCGATTTAAACGTGAACTATACTCGTGACAGTCGACGAGTTTCATGTCAAAAAAAGGCAAGGCTGGTTTGTGGCCAAAACGATTTCGATTTGAACAGTTTTCTGTTCCGGAATTCAGTTTCCATGTTCAGGGCAAAGTTTGAAATCGAGATCAAATGCTGTGAATCTAAAACATTTATAATATACTCTAAGGTTCATAAAATGTAATTCCCTGCAAAGTTTGGCGCTCTGCTGGACTTCAACGGAAATATTTCTTTTCTTGAAAGCAGATGTTTCACATAACTTTTATGCTCGTCCAAATGATTTTACAGCCACGTCTGCAAAACGTCGAGTAGATTTCATCATTAGCGCTTTGGCATTGACAGTTTTTGTGATACAAATCGGTGCTTGGACTTGGAAAAAGTTATCAACCTCAACTGTACGTTTAGCTGTGTTATTGAAAAAGATTTGTCAAAGTTACAGGAATGAACACATTAAATAACAGCGCAGTGGTTCGAATGTTTCGACTTTGTTTCGACAACTTGTTGGTCACTGATGTGCAGCGAAAGAATTTGGCCTGCAATTTAGAGTTTAAGACTGGCATACTTGCATTTGGGGCACAAGACAGAAGTTGAAAGCTATATATTCAGTGTTGGTATTACGCCAGTATAGTTTTTAATACAAAATCTTGACGCACAAAATATCTACACCAAGCAGTAAAGATTACAAAAACTACAAGGGAAAATTTTTGCTAGCGTCCAATCTTTCGTCCACACACTTGCATAAACAAAACGCTATTTGTAGTCACAAATCAAACGTGAAAAACGCCAGTTTTGCAAAAGTATTTACCCAGTGATTTCAAATCGAGAATACTGTTGCTTTCTTTGTCATGTTTTCTCTGGTGTCAACAGAGTATTATTTTTACTTATATAGCTTTGTCTCTTTTGTCACCACAGAAAGCAAACCCTTAAAAAGGGTAATTTCGATCAACACTGTTTAGACGTTACCAAAAAACAACTTAGACTTGGCTCCATTACTTCATTAAGTTCATTTGCGAGAAGAACTTTCGGTGCAGTGAAGCAGTTCTTACAGACCAACATAAACCGAACCCCACAAACATTGCATCCAAAACTTTTGCGAAAATAAGCAAAACTTTTTCAGGGCAATACAAATTTTGCGAGAAGTCAATCGAGATAGTGTTGTGCACTATGATATATAAAGAGATCCACAAATGAAGATATTATGATTTTGAATATTGAAAACGCATTGCCCATTTTTCGAAGTGACCCAAAAATTTTCGAGTTGGTTGAAAATGTACTGTTCAAACCTTCTTGTTAATACCACAATGCTTTCTGCTTGTAGTCGCATACGGCCCTTATCCATTGTGCGAAGCAGCAGATAGTTGGTGCTTCTGATGTTGATTGCCGTTTGGTGTCGCCCAAGAAACCAAACGAGACTGTGAGCATACGTCAGCTTGTTTAACAGCTGTCGCAATACGCGATCGCCATCAGAGACTGTTACGCACGCAGCATACGTAGGCTATTAGGTGAGAAATGGCAAATCGTGCTTTGGTGGTAGCAGCGGCATTTTTCGGATTGACGACTGTCATATTCGTGACGGTGTTCGCATTAGGTAAGCAAGTTTCAAATGTGTGCCTGAAAATTTCAAGATAGGTATTTATACGAGAGCAAAAAATATTGGAAATGAAGTGAAGAAGAAAAACCGCAGCCATATCGTTTGGTGGTGCACTTTTTTTAATCAAAACAATTTTGATATAACAGTTTTTTCCGAAAAACGAAATTACACACAAAAATTGTTTTTGGTTCATTTGTAAACGTCTAAGACTTAATTGTGTCTATATGATACTGAACAACTCTGAGCCTTTATCGTCTCATTAAACTTGTTTTAAGTTCTATAACTCATTACAAGCGATATATTCATATTTTTGTTTTTTTAGCTTACACTGGATCTATTTCCAACGGAAAAAAAGATTCATCCACAACAACGGTGACGCCCGCCCAGCAAACGTCTCCAGCCACAGCAGCGAAATGCATAACACAGCAATGTGTCGAAACGTGTAAGTGCTGGTGCAAACCTACGGGTTGTGAGAGGTAAACTGCTGCTAGTTCTTGCTGTTAAACAAAACACGACTAGTATTTTCATTACTCACTCAATGGTAAAAAAAATCTTTTTCGGATGTCACATTTTCCGAATCGAAATTGACCGCATCCCTCACAGCTCTTGGACAAGTCGCGCTGCGTGAATGGTACGTCACTTTTTCTTTTCATTTTATACCGACGCTTAACAAAAGTATAACAAAAGGAAAACTTTGGAAAGGTGACTAGAATAGTGTCTGTCTAGAGTTCCAGATGTTATTTAAAATAATAAATGCCGCTGCTTGATGTTACAAGCAGCTCAGCGTCTATTGTATGTTTAAACAGCAACGTGCAAACTGGAAAAGAAGTATTTCTTGCTAATAGACAGTAGTTGCAACGCTGCTGCGTGAATCAAAGAACAAAAGGAAAATTAGGCAGTTGATCAAGTCTTTTATACGTGCAATCCGTTTTGGTGCAATGATTATAATTGCTACTCAAATCTTTGCCGTGAAACGCGTATGCCGTCTTATTCTTACATTACTTGGTGTCAGCCAGGAAATAACATGTTGATCACACTTGGAATTTATCCGGTAATCTGCTTCTAATCAAGACTGAAGCTACTTAGCGTGTCAAAAGGGGATGTGTGGCTTTGCTGAGCACAGTTTTAATATGGTGGAGTTTGAGTAGCACAATGGCAGTTTCTATATCTTTGGATTTTTAGAACTTTGATTCGACTGTATCATCTTTTTGCTGCACAGATGTCTGGTGCCTTAAAAATGTTTTTAGGTTCAATACTTTTATTGTGCAATGTACAACGTTGCCTTAAATTGCTATCAAAATTAACGAATAGATATACAGAACAAAACACTTTTTCGTAAGAAATCTATTCGTTTCAGTAAGTTCCAAACACTTCACCGTACTTCACATGGCCGTATTCCCACGATTACTTCGTTAAACGTGGTACACAACGTTGCTTAACAGTTGATGAATAGATGTTGGTCTTTGAACATCAGAATCAACCTGTGCCACTTTCAACACGACCTTGCATATTTGCGTGCAGGCTGTGGCTCCATCATATTTTCAATTTACGCTCGTTTGACGAAGAGTGCATTAGGCTTTGTGAATGTGTTTTGAACCCATAGTGTAGCGAACATTATATGGTCAGCATCTTGTTTTATCTGCAGCTGCTTACTACAACGCCAAAATAAACTGGAAAGCTGATCCGTGCGAGGATTTCTTTGAGTTCGCGTGCGGGAAATGGATCAGCGAGAACCCTATTCCTAGCGATGCGAGCAACTATCAAACCTACAGTGTACTTCGAAATAGGGTCAAAGTTTATTTGAAAGGTCAGTCTCAGCAAATGTGAAACCGATTTTTCAGAGAAACTTTTTTAAGCGGATCGGCTTTGCGTTGTGGATATAGAATGCCGATGTAAGGTCAAACGAACTTTTTCTTACGGAATGTCTTTATGATGCAGTGTATTTGATTACTTAGTCTATAAGAGGTGTGCATGGTTTTTAGTGGAAAAGTACCATACAGTTAAAATGAACTTGCATTATCCTTTAATATATAGTTGGCCTGATAACACACGACGCTTAAGTTGGCTGATCGTGCTGCGGTGTCTTGTGGAGGGTTGGTTTCAATTTCAAAGTCTATGATCGAACAACTATGAAAACACCACAGAGCAATTAAATTTACTTGTCTTTTTGTTTTACTCATTCATTTCATGCATATTTTTATTGATTTCTCTCAAACTCTAGATCCAAACTACGTGATTTAGTGATGACGATAACCATTAGAACAAAATTAATATAATTTAACTTACGAATAAACGCGATCCTCCATTGAAATTAGGTTTTTATTTTGAAAAAACTGCTGCTTACATTTTGTGTTTTATTAAAGTTTAAAGCGGTTCCATATTTGAAAAACAAATTAAAAGTAAAATATGCAACGTCGACAAGGAACCCCTGGTTTAATCAAAGCAGATTAATTATCTGAGTCAGGCGCGAAACCAGGGGGGGAATTTGACCCCCCGAAAAATTCAAAACATTGCATAGCAACTTTGACATTTCTAGAAACTTCAACAAATATTTTTGAGAAAGTCTTATTTGAATTTTTCTTCGTCCTACTGGTTAACTACCTCCTTACAATATTTATCTTGAGACAGGCGATCTGATCGAAAATTTCATAAATAATTGGTATTTAACCACAAATATGCTGGAATTGTCAAAACTTGAGGAGAAAGTTTAAAATGGTGGTATTTCCAAGTCATTTTTTATCCTTTTGTTCGTGTACCACTTTTTTCTGAGACAGGCCTCAATTTGACCCCAATGGCGTAGCCAGACCAAGAATTGGGGGAAGAATCTGTGATTTTAGATGGATAACACTATTTTGTTTGGAAAAACGCCTCTCAAAGCACAAAATGACTATACCTTCTAAAAATTTTGGGGGGCCATGGCCCCTTTGCCCCCTCTGGCTACAGCCTATGTTTAACCCCGTGAAACTTTATAAATTAGGGTAATGTCGAACCGTGAAAACTGCTGAAACTTTCAAAGTGATAAGAGAAATCTTGACTTGTTGGTTGTTATCAAAAACGTTTCCGGCCACGTCAAACCGCTTGTTCGTTTAAGACCTTTTGATTATATTTATTTTTGTTTGGGGATCACCATTATCAACGTAGTACATTTCCTTAAAAATGTTGTTTAGTTGCATTTCGGTTCGAAACCTAATAGTTTTTAACTGAATTTAGCGTTAGGACTGTTTCACGTTTTAGTGTCTTCCTGGCTTGGTATGCCATTACCACGGCTTGGGAAAAAGGGTTTAGTAACGTGTCATATGAGTGCTAGTCAAGTGTTGATTGTACCTACCTACTACATCACTTTGGTTCTAAATGACGCTTTACCAGACCCTAAGGTTTGAAACTAGTGCAAACCCTGAAAGCTCATAGCCTTAAACGTGCTTCTAAAAACGTTCACACAATTCGTGAATGCCAGAAAAAGCTGTTTTGCCCCAAACACACTTGATTCGTTTTGCGCCAAAGACACAACACACCTGATCCGTTTTGCCTGAAATGGTAGCATTTAAAGATCCCCTCATCCTTGACATAGTCTATCCCTCAAGTTTGGGATCTTCATTTGTGATAGAAATTCAAACACATGCTAGTAGAATAGGGCTAGAACGTTAAGCTGCATGCTGTTTCTAAAATAATGTTACATCTTGTCGTTTTTCCGCCATCTAGCCGCAGCGCTTATTCCCCGAAAAAACTTAGAATGTAATTGGATGCAGTGACTCTAAATCCAGGGGTGCAAAAATTTCTGTGAATTTTAGTAGCGCGCAGAAATTTTTAGTAGCGCACACATATGAGTTTTGCCATAATATTGTATTTAACATATAAACTAGGCACTGCTACGTCGCTTCAAATTCCGTTCGCGCACTCCAAGTTTTTGGTTGCGCGGCGCCAGTGCAAAAAAACGCATTTTTGCACCCCTGCTCATAATGTATGCGTTGATATCCATTTCACTTAAATTGTGTTGATGAAAAGCAGAGTTCCCTGAACGTAACATCAGCAGGTTTTCAAATAGAAATGTCGCCCCGTGCCATCTTTACCACTGCGCTGAGGACTTATCTCGTAAATTGCGTGGTATGCAAGTGCGACATGCGCGTTGTTTAAGGTTCAATCATGCACGTACTTGTTAATTATTGTTTTGTGGTCCCAGGCTGCATGTGCGTAATAAGTCAAATGTTTTTAGACTTGCTCGAACAACCAGTAGATGAACAGCAGGATGGAGAAGCGATTACGAAAGCTAAACATCTCTATGCATCTTGCATCGACACAGGTGCTTGAAAAGGGTTTGTTCAGCTGTTAATCTCGTTAGCTTCAGCATACTGCGGGTGACATTTATAGTCCATTTCAACGATTAACTACAGTTGCCAAAAATATGTCCGCATCATTTGGTAGAACTGGCCTTACATTGATGGTTATAAATTATAATGTTTGCTTTAGCCGTATATCAAAATTTCGCAACAAAAATTGACCTTTGATTAAAGACTGCTCTGTACGTTTTAGAGGTAAAAAATAAATGCAAAAAGCGAATTCGCTGGTTATAGTTTTAAACTTTCTTAGATAATACGGTCAATTACAAATATCCATATTTCTAAAATAGAGTTTGGTGATTTTATTGAATTTAATTTATTATCTTCTTCAGCTACGAATTAAATTTATCAAAAACTTGACAACAGCATGATTTCAAGTCCTGAGCATAATGCACTGTACAAATTCATTATTTATGGTGATAGTAAGATCATGTTTCTCCCGGATGCTCTATTTCATGCCAAGTCTATAGTTTAGTCTGTGGTGCGAATAGCGCCAGGAAAAATGCAACGTTTAAGTCAACATAACAAGACTCAAACGAAAAACGAAGTTTCTTTCCTATTGTTTTGTTTATCAGAGAGGATTGAAGAGCAAGGAGTTCAACCTTTGTTGGACTTTCTCGCGGGCAACTTAACTTGGCCTGTGCTAACGACAGCGTGGAAAGAGGAAGAATATGATGAGATTGGCACAATGGCGACGTTGCAAGGAGGGTACAGCAACAGCATTTTGGTTGATTTCTACGTTGGGACGGACGATACAAATTCTTCCATTTACGTTTTGCAAGTAAGCAAGCCTGGAAGTCTCCCCCTCAGAAAATTTTCTCGCGTCTGATGACTACATGCCGACGTTCCACACGTAACTTATTTTCCCTCGAAAGTAGATGCAATTCAATACACAGATTTTATAAGCGTTCGCTTAATTTTCAATGAGGTTATGAAAATGAAGATAATTGCAAGTACGCACAAATGGCCCAAGTGAAAAACCTGCAACCCACTCGGTTTTCGTTGCGATGTCGCTGGTAAAGGTTCATGATTTCGCACACGCGTGCTCTTGCTTCTGTTTGCTCTCATCTTCACGTGCTTACTTTTCAGGTCGACCAAGCTGGTCTAGCGATGACTACTGATTACTTCTTGGATGACGACAAATATGGAGTGGTGAGTCAAGCTAATAATATGCAAGCAAACAAACTCGCCACAAAGATCGATTTTTGCCACGAAGCTATCGCATATCGTTAATTTCAGCGCAAATGTCAAGTCCTTCGCAGGCATCACGCCAAGAAATGGAATCGCACAAATAAAATCAACAGTTGTCGTACCATTGCAGTCTGAAGGTGAAGACTTGGAGCTTGAAATGTATCTAAATGCACTAGTTTTTGATAATGCCATTTTTGTGTTTTTCAGTAACGAAAACAAAAGGTGGTAACAGGGTTGCCAGAAGAAAATTTCAATAAAAATCCAAATGATGCTAAAAAGATGCCAGAAAAAAGCCAAACCAATTGTTTAAAGGCCAGAAAGAAGCCAAACTTTATACGCGGTATTGCCATTCCTTTGTCACAAAAACACATAAATTACAAGCATATCAAAAATTTTTTCTTCGAAATTAAGGTTAAATCTTGCTTGGCATTGTACCGGAGCAGCGATCTTCCTTGACTCTTCAGTTTGTGAAATTGCATACTCTGCGTGCAATGGTGCAACAGTTTGCATACTGATCTATCGGCAGCTTTCTGCAACCAAACGGAAGGCATCTTCCACTAACTCCTGTATTTACGACCAGAATCATAAGAGCTCTTCCACTTTGACGTCATTGTCGCATTTCTATCGCGGAGGCGCAGACCTGTCTGCAAGCGTTGAGCCTGCTTTGTGCTTACACAATACACAGTGCAGTGAGTGCACGCATTTCCAGTGATTACGTAAAAGCTTATTTTCGAATCTAGCATTCCTCAAATATTACTAACATCAAAATGCGGGCGCCTGATGTAGCAGTTATCACAAACATTTTGCAAATGTGTTGCCGAAAAAAATGGAATAGTAATATTTTCCTTCAAAACAACCTATTTCAGCGTAAAAAAGCCAAAAAAGGGCCAAAGGGCCAAACAAATTTTTTAAGGCCAGCCAACTTGAGATGAAGCCAAAAAAAGGCCAAAAGGCTAACTAAAATTTTTTAGGCCAACCAACTTGAAACGAGGCCAAATTTCTGAAATTTGGCCTAAAAAAGGCCAACTTGGCAAACCTGGGTGGAAATGGCAGGCAACTTTCTAACCCCTTTTCGTCCTAATATGTCTCCATCAAATTATAATATGCAAAACGCTACCTAGAGAAAGTGGATGGGATACTTCCAAATGCTATCAATTTTCGTTGTGGTTGTAAGTATAAATTTATAAAATATGAATTATCGATAAGGACCATAACATTCTTCTGTACTCATTTGTGTAAATTATAAAGAATATCAAAACATTCAAGTAATAGCGTTATCATAATTCATGCACAGTATTGGCTGACCAAATTGTAAATCTTACAAAAAATCTCACTAGATATTGCAACTGCAAACGATAATTTTTTTAATGAAACATATTTAATTTGGATGGTACAGCAAGTTATTATATCAATATATCCAGCCTTTCCCTGCCTAAATGCTGCACATGATAATCAAAACAAGTCGTGTTGTGTCACAATACCAGATTGTCACAACATACACTAATTGATCGTGCTGGCCTAACACGCCCGGCTTAATGCATTAGATCAGGGGTCTCCAAACTTGTTCATCCGAGGGCCACATAAGCTATTACACATTTCGAGGGCCGGACATTTTACGTAATGTGATTGTTTCGGGATATGTTACAATTCTACCAAATCAACAATTTTTCGTAAGTACATTATTATTTCATTATTGACAAAATGCCTTCGCGGGCCGGGTGAAATGACTTCGCGGTCGGATTTGGCCGGCGGGCCGGAGTTTGGAGGCCCCTGCATTAGATAATGGCGCTGTGTTGATTCAGCTTTACTGTTAATGGTTGTACAGGGCGCAAAACAGAGGTTGAAGTAACTGTAAGTCACAAATTTTAATTTTTGCCAAGCAATTTTTGTGCCTCCGTCAAAGCGGCGCTTATGGCAGGTGCCATGCCTGCCATACACTAGATATGCCACTGCCGATGGTGACCTTTCGCAAGGCCACGCGATCTCGCAAAATATAACCACCGGTGAGAACTTTCTACTTTGATCGCTGCACAGTTTAAAATCACATTGATGCCAGAACAAAAGCACGGCGATTCGAAGGCAGATTAACTGCAGAAAGTTTGTTATTCGAAGCCTGCATTATCAAAAGAGAGCATAATTTACATACTCGTAGCAAGTGGTTTTCAGGTTCTGCAAACCTGCAACACACGCAGGCTCGCCGGAAAGTTTTATGTCACAGATCAATGTCAAGAGCAATGTCTTCTTCTCACAAAGCTTTCGCTGTGGTTTACATAAGCTCATAGCGTTCAAAACAACATCTCGAAGTCCACGCTGCACAGATTGATTTGCATAATTGCATTATTAGTTTTAAGAATAAAACTTCAACAAACTCCAGTAAATTATATTACATAATGGTGACCGTGCGTCACAATAAAACTTTTTTGTGGACTATCCAACACTGATTGGTTTCTTGGAGTTCCGTTTCATTTCATAATCTAAAGTTTTTAGGAGTCTTTGCGGCATTGACTTTTGAGGAGTCTCTCCCAAAATGTCCAAATTGCATCGTGTCAGCCAGTGAGGCTTCACTTCAGAGCACCACATGTGGCTGATTGGTCGTTACGTTTGTTGTGTCTATGATCTGCCTATTGTGGCGGCCGTACGACATGTTGCAAAACGCTCAAATCAAAAAGGCAATAATCTCAAAATGACAAAGGCAACTGTGCGGACACCTGCGACATAAATTTTAAAAAACACAAAAAGCTTTTTGACAAACTACTGTGCACAACGGCTCTGCAGCTTTATTAATTAAGTTATAATTTCGTTTAGTTGCAGCGAAAATGTATTTATCTGGTTTGACGTAGGAACCTGTCGAAGCATTTCCTTTATTTGCGTAGTCATCTCACCGTCAAGGTCTTAGCGCATGAGCTGATACACAAAAATTACGTATAGGAAGCGTAGTTGCACACCCATGGTAGAGTTACTGAGTCAGGAAAGGAAAATAAATAGTAAAGAGCAATTATTTTAGTAAGAAAAGCTAGGTTAAAATTTAAAAGAGGTAAAATCAACCACACCCGATGTTCTGTTCTTGAAGTAAGAGACAGAAATGAGCATAGGTATTTTTGTTTGCCAGGACAGATTCCGAGAGGTAGACGCAAATTTTCGGGAGGTGTGCGACCAACCTTCGAAGCAACGCAGCATCAAATGGACATAAAGTTTACTAAAATACTTCTTTAGAACAGGTTCTCATTGTATGTGTTAGACAGAAATCATCATGGCACCGTCTGACCAGTACTCATTTCTTCAGTTTAATCACCTGTGAAGTCTAGAACGGCCAGTGTAAGAAATGGTCTCGTGCTGTCCAGATAAACAAGTGACCCAGGCCACAACTTATCCTCACGCTGATCATTCTCACAAATCATATCACCTGCTTCAACGCTACGCACAGAATTTTTGATTGTTCACTAAATATTTATTCCACGTTTTGATTCGAAGTTCCGCTTGGGTAATTCCACATGGAAGTCCACATTCAGCACAAGTTACAAACATTTTTGGTGCTGAGTTGATCCTCCAAATATTTTGTACTCATGTCTTTTTAAAAACTAAATTGCAAAATCGCTGTGGTGAATAAACAGCTTTTATAAAGCCGTGATTTGTCGCGCACCTATAGCAGTAGGCGAATTTAATTTTGAACTGAGTACTTTTACACTATCTTCACATTGCAGGCCATACCCGGACATCTGGTAATATAACAAACGCCAGCGGCTTAAAGCCCACGTATATTTTGCTGCCTTGTAACGAATAATGCAAAACATATATTTTTTAGAACTACTGCAAGCTATCGAAATTCTACGTAAGTCCACAACATTCTCTTAACATCAGGGACTTCATGTTGGTATAGTGCAGCTGTGTCTAATCGAAAGAGTTTATTAGACCAAACATTATGTCACTATATCCATATTGAAAGGCTCACTTCAATTTCAGCAAACTAAAGTTTAGTTTAAGCTACTGGAAGCGCTCGAATTCTAAATGCAATAACGGCTGTATGGTGCCTCCAATCACTTCCGAACTGTAATGACATAGAAATGTTTTGTGTCAATGGAACAACAAAAATATCAGTTTATTAGCAGTGGAGCAACAGGCGTAGAAATTAGAAAAACTCGAAATCAGTTTTGCACCAAGGTGTCAGTGAACACATGGAGACCAGCCAGCAGGAAGTACGCGATAAACAGGCACAAGACAAAAATTTGTTGAGAGAACAAGACATACACAGCATTAAATTGAGCTCATGCGCTTCATAGGATTCGCATAATTTTGTTTCCATACCGAAAACCAACGTACACTGGTAAATATTTGCATTTTTCTCGGAGCCTCCGCTCACGCATAAATGCCCAGAACTGCACACCATGCTACAGCGCGCTGACAAGTTTTGGGACCAGGAAAGCAGTGATGTGCCCGAGTCATTTTTGTCGAGTCAGAGTCACGAGCCTTTCGAGTCAGAGTCATCTAAAAATTTGCCGAGTCGAGTCATGACTTGGTCGAGTCAATGTCGAGTCATATCAGTTTTCAACCTTTTCCTATATATTTTTGGCTATAGGTCCATCAGTGGACCTTCAATGGCTATAGGTCCACCAGTGATCCTTCAGTGGCTATACGTCCACTAGTGGATCTTCAGTGGCTATAGGCCCACCAGTGGATCTTCAGTAGCTATAGGTCCGCTAGTGGACCTTCAGTGGCTATAGGTCCGCCAGTGGACCTTCAGTGGCTATAGGTTCGCCAGTGGATCTTCAGTGGCTATAGGTCCTCCAATGGATCTTCAGTGGCTACAGGTCCGCCAGTAGACTTTCAATTTAATAAACATATTTGTCCATAATGTGATGCAAACCCCCAATCCTCAAACCCTAAATCTAACCCCTATCTTAAAGTTTGCCCCTAAGTTAAACCTTAAACCTAACCCCTAAGCCTAAACATACCCCTAAACTTAACCCTCAACATAAGCTTAACCCTAAACCTAAACTGTAAACCTAAAACCTAAGCCGTAAAACTGAACACAAAACTGTGGAAACTTTCAAAGAAAAGAAAAAAAGCAGATCGCATGATGTGTGAAAACCAATAGGCTTATACCAAAATGAAATGCACCTGAACATGTTGAGAGTTGAACTGAAAACCATTTGCACAGTGGACGTAAACGTACATGCAGAACTACCATGGTGGTGCCATAAAAGTGGCAAACTCAGCATTTTATTCAAACCATTTCACCACCTGCGGACCTATTGCAGCTTCCTTTTTTTGCTATAAATTGACGACCAACATGCTGATATGTTGCCCAATAAGTGACAAAATGGTGCTCAGTGTTGTTTCAGCATGTTTGATTGCAGATTATTTATATCCAAATTTTTTGTGAAAGCTGTTTGCATTTTACTAGCCTCTTTCAGTGTCATTCATTTCCACAAGACTAGCCCAACCTTACTGCATGGTATATACTTCCGTCTTTTGCATGCCCAATAAATGAAAATAACCAGAGACGAACATGCAACATGTACTTGCATATGCATTTGGACTTGAATCTTGTAGCATTCTAGCGTTTTTATAGATTTCAATGTTATCATTTTTGCTTAACCAGATTTGGATTGGTATTTATGATATTCTTTTGAACTTCTTCACAATTTTTGGTTCCTATTGGGGAATGTAGATTAAGCTACAGCATTGATAAGAATTTCTCAAACTCGTTGCAATTGTTTATTGTCTTTTTTGAATGTTGAGCCCTGACAATGACCAGCAAAAAGTCAGCTCTATTGTGCATCCTCATCATGTCATCAGAGTTACATAATTGCTTGAACAGTCATTGATCCAATCCCTCTTATTGACTCATCATTGTTATAGCCTACCATGTGTATACTTTTTATCATTTACCACGGTTATCACGTCGCAACATGGGCTTAGGCTAATAACAGTGACAGGATTTTGGATATGCATTATATTGAGCTGTATATTTTCGCATTGGGTTTGTAATTAAATAGCTTAAATCACTTTATCTGGAAAAGACTCAAAGTAACAGTATGTGGCCGACTGCCATTATCACGATATGCAAATACCTGATTGGATCATGATGATGTGTCAATAGGTCTATATTGTGCCCTTCTGGCCTCTCAGTGAAAAGCAAATCTCAGGTCTACCTCTGTGCAAGTTATGAATACTTGACCCTTAGGATATAGTATAACACGACTTGAAAGTCAAAACAGAAAATTTGCATCAATTTTGATCATTACTGGACCAAAAAATGATCATTTCTTTGTATGCAAACAAACTGGGTTTGTCGATCAGAGGCTCTATGATTTCGTAAAAATGACTCTGACTCGGGTCTCGAGTCATTGATCGTGACTCGAGTCAAGTCATTCTGTGAAAAACGTGACTCGAGTCGAGTCACCAAAAATCGTGACTCGAGTCGAGTCATAGACTCGAGTCACGCCATCACTGCAGGAAAGTGAGAAACAAAAAGAGATAAACCTCATCAGATCAACTCTTAGACAAAACCATTACCCCGGTCAGTTTGCTTTATCGAAATAAACCTGTGAAATAAACGGTAAAACAAAAGAGGAAAAAACCCTTACTGTACTACCCTATAGTTCGCGGTACTCACCGAGAAATTAAAGCAATGCTTGACAGTTAACAAAATGCAAGTTGCATCAATACCGATGAGAAAGTTGGGCAACCTTTCAACTTCTATTAAAGAACCTATGGATCTACATGAAAAGTTATTTTGACCAGGCGTTGTCCATTTCGGTCCCAAGCGGTATGTCCGAGAAGCCAAAAGAAGCCTGGAAACCAGGCTAAAAGAACACAGAGCAGACATCAATAACAAACGCTTTCACAAATGTGCCCGGACGCAGCACGTGTTCGATCCGATCATAGATTGGATTTGAAAAATGCAAAAATTTTGAACTTTGAAACAAACTTTCTGATAAGTCAAACTGAATCTTTTTATACAAATGGCGATGAACGAGCAATGAACGAAAAAAGATGGGATTTGTGTCCAGACATTTATCGGTTTATATTACAATAGAATAGAGGTCACCAACCTATTACAATAGAGGTCACCAACCTATTTGAAACTGAGAGCTACTTCTTGGGTACCGATTAATGCGAAGGGCTACCAGTGTGATACACACTTCTGAAATTAAAACTTTGCTCAACTGACCTCTCCTATAATCGAGTTATTATTTAATGATATTCATTTATGTGAAGCCACTGGTCACGTCAATTCTATTTTCAGAACAGGCGCGCGAGTGACCCACGTAGTTCTTGCGAGCTGCCTGGTACCCGCGGGCACCGTGTTACCACGCCACGTCAAACATAAGCTGCATGCTCTGTCTAAAATAAAAAATCCACTTATTAACCTTTTCCATTCATCCTACCCTGGTATTGATCTTGAAATCACGGCACGAGCTCTATCCAAGTATTTCTGTAAATACCAGAATACCATGAAGGTATTCCTAGAAATGATACTGCAGATTTCCTCGTTAAACTCTCCACTATACCCACCACTCCATCTAAGCTGATATCACCTAAAAACAAGCTTCCACACCAATCGGCTATTCTGAGTCGAACTCAATCGTTTTCCATCACTGCCTCCAACTGTGGAGCGATCATTACATAAAAACTAGCAAAGCCTTATATACTAGCAGTTCTTACCAAGTATAGATAACAAATCAATAAAAAGTACCCATTCTTCTAGCACTAGTAGAGCTTTGAAAAAGAACTTTGCTTCCTTAGGTCGGATGGAGATACATGCATCTCTGCGCATTCCCCTGTTATAGTTTTCACGCACTCCTGTCTGCATTGCAAAACGCTTGAAGTCATCTATAAAAATACAGATAATGCAGAAACTGAGTGGCGCTTTTAAAGATATGGTTAACACTCTCTGTTACGTGAAAATCAACCATTCGATTTAAAATTGCAGAGAGCGAGGTCGAAACTGTTTCATAAACCGCATTATTGGTAAAAATTGGAAATGAACGACTTATCCTGCAACAACTTTTTTTCTGTTTGCAATACACGAGCTTTCCCAAATTCCACTGTTAGTAGAAGGTCACAGATTGCTGTCAATTGTGGACAAAATCGCGAGGCTCGGCTTTATCGCATCTGGTGCATACCGTAATTTTCTAAGAAAACACGAACTTCTAGAATCACTTAAACTGGTTTAATGGAAGTTGATACTCTTGTAAGTTGGCCAGAGCTTTGCTGTTCCGGACCGTTTTTTTCTGGATAATGTGTTACAGTAAAGGTTTTAAACAATAATCGCGCCACTTGGGTGTGATCCTAATTTTTCGTCGTTGAAGTTCGTCTTTGATTTAAGTGTTTTTCAGTTTGCGTGCGCGCACGGCTGACAAAAATTGAGTTCAAATACAGTTTAGTTTACCTTAACTTTAATATTTTGTTATTTACAGTACCAAAACGCATTGAAATCTTTGATGATTGATGTCGCATGCATGGTCAAAACAAAAAGTGGCAGCAATTGCTCCAACGTCGAGACGGAAATGACCGATGCGTTCAATTTTGAAAAAGAGGTGGCGAAGATCAAGGTACATGGATTTTCTGATCTGCGTTATGTTAAGCCGCATGAAACAATTGTATAAGGTATGTCCTATAAACAGTGGTGGACTTAAGGTTGGGGGCCCGAGGCAAGGCTGAAAAAGGGGCCCTTTGAAAACGCCATCATACGCAGTCAACCGTGATACGACCTTTTGATCAAGCCTAGGAAGGAGATACGCCCTCCACCCAAGGATACGTTCCTGAGACTATACGGTTGACTGACATATCGGAAAATGCAAAAAGAGTATTAATGATGCACAACTTCAAAAACATTGAAAGTTGGGAACACAAAGCTAGCAACATATAACGGTTAAGCGATAGCAAGCTGTCATCGCCCCCACTTCTCTAGTTTTACAGTTGCTGCTGAAGTCCATTACAGTTGTTGTTGAGGTCCTTTTGAAAGCAGAGTACTTAAACATTGCAGTTGCCATTGAGAGCGCCTTTGAAAGTAGATTACTTACACATAGTTGCTACTGGGTGCCCTATTGAAAGCAGAGTACTTATACATTACACTTGCTATTGGGAGCCCCTTTGAGTACCTGCACACTACAGGTGCTGTTCGAGGCCCCTTTGAAAGCAGAGTACTTACTTTTGGTCTGCTTTGGAGTACAATATATGAATGGATAATACTTTTTCACCAAAAAAATTACGAGTTTACGCGCAAAACATGTCGAGGGGTCCCCCGAAAAGGAGGGCGAGGCAAGTGTTTTGTTCGCCTCCTCTTAAAACACCACTGCCTATAAACTGTTTCGAAGACACCATGAAAGTTTGCAAACGGCGAAATTTTTCGATGTATGCTAAGTTGAGGACGTTTTTTAGTTTTTCAAAAATATGCATCTATTTCCTTAAATTGCTCCACAAAAACAAAAAACCTGTTAAAATTTTAACAGTTGCAGTTGCCTGCTACGTTGCAGCAGATTTAACTTTCCGAGCTGCAAATTCGCAGCAGTGGGTTGCGGCAAGCTTTAAATGGCGCAGTTCGAGTTTGTCTTCAACTGATCAACGTTGCGGTTTAAGTTGAGATAAAGGCAAAGTTCAAGTTAAGCACCGTTTCCTGCGTCTGCACTGCCTCAATGGAAACCAGCTGTGGATCAGAAGACTTGCGTTGGAACGTTCGAGCTGTGGAACAATTAAGCTGGTTGCACGCGGCATGCGTCCTGTGCGTTTTTGAGCGCATTCATCTGATTTCGTAACGCCACGTCCTTTTCTGATGCGTCTGGTATGGTCTGCGTTCGAGTAGAAACTGTTTCTATATTGACACATCAGACTCACTGCTCTGACTCACTTTTACTCGAACGCAGACCATACCAGACGCATCAGAAAAGGACGTGGCGTTACGAAATCAGATGCATGCGCCCAAAAAACGCACAGGACGCATGCCGTGTGCATCCAGCTTTAGACAACCCGCGTCACATGACGCTATCGCTTCGTTGCAGCCGCCCGCTACGTTCCAGCAGAGTTTACTTTCCGCTGCCAGTTCGTGACACTGGGTTGCGACAAGCTCTCAATGCAATGGTTTGAGTTTGTTTTCAACTAATCAAAGTTGCGGTTTAAGTTGAGATAAAATCAAAGTTCAAAGTAAGCACCGACAAAGTGTAGATTGAGCGTTAGGTGTAGAACAGTGGTTCCCAAACTAGGCGGTACCGCCCCCCTAGGAGCGGTGAGAAACTCTAGGGGGGCGGTGAAGCAGAAATGGACGATTGGGGGGCGGCGAAGCAGAAGTGGGCGGTTGGGGTCGATAGGAGACCCAGTTAATAATTACATTTCTGTTGTCTTACCAACTTCGAGTGACCAAATGTCATAAAAACAGTATGATCAACAAACATGCATGCATGTAATTTGTAAACAAAAACTTAGCGTTTTGCAAACAAAACAGAGGTGACATGCTAGGAGATAAATTGATGAACTGCAGTTTCCATCACTAAAGGTAAGCTGCACAGTAAAACTATTCTCCTCTATAATTAAATGATTAGGATTGGAATTTTCGTCAGCTGTACTTCTTGGCACGGGTAAACTGCTACTTAGCAATGCCCATTTCGTTACAGTGACTATCACCGGTCAGGTTTGGGAATGCACGCTTGCACTTAGACTCAGCCTGTAGCCAAAAGCGTGAGCTAATTTTGGTTGGAATGATTTAATGATCACAAATATAATAATAACCTTGTACGAGTTCAATTCGAAAGTAGGAAGGCAATTTGTATTTTTTACAGATAGTGTTAGGTGCCAACAAGAATAAGTTGCCTAAAGGGGATCGAAAAGATTCCTGAAAACAGAAGTGTGTTTCAGAACGCACTTTAGTTTGAGCAGCGCCAAGGAAATCCAGGGGGAGAGAGATGGTAGAGCCAGTGGACGAGTGCAAGTGTCACAGCTAAGTCCAAAACTTTTAAAATATGCAGATTAAATTCAATCCTGCACTGCTCCGAACTCAAAATTTACTAAAAATGTGGCAGAGTATTAATGGATTGATTGATCAAAGGACACCAAAGGGTTTAGAAGTGTACTGCTATGTTTAGGCAATGTGGTGCACTCGGATAATGATGAAGAGAATTTGTACGCCTGTTGCTGCACACAGAAGGTGACTGTCAAAGGGTGTCATAGATACAGTATCTTGGCTGTCACAGTCGACAGATATCTTCATGAAGTTCAATGAAGCTAATTTGCAATTGCAGGGGAATGGTGTCAACCTCATTAAAGCCAAATCAGCAATGTTCACCTTCTTGTCCAAGTTTAATCCTGTTAAAACGAAATCGAGCCCGTCATGAACTCTAAAAGTTTCCAAATCATTAACTCTAACAGTTTCCGACTGCTAAATGAGTTAATTTACTAAATTAAGTTTTATAGTGAAATGCATCTTTGCGCTCATTCTTGTTTTAATCATTTTCAAACATCCCAAATATAGAATACGAAAAAATTGTGTTGATATGTGTGCTAGGCATGGTAGGGGGCTATAGAAATTTGTTTGTCAGAAAAGGGGGCGCTAGCCAAAAAAAGACTGGGAAACACTGGTGTAGAATATAGTAGGAGTGCTTGAGTTGAGGATCGAAGTAAGTACGATTCAAAGGGCTTGCGGTGCCCACCTGCCGCGATCTGTGATGAAACCAATTCAGTATCATCTCAAAACAGCACTCTGCTACGCTTACACAACTGTGTACACTACATAACATTCTGGCTGGGCCATCTGCGACGTACAACACAGCTACCAAAACTGCATGCTAGTCGACACACTTTCCCATTGTAAGAAGTCATAGATAGAGACCGGTACGCAATCTGTGGCGCGCATGGTTTAGAAGTGGGACGCATAGAATTCTGAACACAAAAAAGGAAAAGACAATTTGGCCGCTACACCACGTTTGATGACTTCAAGCATTGAAAACTCGAATTCATATGCTGTCGTAAACTTTGAGAACCAGAGCTGCAGAAGTCGAAACGCACGTGACAATATCTGAGCGAAGGTACGAGGAACTGTTTTCGAACATGTTCATTTAAATAATTGGTGCCTATGGCTTTTTTACCGGGACCTTCCAAGCTTTTCATGTTTAATTTGCTCTGTTTCAAAACTACATCAAGCTTTTGAAAAACAGCATCAAACTTGTATAATGAGCAAGCATGTGATCAACACACATTATTATTAACTGATCGGACAAGTACACTGTCGGCAAAATTTTGTACAGCAGTTTCAAGTGAAGTAGTGTTGGTGAAATATAAACCAACTTTTTAGATAGTTTTAGACTAGACAGACAAAATGTTCTGAACTACGCCTAGTTACACTTTACGTGATTTGAGGAATCGGAGTCGAAAATTTTGGAAAGGTCGGAGTTAAAGTCAGACATTTTATCTCCGACTCCGCAACCCTGCTACGAAGATGTTGTTTTTACGCACTCAAAACGAGTTTTTCATAGCACTTGATTCGCAGTTCACCAACATTTTGCGTCCCCTTAAATATGAAATCCAGGCGCTTACACATTGAAATTAACTATGATTTGTGTAAATGTATTTCTTATTACAGATACCGTCAGCAAACAGAACGGGGAATGTGACCTACAACAAAATGACTTTGAGAGAATTGGAAGAAGTATCCGTGGTAATTCCTTATAGCAGTTTACCGTAGGTTTGAATCGTCCAGACGTAGCACAAACAGATTGACAAAAATTTACACAATGCCACCAACAGTTAGGAACCATTATTTAATATACTGTATACTGATGTAGAAGTAAAATGTTTATGAAATTTCACAGTACAAGGAAAATCTTAAACCATTGCAAAGTTTGTTTTTGTATCGTTCTAACCCTAACTGCAGAGCCGGATTAAAGGGTAGGGGGGCCCGGGACAATTTTTTCTGGAGGGCCCTATGACGTAATTCATGACGTCATCGTTTGTAAAAGTTGTTTTCGCTGATTAGCAAGGTTCCCGTTTGTTTTTTCCGGTAGTCGAGAATGTGCTTACTCAAATTTACATACAGATAGCTGCGAGAAGATAATTTATTATATGAATTTATTAATGCTAGGGTGTATTTTTACTAAGAACAAATATTTCATTCACTAGAGAGTGACTGGGCAAGAAACAACATTCACCCAAACAACAAGCAGAAACCAGAGATTACAAACAAAAACACCCGAAAAAGAACATG
>Ga0210059_1002465_pt1 | contig 28995 bp, 8 predicted proteins | sample Ectturendosymbi2_FD_188042 | JGI IMG/M metagenome (GOLD analysis project Ga0210059, IMG submission 188042) | Ecteinascidia turbinata endosymbiont from Florida, USA - Sample 2 (SPAdes) (version 2) | ecosystem: Host-associated > Tunicates > Ascidians > Unclassified | place: Key West, Florida...
CAGTGGTGCCCGCCCACCCTCTTTAAAATCGGTGCTCGCCATTTCACGTTTGGCCCACCGGTTGCTGCATACATCCAATACTGTATTTCAAAAAAGTGGCCCCCACTTCTGGTTTTTGGCCCCTCCTTCTGTTCTTTGGCCCCCCCTGCTGCTAAATCCTGGCGACGGGCCTGAATAACAGTAACATGGCAACAAATCGTCAAAGGTTCACTTCAAGTTACGATAGTTAATGCGCTTTTCCACATGCGACTGTTGACCTCAGACATCTTTGACAGGTGATGCCGCGATACAATGGCTCAGTGGCGTAGCCAGCCCAAAATTTTTTTGGGGTTCGAAATGTTTGATTTCAGGCGAGCAACAGCATTTTCTTTGGGATACCGCCTCTCAAAGCGCAAAATGACTATTATTTTAAAAATTTTGGGGGGAATGCCCCCCCAAGACACGTTGTTTCATCCTGTGTGAAAATAAGCATGAGTGAATCTGTAGCAGTGCTTCCACACTGCTACAGATTTGCTTCCACATGTTTGAAAAATCCGTTGCATTGTGAGTGCGACCATTGTGCCTAAGTGAACAGCCAGGCTTGTCCATGGAAATGTCATTCCTGTGGGAATCCCATGGGAAACGTTCCATGGGATGGGATGGACAGCACGCATTTGTATTTCCCATGAGACTCAGAAATAAATGAGAGTGTCAGAATGTTACTGAATTGTTAAACTTAGACTATGCTTCTGAACTTTAAAGTCAATAAATTTTGTCGTTTTGCATGTCTCTTTGTACATGTAGTCCTATTTAGTAGATACTAAACTTAAACTTTCATACATTTAATAATTTCAATTGAATTGTATTCCATATTAATATTATAATAATATAATGGGAATCCCATGGGATGGGTTGGGACAGATAAATATGTCCCATGGACAACCCTGTGAATAGCTTAATTAAGATACGCTAATGTAGGCTTCTTTTCACACAGTATAAAACTACGTGGCTTGTTAGAAATACCTCCATGAAAGGCTTGTGGGAATAAGTCTTAATCGTTAAGGCTTAGTTCTGACTTCTGAGCGAGTACTAAGTGCAAACCTATATTGGCTGTGGCGAGTTTTCGTAATTGATCTACTCAGCTTTTACGCCTGCGAGGTGTTCTAATTTTAGTAACTTCTAATTTTAGTAAATTGTCCGATAGTCGTGTCAAGATACAGATCCATTTCTCATTGTTTGAAACAGTTTTGCGAGAGTATCTAACTTTCATGGTTTTTCACCGGTAATATTGATCTGGTCGTGGATTGTTCTTAAATTATGACTTATTTGTAGAAAGTGTTCTCAAAAATGGATATTAGGAAGTTTATGAAAAGAAAAAGTATTTCTGATTGCCGAAGTGTAGAAAACAATTTGGACAAAAGATTTCAGAAGTGAGTTCTGTTCAACCAGTAAAGACTAATGAGAAAACCGCAAACGTATTTGTTGATAGTTCAAATCCATTTCAGACTCATGTGTATGAATATGCGCCAATTCAGAAAAATCTGTAACGGACCACAGAAAACACACCTTTGTGGCAACTGGCAAATTCGTAGGCCTATACAGCTCCATTTGAAAAAGATTTCAAAATAGATGCGAAATAGAGCGCGTGCCTTCATGGGGCATTTTCTTTGTGGTGTAGAAACAGAAAAGCGTTTTGTGAACATCCGTTTGCATTGTATCGTCAGCAACCTCTAAAAGATCAGCAAAATGTCGACGTTGCACCCCTGGAAAAATTTCTACCGACGCCCATTGCTACTTTCACCCTTTCAACAAGCTTTTTACTACAGAACTGAAGATGAAACAAATCTATACATTGTTCTGTTCATTTACATTGTTTGTTCTTGATTCTTGAATGTTCAATGTAATTAATAGTTCAAAAATAAACAATTTGAAAACTATTCAAGAATTTTCAAGGACACCGGAAAATATTCAAGGACAACATGATGTTTTTCAAGAATCAAGGACATAGCGAGTTTTGATAGCAAATTCAAAGACAATTCTTGGCGCTCAAGGACGTCTGGCAACCTTATGTGCGGGTGACATAAACGCTTTCAGTTCATATCTCTTGAGAACTTCGTCTTTAGCCCTAGGCTGTTAGTACTGACGTTAAGCAAAACTGCAGAGGCCTGCTGAAGGTTTGTGCTTGACAGAACGCCGTGATAAAAAAACTACGACGACTGTTTGTATGTACGAAGGCAAAATGCAGAATGGTATAAAAAGCAACCTAGCGTCCTGAACTTGCTGCTAGTTCGGTTAGCCAGAATGTGACAGTCCATTGTCGCGAACGTAGTCGAAGTGACGTTGCCGTAGAAGCTTAAAATCGTTTGCTGGTGGTTCTAAAGGCAAGACCAGTGAAGCGTATCGCGCCCAGACAAAATTACGGGTTTTGCAGCTTAGTTTTACTCCCGATGATGTTTTAACTGAAAACTGCAGTATTGCTTGCAAATATTCTATAACTGTTGATGGTAAAATATCAATAAGGTTAAAAGAATTAGTGTTGCATTGGGATGAGGTGGCTGCTTTTTGAAAGCTAAGACGTGGAAGATATTTCTTGTGAGGATATTCGATCAGAAATTCTACAACATTTACTTTGAGGTGTTGGGGTACAAGACAGATGTGCAAAAAGTCAAAGCATAGTTGTTACAAGAAATAAAAATACATTCTTGCATCAACCCTCTTCATTGTTTTGAAAGTTCCTCAGGTGCTTTTCAAAAATGCTACTTGACAGGTTTCAGATAATCACATGATCAAAGAGCGCAGGCATGCTTTTCTCGGAACGTTGTTTTTTTGCGTAACGAAACAACTGCCAAAAATGTCAGTTTTTGTTGACTGCACTGCTTTCGTTAAGCTGCAGAAACAGAACAGTAGCAATCTTGAGTTTTGAACAATGAAAATATCCATACCCATGACAAGCCGTGAGTTGAAATTTTGTTCCTCAATCATATAAAGACTCAAACTGGTATCTAACATTAAGGTCGGTGGTGTAAACGATATTGCTGTTGTTTATTTACATTAACGGTTTTTAGCAACGAAATGTTATTTTCACTCAACAGTTCAATGACCAATGAGAAATGGAACTGCAGTAACAAGCGGATTGTTCTTTTTATCTTTTATCTGTTTTTGATACTTGTTTCTTTTATTTTGAACTACTGGTTATCCAAAAGGTAGGTGTGTGTAATCTGACTTTATTTCAATGCCGTGCAATGTTAACAGAACCGTGAATCCGTTGTGTTTGCGAAACGAAACGTCAAGTATACACCTATTTTGTAGTGTACTTTCAAGTGTCAGTGTTAGCAATGAATTATCACCTGCTTTCATTTGAAATAGCAGATAACGTGGAAGAACTTTGCAAAGGAACTTTGTGGATTGCAAATCTGATGGGGTTAATTGAGGTTACTGCAGTAATTAACTGCGGTTGCTTGTCTGCTGCTACCTAGCCTGCGGGAATGATCACGTCAACGCGATGTTGTAATTGGCTCGTGTGAAATAAGAGAGCGGCGTTGTATGACCTCGTATTAACGCAGATGTCAGAGGTGGCCGTAGTCACTTTTTCAGACTCCGACTCCGCTCCTGTTCAAAAATTTTTGAATCCGGTTCCGGATCCGGTTCCGGCTATTCTTCAAATTTGAGAATCCGACTCCTGTTCAGACTCCGGGTACAATCATCGATCTAACCGTAATTTACCCATGTTTTTACCTAAGAAATGACCACACAGACTCCTGCTACTGCCGAACTGGAAAAGTGACTCCAGATCCGGGTCCGGTTTTTCACAAATTTTTGACTCCGGGTCCGGATCCGGGTCCGAAGGAAAAACCGCAGAATCCTGCTGGAGTCGACTCCGGTAATCCGGATCAGGTCCCACCTCTGGCAGATGTCTTGTCCTTTAGCCCCCAGTGCTTCCAAACCTCTTTTCAGCGAGCGACACACATTTACTGACAATTTTTTGTGAGGACCACTATGAGGTGTCGCGAAAAACAATGACAAAAAATATAACAGAGCATCAATATTACTGCTGGCAAGGGAAAACCTGAACTTACTTAATAGAGGTAATCAAGAGAAAATCTGCGAATTTTCAACAAACGTTGTAGTTGAATGCGGGAAAATTGTAACATTTTTAAATGTTTTGCGCCCAGGCCCTCAACCAGAGGGGGGGGCAAGCGGGCAGTTATTCCACTCCGAAATTAAGTTGTTAAGTACAACAAGTAACAATCACTTTGTCCCCCTCGAAAATATTGCAACAACAAGTTACAATCAATGTGCCAAACCCTCGAATATATCAGCTGTTTGCGGCCCTGTTCGCTCCCACCTGAAACAACTTCATAGCTTTTACAGTATTCGTTGTCGTACCACAAAAACACTGGCGGCATATACAGTTTGCATGGATACGAACGGGTTGTAGAATTACGGCAGTGCTTCGTTGTGCCTTACCTCTTTCTCTGCAATGCCCAGATCCTTGCGAAGGATCTGAACAAATCAATGATAGAAACCGATTGCAGCCGAGGCAGTTGTTTGGGCAATCCACCAAATTTCCACGCCTTTGCCATCATTCTCATGCGCATCCTGATCACATCTTCGTAAGACCACTGGAAGATAATTGTTCCATCCGCACCTTGGGAAAGATTAACAAATTGTTGAGGGCCCATCGGCTGAAAAACAGGGCTTCTTCAACGTCCAGGCGTCTCCTTTCGTTCGTCGGTCGTAATGAAAATTATAAAAATAATTAAGTTAATTTAAATAAATATAGCCAATGATGAAGCGTAAAACTTTTCAGAACAAAAGAAGGACGTGGTAAGGTTAATATTCGAGGATTTTTGCAACAGACGGGAACCACTGTTCGACAGGAAAAAGGTACAAAAGAACTAATCTTGTTGTTGAACTTTAATCAATGTCATGCAGTTGCAGCGGGCGATTTGAGGCGGGTAAACGTAATAAAGAAGGGATTATATTGGAAGCCTCACTGAAAAAACTCAGCAATCACAAATAAACGTAAAGGTGTTTTCTGTAAAATAAAAATGCCATAATACCATTTATACAATATTTGTGGTTGGCGTTTATTTGCAAAAATTTGGTAAGTCATCTGCCTTAAAGACAATTTCCGTGAAACTTAATTGCTACTTGATTTAGGCTACACTGGTTGACTGTCTGTCTGGCTCGGAACAAAATTGTGTGTGACGGTGCACAGTATGATTTGGTTCAAACTGGTTTGGCGTGCAAATGACTGTTTTAATTTGTGTTGTTTCATGTTCACCCACCTGCATAATAGATGCGATGCAAGATATACACAATATTTTAGGCAAAACTTTAATTTTCTGATAAACCTAAGCTTGGTTTTGGAGTCATAGCATTTTAATTTGTCAAAAATCCTACAGTTTTGCTTACTTCCAGTTTATCTTTAATTGTTTTGATTTAATTTGATACCAAAGCAAGTTGAGAGCGCACCAGGAACTCGAAACATTTAAACATGCATTGATTTTAATTTGTCAGAATTACAGAACTTTGAAAAAATACTTTTTATGATTCTACATTTTTCCAAAACTTCGGGTTAAATCTTTTTAACTTAGAGAAGTGTGCGTCACTAAATATAAATTTTCTCAGAACAAGCTGATAACTACTAGACAACTTGATTTCGAACTATTTATTTAACTAGAGTCATTTTTTTGACGTTTTCTTCGATAACAACAAACGTCAACCAATCCCGAGCTGCGAAGCACAGCGCAACCAGGACCGAGACCTTCCTGCAAAGTTACGTCGTCAGACCTGATTCCAACGCTTGCAGGGGTGAGTATGTGATGGGGGTCAGCAACCTCATTGCGTTAACAAAAATGTTGAGGAGCGTGTGAATAAAAAACTCTTGGCATTCAACGTATAAAGTGTCCAAGGTAACTACAAATTATTTAAGGTTTTTAAAACAAAGAGTTAATTTTTTTCTGTTAACTTACTGATTAGACCAGGGGTTCCCAACCTTGGGTACATTTGCCTATTTGAAGGAGTACATTAAAGGTTATCAATAGAAGAGCAAAGCATATTTGCATATAATTTATTTCCAAATATTTACACAAACATCAGTAAATATTCTTTTCAAAAATCATATGCTTATTGTTAAATATATTTGTGAATAATCATGATAAAATATATTGTCATAGGAATTCTTAGGGGTACATGTGTATCTGTCGAAATTCTGAAGGGGTACATACTTATCTGTTGAAATGCTGAAGGGGTACATTCTCATCTGTCTGAATGCTGAAGGGGTACATGGTAAGAGAAAGGTTGGGAACCCCTGGATTAGACATTGCGCAGGCAAAGGTTGGGGAAAGGAAGAAAAACATAGGAACTTTGAAAATAAACAATCAAGTTGAAAAGTTTGTTTTTTAATAAGCAGTAATGACAGGCCTTGCCTTTAAAAGCTGCTCTTCATGCCATGTTGTAGCAACCATTACCTGTTTGGCCCACTAGTCTCTTTGCGAGCTGTGGGTAACTACCACATACGACGTTTTTAACGCAGGCTGGACAGCGTTTTGGTGTTACTTTACAAGTCCAATACATCTGCACTCTTGTAACATCGTCTTCCCTAAAAAATGGCATTCGGGCGCAGAAAGTTGACCAGGGCAGTGACTCGAACTGTTTGTGCTAATTAAATTGTTGATGTTTCTACCAAAAAAGCTCGCTGTTTTGAAATGCAGAACATCGAGCGGATCACGCTGCTAACGAGTAAAAGGCAGCAGCAAATCATGGCAAGTAACAGCATGTTAGATTGTCTGCTCGCAAATTTCTTCAATAGGAAATAAATTTCACGTAACACTGCACAACCTAAGTCCTGAAACCTTGTTTAAATGGAACGTTTGAATAAGATATTAAGATTTTAGATTCCATTTGAATAAGATTTTACGACTGAGGATGCTTACTTTTACGTGAAATCAATTTCCTATTAAAACAATTTGGGAATAGATGCAACTAAGTCGCCTTGTTGCAGACTAGTTACTTGAATACAGATATGTGCAAGTTTGAATCACCCCTAACGAAGAAAGCAGAGCGCAGCCGACTTATACCTCGAAAGCTTACAGCAAACAAAACGCTTTTACTTAGTTTCAGTGACCAGCTTTCAACACAGCATATGGCGTTGCTGTGACTAACCGTCTAATATCAAATCGGTCACCACTCCGCGTCTCCTACATCACCTGCTGATACGGATATGTTTTTTTCACTCGACCACTTGCTGGTATTTTTGCACAAGTTTACTTCCTAGTGTTTTGGAAGTTCTGGTGCCAAGTCTTTTCAATCCTTGTTTTTCAAAAATTTACAGTTTATAGGAGCGATTTAAAAATAATTGAACCAGCTTCTGAACAAAATACGTTGTCATAGTTTATTTAGTGAGCAATTTTCGTTTATTTTAATGCGTATGCAGTCAAATGTGGGATAGGTTTGAGAAGAGGAAACTACTCCACCCTTTTGCGTTTGAGCATAAATGTTGAAATGCTACTGGACAGTGGTGTGAGGATCACCTTGAAAAGCTGGAGCGATGATTGAGGATCAAAACATTGAGCACCTTTTGCCTTGCTCAGTAGATGAGCTCATGTATAGTTGCGCGCACACAACAGTATCTCTATTTCCACAATGAAAACGCAAGGCTGGTTGATAGTTTGTAGAATTCTGTATTTTGACCAATAACTCGAAATTTGTGTTCTTAAAAGTTTGTGCTTCTTAAAAACTCTTCGTAAGTTACAGGTTTTAATGAAAAAGATTTTCAAAATCCGTTGAGCATAGTTTAGAGTTGTAAATCTAAAAAGGCGAAAAGGGATAGCAGTGGACTAATTGTTTGAGCTGATTTTGAAGTAGAGCATATCTGTTTTTTCTGTGATGGAGTTTAAGTTGTGAATGGTGACCCATATGCAATGGCGAGAAACATTCATAGAAATACCCAAACAAATTGACTGTTGTCACAACGTAAATTACGGTATTTAGCAGTCTATTACACCAAATTATGCTGCTGTGAGAAGAGGTAACCAATCAGAGCAAAAAGCATGTTTCTTGAAATCCGTGTGTATTTTATGACTTGCAAGCAATGTTGTTGGCATCAAAAACGACGTTGTAGTTTTTATTGACCTCAACTGGTGCGTGATTTTGTCATAAATTTAAAGCCTCAGTTTCATCTCTGTTGGCAACGTTGCTGTTTTTCTAAGTTCAATTGAGGCCCACACGCCAATGACTTAGTTTGCTATTCGCGACTTTTTGTTTTAAAATATTCATAAAAATGAATTAGGTGATACAACTTGTATCATGCGGCTTTGATTATTTTGAAATGAAAGCAAGGTCGCGAGTTTGAAGTAAGTTTTTACTTGCTTTTTTTGCACGTTGCTCTGGTACATCTAATAAAGCAGTTTGAAACAAATGTATTTAACAAAAGCGTCGATTTCTTTCTCAAGTAAATGAACGTGCTACATTGCGTAATACAATCGCGTTCCATGCAGCAAAGCAAACCGTTATGAGTACTGTAGGTTGGTGTAATTTTATTGTAAAATCTTAATCTGCAACTTCTAGAAATTTTATTTGTCGTTTCTCCGTTTCCTCAGCAGATATCAAACTTGTTGTTCTGATAAAGAGTTCCGTTCAGCATTTCGAGCAGCGTCTCATCATCCGCAACACCTGGGCAAGCGTTCGCAATGTCTCTGGGAACTTGGTGGGTTTTCCTGTTCCCAATTTCTCAGCTCTAAAAACTATAGAATCATAATGGCTGTCATCTTAACTACCTGTTTCACCAAAATTCTTTTCAGATTCAAACCATTTTCCTGCTCGGGATCACCAACAATGAAACGACAGACAGTTTAAGTCTACGCGAAGCGTCGAAATATCACGACGTTGTTGTTGGTGCTTTCGTCGACCACTACACGAATCTAACTTTAAAGTCAGCCCTGGGTCTGCAGTGGGTTCGAGAGTTTTGTCGGTAATTAATCGTTTACATTCTGTGGGCAAGCTTTTATTCAAAGAGCATACCAAAGCTAGTACAAAATGTCATTAACTTCCAGCCAAAATCATTTGCAAGTTTATACGCGAACACCGGTTTGTTCAGCTTTAACACGGAGTCTAAAAAGAAGAGTAGTGTCCAGCACGCACTTCAACCAGTAACCTCTCTAACAGTCTATATAGCAAGAGTTTGAATGTAATCAATAAAATTCGTCTGTTTAAATTTAAGAAAGTACTGCAGTTTAAATTTGAGAAAGTAATTCTATAGAAGAGCGTAATCAGAAAACTCTTGATAACCATCAAAAGATAGTAACAACCTTTCATTTGACTTCCTGGTTGAACCGATTGTTTCTTATCAGATTCGTAGTCATTCTGATTTGTAATATTTTCTTGTAAGGAAAACAAGCTTCGTGCTTCTCGGAGATGATGACATATTTCTTAACCTAAAGGATATTGCCAAAAACTATCTCACCAAGCAATCTTTCAAAAATTCCGGTTTTCAATGTGGCGTACAGACAGTTAAACTTGCGAAGGTAAGAAAAAATTTTTTTCAAATCTTTTAGTGTGTTGTCGGAAATTTAGCTTTGTTAGCAGCTTTTAAACTTTTAATCCATCAATGTACCTCAAATATTATTTTAAAAAAACAAGTCCGAAAAATGTGCAATTCAGCAAATATGAAAAAGAAACAAGAAAGCAGTTCTTACAAAGTGGCGAGGGTAATAGAAATGCCGCAAATAAATGGGCAAGCTAGCTGCTAGTGCTAGGGTGTACTAACTGAGCATTAGTTTGTTTGTGTCAGTATAGAGCCCTAGACTGCAGAATCTGAGGGAAAGCGCACGCCAACATCCAACAGTTTCTAGTTTTCATGTAAAATTTGCTTGCAATTTGCAATTTTCAGCACCAATCTGACTGTGGTTGTAGTTGTTTTTGACGAAAGAAACCTCGCCCTTGATACATGTTTCTAGCGTAGTTTCTGTTGGTTCGTGCGTTAAAGTTTGCGTAGAAGAAAGCGGTCTTTGAAAATTGTATGAAAAATCCAAATGAACGTTGATACTAACCTGTACTCCCACACAGGCACGCAGCAATGCTTTAGTGCAGTATGATGCTACATGTAATGCCGCATACGTTTACCTGAACGTTTTTGAAAAAAAAAAAAAATTTTTGTGCAAAATATTGCCATAAACACCTGCAGTTTTTTGTGAAGATAGTTCGCTGTATGTAGTATTTGCTTCTGAAGCATCATGTACCTATAAGTCGTTATCTTTTTATTCTTGCTATTTTTGAGCTTTAATTTACGGCTATGCTTTTGTGTTCTAGGTCAAGAGACGAGGAAAATGGTGCGTTTCTTTTGACCAGTACAAGCCTCCGTTTTACCCCCCATACTGCAAAGGACCATGCTACATCATGTCAGCTCAAGCAGCAACATCCGTCTCACTTGCTTTGAATGCTTCCTTGTCGAAAATTACTGTTGATGATGCTTTGATTTCAGGTATTATCAGGCAAATGGTAAGTGTTTTGTACATGATAATTTTTCCAAATGAAGCATTTCATGTTGGGATCTGAAAAAAGTCTGCTGGTTTATGCAATGCGCATTGCATTTCAGGAAAAAAGTGTAGTTGCTCTAGCTGTGCACCCTTGTGTAACGGTGGCGATTGGTCTGCGGACGCCAATTTCCGCTTACTGTCTCAGTGGGCCACGCAGCTATAGGCTACTTTCTCAGTTCAAGTAGCAGTCCCGCACCTGACGTTTTCGATTGCACTGATTCCGTAACGGAGGACAGGGCTCTGGAAAAGAGGGTGGCACGAGCTGGAGTGCTATTTGCTTCAATCGACTTTTTGTGTCGTGCAATATTAACTGAGTAGATTTTCCAAAGTTTTACAAGCAATAAAGCAAGAAACAATCGTTTAAATAAAACTATACACGAGAACGTTAGACAGCAACTCTGTTTGCCATCAGCAAAACGCAATAACAAAGCGCAGACATCACATCGCGAAACGGTCGACTGCAGCATACATGAAGAAAAAGACAATAATTTCTAGCCTGCGTAACTGATATAACTAACAACATGAAAAACTGCGATTAGCTTCCGACCTAAACTTTAAGTCGAATAGAAACACAAGGAAAGATAACGCGTCGACCTTTTGCGAGGATCGACAATGTGGTATCAGGAGGAGCTCCGAGAAAAGTAAGCATTTCCAATCGCAAACGGGTTCGAGGTTTGTTAAAATTTTCCAACTGATGGTCAAGATGCTGCTTTATGTGTCTACCCAGTGTGGAGCTTGGGTAGTTCCTGTTGTCATTAGCTGATGATATAGAACTGGGTTTGGCCCGCATGGCTTCACCGTGCGAACATGCCGACTTGCATACCTTTAACCTGTTTAAACGATATGATGGCTCGGAATGCTAAATTTCAAGTTTGAATGTACTGCAAACGCACTGTACTACAATTTCATCGAGATAATGTCGTTTTGCCGAAACAGTCGCTGTAATTTATGTATATCTCTTCCAGTGGCTCATGGTGGTCATTGTTACTGGGTGTGCGCTGTTTGTGACGTCACACTGCGACGTTAAATTCACGTTTATAATCCAACATTTTGGCGAAGTTTGTTGACACAAGGCATATCATTCTACACGCATTCTCCTTACTCGAATATGTATAGCTTAATATGTCATTGTATTGACTTTAAACTATCAGCGTTCCAACTTAGGATGCAGGTGCAAAATGCACTCAACGCTACGACCTAGCAACCATACCTGAAAAAATATCACACTGCACGTTAAAACCAGGGAGTAAAACACATCCAGCCCTGCAACAGCTCAGTTCACAACTGCAAAAACAGTACGCACGGATATCTCTTTGAATACAAACAGTGGAGCCCAGGAAGTGTGTGCCTGGAATAGCGCACCCCGTAGTTGCTAGATCGAAACAAACTAGGGAGCAAAAAACACTCAGCCCCGGAACAGCGCAGGTCACAACTGCAAACGCAATCTACCCCAGGGGTGGCCAAACTACGGCCCGTCGACCAGTTTAATCCGGCCCGTCAAATACCTTGCACTTTTTTTGCAAGCACCACGTTTCCAACTGACAGGGCATACTATGTAATGTAATGTAATGTAAATCCTCCATCTTCCATACCATAGCAGGCAACATCTTCCATATCATTCCATTCCGTACCTGAAATCTTCCATTCCATACCATACAAAAAATCTTCCATTCCATCTTCCATACTTTTCTGTACCTGGTGTTAAACTAACACCACATGCTAACACCTCTGATAATAAACGAAATGGGGCTAATCCACGCTAAAGAGGTGCATTATACAAGAACAACTTAAGAAGAAACGCGTTTCATAAATGGTGAATGCTGAATACAAACACTGAATTGATATGCTCACACATAAGTGCGTCGCAACATAGTTGCTTGCAAAGTATCTTCTGCCAAAGAATTGCGCAAACCACTTACTATAAATTTTACGCCACTGAAGAGTCTTTCAACTGACATTAGTGTCATTGTAAAAGCAAAAACAATCCATGCCAGTTGTGAAAGCACCTTGCTATTTTGTTCTGCCTAGTAATGAAATGCACAATCTACTTTTGTATATTTCCTCAAGTCAAAAAAGTGGATTGCGGATGTGATAGAGGATGAGCAAGCGACCTGACCCAAATTCGTCTCCTTTCTTTTGGACATAAGCATCAGCTGCATAGGTGTAAGTTCATGGTCTTTGCCACTAGTAGGCTACTAGGCACTTCTCTACTGCAAATCCGTCCTTTTGGTGTCTCAGCAGCAGAGGTCTTTTATAAGCAGAAGGCTTGGAGCTCAATTTTGGCTGAGTTTCGCTGTTCTTTAGTCAAAAGCACTTGGTACTCCGGATCAAGGTACGTTGCAGCCAACCCTGGTGGAATCATAAGTGATTTTTCCTTTTTTTTCATGCGTTCCATTAGCATTGTTTCTAGTGGAGTAGCAATATACTCTTACGATAGCATGGTTAGTTGACCTAGTAATGTCTTACCTGAGGTTAGCGCACTCTCATGAAGTTTTGTAGTGAGTGTGCGTACAGGGGTCAAAGACTCCACAGCTGTTTCAATCAACTTGTCTTCAGAGCGCTGTTACTAAAATTTCCAAATGTAGTACAAATATCGGTAAAGCTCAGTCGCGTACGCAGAAAATTTTCATGGGGGGTTCATTCAGTGGCATATGGTGGTCATTTGCATTTGGTGCAAGCTGTTTGTGACGTCACAATTTGACGTCATAATCATGTTTCCAAACCAATGTTTTGGCGAAGTTTGTTCATATAATATGCATATTCGTCTACACGGACTCCCTTTAATTTATGTGTCAATGAACTGAATATAAACTATCAGCGCTCCAGATTAGGATATCGCAGGAAAATAAACTCAACACTATGACACAGCAGTTCATAACTGCAAAAATATCAGGATGCGCGTCAAAACTGAGTAAAACACGCTCACCACTGCGTCAGAGCAATTTACTACTGCAAAATGAGGCTGCACTGATGTCTTGTCGAATACGAGCAGTGGAGCACAGGTGTGCGGCTGGACTGGCTGACGCACACCCCTGTTTGCAAGATCGAATCTTGCTAAACTACACAAGAATTGAGAATGCGCATGAAGTATGCAAGTAAACGTTTGGTTTTTGTTGTGTATAGAAGTCCAGCAAACTTTTAGTTTTCCTTTTTCCCTGCTGAGACGTAATCAAATGCCTGAATGCTTCTATTTTAACAACTGCTGTTTTTGAGCTCGTGCAACAGTTTTATCATGCTACAGAAATTGGTAGTGCAGCCAATGCGCTCAGCGCATGCGCTGCTCAAGTGCTCAGCCATAGCAGGCAAAACAAAGACAATTATTTCCGTGAAAGTTAAACTATCGCGGAACACAATCTTAAACATGCGTAGTGGACGAAAGGTCTGCAAAAAGTGGTGAGATGGTTGCTGGATGGAGGCGATAACCCTGATTCCCACCAAAACCTAATTATAACTTTTTGGCCCATTTACAATGTACCTTAACTTTTGCATGCAAACTCATTCCGTGTTATTTGCATTATGTCGACAAATTAACAAGCAAAAAGTATGCGAAAACAATTAATTTCCTTTGCGCAGGTAATAAAGTTTTCGTAAAATATCAAGCTCAAGGAGGGGGGTTGACCCCAAACCCTCCCCTTGCGTACGCCCTTGGTGAATCTTCACCATCAAGCGTAAAATTATAATCTTTGATATACTTTTTCTTTCCATTATATTTTTACTAAATGCAATGTCGGCAAATTATCGTCGTTTAGCTTATAATTCGAACGTTTTTACGTACAGCAGAAAACAGGTGTGGGCTAATTAAGTAACTGAACAAAGCTATATAAAGCTATCTAGTTAGTGAGTAAGTGAAGGTGAGCGTCGCAATGAAACGTTTTACTGCACTGGTGCGCAAATCTAAAATCGCTTTCAATAAGCCACTTCACATCAAGTTTGAGGTATGACCTCAAAGCTGACGTAAGTTACTATAAACCTACTTAGCATACGCTATTGACAGTGGCAACAGAATTTGCTTTAGTCAATCTGAGTATGACAAACTTCAACTCACAGAAATGTGACGAAACAGATCTGAAGGAATATCTGCCTAACATTACACAAAGTATCTGAAACAAAACTAGTCTGCTAGTTGCCATGGCCAGCGAACACGCCTTTATGCTCGCTTACAAAGAGCAATGATAGTTTTTCTTTGAGTTATTGCACTTCAAAATAATGTACATTATTTTGTCACACGATGCCAAGTCAAGTATTCGATTAGGCCTACAACGCGACATTGCTGGCAATGCTAGCAAGGTACCTATCTCGTCTTGCATAATGGCAGGCTGGCAGCACGGAAGTGAACATACAGAAATCTGGCGACAATGTCCCCTGTCCCCATGAAAACAGAATCAGAATAAGTGACCTCCTTTTCGCGTCGATGTTACTGTTTGTGACGGAGATTACAAAGGACGCCCTCAGTTTACGAATTACTGTTCTAGTCGAACTCAGACTGTTTGCTAATATGTTCAACTGAAAGAAAAACGGACTTCAGCAACACCATGTCAGAATGTGCAAGTATGGAATTTGTATGGAATATGGAAGATTTGTTCCATTCTATACATGAAATCTTCCATTGCATACTTGAGCCATTCCATATTCCATACCGATTTTTTCCTTCCATTCCATATTCCATTCCATACCATTCCATACCATAGTATGCCCTGCCAACTGTGGACAGCACTACAACAGCATTGGCTGCTGCCTGTCTCTAGTTGACTTGTCTGCCGCAGCAGCACTTACAATAGCTGTAAGCAGCGCTATAAAAGTGTAAACAAAATTGTGTAATTTTATTTTTATTATTGTACTACAATGCATTTTAGCAACCTGTTTTTTGTATAGATTACGTAAATCGTACAGGATCCGGCCCTCCAGTGGCCAGGCAGTCGCGAATTCGGCCCTCGGTCAAAAAGTTTAACCACCCCTGGTCTACACGAATGTTTCTTCGAATACGAGCACATTGTGCGCAAGTGCATAATTATCTTTCTAACTTTTTCGTGATTTTCCCTTGATTGCACGATCTGGAAAATGTCAGGTCATGTTCAGTTTGTCAGGGTGCGCATCGCACACTTAGCACGCCCGGAGTGTACAGTACACCCGTGGTCTCTTCCTCTTTACCTGATGATTGTGCACAAACTCTATTAAAATGTGATTGCTTGTTTGCCAGCATTAGTTGGATTTCATTTCAGTCAGAGAACAAAAAATATAGCATAAATAAAATTCTATTGATGATACCACAAAGTTTGAAATGGTGAGCCTCTGAAGATGATCACATTCTGAATCTTCAGCAAATACATCTTTTGTGTATTGCAAAAAACTGCGAAAATTTTCATGCGTTTTCCTTCTCTAATAGAGTTTTCTATAATTGTTTCTTTGCATTCCAGGTGAACATCTCATTGCACTACATGCCGAGAGGCTTCTGTAAAAATCTTGTTAACTCCATCGATATAGAAAAGAAGCTCATCCAAACTTGGGAGGCAGCAGATACAAAGAACAAAAATGCTTGACCAAATGACTCAACCCATGGCTTCGAACATTCACTGTCAATCACGTCAAACACATTTTTTCCAAAATCATAAGAAAATGAAGCAAACATAGGGCATAAGTTGTGTATTAAAATGCTAATAAAACTGGCATTTTTCTTGTTTTTGTCAACAAAACTGTTGTCGCTACTAGAGACTGATTAATGCAGTTGCTCAAAAAGCTTTTGGTAGCTTGCTGCGTTGCGTTATTTGCACCATGGATGTTTTCTTATAAAGGAGCATTCAAACGTAACTCTTTTTGGCGCAGTTATTCAAGCCGCATTCAATAACGACCTTCAAACGCATTTTTGCTCTGCATGCCTCACTATGAAGAGACGCGAAAAACTCTTATTATCGTGTACAGCGCGACCCCGCTTTAGCTGAATCATCACTACATTGCTAGATAGTTTTTCAGTAATTGGCGTCAATTTGCCTTTTCAGCTTCTTATGTGAGGGCAGATCTATGGTCACACCTTGTGTCTGACACTACGATTCGTGTGCTTTCTCTAAATCTTGCTTTTGTTATTTGTCATATCGCTTGTATCTCTTGCAATTTTCAGGATTGAAGATGCGTAAAATACGTGAGATTGATTTCGTGGTAAAACGATTGCGTCACGTTTGTGGACATCGTTATTACACTGTCGATATGTGCAAGTCCGAATAATCGCAAAGTTATGAAAGCAGAGCACGGCAGGCAGATTCCTCGAAAGTTCGCAGCAAACCTAGAGCCTTCAAATTATCGCATACCAAAAATTTAATTAGATCGAAACCTGTCTGCTACGTGTAGCAGTCACTACTTAGACTGACGTTGACATTTTTTGCTAAAGAATTTGAATGAACTGAAAAGAACCTGCGGCCCTGGTCACTGATACAGCCCTTGTCCTTCGTTGGTGGCTCAGTCCTGACACCTTGTGACTTTTGATGACGGTACCAATTTTACGAGTTTCCTATTGTGGTAGAACAGTTCGTCAGCACGCCACTGAAACTATCTTCATTATTCAAGCTTTAAGATGCGTTCAGTTTGCTGACTTGAATCTCCTAGGACCTAGCTGGATGAACACATGAGCATTGCACGCACCAGAACATTTCTTGTAGAATCAGATGCTCGTAGTTTGTAAATGCCAGCACACTTTCATGCAACATCATAATCTTAACACTCGGACGTCGGCGAAACGCAAAATTGTGGTTGTCACAACAGAAACGCGAGTGAAAACATTTAATTTTTAGAACAAGACGGCGCTGCAATTTTGCCGCTTATTTTACAGCGACGAAGTCTGTGTTCAATTGCTTCGAAAATTTTACACTGCGGTAAGCTCCCTGGGCTGCTTGAATTCGGTAGATTATTAGAAAGCGTATGTAAGGAAAATGCTATGACATGCAAGAAACGATATGACGTGAATGCTGTGATGGTTTCATGCAAGACTAAGGGCCTGTTGCAGTTCGAAAGAACTGATTTGATGAACAGTTACACGAGTATGTTGCAAGTTTACCTGCAGCCCTATTTTTTTCCAATTGAGTTTACTGAATGTAGTGACATAGGCGTGTTGAAACTGTAATCAGGTAAACATCGGTGAATAACCCGAAGTATCCATACGTTGAAAATCGAAGCAGTAGTCTTGTCTTCTGTTACAACATACTAGTTTATTTCACGTGTTGTCCTCGGTTGCTGCGTGCTGCACCGCTTGAAACCATTTATGTTGTTTTGTGGAAACGCTGAAGGACTTTTTCACTCGTACTATCCAAAGAAATTATTCGAATAAATCATTACTAACAAATATTTTTCCAACAAAGTAAGCAACGTCGAGGTGCAGCTTACAAAATGTCCTGCAAAGAAGGTGAGCTGAAATGCATCGGAGAAACAAAATGAAACCTAATCACTCGATTAAAATAATACCACAGGACCGGGTGACTTTCTTAAAAATCTTATCAGTATCCTAGAAAAAAACAGTGTTAACAAAACACACAGCTCAAAGTGGTCATGTTTCAATCGGAAATGCGCCATTGCATTACATCACTTTAATGCGTTATTTCAAATGTAGCTTTCTTGAATCGTATATTAATTTAAAAACGAACACTACTTACGATAAAAGCGAACATTTCCTAGCTATATACAAAAATATCTTCAAAAAATTGTGAATGTTTTTCGTTAATTAATCTAGGGGATTGCAAAATGTTTTTTTTTATTTGTCATGACTTTCTAATCACCATGTATTTGCACTACACTATTCGGTTACGCTATACCCTTTGGAGATTTGGCTAATGCATATTTGAGAAAATTTTGCGCCGCTTTAATTTGCTTGAGAATCCTCTGTCTCCGTCACCTGTGGTTTCCCCGTTAATTTGTAATCAGTCGTCACTCATGTATTTTACATGTTGACTTTTGTCTTCTTGTTGTTGTACGTCGAATTGCCCACTGTTTTTTTTATTGGAAAATTGAATGTAAGATAGTTGTAAACGTTGCCACGCCAAGAAGCTTGCCTGGATAGGTGAGCGAAACGCCGGCAAAATAACCAAATAAAAATAGTCACTCTTTTAAGCGTAACTTATTTTGCTGCAAGGCAAACATCTTTGCCATTTTTCCAACATCACCTTTGCCATCTTGCCTGGCAGGAAAATGAGCTCACTTGGGAACTGACGCGATAATGGCAGTGGTTTCGTTTTCAAGTGTTGTGTAATGGCTTTGGCTTCCATAAACAATTCAGGAAGTGAACGCCACAGGGTGACCAGCTTGACTCTACGTAACGGAAATTGTTGTCTAAAGCGTCACATTCAATAACGAACTCGATAGAGGCGAAAGTAGCATCAGCTACGCCTCTTTTAAGCGTATGGGAGGATTGATGTTCCAACGAAGGACAAAAATTCTTTAACGGGTATAATTATATCGGAAAATCCATTTGCAATAATATGCAAATATATTTCGGATAATATGCAAATAGACCCTGAGCTCTTTCTAACGACCGAGCGCATGTCGGAGGAGGAAACTCCTGTAGATGGCAACAGTGGCGTACGCAGAAAATTTTCATGAGGGTGCCTCATTCAGTGTCATATGATGATCATTTGTATTTGATGTGCGCTGTTTGTGACGTCACAATTTGAAGTTATAGTCATGTTTCCAAACCAATATTTTGGCGAAGTTTGTTGACATAATATACACATTTTTCTACATCCACTCCTCTTATTTTATGTGTCATTGCACTGAATATAAACTATCAGCGCTCCAAGTTAGGCTATCGGAAGAAAATAAACTGAACGCTACAACACAGCAGTTCATAACTGCAAAACTATCAGGATGCGCGTTAAAACAGGGGAGTGAAACAAACTCATCAGTGCGTCAGAGCAATTCACAACTGCAAAATGAGGCTGCGTTAATGTCTTGTCGAATACGAGCAGTCGAGCATAGAAATTGTGCGGCTGGATTGACAGGCGCACACCCAGGTTTGCAAGAGCGAATCTTGTTAAACTACGCAAGAATTGAGAATGCGCATAAAGTGCGCAAGAATACTTTTGACTTTTTGTTATTTATAGAAGTCCAGCACATTTTTAGTTTTTCTTTTTCCCTGCTGAGACATTATTAAATGCCTGAATGCTTGTACTGCTGTTTTTGAGCTCGTGCAACAGTTCTATCACGCTACAGAAATTCTTGATGTAGCCAATGGGGTCAGCACTTGCGCTGGTCAGCCTTAGCAGAAAAAAACAAAGGCAATTGTTTTGGATAAAGTGAACTACCGCGGAACACAATCTTAAATATGCGTAGTGGACGAAACGTCTGCAAAAAGTGGTGAGATGGTTTCTGGACGCAGACGATAACGCAGATTCCCATCGAAACCTAATTATTGGGTTTTTGGCCCATTTACGATGTTTCTTGAAATATGCATGCAAATTCATTCCGTGGAATTTGCATTTCGTTCAAGGGCTCTCAAGACGCGGATTTTGGCCTAGTTTCCGTATAAATCTTGATCCGAAATGATGGCTCAATTGGTGGGGTCCAACGCCAGGTAAAGGTGGCCAAAAAACGCAAAAGCTCCCCCACTTGTGCGTTCCCCCCAGAGAACGCCAAACAGAAAACGAAAAATGTTTTTTTTTTCGATTTCAACCAGAAGACTTGCTTAATCCGTAGAGGGTTTGAACAGCTCTCTAGCTCTAGCGGCTGGCGAGTTATGGGATTGCAAAGCTTTGCAAAAAAGTGGCGCACGCGGGACTTCAAGGGTTAAACGAGGGAAAAATAGTGCTTTTTGTCAAAAATCTGTATTCTTGCTTGTTTCGTGGGGCACGGAAGAATTAAGCCGGATCCGGAAGGACTTTGCCAACCAAGAGTGTACGCAAGGGGTTGGGGTTGAACCCCTCCCTTGAGCTTGACATTTTACAAAAACTGTATTACCTGCGCAAAGGAGATTAATTATTTTCGCATACATTTTGCTTGTTAATTTGTCGTCTTAAGATCAGATTCGTGCCACCGATAGCATCAAGAAAGCTCTTTACGTTTTCATCATGCTCTGTTGGATCCTTCTCACGATTGTTGCGTTGTCCAACCAGAGAAAAGTGTCTTTTAGAAATTCTTCGTCACACTCTACGATAGTCCGTTGTTAAAGGAATCCATCCCCATTGGACGGTAGTTGCACTCCTGACTTTGACCGTGCAATGTTTGCAAGAAATCATCCAAACTTTGTCCGGACTGGTGCCTGGCAACTGTATCCGAAAGGTGATACACGAATCTAGAGTTGGTATGCAGCCGTTACAGAATGTCGGTCGCTGCGTCTTACGTAGCAGAGTCTTCGATGTGCTCGTAAATCGTATACATAGCGCAGTTAGTTAGTTGCGCGTTCAGCTTTATGTCAAATGTTCGGAACCTTCATGTTCCGGGAATGTAGAGAGATAGTTCTCGAATGTCTTCCTCCAGTGTTTCCGTTCTTCGGATGCAGAGTCAGTTTAGACCAGTGGTTCCCAACCTGGGTGCCGCGGCACTCTAGGGTGCCATTTACAATGCCCAGGGGTGTCGCGAACTAATACGGTTTTTTTATATATCATTAAAATGCATATTCAAGCTGTCACCAAACCCCAAAGCAAATTGGTATGGGTTCGACATTGGGTGCCGCAAATTATAATTCTCTTCTGTAGGGTGCCGCAACTTCCGCAAGCCTAGAAAGATTGGGAAACACTAGTTTAGACATTCAAACTCAGCCTCTCGGGCTTCAGCAGCTTATCCGTAGCGTAATCTCTTAAATGTTATCTTACGCCACAGGTATCGGCCAATTGTATTTGGCTTTGGGAGATTTTTAACGCTGCCATAATCTACAAATCAAAACATAAAGTTGCGAAAAGAATTACAATTAAAGTAGCTGAGCAGTATATGTAATGCACGTCTGACAACTGTCAGAACCCATGTGATCACGACATATCAAATCACAAGCAGCGCGGAGACGGTACAGTACAATGGCGATAGAAGTGCAACCCACGCTACTTGCACGTTTACGGCAAACACGAAACCCAATTGATCGTGTTAGCTTTTCACAACACTGTGAAATACGCAACAAAGGAAACTTGAATAGTTCAATTTATTGGATTTTATAGAAAAGCAATTCTTGATTTCACAAACTGAGAAAACAAACAATTTTAGCGTGGACAAAAATTTCCGATTTAGTTTTCTTCAAATTTTCGGAAAAGTCGAAAACTTAATGCCCGAAACTGGCGTTGCGCAGATACACGAAGTACAGCATTACGAAAACTTCATTTCTGAGTCGATGCTGCCTTCTTTTGTCCGCAGGCCATAGTAATTGCTGCCAGTTGAGACGGGGTCAGTTTGTTGCTTCAAAGTGTGAATCATTCTGATAATTTGTTGGGTTCCATCGAGATTTACTTGAGCAAAATTGCAAGTGAAAATTGGTACAAATCACGGTGTTGAGAATTTTTTTAAAATAATGGTTTATTATGCAAAGTTTCTATATTTGAATCGTTTTCGTCCAGAAGCGCAACCAGGAGAGGTCAACAAAGGACATACGCCCCAGCTTCAGTGTCTGTTGAGGAGTGGCGGTGGAAAAGAATTTGTAGTTCAAAGGGGGAAACCAAAGCAGATCACGAGATTATGAAATCAAGCATGTTTATCTGTCCGATAGACCTATGTACCTATGTATACATATATATGTATCTGACGCCATTTGCATATGATACCACCGCCTACGTAACGCATTGTAGCAGCATAATGCATTGCACCTTTGAAAAGTTAATTAGTGTCAACAGGAATGAATTTCAAAGATCGTTTTGGAATTTTCAGTGCTTCAAAAGTTCTCTCAACAAAAAAAATACGCAATAAGCTGATGCAGGAAATATTTGAAAAAAATTTAATGCTTAGTCTTATTGTGACTTAAGTCCAGCAAATTTCCGGACCAGGCAGTGCATAAACCTGTGGTGAATTGATTTTAGTTTTACCGAGTTTACGCAAACACTCAAATTTCAAACTATTTTCATTAAATCCTACTGATAAATATAAGGAAAGGCCTGTTTGCATTTTCCACGTTGATTTCGACTTCTTAGGCAGATGCAGAATAGCAGCTTTGGAAAGGTACTTCCGTATTTCTATTGTAATATTTGTGATACTGCTTTGCCTTTGACCGTCAGTGCAATTTGTTTTCAAATCGTTCAATCGTGAAATGTTTACGTTAAAATGTTATTGCAATTCCTCTCATGATCAATGTCATCTTGAGAAACAGCATTGAAAAGTCCCTTCCAAAAAGAGAAAAGCAGCACTTTTCTGGTTGGTTGTAATGTGAACAGTTGCGAATGGGTGAAAAGTACAAAGCACCCATAAACAAACATACAGTTTTCAATTGCTCACTGTTCACGTGTTGCATGCGAATTGCAGTTTACTAAAAAATTATCTTAATAAAGTTCGAAAGTTTCTGGCGCATTGACTGAACGGCAAGCAAGGCAAAATTGATAAGCCGTGATATTTTTGCATGACCAATATGACGTTTATGACGAAACAATCAATTTCATATCCTATCTATACAATTGTACATCCCCTTCTAGCAAATCACACATCTCAGCAACTTTGGTGTGTGATGGACTGCAGTGATTTTTTTACACTGTTATAGGAGGGGCTAGAAAATATTTGAGTGTACTTATTCAGGAAAAAGAGAGTTAACAAATTTAACGATGCTGCAAGAAGCAGTAATTGTTGCAGCGTCTCTGCCAGCATGCATGTTTCATACTGCGTGGAGCAAAAATGCAGGTAGGCCTATAGGAAAACAAGTTTGAAAAATTGACTCACATATTGAAAAGTTCTTGAAGTATTTCGATAAAACCATTTTAATGGATTTAGTTGATGCAGCCAATTTAATAGTGCTTCTCAGAACACAACTGACAATCTTGCTTTATGTTTGTGCATGCTGTATGTGTGAGTTTTATTTTTGCCAATATGGGATAATTGAAATATTTTGCTCAATCCTTGCTGCACTAGGTTAAAGAGGTCATCGACCATGCCAGCGTTTCCAGTAAGTGAAAAGAGTGTCTACCGAAACGATTCCAAGAAGCATATGTTCCCTTCCGTAGTTTTTGTTTAAAGATTTTTCTTGGGCATACAACACATTTTGTTAAAAATGGCAGGCTTCAAAATCACGTTTATTCGAAAGAATGGAGTTTTTCAAATTTGCTTTAGAAACCTTATGCCCGCGTTTGATTTTTTAGCTCACAATTCGACCATTCAGTGCGGAAAGAACGCCAACTGCACTACTCATGCTTTCTGTTGCAAGATGCATGACGAACCAAAATGCAATGCCACCAGCGGCGAGAATTGCGAAAAGGACGGTTTTTTTCACTGGGTGAATATTAGCAGAATTTTGTATAATTTTTGTACCTGAATATGATTACTGTACTTTTTTACATCTATGAATGTGAAAATTGTTGTCATAATTTCTGCCGAAGTCAGTTGCTGCAGAAAGATGCAGTTTCTCATGCAAACGCTTTGGTCGGAAGCCATCTAAAAACAACAATAGTTAATTATTTCCGTTAATTATACATTTTGTGGCCATAACGTGGTAACCACTAACACTAGATGGCCAATCAAGGGCTCATAAGATATTTCCTACTTTATTTAAAAAGCGCCACTAAAACTTTTTTCTCAAGTTCTGATTACGTCACCTAAAAATACCTTGACCTCCTCCAGTTGTGACGTCACACCAAAAAGAATTCAAACCCAGTGAGCGGATTCTTTGAAGTCGTATTTGAGAGACTTTCTGTTTCTTTCGATTTAAAACATATTATGATAAATATTTTAATAAAGAGAAAATGTTTTATATGAAAAAGTTTCAATCAAACTTTTGTATGATCAAGTAAAAACCAGCATGGTTGTGCTTTCATGATTACTTTTGTGATGTTTTTGCTTTGTAATTATTTTATTAGTTTGAAGTGATTAATTTTATACATATTTTGCAGTTTGTTATTAGTTTTGTAATTACTAGTTTTACAGCTGCTAAAATATCTTTCTGTAAGTTCTGCCCTTTTTCACCAAAGCCATTCCTTTTTATATCATGTTTCTGCAAGTGTCTGCGGCAGGCGCGGACACAGGGGGGGAAGCACGGAATGCATCCCCCCACCAGACCTAAAGAGGTGTTGACATGACATTTGATTTCATTTAAAATCATCGCCAAAATACTTTTGTACTTCACATTACTCGCTAAAGATGCTACAATTTAACTTTGCTAACAATTAGCCAAAAACTCTTCTTCGTTTCATTAGATGAGCTGGCCTGGTTTATGGAAACTTATATAAAATAGTCAACGATCGCATGTGTGTCCACAGGGCATGGGAGGCAAAACGGGCATTTGCCCCCCGCCTGGAAGTTGGGATTAAAACCAAATATTTCTGGAAAAATCTGAATTCGGTATCTTAATTCCGATTAATTGATTCGATTCTTGCAATGAGAGTTTTTTGCCGGTATGAAACTCACACTGCACAAGAGTCAGGTTCGCAGTTATAGTGTCATGCAGTGAAAACTTGCAGTTCACTCAAGTCCCTTCCTTTGCCTGCAGAGGTGGGTTGCGAATGTCGCGAGCGGATTGTTCTATTGTTTGTCTTCATTGCGTAACAATATCATGGCAACAAATCTGCAAAGGTTCACTTTATATTACTGTGGCAGGCGTTTTGTTGCATGAGACTGTTGGACACAGACGTCTTGGCAAGTAATGCAGCGAGACAGTGACATGCTGATAGCGGTAAGCCATGTATATTTATACTTTGTGAAAAGAAGCACGAGTGGGTCTATTGCAATGCTTCAACAAGTTTAAAAATTCCATAATTAGTGGTAGTGTGACCAATGTGCCTGAGTGTCAAACTACACTTATGCAAGCTTCTTTTCATGCAATATAAAATTACTTGGCTTCTTACAGTAGAATACATCTATGCAGGCTTGTGGGAATACGCCATAATCGTTAAGGTTTCGTTCTGACATCTGAATGAATACTGAGTGCAAAGCTACATTTTCTGTGGCAAGTTTCCAAAATTCATCTGGTCAATTCTGCAAAACCTGCGTGATGTTCTAATTGCAGTAAGTTTGTCCGTAATTGTGTCCACATACAGGTCTACTTAATTGTCCGGTTTATGTAGCAAGGTTTTATTGATCGCTATGGATGAGATCCCAGACGTTTGCAGCTCTTGTTTCTAAGTCAGAGTTTCTCAAACGGGGCCCTCGTCCCTCTTGGGGGCCACGGAACTGTTCTCTGGGGACCACGTGCGGAGGCCGAGGCGACGCCAAAACTAGGTATTTTTATTGATGAGCAGGGGGCCACAAGTGTTGAGAGCCTTTTGAAGGGGGCCACGGCTCATGAAAGTTTGAGAACCACTGTTATAAGTGATACTGACAAGTCTTTCTAGCAGATCCCGCAATCAGGGAAAGAGCAACCGGGCAATTCCCCCCCGAAATTTTCAAAAACATGTTCAGTTGTTAGTTCAGTTGAATATATCAGCTAGGTGCGGCCCTGCTTGCTAAGCAAATAAAGTCATGATTTGTGTTTTCGTTGAAAACCATGGCAATCCAATGCTTCTTTGTTTACAGGTCATTGCATTGCTTACTTGAAAAGAAATGCCCTGCGTTGGAAATCTGCAGATTGCTCACTATGTAAATTGTCGTAATGCTATTATACCTGGCTATTGCTGCCAAGGAAACGTTTTTTGTGATTGTTGCCGTAACAATGGGGAATTTTCTTTGTAGTGTAGAAAGGATAAAGCGTTTTCTGAACTTCCATTTCCACTGCATCGTCAGCAATGTTACCTCTAAGGTGCGCAAATACTCAAAACCACCAGAACTGGGGCGCAATGAAATCCCATTCTCGCGCACTTGCAACATTCTAAAGCAACGGAAACTTCACCGAAAACAAGGGGCTATTTTAATGAAACGTGTGTTTTGTTCGTATTTTGATAAGATTGTATATTTAATACGTAATTCACAAAGTTTGTAATTCATTAAAAACTCCTCTTACTCAGCCCAAAAATAATCATGCTCACGAAAAAAATTTTTGTTCAGTGTAAAATTATCTTTGAGAGAACACTGATCGTCAGCAATTTGAAAATGTTAAACAAAATGTTGACTTTCCCCCCTGGAAGAATTTCTGCGGACGCCCATGAATGATCGTGCTTTCTCGCTTTCGTTTTTTCGTGCTTTCACTCATTAAGAATTGGGTGTTTCTTTCGCTTCTCTTAATTTTTGTTGCAAAATAAACAGAATCAACCCGCTTCTTGTTATTATTTAATCAAAATTACCTGCAATAACAAATGTTATGCACAGATTACTATGGGTGTTGCAGACTATTCCAAACGACAATTAAAAACTATAAGGTTCCCCGTTTCAAGAGCACCGATCTAAGCCGCATCCAAGTGACTATACGCTCACTTGCTGTAACATACAAGTTAAACAGCGCTACTGCACTATGCTGGCTGCTGCCACCGGTAATTGTGATTTAACAAACGTAACCTACAATGCGAATAAGTATTGTGTCGTCACGTGAACTGTCTATCTCGAGTCCTCGATGTACCCGTGCAACGCCAGTGACTACGTCAGATCGCTGCTATGTGCCACATTGCTTGTTGGTTCCGTAGCGGTGGAGTGTTAAAGTTTGACCAGTTTTATCACTCAAGCTTCTTCTAAACTAAGCTTAGTCTTGTTTCCTCGTAAATGTACGTATGTGGAAGTGATTGATTTACGCATTATGGTCCTGTGAAGCATTGGGTTCATTGCAAATCGACATCGCATCCCTCCCCACCAAATCATCTTGTGTCCGCTACTGGTCTGTGGTCCAAATTATGGGCGGTAAAACAGAGTTCTATCTGCCCTAGGGGTTTAGATGAGAGTTCCATTATAATATCATAACGTTGAAATATTGATCTGCGTGCGAATGATTTTCATAAGATTAATTAGTGCGCATGCGCATAAACGTACTTACACCAACCGCTTTTTTTAAAGCAGGATATTTACACATTACAGTTGCTTTTGGGGGCCACATTGAAAGCAGAGTACTTGCACAGTATAATCGCTATTGGGAGCCCCTTTGAAAGCAGAGTACCTAGACATTGCGGTTGCTCTTAGGTGACCTTTTGGAAGCAGTGAACCTGCACGTCACAATTGCTGTTGAAGGCCCTGTTGAAAGCAGAGTACTTACTTATGATCGGCTTCGGAGTACATTATATGAGTAGATAATAAGTTTTCACCACAAATGAGAAAAGTTCACACGCCAAACACGTCAAGGTGGGCCCTTAGAAACGAGGTTCGAGGCAAGTGCCTCGCTCGTCTTCTTTCAAACACAGGACCACTGACTCAAATGTAGAGAAACAAACGCGGAGTAGTAACACTAAATATTTCCCCAATCACTACCAAAAAATATAAGACCACATTCCTTACAAACTATACGGTTGAATCGCAATAGAGCAGCGAAACTTGAAATGCATTGGGTGTTTGGCTTGCAGACGCAGTAATGTTGAAAAGCAAATGCTGTTTCTGTGAGATATTTGTAGGAGATTCTTCCCTTGCTTTTTCATGCTTTCCATTTTTTTTTGTATTCACGAACAAACTTGTACATCTGACTGCGACAGCACGTCTTACGGTCAGCACAACCTTTAACCACGGAAACCTTGTCAATATCAGCTAATTTATGGGGCACCTGACTAGATAACCTCTGTTTTTTCGGTGCTCCGGCGTTTTTCTGTTTTAGAGAGTACATCTAGTGCAGTTGACTCAGTACCGCCAAATCTATCTATCTATCTATCTATCTATCTATCTATCTATCTATCTATCTATCTATCTATCTATCTATCTATCTATCCATTTCTATCTATCTATCTATCTATCTATCTATCTATCTATCTATCTATCTATCTATCTATCTATCTATCTATCTATCTATCTATCTATCTATCTATCTATCTATCTATCTATCTATCTATCTATCTATAACGCTGTCTGTAAATATCAGCTTTTCGTTCATAGCCACAGTATAAATGATTTAAGTTTTACTGGTACTGATACTCTTTTGGTGATCGTTGGACTTCTAACCGAGAATTATCAGATTTTTCTAAATTTCCATGGCTTCGCCATCCTGCGTTCAAGTAAAAAACTCAGTCAAAGACCATGTTTGTTATTGGGGAATACTAATTGTTTGAAACAAGTCAAACAGGCTGTTTTAATATCGCTGGATCACGCAGTCATTATTTTGCCAGAGTTTTCAACTTGTTTTTTTTTCAGGAATACTCCCGGTACATTTGGTTGGTTGTATCGCTGGTAATAACTTCAGTCTCCTGGGTTATCATTTACGTCGTGTACAAGAGACAGGAACAACGCCAAAGGCTCATAGCTGCCAACCAACCTGTTTCTTGTAAGTAATTGGCAATAAGAACCATTTCCTTTATCATGGCAATTTTATCTGATGATTATCAGACAAAAG
>Ga0210059_1002466_pt1 | contig 28993 bp, 21 predicted proteins | sample Ectturendosymbi2_FD_188042 | JGI IMG/M metagenome (GOLD analysis project Ga0210059, IMG submission 188042) | Ecteinascidia turbinata endosymbiont from Florida, USA - Sample 2 (SPAdes) (version 2) | ecosystem: Host-associated > Tunicates > Ascidians > Unclassified | place: Key West, Florida...
ATGGGTGAATCTGTAGCAATGGTTCCACAAGTTTGAAAAATCCATTGTTAGTGGGAGACTTTGAGTGTGAACCTGGGTTTATTTTTTAAGTCATAGATCAAATTTAAAAAAAAACTTATGTCCATTCGGTTATAAATGCTGAACAGATAGGCTAGTGAATACTGTTAGGGCGAGTTTTAATGCGATGGAACAAATGACCGAAATGTCTCAGCGAAAAAATTACAGGTGTGGTCAATTTGCTTTGAGGGATTAGCTTAATCAAACTACGCTTATGCAGGTTTCTTTTCACATTGTATAAAACTGCGTGACTTTTTGGAATACGTCTCTACAGGTTTGTGGGAATGCATCTTAATCGTTAAAGTTTATTTCTGACTTCTGAGTGAGAACTGAGTGCAAAGCTACATTTGTCGTGGCGACTTTTCATAATTCATCTGCTAATTTTTTTTCAGCCTGCATGATATTCCAACTTCAGTGAACTGTCCGATAGTCGTGTTAACATACCAGTCTTCCTGTCCGGTTTATGTATGATGACTATGAGCATTCCACATGAAAAAACAAAAAAATCAAAGACAAGCAAGATTTTATTGAAAGACTGATCGCTTCGGACGAGATCTCAAGACGTTTGCAGCTCTTGTTTCTAAATGACGCTAAGAAGTCTTGCTGGGTAAAAAAAAATCGTAATTTGTGGTTTCGTTAGTCGTAATGGCAATACTTCTGTGAAAAAAGTACCCTGTTTTGAAAATCTGCAGATAACCTATGGAGAAAATTATCATAATATACCTGGCTATGGCTGCCAACGAAGCCCATTGTTGCGACTGTTGCCATAACATGGGGCATTTTCTTTGTGGTGTAGAAAGGGTAAAGTTTTTTTGTGAACATCCATTTGCATTGCATCTATAGCAACCTTGAAACGGTTAGGAAAAGGCTGACGATGTCCTCCTGGAAAAATTATTTAGACGTCCGTTGTATTCATTGATATATGCATAAATAATTGGAAATGAATAATATATAAACATATTTTTCCCTTCAATTGCTAACGTTAAATGTATCTCTTCCAATAGGTAAATGTACCCCTAGGGGTACATGTACCCCAGTTTGTGAACCCCTGTCCTACAGGCTTTGATATTATTGGACTTATTTTGGACAAAGCTAGTCGAACATCCATTATGTTTCCATATATCGGTTTGATTTTCACCAAACTTGAAACACCTCACGCTGATACAGAACCGTAGGCAGAAAATCTTCAATATGCAGACTTATCGCTTGTGCAGGGGGACGTGACATTCCAAAAACTGACAAAATTGCTGATTTTTAGTGTTTCATATTTCAATTTTGGGGACTTGTTTGGATTATATAAGGCAACCAAAACCCCTCTCGACGACGGGACTGCATTGATACGTAGTGGTGAAAGGAAGGACTTCTCTTTCGATGCCATTATATAAGCCACCGTTGTACTGCAAGTTTGTAGCCCAGAAACAAGACAGAAACAAATTAAAGATGATTTTATCTTGACTTCACTATTGGCACGCAAATCTGAGAGTTTCTTTAAAATCATCTTCGTCATTAGTTTCGTTCAGGTCAGTTAAAAATGGATCTCTCTTCCGTCCAACTGGTTTTGCTCGCACTATCTATTCTTGCCTCTAAGGTTACAGAGTTGCAGGGCTACCATCGACTTGGACTCAAAAAAGGACGACCAGAAAGAAAACAATTATCGGCATATTTTTTATATAAACGTCAGCATAAGTGTAAAAATCATGTATGTGATTTTGACTGTAATAAACTAACAAGTGAATGCGTCAGCCTCATACAACTTGTCAACACAAAAAGTTCACTTTTTACGAGGTGGTCCTAAACTTTTAGCCATGAAAGTGGGAACAAAATTCTAAATGACTTGTTGCTTCAACTCGCTTTCTGACATTTATTGCTGAAAATAAGATAAAATAAGGAGACAAGTCTAAAATAAGTACATTTCCTAAAAGTAGGTAAGCTACAAAAAAGTTTTCTAAGAAAGTCCGCTAGGACAAATATTACAAATAAGGACGGTATGGTAGCCCTGGTTATAGCGAACATGTGCTCATACTAAGAAATGGTTAAGTAATCTTTCTTAATATCTGCTGTTGACTTTTGTATTTGTGAAGTAACAATAACGATTGACAACATACTTCAGCTATGTAACAGTGACCTAGGATGATGCCGTGACGCTTTTGTTCAAAACGGCCAAATAAGTTGGACGACTCAGGAATACAAAACAGCGAGTAGCTGAAGGAGTGGTTTGCTATTATTGCTTTAATGCAGACATATTTTCAAACTGTTCATCACTCTGAATTTCTTGAATTTTTTTGTCAGTTGATGGACCCCCAAAGATCAATTTTCCACACCCTGGGAGTCCGCGGACCCCACGTAGAGAACCACTGGCCTACGCGAAGAAATTGAAATCATCAGGTAACGCTACTATAGTGCCAAAGGTGTTTCCACCACACTACACCCCTGGTCGTAGCACAAAAAGATTGAAAACCACTGAGCTAAATTCGTCTATTAACAATACCTAACAAAACGCGATGAAGCTCATTGAATCTGAAATAGAGCGAAGTGTCGTCATCAGATGGAGAAGTCTGTCATTCGTAACGTAAAATTTTAATCCCAACGCAGCAAAGGGAGCTTCTTCAGATGAAATGATAACCAAGCACACATGAGGGTGAGTGATTGATGAAAGAAACTTAAAAATAATGAATCTAAGTTATTTACATCCTAAAAGGAGAGAAAATGTGGAAAACAAAAACAACAGCCCAGTAAATTTCTCTCAAAACATCAGATTTGAGAAATTTCTCTCAAAACATCAGATTTGAACATCAGAAGTGGCGACACTGTCCCGACCTGTAAAAACGTGGTGACTTGCTCCGACCTTTCTTCTCTTTCCTTTTTTGCGCAGCAATTCACACGGTGGCGTACCAGATCGCTCGTATTCGTATCGAGGAAAGCAAGTGCAGAGTTTGACGAGCTGCACGGAAGGGCCAGGGGCGTAACGTGGTGGTGGTTCACTTGAGTCAAGGCCAGGGGCGTAACGTGGTTAGATGGCGCCCGGGTCAAGAAGCAAGCTTGGCGCCCCCATGTTCGAACCTGAGATCTTTCGGAAGCAAATGTACTGTGTTGAAGAAAGTACTTGTTGCATTGTTGGGACTTTTCGGCGCCCCCATAGCGATTCGGCACCTGGGGAGTTGTTCCCCCCTTGCCTCCCGTCGTTTCGACCCTGGTCAAAGCCCTTTAGTCTAGAATACATTTATCTAGACTTAAAGGCGGCCTTCACTCAAGCAATGCGTCGCTAAAGAGCGCGGAAAAACGATCGGAACTACGGTTGAAAGTTCGTGAAACTTAGCAATCTCTCACCACATACGAAAACGCTTTGAAATATCATTTGGTGCTTATCGAGTCCTTTTCGACCCCAGGTGTTTGTCGACACTTTTTCGACCCTCAGGAAGTGTGTTTATCCCTTGGAATATCCTATATTGACTCCCAGCTGTCGATATCGACCTCTTTGGAGCCCCTGTATTAGAAAAACAGCTTTCTGCAAAATTACACATTTCACTGTGAGTTTATCAATAAAAGAAATAGAAAATGTTTGAGGAAAGTTGGTCTAACCTATACCTATCCTCCGTTCATTCAGAAGAATTTCGGCACATTTTCAATATCTAGTTTCCTCTAAAAACGACCAAACCAGATTGAACAAAATATGTGTATGACGATATACGTGGCCTCAACAATAAGGACAGATGAAAGAACACAGATGCCCGCACCAACAGCATTCGTTGTTAATACCAAGGAAACTGTTTTTCATTCATAACATGAAAAAAACATTAAGTTTTCAAAGTGGTTTTACTACCTCACCATTGCAGATGACTGCACGTTTTTGTTGAAACGCACGTTTTTGTTGACATAAAGGCAGTCACAATATAGGCTATCCTTAATTTCTAGAAAATCACAACGGTCTATTTCCTGCGATTTAAGACTGTTCGTTTGGTGATGGAAATAACATGACAAACATAAAAATACCAAAGTAGATTTTTCAGTATGTAGTCGAAACATACAGCCGCTTTGAAAACCTTGCAAAGTTTATACAAAACATTAGCAGCTATAAGAAAATACTGGATTGTTGCGTGATATCCGCTATCTCATAGCGGCTATCAGCATTTATAGAGACTGTTTACAGTTTTCTCCCTCGTTTCGTTTGGAATGCGCGGCCCATTTTCATCGGGCTTTCTATTGATTTTGATATTGAGGGTCAGTCCCCTTATCAACTACATGGACGAAATTCTTGTTTAACGACAATGTTATCTGCCAGGCATGTGTTCTACAGCTGTTCACTCAACAAGTTCCTTAGCTATGTAGACTGTTTGCTCCCAGCTCACTTAAACATGTCGGCATTTTTTTGGGTTAAATGCTTCAGAACCGGCTCTACCATCGCTTAAGTTCATTGAGGGACAGGTCATTCACTGGATTTTATTGCCGTGCATTGTATTATGCGGCAGATGTTCACGTGTTTGTAAATACTACACCCCACTGTGCTACCAACTTATAGGTTCTAACACAAGAGCTTATCATACAAGAACCCATCCGTCGATAACTCCCATGTAGGTTTATTGTTGTCCTTTTTCTTGTATTTTCAGATGTAGAATAGTGTAAACTGACGCGAATTGATGACATTTTATGTGGTGCAGGAACTCAGGAGTCAGTAAAGCAGTGCTTGATCAATCTGTGAAGATGGAGAAAACCCGAGTTTCGGATTGCGAGTTGATATGAAACCCCATTTGATCCTAACGTTAGTGCTTGTCTTAAATATTGACATATTGTAATCTGCTTACATCTAAAATGCTATAACAGATGTTAATATATTTTAGAACTCGGATGCTCGTTCAGATACAATACAGTATATTCCGAATGATAAAATCGAAATTAAACTTATCTGAGTTTCATTAAGCGGACAAAACTGAAATAAGTTTTTGTTGTCGGCTATATCATTTTATCATTTCAACGTTAAGGTCAAAATTCACTTTGACTATGGTCGCAATTACCTTATCGTTGTCTTGACTTTTTAAGCCTTTGTTTATCGAGACACGTTTGCAGTCTTCGTATGTTTAAACTAATTTTGTCTGCTTGTTGGATTTCTTACACAGTGAATGATTTTTAGTAGTTTCGAGCGTATAATACTGAAAAACAATATCATTCTTTTATTTCAAGTTCGTATATTACAAGTGATGCTGCAATCAGTTTTGAATTATTAGACTTCTAAGTAATTTTTTCATCCGCAATGTTTGTTTGCAAAACCTATTTAAAAAATTACTTAAAATAAACCAGACTAAGAAAGCAACATCTGAAAAGTTTGGAAATTTTTTGCGTAGAATGGTTGGTTCAGAGAGCAGCAGCACATGGTTCATACATCGAGATGAAAATCACAAAAATGAGGCAAAAACAAAAACTTCCTTTTCTGAGACAAAAGCTGAGTGTGTGTTGGATTTATCCCATGATGTTTGAACCACGTTCTGCAGTTTTTTTCATGCGCTGCTGTTATTTTATAGGAAGGTTTAAGTTTACAAGCTCTTTCAGCACCTTTCCAGTTTGATTTCACGATTTGTTCATTACTTTGCAAGTGAGGGCCATTACATTTGCAAAATTAGTGTTTCAAAAATTGTCTTCTGCTAGTCGGAACGCTCAAAGCTTTGCGTGAAATATCGCGTCGGCCTATTTGTAGAAATGACAGATAGTTCCACTTCGGAATGAAAATGGCAGATCTAGCTTTTCCTATAAAATTGTGGTGGTATAAGTATTACATAAAATCTTATTTTGAAAAGCTGTGATTTAACCCACTGTTCAATTTTTGGAACACGACCTTTACAAAATCAACGCTCGTTTCCGGTTCATTGCATCTTCGCAGTTTTGATTTGTATGATAGTTCACTTTAATGCAAGCATGCTTCACAAAAGTTTTTTTCAAAAAGTTTGTATTTTATTTCTCTCGACTGCTTAACAATGTCAAGTATTTTCATATTTGACTGACCTCCATTTGCTCGATACAGCTGACTCAACAAAAAAGATCTTCATAGTAAATGTTATATTTATCGAAAGTAGAAGCAATAGTGAATGTAATGATGTATTTTACAAGTCTTTGGTGCAATCTGCAAATAAATTATTTGATGCAAAAATTTTTGTTCCATTTTTGGAACAATGGTCCAAACTGGTATCAGAATCAAAATGAGAATCCTTTGCAATGTAAATGCTTTCTGGAAGTCATAGTCAGTAAGTACATAAAAGTTAATATATTCAATGAGAACAAGCACAAGGTGACTCAATAAACGTAAAAATAAACGTTTCAGTTTGTGGTAAGCTGAAAAACATTTTTCACGCAGCCTTACGTTACATTCGTAGAATTTTGTAAATTTTTGTGCTACATGTAATCACATCGTTCATGGTTTTTGCTTACACAGGGTGATGCAATCCAGTTTTTTGTTGATAATTCTTTTCCCACAGGGCCTAAAAAGACAGTGTGGATATTTTTAGAAGACTAACTACAGCTGATCTTGTATACTCAAGTAGATCCTATTTCAGCTGCATTCAGCCGTAGCATGCAATCTCCAAACCGCAATTTTTATCAAAGTACAAAAATAAGGACCAGTACCACATTTTGTTTGTTGATCTACACTGACAAGCAAATCGGCCGAGAAAATCCACACCACCCATTCCCTGGTTATACTAACAAAAACGAAAAGGTTGACTTGCATAAACTTTTTTCATTTTTTGTTGACTATAACGTTTTAACATTTTGTTTAATTTTATGTTGACATGATTGGAACCAATGTAAACAACCTCATTGCCTTTTCAATGGACAATTGGCACAAACGCCCGTATCCATGGGGGGCATTAGGTGGCGGTGGCGGTGCCCACCCATATTTTGCTGTGCCTGTAAAATTTCTTTTTATGTAGATATACATGTGATTCAAACTCGACAAGACTAACAAATTGTGCAAATGCATAGAATGATTCTATCTGAATAAGATGATAGGACTGATGATGCGTAGTGTTACGTGAAATCGATTTCCTATTAAAAATTTGTGATTGATTCCTTGCTTGTTTCACTTGTGGAGTGAAGTTACTTGTATCAACTTTTTGATTTTATTTCTGAACACAAAATGATTATTTTGTAATGATACTTTAAGAGATGTGTTTCGACAAAAATATATTGCATCTTGTGGTTTTGTATCGGTTGCATTTAATCCGACAGAGTGAAATTTAAATATGAATTTGCATCCTAGTCTTTGCTGACATAAACTTCCATTGAAGCAAAAAATCCGCAACGCACAAGCGTAAAGGAGAAAAGCTCGACTTGCTCATTGCTCATGCACGTGATCATGTAACGCATGAACGAAGATGACGCCTTTAAGTTCGCTTGATTCACTTCAGCAATGCGAATGCATTTGAAAAACTGGGTTACATCGTCTTTTTTCTTCATTTAAAAATGTCTCTCACTTGTGACAATCACCCTTTTTCAATATCAAAACTTTTATTTTTACTTTGATGATGAGACAGCTTCACATTTTTGCCTCGGTGCTTTTATTCGCATCCTTACAAATCAAATAATCTTTTAACAATTCTAGCAAATTTCCTGGAATTCGAAGATTTAGTTTATTGCAGAAAAATATGAGTTCCAAGTAGATCGCGACATAATACCGAACAAGGCCTTTGACAAAAACAAAAAATACTTGTTTAAGTAGCATTCTATTTCTACCTTAGTAATCCAAGCTAGTTTCAGCCCGTCTTTCCCTAATGTTTCTCCTGATTTGCTTGTTTTATTAGTAACTACAGTATCTGTATCTTGCCTCTTCGTTGTTTTTTTGTTTTTCAATAAAGCTTGTTCGAAGTACTTCCCTAACCATCGTGGTGTCTTCGTAATGTTGAAACGTTATTGCTGCTTGTTGTTTCCGCATTAAACGCTAATAACTTTTTATTCTGTATTTGGAGCAACGAACTGCGCTTTCGGACTTCAGCCCGCCGCCCGTCGTCTTAAAATTAAGAAAATAAGGTTCATCAAAAATCGACTGCTTTCTGCTGCCTGAAATATGAGTTTTTTTTGTTTAAAACTTTCATCTACATTAAGGGAATTATATATGTATCGGAAGTTTTGCCTCTAACTCTGTTGAAATTTTCAAATTTTTGTTTTGAAAGCAAATTAAGGTTGAAGTCATTAAAACACAATTTTCTGGAAATAAAATGAAAATTTTGCAGATTTGAATGCAATCCTTGTGCTTTGTTTTAAGGCCAGTTTTGAAACAAAAAGTAAAACGCAAGGCTCTTATTTAAACATTTGCTTTAAAAAGTCAGTTTGCTTTCTCTGAGATGAAGCTAGAAGACCACAAAATGTTTTTAAAGTTCTTGGTTGTATTTATACATTATTTGATTTTACGGAATAGCTCAATAAGCGTAAAAGGAAATGGCGGCTGCACCTCATATAGCTATAGGCATAGGCACTGGTTCCCTGGTGAACGAACGCAGAACTAAAGGGTGGAGCATTTAGGTGAAAGGGCATTGAACCCGAAAACTATTTCACCGATTGTGTAAGATGACCCACAGGTGCAATCAGGTGCTTCGCTTCGGAACACATTTCCCGCAATGTTGCACATGTGGGAGATTGCATACAATTTACGCACAAGCCAAAAAATTGTTGTTGAAAACTTGAAACTTAAATTATCTCCGAGAAAGTGCATGAGAGTGTATGAATTGAAAATTTAACCATTTTTCAGCAAAGATTGTTTAAGCCCGAGATATGTTCGGATTTGTCGGATGCGTTTCTTGTAATAGAAGGTGTTGGACACCTGAGTTTTTGCACATTACTTCATATGAAAGAAAAGTGTGTTAAAGACAAGACATGAACACAGCTTACAAATGCAAGATAGCTAACTTGAGTTGATCTCACAACAGATTTCAATACGGTTTTCCACACACCCAGTGAGGAACATTCTAACTACCACACATTCCCAATGAGATAAAAAAGGAAATGCTTTTTTGCAATGGACATCCTATTTAGTAGGCAAAGCAACTTACACTTGTAACCATATATCCATGTTTCGAAAATTTAACCAGTAATTTTCACGAATTACAGCCCCAAGTCGTCTATGTAGTAAAGGCACGAATAAAGCACAAGCTACAATAATAATAAGATGTTTTGTTGAAACAACCATGCATTACCAATCTTTGCGCAAAACTTTCTGGGAAATCGCCGAAGAGAGCCTTCTGTTATTCTGTCCCGCTTATACAGTCAATATTTGCTCTGGTCTTGATTCTGTCATGCCGTGTTATGGCATCTGTGGTCATTCACCCCTCAAATTCTGTTAATGGTAAACCTGAAATTATTACAAAGTTCATCTCACTTTGCCCTCTGTTATATTATATGTCGCTCTCTCAGTGAACAGCAGTGGTGGCGAAGGTGATCAGAGTCTTTACATCAGCTTTCTGGAGCTGTTTCATAATGTGAAACTTTAATGCAAATTTGTTATTGCAAGGTTTTAAAATGTAGCTATGCAAATGTGTACATGTGTACCCTTGTGAAAAAGATTAAACTTAAAAAATTAGAGTTACATCTGTTAAATCGCAAGCTTCAATGGATCACCATGATGTTTTAAATAGAAGTACGCACCATGGTGCTGGACATTTCAATAGGGTTTTTGATATCTTTTTTCACTTCTTTGAATGCTCTTTTTCTAGGCATAAAAATAGATGTAAGCTTTGCTTGTTCCTTTCAGTCTGTGTTCGGTATTGAGGGCTTGAAATTTTTTGTGGTCTCGGCTTATGTCTTCCTAGAGTTCCTAGAGTACATCGATTCAACAAGATTTTTAAGCTGCAGACGTAGGGAAGATTTGGACAGTCAATACCTTCTCTTGATTTAAAATGTTGCAGTGTGTTTGCTGTGCAGATTTTTCGAAAATTGACAGGTATTCCTGCTTTATGAGGTATAACCTAAAGGCCAATAGCAGCTATCAAGAAATGATAGATCACGTAGAATTATATTGTTGGTTCACTGAAAGATCATTGCGATGCAAAAGATAAAGACTTTAGGAGTAATTAACTAATTAATGGAGGAAGCACCTCGGTAAAGAAAAATGAAGTAGCCCCAAGTGCAAGGGTAGCTAGTTGACTGTTTTTTTCTTCAGCTAGAGGCGTGTTGTCTACGCAAAAAAACTGACTTGAATCAAAGATTTTGAGGACTTTCAACTGATGTTGTTACAAGCTCTAAACTCCGTGCAAGCGCCGTTGTAAAAAAGGCGCTTAAAGCAACGCGTGTTGTTTTGAATAAAAATAAAGCAAAATTCAGAAAAACCAATAATTCTGTGTATACTGGGGATGTGTGAGACTATAGAACTATAGAGCAAAAGCCTTTGCAAATGTGACAACCTTATTCCTGAGTAGGCTGAGTTTACGATAGTAATGAAACATTCAGACAGTGGCAAGAGATGCAAGCATATACATCAAACTGATGTAAAATAAATATGTCCGTTTACAAGTGACAAACAAATAACAAACTTGAATATCTAAAACGACGTCTTTGCTTGCTTCTTTACCTTCCTAAGTCTCCAGAGCATCAGTGTTAATGAGTCCAGGCTATGTATTGCATAAACAGAATCCTTTCAGGTACGTGTAATGCATAGATGATCCAACTGTGACTGGCAAAGATCAACATGGGCGAAGCGAAGAAGTCTAAGGAAAAGCATCGCCAGCAGAACGGGCAAGATCTATCCAAATATAATTCGAACCAAAGTACCAAAAACAAACGAACTAGTGATGCTTCTGACTTTGATCCTTATTACGAGGATGCCAAGCATTCGAAATATTGGAGAAGTATGCAGAATTTCAAGCCTTTCAGATTTTCTGGGTATGTCATATATCATTTCATAAATGTGGAAGTTCACTATTGGAAGGAAAATAAGACGACGCTAGTTTTAAAACATACACGATTTAAAACTAAGTGAATCAGAAATACCAAGCCCTGAAATTCTGATTCTGCAAAGTTCTTCACTTAAATGACCATTCAAACATGCAACACCTGAGTGAACATCTTAAATTGCATCAGATTGTAGATTTTTACCAAATCTATTTGAATAAAATGTTTGGTCTAAGATTTTTGAGACTTTAAACTGACTTGCGAAGCTAAAACAATGTACAGTACCTAGGTACCAAAAAGTCTGTGAACGGGAATTGCCAGAGTGGATTAACTGAGCGTGTGATGTAATCTGAGAATGGTATTGGTTTCTCAACTATCAATTATTAACAGTCGAATTATAAAATAAATCGCCTAGCTGACAAGGTCAAGCTCTAACAAACCAACCATGCACTTTTTCGACCAAGGTTTATGCTTGGTTCACCTTGACTGGCTTGCAATTGTTTCTCTGGCCACGCTCGTTATTTAATTTTTTCTTTAGCAAGATATATAAATTTATCATCGGGATAGAGCAAATGAGGCAATTCAAATAAACAATATAAGTTTTGTAAATATTTTAATTATAGTTTACTTTTGGAGCAGACTATTTACTGACCTGTAGCCTTGAGGTCACCCAGCACTGGTGTAAATTCCATATTCGTGTGTTCTAGTAACCTTTATTTGGAGGGCTGTCCTTCAGCAAGATGGCATAACATATCCGGATTTTTGTGGTTTTATGGTATTTGTGCAACTTGTGTTACAAATGCAAATTTAAACCGCCACCATAGTATGGACAGATTTTTCAATAATTTCGTGTGTTCGTAACAATATTTTAACAATTCTAATGAGGTGTTTTGATCTATCGCTCGTAGTTAAAGCATGTAATTTGTTTCATTTGTTAAAATAATGTGGTTTAGTTTCACAAAGAGATTTCGCCAAAATTTCACGCACTGCCGCATTAACTGCCTGTTTTTGCAGAAGCGGTTGTTGTGAGGCAACGTGAATATACAAAATTTCTGACATTGTGTAGTTTCAACAAATTCAGATTATAAATCTTAGAAACTTCGTTGTGGGCAGTTGCTTTCTTCTCTGCGTGCAGTTTGATCACTTAACCGATTATCACTTTCCACATAGTTCAAAAGCAGTTGCTACGCAACCACTTCTTGAAAGCAAGATAGTTTAACGTCGTACATGATGTTCATCGTGTTTAGGTTGTTTTGCAACTGTCCAAATGTCAGGCACACTGTTGCTTCCATGAAGCGATGCTCTTGATTCAGTGACCTCTCGAACAAACAGCCCAAACAGAAATTTACGCCACAGCTCTTTCACAATTTCACAGGCAACTGCAACTGATTTTTTCTTTGTTACTTTCACACCTTTACGTCGAGTTTTCTGTGCATTCCTGTGCATTTTTGACCCAACTCAAAATATGTATTCAATTTTTTAGAACTAAAGCACCTGCAGCAGTGGACAACGCCAACGTGTTCTCTTTTGTGACGTTTCAATGGCTTTCGGATACAATCACAAAAGCTAGGAAAGGTCTTGATGTGGAAGATATTCCTCCATTGTCGAAATATGACTCATCAGATTTTGCAAGTCAGCGGTAAGTGTCGCTCTGAAAATTTATTTGCCATGTTTTAGCTATAAATTGTAGAGCATTCGGTTCTCAATTCATCTTGCAGATCGCATCGTCTCAAAAGAAAAAATCAGTTTCTCGCCCCTAACAACCAGGGTTGCGGAGTCGGAGGCAAAGTGCCCGACTCCAACCCTGACTTCTAGCTTCCAAAATTTTCCGACTCCGACCTTTCCAAAATTTCTGACTCCGACACCGACTCCTTAACATAACGTGAATGAAGTTTGGCTGTCAACATTTTTATAGCAACTAGCAATCAATGGAAATCGTGGTGCACAGCAAGAATTCTCTGTTTCAATGAAAGTTTCAAAATAAATTGTGCAGTTTCAACAGACACGCGTTAGGATTCCTAACTTAGGAGTGCGATGTGAAAAATAATTCAATTGGACTTCCGGAGTCGGAGTTGAAATAAAAATCCAACTCCAACTCCGCAACTCCGCTAGCTACAGAAACTAGTCTCTTGCGTAAAGGGCAGCACAAATGCTGGCGCAAAATCTGAAAAAAGTTAGTCAGCTATGCGTCGAAGACGTGAACATTTGTTAGGATATGAAACAAAATATTCAATACCCCAATATCTCGTCGAAGTTGTGTGGAATATTATTTTACCTGAAAACAAAAAAAATTGCAACGAAGTTCACTTGATTCTATTTGAATAAGGACTGAGGATGCGTAATTTTACGTGAAATCGATTTCCTATTAAAAATTTGCTGATTGATTCCTTGCTTATACCCATCGTGGAAAGTACATACTTGAAGTTCACTTGATTACGTTTAAATAGATAAAAAGTTTATGTAATGAAAGAAGTTTGATTAAAGACGTAAAGTTGTTAATTTAATTAAACAAGTTTGCTCCTGCGGCATTCCATTTTTTACGCACAGGGTTAGAGCATTCTAACTCAGTTGAGAACCACTGTTGTAGACAGTCAAAGCGTCTAGTAACGATCGGAGTCTACAAAATAAAAAAATCGTAATCACAACAGCAATAACAATCTATTCCTACCAAAGGCGGCGCACGAGTGTTCAGACTATTTTTGCTTTGATTTATTCGAAGAATATGTAGACAGCATATATTCTATTTTACAAAGGAAGATAGTTAAACAAAAATGTATTTTTGACAAAATGTCATAATCGGATACTGAACTGCAGTTATTTTATACTTCTCATGTCTGCTTCATGTACTTTGCTACAAAGGCAGTACACAATCTTGTGTAAAAATGGTTGTATTATCTGTAAAGTAGAAGCTGCAGTGTGGCTAAAATAATGCTAGAACTGTGATTTTTCTAATACAAATATAAACAAAGTAAAAACAACCAATTTCTAACAGCGGGTCGCAGTTTCGGCGCATGCAACTCACTAACGACAACTCAATCACTTATAAGCATCATTCACATTCTGTAAATATATTACATCAGACCAGAGCCTGTTTTTCTTTGAAACGTTTTTTTTAACATGAGAACATTCCAATCTAATGTGAGATCATAAGGTTTTAAATTCATGAAGAATTACCTTTGTGTTCTCTGGAATCATCCTGGTTACCTATTCCAGTGACGCGCGTGATGTCTGACGAACCACAAGATAGGGTTTTCCGAAGAAACTGATTCTTGAATTCTACAAACGCATTCCGTGAACAGTAGTATGATTCTAAATGTTTGTTTTCTCAAATTTGACGAAAGGCGTGTTGAAGCTCCATACAACATACTTTACTGTCAGCATACATCATATTTCGTTTATTGGTTCTCAAAAACAAACTTCTGTAATTTGGCACCACCCTGGGAAAACCAGACTACCGTTCAACTTACACGTAGACGACTATTTGTAATTATTATATTAGCTTAGAAACAAGCATGCGAGCTCTTTCCTGCAAAACGTTCAGTATTATAAGGTGGTCTGAAGATTTTCTGAGTATTTTTTTCAATAAAACTTATGGCTTTTGTAGCATGAAAAATAGAAAAATTTCCCATATCGGTACTTTGTCTTTGCCTCTCCGCTACCTAACTCTGGTAAGTCTATCTCTACGAGGATTTGTATCTGCAGTTTTGCAGCTCGTAACATATTATACTTTTCATCGCAAACGTTTACTTTTTTGCAGACTTACCCGTTTATACGAAGAGGATGGAAAGGCCCACAACGGGATACCTTCGGTGAAGAGAACAGTTTTCCGTTACATCAGAACCCGCATGATCGTTGGTTCTCTCGCCCTTTCTGTTTCTGTCATATCAGCAATCCTCGGCCCGGTTAGTAAATGCTTGCATCGAGCTCAAATTTGCCTATGTTTCATTCTACTCCTGACCTACAGTAAAATAATGCGTTGTAGCTCTATTCATCAGATATTTTGATACGTTAGAAACTATACTTTCAAAATTTTTCAGTTGGCGAAAACCATTTTTACTTAAAATAGAGACAAGCCCTTCTCTCTGTTAGATCTGCAATTTCCAAAAAGTTATACGTCAAGATGAAGATGACAATAGGGTTCAGGTAGAACCGTCCCCAGAAAGTTTTCAATAGTGGGACTTTACGTTTGTTCAGGGGGGCTTCACATTCTGAACTTTGATAAAAACTCCACCGATTTATAGTGCTTCATAATTCAATTCGGGCGATTGGAGCTTTGTTTGGGGGAGGACTAAGCCCCCAAAATCCCCCGTGGCGACAGGACTGTTTCAGGGCCACAACCAGCTGATATTTTCGTGGGGGGGTGCAAAATGATATTTTCGGGGGGGGGTGAAAAACTTTTTGCTGTACCTAACATCTAATTATGTTTTTGAAAATTTCGGGGAGATAATTGCCCGGTTACCCCCTTCTTCTTGTTCCGGGCCTGATAGTGTTGATATTTTTATTAAGCAATACTACGTGGGTGTAACGCAGTTCGTGATTTGCGGTAGCGCTCTTGATGTTTACGCAGACATCTCCACCGGCAGTATTAAACATATTGGTAGGCATTGTCTTGTACTGACTATGGTAAACAACAAACGTATTTTTTGCTTTTTCTTGCAGGCTCTTCTCATTGACAGACTAGTTAATTTTTCTCAACTTCCATCACCTACAATTGGCTACGGAGTCGGGCTTTGTGCGGGGTTAATGGCAACAGAGTTTGGAAGATCGTTGTTCTTTTCGTTGATGTGGGCAATAAACTACAGGTACAAGAGTATAATAATAGATACCAGGGCCCGTAACCAGACTAAGATTTTGGGGGACAAAATACATTTTTAGAGGGGGAAAGATTTTGTTTTTATTATAGCTTTAAAACAAACTTTTCTGGGCACAACAAAATTTGGGGAGACACGAAAATTTGAGGGAGCACTGCCTCCGTATGCCCCCGTGCCTACGGGCCTGCAGGTACTCAGTTTTTTTTTCTCTTACTCATTACTATTCATACTATGCGATGATTTTGTTAACATTTGACTTGCAGAACGGCTATTCGAACCAGAGCGGCTGTTCTGACAATGGTTTTTCAAAAAATTTCAAGGCTTCGAAGTTTGAAAGATAAATCTGTCGGAGAGGTGGGAATTCAGTTTTGCATGTTGGTGACTACAATCAGTGTTGCGCTTGTAAGGAGATGGTTTGCAAAAATAGAGTTTCTAGGGCTTCCCATAAAGCCGCATACGATTCCCGGTACAAGCCAGTATTTTGCACTGGTGGTACTTCATTTTTTCATGCCTTGCATGAAAAGCATTTTTTCTTTTTTTTTCAGACCAGGAAGCATTTTTTCTTCAAAATTAAGAAAGCAGAACACCGTATGAGATACGTCAGCATAATCAGCGTAGATGACAAGTTGTTGATGTGAACTGTTTAATTTACAGTAAGACATTTACGCGGAAAGCTGCAAGCAAAGCGAATATAGAATGCCTCAACAACAAAAATTAACCTCTGCAAACTTCTAGAACATTTATAATTGGCAGTTGGTGAACCTTCTCTCCAACGATGGGCAACGCTTGGCCGAAATGATCATGTACGTTGGTATTCTGATCGGAACGCCTGTCATGATTTTGTTTGCAACGGTTTTCTGTTGCATCTTCCTTGGATGGACTGCCTTGATTGGAATCGTGGCGTTTTTGTCCTTCGCACCAATTCAGGTAGAATTTTTCCAGGATATTTTGGTAAAATTTTGAGAATGAATTGAAACATTAAATTCGTCTAAAATATATTTTTAAAATTAATTTCTTTCCAAAATAAATTAATTTAAAATATTTGCTTGGTCAAGCACTGATGCGACTCGTTTTTATAGCAGAACATTTGCCCCACAATATTGATGATAAATCTGCTTTTGCAGTAGAGTTTTCTGAAAGCCATTGCTAAGTTACAATGGCCCTAAGTTTGCTGGCTCTCTGAAAAGAAATGACAATGTCATCAAAAGTGGCGTGCTTGACACCTCTCTCCAACGTTTGTTGAGTAGTTTGATAGGTGAGAAAGATAAGCATCTAATGTTGTTTTAAATATATTTACTATGTTGCGATCTGTCCTAAAAAGGTTTTTGACCTGTTTTGTGCTTGGGCACCGATGGAAATTTTTTTTCCTACCAATGATTCAAAGTTTTGTTTCGAATGTAGAAGGCAAATTCTTTTCGTCTTGAAAATTTCGGCAACTTTAAATTGATGGGCGCTCGTAGACCACCTGTAAAACCCAAAATTGAGATAAAAAACGAATATATTAAAGACAAGGAATCCTTTCCTTCTGAAAAAAATGATTGAGAGTTTTGCAATGTTTATGTTTTTTATCCAAAATGCAGATGGCGCTTGGAAAATTGATGGCAAATTTTCGCCGAAAATGTGTCAAAATCACCGACAGAAGAGTGAGAATGATGAACGAAATTTTGACATGTGTTAAACTTATCAAGATGTACGCCTGGGAAAAGAGTTTTGCGAAAGCAATAGGTTTGTACGAAGAGAAATTTTTTTATTTAATGAACATTTTTCAAAACATGCAACGAAAATCTACGACAACTTTTAAATGAAATCATCCTTTTGAATAGCAATAACGCTAAATTCTCATGGCCATAGCACCCTCTGCACCACACACAGATCTATGGAGCTCGTCATTGCAGACATAGAGGTTTATGTTCGCGTAAACCGTGGCTCGATAGTCTGTAGGTCAGATGACTCTGTCAGGTAGTTTAGTGGCTTCACAGAACTTGTTGACACGGTTTCGCTGTTTCTGTTCTAGATACGTGGCATTGTAGATCTTGTACCTTAAAGTAAATAATAGTGTTAATATTGCACAGACATTCACATGTTATGTTGGTATTAATATCAACACATTGCTTGCAAAGCATGAAAAGTTTTATCAGAGAGCAAGCTCATAGTTTTCACACACACCAAAGATATGAGATGAAGCTAAGCCTGATTCAACTCATTGAATATCCACGAGAAGTCCTAAGTGTTTTATTTTTTGTAACATGCTCACTCCGATTTGAATAAATGTTGAAATTTCCTCAGTCTTGATTGACAGCTTGCAATACCAATCTAAAATTTTTGATAACCTAGTTTAAAGCCACAAAGTTAAAAAAAGTACTTCACTTAAGCAACTCAACATTTCTGTTTAAACTTCAAAAACTATCATGCAAACTTTTTCGATTTTTAATTCTATGCAACATGAAACACGGAAATCAATACATATACCCATTGTGATTGTGTTAGTCTTGCCAATCCGATGATATGAACTGTACAGTTTCAACTTAGTTTTTTTAAACGGTTATAAGTGTACAAAAAAGTGAAAAACTACATTAGTAGTTTCTTGATATCACTCCTTTCCACGACAGCGAAGACGGGTGCTCATTAAATATATACAAACTTGATACAAAGTACCGATAAAAAAGTCAATCACAGATACAAACACTACTGAACTTCAAAATTAATCTCTAATTCTAGATATTAGAAAAGTTGCTTGGAAAAAACCTTGAGCTTGTGCTGGCTCACAAAGCAGACTTACTGTAGTTCATGTCGAATACTTTAGATGTGTTAGTAGAGCAAACGAGTTAAACCGCGTCCGTATCTATCAATGTCCGAAGCATGGTTTGTTTTCTCCACAGATACCGAAGTAGCTGGCCCCGTTTCCATTAGTATGCTGTTGTTCTGAGGACAATGTAGACCCAGTATGGTGTGCTTGTTTAAGACTTGCTCCTAGATGCAACCTTTGCCGCATCATCGCATATGCGACCCGCTGATTCGCTTTTGTAGGCTTTCAAGATTTTAACTTGAAATACTACTGCAGAATGCTTAAATAACTGTAAGCTATCATTCAAAGGCAGCGAACAATTTACAGGGTAGAGGGCAGCAATTAAGCCGTCATATCCGACAGAAGTAAAAGCCTCGATTGTTCCCAAAACTGCGCGATTTGCTAGATGTTTCTGGAAGTTGATGATTGAAATTTTCATTTTTCCTAAAGTTACCAACAGATGTACGTAGTAGTATAAACCAAGAGTCAGTATTTTTGTTGTTTTTTTAAATAAAACGTGTTAAATAAAAGTTTAACAAGGTCAGTCATTACGCTTTTCTACGTTTCACAAATTTCGGACAAATCCCAGCAAATTTTTTCATAATGAAATTTTTCACACATACAAAACACACACGCACGTACACACACACGCAGCTACCTCATGAAGAGTTAATTGCAATCTTTGACTACAACTTTGTTGTACAGTATGCTTTTTCTTAACTATATTTCAATCCTTCAATTCAACTTTCTCTTGGCGAGAGATGAACAGAAAACAAACTGATAGAAAAAGGTTTCAGAGCAAAACTACGAAAAAATGCACGGGTTTCATATTCTCTTTTGTTTTGCGTCAAGCCGCAATTCGCAGCAAAGAAAGAAAAATGCTCAGCAAGGCCGGATTCATTCAAAGCATGCAAGTGTCGCTTGTGCCAATCATCCCCGTTCTTTCAACTGTTCTTACTTTCACAGTCCATACTTTACTCGGATATCCTCTTGACGCTTCCAAGGTTCGAATGTTTGACTTTTAGCTTTCATAAAAGTAAAATATGTCTCAACTTTCTGTACATTTGTAGCGATCTGATCCAGGTATAAATGAACTTGATCTAAGAAATTTCGTGAACCACGTACAAAAATGGTTTGTGTTTGTCTGTATCGGGTGTTTGTCAAAAGCCTTGATGTCACGAACGACAACAAAAGTAGAAGGATTTAAAGAAAAAAGAAACATGCTCAAAAGTAATCAAATCCTCTGTTCCGGCACTGTTGTGTGAAGGGTTGCTCTGGGTTAAGCAAGCGGTTTAAAAAGACCTGTTAAAGATTAAAAATAGACAATATTTTAAAGTTAGATGTATTCAAAACTTTTATATTTTTTGCCTTCTTCTCTTGGCAGGCTTTTACCATCATCTCGGTTTTCAACGCCATGAGAGGAGTACTGGCTGTTCTTCCTCAGGCCGTGAAAGCCCTTGCGGAGGTACTTTCAGAGTCATATCAGAATATTTTACTGTAAACTAAACAGTTAATTGTCAGATTTTCAGTGAAAGCAGCTCCTGTAATATTGCAACAGCAAGAAGAAAATGCCCTGATCGGACATTTTCTGCACAGCCTAAAACCATAGAATCGCCACTTAACTGTATTCCACATAGCAGCAAATCACGTCCGCCAAACGTGAGCGAACAACATGTTTATTAGACAAAGTAACGGAAAGGAGTGAAAGTTTGCATTTTTTTTGCAAATATACATTAATTGCTTTCAAAAAGCTTCACCATTTTTCAGGAAATTTTCTGCAGTTTTCTACAGCATCTCAATGTATGCTGTACCAACTAAATTTAATTACGACTGAAGTGCAATTACTTCAACATTGCAAGTCACCAAATTTTAAGTTTTAGAGCAAGGGTCTCCAAAGCCACATAGCTATTACACAACACTTCGAGAGCCGGACATAAACTCCATGTCCAAAATAAAAGAATGTCAAAACACGAATGTTATTTAACAATGAACGTGAATTTATTAAAAGAAATGGTGAAATTGCTTCCTTAATTTAACATAGTGGGAATATCTGACTTCAGATGGGATGTGCCTAATATCAACAAAGACCTCGGATTGCTGCAGCATATCAGTTACCTTTAGGCCAGCCTGAAGCACACTAATACTTAGCCAACTGGCATTCACGTGGCCGTCTGACGTAATGTCATTGTTTCAGAATATGTTACGTTCTACCAAATTATTAACAAGTTTTTCGTAGACATGGTACTTTTTTCAATATGGGTGAAGTGTCTTTGCGGGCCTGGTGAAATGGCTTCGCGGGCCGGGTTTGTTTTAGTAGAGGACAAGAGCCCCTGTAATTTAACTGCGAAAAACTGCTTGCGATTTGATCGTACGCATGCAAAGCTGCGATCTGCTCGTAAGCTTAAAGATCTAGACGTCCGTAGGCTCGATTTTTTCTGGCTCAACGAACTGTTGTTTCATTCCTTAGAAAACCTTGCGACTTAGATAATTTTTACTGCACATCAACGTCGAAGCATTAGATTGAAGTTTGCTTTATCTTCTCTTGCAAAAAGTCGGAGCCACGCCGCAATGTGTTGTATGTTTATAGATTTTCGTTACTTTCGATCGAATGGACGATTTGTTGAAAATGGAAGAACTTAAGAAATATTACAGTGCGCCTTCTCACAGAGATATTGCCATTGAATTTAAAGAATTCACTGGAGCTTGGGATGTAGTAGAAAAAAAGGTTTGCTGATTTCCTTTACATTATTGTAAACATTATTCATCTGCTTGCAATCCTTTTTGTTTCAGTGCAAGCATGGAGTAAATTTACTCAACTCATTGACGTGAAAACCGGAAGCTTAATTTTGAAAGAAACCGTGTTGACTTTTTTTCAGGTTGTACGAAATTAAGCTACTGTCTAGTGCCCCCGTATTTGATGATTTATGTTGTTGGTGACAAACTGAAAGACTACGATTGTTTTTTGCTTGTTATATAAAAGTCTTGTAAACAGCGTCAGTTAGCGTCGAGTTTTGTATTTTTTCTATAGCCTGTGAAAAATGCGACGAAAGACAAAAAACAGAAATTCGAAATTGAAGAGAAACTGGAAGAAGTGATCCATAACTTAAACTTGAGAGTGAAAAAAGGAAGGTATTTCTAGTAGGGCAATTCTCTTAATATATTATTTTCCTCTAATCTTTGACGCAAACAAACCGCTATTTTGATATAATCGATGAAGAAGCTTATTATATGCAGCTGATACAATGAAAAATTTATAAATGAATAGCGTACTGTACAACAACACGCTTTTCTATGTCTTAATCCGCTGGAGATCAGGTTGAAATTTTCCTCCAAAATGTGTCATTCAGGTTGCTTGGAATATGCGGTTCTGTTGGAAGCGGCAAGACTTCGTTGATCTCATCAGTGCTAGGCCAGCTGAACATAATGTCTGGCCGCATTGGAATTGACGGAAAGCTGGCGTACGTTCCCCAACAAGCGTGGATATTTCACGCCAGCGTTCGAGAAAATATTTTGTTTGGAATGCCGTGGGACGAAAGAAAATACAACAGAGGTAAATTCAAGGATAGAGGCGTTCTATCAATTTTTTACCCCTTGTTGACTTGTTTCTTTGCAATTTCAATTTCATTGAACTTGTCTTGTCAACATGCGTTACTTGTCAACTTGTTATTTGTCAACATGCGCTGTTATGCGGAAAGCACGTAGGTAACTTCTCAACTTTTAACATCGCAATATTTCTATAAAACAGCTCTTCATTTTCGACCTGTGTATTTGTTTTTCTGAAACATCTAGAGTAGTGTGCTTGCTTTGCTGTTCACAGATACTTTTCCGATTCATAGCTTCCTTGCATATGAAAATCCATCAGTCTCGTTGATTTTGTGGAGCATTTTTGCCTTAGTGACGATGTTTTGATGTCGAACGTTTGCTGAGTGAACGAAATGAAATCGCAAATCATTTTTTTTATCCCGTGAACGTGCCTTTCAGTTGTGGAAGCCTGCTGTCTTCGATCCGACTTCGATATTCTTACTGATGGCGATTTTACTGAAATTGGGGAAAGGGGGATCAATCTTTCTGGGGGTCAAAAGCAACGAGTCAGTCTTGCCAGGTACGAGAACGACCTGCGAACCCATACTATATTTAGAGCAAATAGCGCGAATAGATTTATTATTAACATGCTACTTGTATAGAAACTCCGATCTCTTATGACTTGCTGCCTGTGACCGATTTAACACCTTATTTTTCTTCTGTTAAATGGTAGTTTTTCTTAAATGCACTTCATAAATTTCATCACATTTCCCTAAGTTTTATAGCAACATTTCTCTCATCTCATTGCTGAAGTGAATACGTTACAAGCGTCTCTCCCAATCCATCAAGAAAATTCACAACTGGAAACATTTCAAACATTTTGGAAAATGTGCTAAAAGTTTTCAGTGGTTGTTTGCGAATCGTTCCTGTTTTTTTTTTTAAAAAACAATTGCATATGAGATGCTCTTGCTTAGACCAGTGTTGCAAAGAAATTTGATTGTATACAACAGTTTAGCAACATAAAAGCACAATCTGGCAACTTTTGAAAGTTGAATATCTAATACAAATTTTTGAAAAGGTTATTCTTTTCTTATTTTTACTTCATCAAACAGATTCAAAAAAGATAAATAATTTTGAAGAAAATTTTGCCAAGTTTTCTATTTAGAAATATCAAGTGGACGGCCAATTGAACAATACAGTATGACGACAGACATCATCTACAATGTTAATCTTATTGTTTTCTGTACGAAAAAAGACACTGACCGCTCATACTTCGCTTTTCCATTTTGTTAGTGTGTTGGCTGAAAATCGCCTGGAAGCGAAAGTTTTAACATAAAAATGATTCCAAAAGTAATGGCTGTTAATCTTTGCCAAGCCAGTATGGACTCTGAATTCATTTGTAAAACATGAAATTCTTCTTGGCAGAATGGAGATTAAGGGGTTTCTTTTGCGAATATATTTTTTACAGAGCTGTGTACAGCGAACGAGATGTGGTGCTGTTGGATGACCCACTTTCAGCCGTTGACGCTCATGTTGGAAAGCATATTTTCTTCGAATGCATTAAGAAGGAGCTTGCTGGAAGAACCATTCTGTTCGTAACGCATCAGCTGCAGTATCTGAAAGATTGTGATGAAGTGATAATGCTCAGTGAGGGTGTAGTCGCTGAGCAAGGAAAGCACGAACACCTCATGCAACGAAAGGGAGACTATGCTGAACTCATTAAGTATATTAGCATGAATTTTGGATTGCACAGTAGGCCCTTATGCAAATTAGAGCAGCTGACTCTATGTCCACTAAATTTACAAAAAGGATTTTTTGCACTGCAACGGAGAAAAAACTTGCAAGTCTAGCAATGTTGCAATATGAAATAATTCATTCTTGCTGTACGTCAATTTTTGATACGCATTGTAGGAAAACTTTACTAAAAAGTAACGAAAATTAACGGAGGTTGTGCGACAACAAGGTTTGGACAGGCAAATTTCTTTTTCCTTGCACTGTAGTGAGTACCTTACCTCAACTAAGTTATTGAATATTAAAAATTCAAACAAAAATAAAACGCAAATATTAGTGTTTTTGACAAAATTATGATTCATGAAAGACCTAGTTTTGTGAAAAAAAAAATCTCCTATTGTGAAGTTTTACCTGGTTAATGCTAAGCTTTCGATTTTCTTCAGAGGTGTTGCAGACAGTAACGCATGATTTCAAGTCATATTTTTCACGAATAATTCTTTTGTTATAGGTTATTTTCTACTTCTTGCATTTCAAAATACAAACATTAAGCCTTTTGTTTTTAACTGGATTTACAGATTCTTTATGCAGCTTTTTTTTGTATGCACTGAGTTTTTTTCACACCTGTTTCTGATTTCCCAGCAACTTTTACTTGGAACAAAGCAAAGAAAACCAAAAAAGTGGTGTTGGTGAAGAGCTGGCGGAAAGACTTCAAAAGAAGGAAGCGCAACACAAAATTTCAACCGTCTCAAGTATTAGTAAGTGAAGATCTGCAGCTGGAAACCTTTGCTTTTGTTTGTAGACAATTGAAAATCAAGTTAAATTCATCGAGCAGCTTGTCTTCGCGTTTTGTGTCAAATGCAAACATAAGGGCGACTTCAGGAAAGTAAAATTCTAACTACGTTTAATTGGAAATTTAATTTTAATGTGAGTGGAAATGTGGGATCAAAACTTTTGTCTCATTTGAACTTTACCTTTCGTGCACAAGCGAAACTTCTATGGCAGGGGTGGCCAAACTGCGGCTCTTCGAACGATTGCATGCGGCTCTTTGAGCTTTCCGGAAATTTATATGTTTGTTTTTTATTTCTTATTTCTATTGCAAAGTGTGGTACCGCGGCACTGTAGCTAGGGTACCGTACAGTATTACTTTTGAAAGTCGTTCCAAAAAGAATTATGATGTCACAGAAGCGCAGATTGCAAAATGCAAATAAATTCGTGTTTTTAGTTTTTTATATTGCGTCTCTTTGTAACTTGGATTTTACGATATGCGGCTTATACATAGGGCAGGTTTGGCCACCCCTGTTATATGAGATTCAGTGATCGTCGCATTTTTTCAAAGTTTGCTTATGTACGTGTGGGGTAAGATGTGAACAACGTTTTTTATCTAAGTTGCACAGTGGCAAAGTTTGTTTAAACACTCTCCAGCAGCTTCGATTTTTTTACCATTAGTCACTTTATCTCCGTTAAATGTCTTTGTATTAGGATACTTTAGTTAACCACGGGGTATTAAAATAACCCTGGGGTGTTGTGACACCCACGGTTAACTCCTGAGATACTCACATTGCATTCGATTTGTCCTCTCAAATTCAGGAAAAGACATGAAATAACAAAATGCTGTTCTTTTTGCTACTCATGTTGTTTCGTAGCGTTTGCCACCAGGTTTCAAATCAAACAAACAGATGAATAAGCTCTTCTGTTGATTATATTTTATTATCAGCCAACGTTTCGCCCACCTATTCAAGTGGGCTTCTTCAGGACAATGTTTTCAACCACAAAACATGTAGCATACCAATAACAAGAAACAATGAGTAGTATGACGTACAAAGACAAAAAACGCAAAGCTGGCCAACTCGTTATAAGAATGGTGACAGCGTGTCACAGAAAATACGTGGAAGTGTAAAATGAAAAAACGTTGGAAAATGATGAAGCGCAATAACATAACAAAACAGGGCAAAGCCTATATTGGAATGTATAAGAAACCGGTTAAATGGCGTAAAGATATATGGTAAAATAAAGAACAATTGTAAAATAGCGAACCAATAATGTGTAAAACTGTGTGGTGAGAGTAAAAAACTGTGGTTTACACTTCCACGTATTTTCTGTGACACGCTGTCACCATTCTTATAACGAGTTGGCCAGCTTTGCGTTTTTGTCATTGTACGTCATTCTACTCATTGTTTCCTGTTATTGGTATGCTACATGTTTTGTGGTTGAAAACATTGCCCTGAAGAAGCCCACTTGAATAGGTCGGCGAAACGTTGGCTGATAATAAAATATAATCACCAGAAGAGCTTATTCATCTGTTTGTTTGATGAAATAACAAGTTCCTACCGTTTTCCCAAGTACATGTATATAAAAAATAAACACCATGGGGTTCTCTCACCAGGGTTAAGAACGAACTAAACATCCAAAGCGTATATGTAAAACATTCTTGTGCAGAATTTTTGTCCAGCAAAACGTGACAGAGCCTGTTTAAATTAAAATGAAATAAATCTCAAACTTACTGGCAATGATCACACTTGATTGCATAATGATGCTGCAAGCTGCTGCGGTGCTGCGATCGTGGGGTGTTTGTTAAATTCTCTCTTTTAAGTAAGACGTTTTAGTACAATTGTCATTGATCAGCGGTGTTTACCCAAATTTTTTAACAGTTGAACAAGAATTAGATAATATCAGTCTTGAGTCCACCTCTATCGTCACACCTGAAGTAGCTGAAGTGGAGTTTGAAAGAGTGGCAAGCATTCGGTCTAGTAGAAGCACCAAAGCGGAAAGTGTTAAGGAAAAAATTGCAGGTTTGACTTTTCGTTGGATAATACAATCTAACAACTAGCATGTGTCTTAGAAAAGTAGTCAAGAAGCTAGTTTAATGAGTAAATCAAAATGTAGCTTTTTAAAAAATATGTTTCATCAAATTATGAATTGTCACAAAAAATGAATGTTCTGGCATCACTCTTTCTGCTTGTAGTAAATTTTAAAAGTTTAGAAATACTTCTGCACAGCTTGGGGTTATATCAAGATGGATTGGCAAGTTAAAAATTATGTATCGCTCGAGTCATTCGTTAGTCATTCGATACACATAGCGGTAAATGCTATCATTGTGTTACTGATTAACGCGGAATTTAACAAAAATAAAACCCGCTAGTGGTAAAATGATACACTGGAGTAGTAAGTGCAAGAACATCACTTTTAAAACATCAGAGAAAGACTTTGAAATAACATAAAACGATGTGTAGGTTTAAGGTGTTTTCAAGGTGCTAAAAGATTCACCACACTTCATGAACGAGTAAAATTATTTGAGCAATTTCATGACTTTGAGCAATTGTTGCAGTGGCCATTTCTTTGCTCACATAAAAATGTCGAAAAAATACTGATGGGCTAGTCCCTTGTAACAACTATATTTTAAAAAGTAAAAGTTATTCTGGAAGTTGAACAACATTACGCATGAGCACTGGCATAGCAATAATGTAACCAGGGGAAAATTATGCACATAAAACCAAATATTTATGTTTGCAGGCGATGATTCGCAGCCAAGAACAACGCCAAAGACTCTAGTAGCACAAGAAACGAAAGCAACGGGATCTGTAAAAGCTGCAACTTATCTTGCCTTTATAAAAGCTGCCGGGGGGTAAGAACTACAACTATGCTACAAATTTTGGATCATTGCCATGCTCGAAGTCTTAGCATATTCTTCCGTAACGACCTCAGAAATCGTGGAAAATAACATCGCGTCACGTATGTGAAAATATTGACTACAATTACAGCAGACGATTGTACAACACTTAACAAACATGTTATTTCGTATCAGTGAGCTGTGCGTGTTTGGCAGCAATGTGAGAGATGTTTTGACCAGTAAGACTTTCCGGCTTCATTTGAAATTCGAATGTGTTTCGGAAAGTAGCTGTTCACATGGCCATGTTTTTCGATGACACTACACAAGATTTCTTTTATGGATTTGCTTGTGAAATTCATTGAATTTGTACTTTTTTGGCAATTTTCTCGGGTTATACTTTTGCCATTTTGGTATTGACAGAGCGAAACTATATAAACAAAACAGTACCGGGAAATATAATGTAAGACGTTTGGGACTACTGCGCTGCGTTAAGATCGTTGGTCAGCATTTTCCAACAACCCAGGTGCAATCATGGTCGTCGGAAGGAGGGCAGTGGGGGCAAGGCTCCACCTGGATTTTGGAATTTGACATTTTCCTATTACTTTTTTAGCAAAAAAGGTTATTTTTATAGTTTCGAGGGGTAAAATGAAATTTCACTACTTTTGGCCTCTCCTGAAAAATCTTTTTGATTACCTCTGCAAAAATTCACTCTTGCCCCCGCTAGAAAAAATCCTTCTGATGAACATGGGCGCAAGATTAGAACTTGGGCACTTTCTATGAGGAGATGGGTTGTTTTCAAATAAAATTATCTCTGCCGTTGTACAAAAGATCATATTCAAACTGATATTTACGGTATGCAGTTTAGATGGTTACCTGGTGTTGTTTGCCTTTGCAGTTTCTGCATTTCAACAACATTATTTTTTGTCATTGTACTTCTGGTGTTTGGAAGTACCTTCAGCAACTGGTGGTTGAGTTTTTGGATCAACCAGGGTGGCAACAGCACTACCTGCCCTGAACCAGGTGAGTCGAATCTGCGCAGTTGAGTTACAACTTTCAGCTTTTTTAAACCCAGGCGTGCAGAAAGTAGCCACTGCAAAATTAGGTTAAATATGTTTTCTTATCTTCTGCTTTGCCAACAAAATATGCAAATATTCCTCGATAACCAAAAATGTATGTGTAGGTCTGCTTACAGATTGATTTGTGGATGTCTTGTTGCATTTTAGTAGAAGACCTTCGAAGTTGTTTTGAGAAGTGTGCTTCAATTACAACATCACATATGTTTCAATAAAATCGTACAACAACATCTTAGAGTAACCGCTAGAGCAGTGGTCCCCAACCTTTTTAAGAAGCGACCCATTTTAAACGATTGTGACGTCGCTGCAATTGTGACGTCATTCTGACTCACAATGAAATTGAAGTGTGCAATAATCAAATGAAAATTTCAGTGAAAGCGGCGTTTTTGAAGCGCGTGTCTGCAATCGTGACATATTGCAGAGAAAAGAAAATGACGCGGTTGCGTGTCAAACGCGGGGGAGCTGAGTAGAGAAGTAGACGCTACTCGCTTAACTAACCCACAATAAGAAAATAAATAGATAAAAGTTGAAACCAGTTTAAGCA
>Ga0210059_1002467_pt1 | contig 28992 bp, 19 predicted proteins | sample Ectturendosymbi2_FD_188042 | JGI IMG/M metagenome (GOLD analysis project Ga0210059, IMG submission 188042) | Ecteinascidia turbinata endosymbiont from Florida, USA - Sample 2 (SPAdes) (version 2) | ecosystem: Host-associated > Tunicates > Ascidians > Unclassified | place: Key West, Florida...
CCACTACACTCTGTGAAGTGCACTGCCTGGGTTGCCATCTCCAAACATGGCATCATTGGACCATTCTGGTTCGAGGACGACAACGAGCGGTCTGTGACAATCAACACCGAACAATAAAATTGACTTTCATTACATTTGCCTGTAAAAATCAATATTTTGTGGTTGATTGATCGCGCAGGGTCTTCACCGGTGAAAAGGTCAACTGACCTGCGGCTTATTCGTAAATCACCCTTGATTCTCGGTATATGGCTAGAATTTCTGCTGCGGCTTATCTGTGGATGCGGCTAATAAGCGAGTATATACGGTATGTCTATCCCAGGTAGTCTTCTCTTATTTTGTTCTGCATAGCAGCAAGATACTTTGGTGCTTGCGACCAAAGTTACACAATTGCGCAGCCTGCTGTTCAGACAGCCAGATGGACTTAATTTGTGAAGTTAGAAGTCTGTTTAGTAATCATTGCTAATTTGTCTTAAAACAGAGTAGTGCAGTTAGTGGATTATGGATGTTAACCGTTGCGTCCACGTAGGCCTTCGTCTATATTTATTAACATTTATAGGCGATTTGAGATACAAAAAGTTATTAGTCTAAACATGTGCCATGCACCAGTATATTAACAAGTCCAGACATCAACAAGGTTTATGCATGCGTATTTCGGCCAGTAAAAGCCAAATGCGCACGCTTTATAAGCAAATTTCGCTTAAGCTCATGGTAAAGTTTATCAATTTGCGCTAATGAAAGAAAACGTTCAGCGCGGCGCACATACTGTGACCGGCCTCATGTTTGCTCCTTCGGTACTAGTGTTTTCATAACTGAACAATAGGATTAATTCTGATTTCCTGAAAAACTTTTTTAACATTTGCATTTCATTACATCTCTAAATAATCGCTGTCAATTAAATGACAATGATTTTACACCCAAATTCCTTTTGTTAAGCTCGTTCAACGAATTTTTGTTGGAAACCAGGAGCCTATTATAGGTATTTGCGGGAAAATGTTTATAATAAATTTGCACAATCTGCAAATGCTGTTCATGTTGTGAATTAAATATAAATTTTCAGAATGTCTAGCTTCCCTGCACAAACATGATGGCCCCAATGGAAGACTTTCTGTCGACAGTTCTGCCCATGTCCGCAGACACGTGGGGCATTTACCCCCATCTTGTTTGTGTCCCCCCAAATTTTGTTGGCTCAGAAAAATTTGTTTTAAACATAAGTTAAAAACAAAAATCTTCCCCTTCTAAAAATATATTTCCCCCCCAAACTGTATAACCTGGTTACGGCCTGGTTCTGCCAAAATTGTGTCGGCAATTCGGATATTTTGCTTTGAAGGCCATTCGGCCTCGAGATGTAGCATAACGTCGAAAACTTTTTTCTATAAATCACCATTAGGGGAGCCCCGGTAAGAATTTTCGGGGGGCCCAGAGTTCGGCTACTACGGTACTGCCTGTCACTCTTTCGCACAGCCTTGCTTTCTTGTCTGTTGCCTTGTGCTACAGACAGGTCAAGGAGCCGCATGTGACCCGTGGAACATACTCGTTCTGATTTGTTGTAAAAATATTACTGTGCCGTAATGTATTGGTAATAAATCGATAATGCTGTGTTAAACATACTTGCATGTACTCGAAAGTTGGCCGTTGCATCGGTTCGAAATTCCAACATTCTTTCATTAGCTCATACAAGGAATCTGGACAAGGTGGGCTGGGTGGAGGTGGATTTGGCTTGGGCATGCGGTAACCAGCGGGAACTTTCTCCAAAACTTCCATGTTAGACATGCCTTCGAAAATAATTGGAAGTTACGAACATTTAACTCCATACCTCTCACGCCTCAACAAATTTCCATTTGTGAGAAACAGATCTTTAGCTTTTAAATTGCAATATGTGGTAGACTCATGGAAGACGACTAGTTTTGATAGACCTAAGACCCTCTACGATGTTGGAAATCAATTCTTAAATGGAATGTAAGCCCATTCAGCCTGTCGCCAATTTAGTTCACGTCAACTTTTCCGTTTGGGAGTACAAGGCCGACGTACACGGTGTGTGAAACTTTGTGTCAGAACCGTCTTTGACTATTTTGAATTTCTGGCGATGCTGAACAAAAAGATGTTTTTTTGCAGTTTCTTGCAGACATAAAACCTCAGAAAATGAGTTCTAGCAATGACTTTTATCACGTTTGCCACGTGAGTAGTTATTACTTGATGCAAGATATTTCTCCATAAAATAGCAATTTCATAAAACAGATTGAGGAGCAAATTAGCCTACATGAAACAAAAAATAGCAACATCTGTAAATATACCTAGAAATGACTATGAGTACATCAACAGGATAACTAAGCAATAATCCTGCCCCGTCACCCAAACGCAATCGCGTTTCATTTTATTAGCCCAACCAAACCGAGAGCACTGTAGTGAAGGCAGTGGAATGTAATTAACATTAATAACAGTTGGCTAAAATGTGGCAAAACGTAGTAGTATACATATCAGTGAATCAAACAAAATTTCCGCCATGCACGTCTTTTCTACATGTAAGCAGTCACATAAACACAGACTTGCAACAACCTGACCAAGCTGCAAATGTCACAGGTGATGCAGCCTTGCTGCAATGTGTGGGCGCAGCGATGTTTGAATGTGTGGTTGCCAAGCGAGCGAACTTCCGCGATTATTTGGATGGCACAGTAATTCGCTTTTGTTCTGCAGGCCGTAATAGAACAAATCTTAATTAACTTCGGTTGATTGTTAGGAAACCTTGCATAGGATCCCAACCTTTTTTGAAGCTGGCACCCCTTTCATTAAAATAAAGTGACGTTCGCACCCCCACATTGTGAAAAAGCGCAGAAATCACAGAAACATTCCAATTTTGCAGGATCTTCATTTTTTAAATTATTACTCGTAATACATACAGACACCACAACAAAAAACACTTAGTCGCACTGCTTAATTTTCACACCATACTCAACTGCTCATAAGAGACAAACCTAATGACTTTTTTGTTGCTGCTTTTCTGAAATCATCCGATCATACCTTGGCACACAGTTACTCAGAGCTACGCGCAAATCTTTCGAGGGGTTCAAACGATTTCGATACTTGTTTTTCAAATAGAATAGAGACGAAAATCCAGATTCGCACAAATACGTTGTTGCCAACTGCACGGGATTAGACAGGGCTTTTGCACTCAATTTTCGGTAACTTTCCATGTTTGAACACCAAAAACTTTCAAGTTTTGTAGCATCAAGCAACAATTTCATTGCTTGGTTTTCTTTCAGGTCGATGAGATCTTTTTTAAAAACATCACCGTCTGTCATTTGATCAGTGTTGAAAAGGAATGGATCTACAGTGTTATCCATTGTTTACTAACACTGAGCTCTCCAGATGAGAAATACCCATCGAAGGAAGCTTGCAGCATGCCACAATGGGCAGAAATTTCTTGTTGTACACGTGGAAATATGCACCCGAATTCTTTCACTGTTACTTCCAGCGCAGAAAATCCTGTGAAAATTCAAGCTTTAATTCTACGGCTCAAAACAGGTAACTTCTGCTTGAAAGATTTTAGTTTTTCACAGGCCTTCACAATATGAATTTCTCGGCCTTGAATGGAGGTACTCAATTGGTTGTGTTGAAGAAAAATATCTGGGATACATGCAAGCATTTGAATAAATTCTGGTGACTCAAGTGGAATAACCAACTCACTCTTGCGACTTAGTAGAAAACTCTTGATTTCCTCACGTAAATTGACTGAAAAACATGTTTAGCACCACACCTCTAGATAGCCAGCGTACTTCGGTATGATAAAGCAGGACACTGTGGTCGCTGCCTAGCTCATCAAAGAAAGATTGAAATAGCCTATGATTTAGAGTCCGGCCTCGAATTAAATTGACTGTTTTGACACTTGAATCAAGGGTCTGCTTCAACTTTGCTGGCATAGTTTTTGGAGTGAGAGCGTGGCTGTGCAAAAAACAGTGGGTTACCTGTAAGGTGGGAATTTATCTCTTCATCAGAGCTGCAAAACCTGAGCGGTTTCCGAGCATTGAGGGTGCTCCATCAGTACACACGGATCCAATCATTTGCAGATCAGTACCAATGTCGCTGAAAAAGCTTTTGACCAACTCAAACACATCGATGGCAGTCGTCGCCGTTTTCAAAGATGCACAAAACAAGAAATCTTTGACGACAGACTTATCTTTAACATGTCGAACCATAACAATGAGTTGACTGCAGTTAGATACATCAGTTGACTCATCCAACTGAATTGATATCTCAACGGGGCTTGCCTTTATACCGGAAAATGCTTGGTCAAGACTATCCTCGCTAATATCTGAAATCCTGGTGCTTATCACGTCATTGGACAAAGGAATTTGTTGCAATTTCTTTTCAGCTTCATCTCCCGTAACAATTTTCACCATATCCATTGCACAAGGTTTAATAAGGCTCTCGGCTACGGTATGAGGTTTCTTCGATTTTGCGATTCGATATGTAACGCGGTATTATGCATGAAGCAGTTGCTTATCCAGTGCGCTGTGAGACTTCGTTAGATTCAAAAGAGTTCCTTTGTTATCAAATCTGGCCTTTTTCTTTTTCAGTGTTTCAGGATCCTGACCTTCCCTTTCTTTTCCTCCATGCTTGTTTATAAAATGTTCTTGTGAAGTTTCGATGGTTTCAATCTGGAACTGGAGAACACTTTGCTGCAAAGAATACACTGACGTCTTTCCACTCCGTCTACCACAGTAACAGTGAAGCCAAAATCTGAATACGTTTCGTCCCACTTTCTTACCTTAAGTTTCGACATAATAATTGTATCTGCACTCCTGACAAAAATATTCACATCAAATTCCCTCTTTCTGCAATTGATGGCTAAAAAACGACGACCGGTTTTCTCTATTGGCCCTCCTTATAATGCTTATAAGATCTCTCACAACCTCGCTCCCTGCTGGAGGATTTGGATAGCGTTAACTACACCTGGGACATTTGAAATAGTAAATCACCACATTTTTAAATTGATTGTTTGTCAAAGTGACCGGAGCTACTCAAACGCAAATAATCCTTACAAACAAACAAGCAGTGTTAGGAGAGAGCTCCCAACTGCGAACACGAATGTGGAAGCAGGGAAAACACTGAAACGTAATCACGTCCTACCGGAAGGGCGACTGCTACTTGAAATAACCATTCCTAAACTTTCCTATCCTTCGCAATTTCAAAAAAATGCAGTCGATTTGGTTTTCTTTCACCATGCATGCTGTGACATTCGTTGCAACATTTTTTCCACACGGTAATCACCTCTCTCAGAAAAAGCCCGGTTACATTGCAAATTTAAAAGTTTCCGAATACAAGTAGAATCCACTAAATCAATTTACAATGCAAATTCGTGCTCATGTTGACTTTGGGTCCAGAAAATGTCAAACAGCAAGAAGCACTTGAATTCTCAACTGACAACTTCACACAGCACGCGACGAGTGCTATGTCAATACTGTGAAGTATTACGCCATAAACGTGTGACGTCACAATGGACTTCTAAACGCAGCGGCGGCCGTCTTTAGCGTGGTAACCGCAGCGTGAGGCAGATATAGCAATGCACGCATTTTCGATTTTAAATTATTGAATTAGTAACATTGGCTGGAATAATTAGGCTAGATAATGTTTATTTTTTGAGTAATAGCACTTTGCAAGTTTTCATAAATATCGGTTCGTTTGAAGAAATGTTCATCCAAGGACATACAAACTCTCACCCTGAAAAATCGCATTTCAGACCCCTGAAAATCCTGTTTCGGACCCCCGGGGGTCCGAGAACCCCCGGTTGGGAACCACTGGCTTAGAGGCTGAAACACGATAAATTTTGCAGCAAACTTCAAACTGCCCTGTTTTCAGTTTCGACCGTGTAAGGTGGTAATTACCAGCCTTTCAATGAAATCAAAATTTACGATTTGTGAAAACGAGGATGAGGTGAATATATCTGAAAATCTTACAATGCCTTCACCCTTCGATAACATGGTTTCGTGAGGGAACAGGACGTTTGTGAGCACAAGAATTTGTACCCCAGCTCCAGCAATTTTGACAGACGTACGTTTCCGATACACCATTTTTTAAATTTCAAATACAAACCGTTTGACGCAACTGAGCGAACTTCATTGTGCAATGTAAGAGGTTTACTCTTTTCGCTTCTGTTAGATTATGTCGGATGTGAGGTGGTTAACTCCCTGATTGAGCAGCCACGTGGTTAGACTGACATTTCTGTTTCGTAAAGTCTTGAGCTGTTGACAAGTAAAATTATGTAAGCCAGCCAGGTCTACAACTAAAAAAAGGTTTTAGCGAAGACAGAGCCTTTTTTCCCGAAGCTTTTTGCACGGAGTAGCTAACTGCAATTATTGGGCAATAGGCATGCACCAGCGTCGTAATGAGAGTTGGAGAAGCTGTGCAAATGAATGCTATATTTTGATTTAGGTTTGCTCAAAAATCAAAGGGTCGTGTCGGGCAATTCAAACTCACATAAGAATGATTCGATTAAGCCTTAAACCTTAATCATTAAGTTAATCCGAAGAGCTTCTAGAACGGTGGTTCTCAAACGGGAGCCACTTGGCTCATCAAGCGAGGAATTTTTAATTACTGGGAGGAAATTTGTTCCATAAGGAGGAATTGGGGAAGAAAAACTGTGGATGAGAAAACCTTAATATTTTATTATTAATTTATTCAACACACATAAAAATTGCACAGAGAGGTTGGTTTGGTTGGGAATGTCTACAGTGCGGAAGTACAAGCTGCTTCATCATCATCATTATCATATGAGCCAGTTCTTTCAGTCTACTGCTTGGCCTCACTAGATCTCGTGGCTGGTGTTGAGTAGCCAAGCGACTGTCTCATCATCCAGAGCCGTCAGGTCGTGCAATCCGTTGGGGAGGTAGATGGATTTAACATTGGAAGACAACATGGTCAGCGGTTTGATATTCCTCGCCACACTCACAAGCCCAGAAGCGGCCATACCCCATTTGTACAAATTGGAGCGGAAACGTCCGACACCGGTGCGGAGGCGGTTGAACCGCACCCACGGTGTTCTTGGCAGGGCTATTCCAGGAGGGTGGGAAGGGAATGAAAGTACGGGTCCCGTAGTTCTCTCCAACATTTCCACATTTAATCGGTGATCCGCCCAGAGCGCCACACTTCTGTTATTGTCATCAGATGAACTGATAAGTTGTTGTGCAGCGGGTACAAATGGGTGTCTTGATTTGAGATGCCGTGCATTCCCACCGAGATGTCCAGGCCCCGTGAAACGGCGTGCTAGAGACAGTGTGGCTCCTTTGCGACAAAACTCAGCAGGTCGGATGTCTGCGCGGATAGGAAGATTGCCCGCTGGTGTAGGAGGCGGTTGTGAGCACTGCGGCACCAGACAGGAGCGCAGTACTCTGCTGATGAATGGACCAGGGATAAGGTGGCTGTTCGCAACGTTGTTGCTGCAACACCCTAGCCAGAGCCAGCAAGCCGCTTCAAGAGCGCAAAGCGTGATGTCAACTTTTTGTGAAGTGTCGCGAGGTGTCGGCGATACGTGAGTTTCCTGTCCAACGTCACTCCGAGGTAGGCCTATGTGGGCTCGGTAAAAAAGGCAGGGTTTCGTTGTTGTGGTTGACTTTTAGATCACGTTTAGCTTCCTTGTTGTTAAGGTGTAAGACTGCCAAAACTGCTTTTTAGTGCTGAGCTTTAACTTCCAGGTTTGCAGGTATTCACCTACGATTGCCATGTCTTTGCTTAGCACCCTTCCACTGTTTGTCAATCTCCATTAACATGCATGATTGCTAGGTCGTTGGTGTATGCATACATTCTGGAGACGGTGGTTGGCAAGTCAGAGGTGTGCAGCAGATGTTGAAGAGAAGGGATGCCAGGACGGATGCCTGAGGGACGCCATTCGTGAGGCGTTGCAACCTACTCTGTTTTCCGATGGCGGTGGGAAGGGTGTAGCTGCGATTATCAGCCAGCTCCATCATCAACCGGACCATGCGCAGATTCGTTTCCATATCACAGATGAAATCATACAATGAAAGAGCACAAAAAATGGTTAGCCATAGCGCATTACAGAATCGGTGTTTGCGCATGAGCAACATCGAGAGGAGCAAAACACAGCACCCCAACCGTAGCGTCATTCACCCATCATAGTGCAGGGATCCAGTGGTGTGAGAGAAATTGAGGCATTCCAACATCAAATCTTTGACGTAAACAGCTATGAGAGAAAAAGTAAAAGGGAAAAATAAGTCAAATGTGGGTATACATTGGCGCTCAGGGGCATGCAAACTGTTTCAATAAAAGTTTCAAATGCTTTGTGACGCATTTACCATGAGATAGACAGCCAATTAATTTTCCTGAATTTTGAAGCAGGATGCGTCAATTATAAAATAATTTTAAAGTAGAACGTTTCAGTTATACTAGACTATTTGGTTCATAATAGTCTATTTTTTCTTCATAGTAGGTAGTGTGGAATTTTTTCAATTATCGTTTGTGATCTTCGCTGGGTAGGAATTGACAGCGTTTGGGTTTGCAAAGGAGGAATGTGAAAAAAACATTGAGCACCACTGTTCTGCAACCTAGTAAATGCGTTTAACTATTGGCCTAGCGTTTGACCTTAAAGCTTGCAGCCTTGTAAACCCAATTTTTATTTTGGTTGCAGTAAACAGTAATAGAGATTGAAGAATAATGTTTACCATCGGTGCTATAGGAGCTGGGGGTTCAGGGTGGGCAAGCGCATCCCCATATATTTTGATTTGTCGAAAATTCGAGCAAAATCCCTGAAAATCCGGGCACGGAAGTTTCGACACCTTTGTTTCTTATTGAGTGATGCAATGAGCCTGACTGAATAAAAAGTCTGACTTTTTCTCCAAAAAATTTGTAGACCTCCAGAAGAAAGTATGTCATCAACTTCGTGTATTAGAGTTGGTGATGATTGATATAATGAATAACCAATTGATACAGAAACTTTGTAGAGGGAAAGTTTACTACACAAAAATTTTTCGGACAAGTTAGGGGAAATGCGGGCAAAATATCTTTTGCACCCCAAACGTTGGCCTGCTGCTACACCTATGTCTACCATCACTGCGTTAGAACTGCTGCGCATGGAAAGTGCTATGGTAATAGAAGCAAAACAATTGAGTTGACTGAAACAAGCACATCCATTTCATATTTTTTCCGACAAAAGAAATGCTAACTTCTATAGAAATGTTAGCACAGCGTTGAAGGTCTTCAAAATAAGTGCTCCTAATTAACAAAGTTGTTCTAGAGAGTTTACAGTACTTTTTTTGCAATGAAGAATGAAGTATTGCATTTGCTTTGCATTGCGTTGACTTTGTAGCAAAAACTTTCACAAAAACTCCATCCCAACTGGCATGGCTATCAACAGTTGTATGCAAAGAATCTCTTGCCAAGACCAACATCTCAACTGTTTTGCGTGTAGTCACGGTCATACATCAGCATACCTATTGCGACCAAATCATGATTCGTCCTGCAGTTTTGGAGTGAAGCAAAATAAACCATTTTTTATCTTTGAAAATTTTTGCCATTAGTATGTTCGAAATAGGTGAAAGTGAAAACTCTTATAGAAAATCAAACAGACTAAAAATATATTTAACAAGAAAATTTTGGAAATGCGTTTAAATTACAGGTATAACTGGTTATATGTTACGGTGTACGTGATCAACAAACTTTTTTTCCAAAACTATCGAGTACACCACGTCCGCGTCTTTTTGCTGTCATTGATTAATGGTTACTGTAATTACGTTCTTCCGATTTTTAAGATTTTAGATGTGTACCGCTTTCCGGCAGAACACAACAAACGCGTTTCACTGACGTGGTATAGTTTGATACTACCCTATATACCGAACACAAGGAGAAAACCTTTTTCAACCTTTATGTAGGAAACACTTGGCTGTCACCAATTATTTCTATTTCATTCTGCAGAAAAGTCTACATTACCTCACATTTTCAGCTGCAATCAAAGGTTACTTATGTTAGTACATGACAAGTGATAGTCTGCTAAAGAAAGACTAGTAACGTAAAGTTGGCAATTCGTAAACCAAACATTTGCAGCAGAAGAGAAAGCTGTTGGTACAATCTAGAGAATTTTGATAGAAGGAAGCGATTTGCGTATCTTTGGTTTTTATATTTTGTCCTTGCACTGCAAAACTCGGAGATTTATGACTTTTATGATTGCTTCTCCCGGCTTCAGCGTTTATCAATAGAAAAGTTGTGTTTGAAGACAGGTTCTTATTTATCTCTATTGCTCAAATTCAAGTGTGGCGTTATTTCAACCACATTTACCAAAAGAGATGTGTTGCTATTGTTAATTTGCTAGTTTACTAAAATAGATGTGTTGCTACTGCTAAAAAAAAGCAATCACAAAAATAGAAATTACAACATTCGTGAAAGAGATGATCCCAATATTACCCACCACATCTCAAGTATAGTGAAATAAAATTCAAAACAGAGAAAACACGACAATTTGAACTCACCAGGATATGGAATTTTGCCTTTAGTGATGATTTCGTACAAAAGAATGCCAAAACTCCAAACATCAGACTTAATAGTAAACTTTCCGTATAGCGTAGCTTCTGGAGCTGTCCACTTGATTGGAAATTTGGATCCTTAACAAATTCTATCAGTTCATTAATAATTTCGACTTCTGAAATTATTTTTGCCAATAAGATATTCACCACTTTATTACCGTTGGATTTTTAAAACTTATTCAAAGATTTTCATATTCCACTCGAGTGCACTTTTGTGAAACAAAATATGAACTCACATGAAAATTTTGAGGAGATCGACGACATGATGTGCAACAGTCACAAGATTGAATCTTTACTTCACAAACTATCTGTAAATCGTACAGCTTGCAAAGATGGCATTTTTGCCCAACACATTTTTTTCTGCCTATACAAGTGTTGGCAACTATCTCAGTAGTATCTTCAATGTGTGTTTAATCCATGGAAAAAATTCCACAGGTATGCATGCAAAGTGTCATTGTACTTGTATTTGTAAAGATAAGAATGGAGACATAAGTGATGCTAGGAACTATAGGCCTGTTTCTCTTGCAACTATCATCTCCAAATTGTTTGAACGTTACATTTATCCTGCATTTCACAACTTGTGGCCACAACAGACAATCAGTGTGGTTTCAAGCCACACCATGGCACTGACATGTGCATAGCTTTACTCAAACAGACTGTGTCGTGTTATGTAAACAAGGGTATCCAAATGTTTTCAGCATTCTTAGATGCGTCTAAAGCTTCTGACATAACTAGCCACAACCTGCTGTTCGTTAAACTAATTAAGCGCAATCTACCGATGTGCATAGTAAGACTGCTGATGAGTTAGATAGGCAATGACGTTTCATCCCCCTTCGCTGTGCCCAACGGGAAAAGTCAAGGGGGAGTTCTGAGCTCATATTTATTTGCTGTTCACCTTGATGTACTCACAAACCAGCTGGGTTCAGGCAAAGTGAGGTGCACTGTGGCTAATACGGTGATGAATCACCTAACGTTTGCTGATGATATATCATGTGTGTTTGACCCTAGTATTAGTGGACTCCAGTGTCTTTTGAATATTAGTGGTGGCTATGCTGCTGTGCATGAAATCACTTTAATTGGCAACAAAACAATTGGTGTTCCTTTTTGTCCCAAAAAGTATGAACAACCTGCTCCATCGAATGTTTTTGAGAATGGTGTACGTGTACAATTTTCTGACCAAGTCAAATATCTTGGTGTATCGCTAAATGCCTCATTGAAGGATGATAACGATGTCCAGTGATAAGTGAAATGGCTGTACTGTGCAGCAAACAAGTTCAGAAGCACATTTTCTCAGTGCTCACTTGCAGTAGAAAACACTCTATTTCGTGCAGCCCTGCAACCAGGGGGTGGGCAACCGTGCAATTGTCCCCCCGGAATTTTCAAAATCACGTTTATTTTTTAGGTACAACAACAAATTACAACCATTTCGCCACCCCGCAAATAGTGCAAAAACAAGTTACAATCATTTTGTCCCCTCCGAAAATATCAGCTGGTCGCGGCCCTGTGACAGTGCATGCTTGCCTATTGTGGAGCAAATACACATAGACTAGAATGAAAGGCCTACGAGTTGCCTAAAACAACGCCTCCCGATTTGTCCATTACATTCCCAGATTATGTACGTGTTCGCCCACACAAGGTTAAACATTATGTGAGAGCCACTGATGCCTTATTTAGAAACGATCTGTATCGTTTTTTTCAACGATGTGCATCTACAGCTAACTTTTTTATCTGATCACTTCAACCATTTTTGCGCTGTTGTCTTATCTGATTGCCCTTGCGATATGGACCATGAGTCTGAAGCAAATGCAAAAATAAAAAAGTAAACAAATTATCACTGAAATACAAACAGAGATTTTGCAATCACAAAAAACAATTCGAAAAAGGTATTAGTTACAGCAATGCTTGCACCGTGTAATGTAGATGTATTTAGTAACAGTTTCGTTTGTATAGAATTCTTGATGCATCGCTTCTTTTCCAAAAAGAACCGATAAAGTCTTTGGTGAAACGTGCTTAATTTTAGGAAAAACGTGCATGTTTTGCCATTCAACTTACATGGTATCTGACCAAACTCTAATCACCGAAGCCTGCTTCAATAAAAACGTGTTTCAGTTATGTCACAGAGAAAGGTGCGCAGCAAGCTTTTACAGTATATACAGTATTACCAAATTTATTTGCTGATGTTGTGGAATCAGGTTTTAGGCGATAAGTTTAAACTTAATATATACATCTCATTTGTGCACTGGTACCTGATGAACTCGGTGACTCGCAAAACCTACATGTACGTTAATTAAAACATTGCTTCTTGCTTCTTATAAATTTGTACTATACTTCCTACTGTATTTACTGCTCGGGCCTTTGAGGTCAACTCCTTTTGCCCAGCTTCATAGGTTTTAGTAACCTCTGAGCAGCGCCATACCTAACTTGAAAAAGCATCTGAAAAGATCAGGTCTGGGACGGAAATATCCTTCGGTAATATGACCTGACAGTGCCACTTAGCAAAAATAAATGAAATAAAAACATTTTATCTTTGTGAAAAGAAAGTATCTGCATGAGGAAAACTGCATCCAAACTCCTACAAAAACTGTTTTGCTCAGATTACATAAATTTTGGGGTCACTTTTGTAACCACTATTGAAAATCAAAGTACGGTAAGTGTTTTTGTAGTTACAGGGATTACCTGAGAGAGAGAAAGGGATAGAGAGTAATCTGCAATTTGATTCAACGGTCATGAAACGCAGAGCTTATACATATTTTATTATCCCAGAATGACTTGTTTTTTTCAACAGAATTGAAAGTGGTAACCTTGACTTCACTAAGCAAACTAGCCTATATACCAACATTCCAGATCTGTTATGAACTTGTTACCTTTACTGGCATTATACTCATCGTCCTCGATCAAACGAGCTAGACCAAAATCAGCTACTTTGCAGCAATGATTTGGACCAACGAGAATGTTCGCGGCTCTCACGTCACGATGAATGTAATTGTTTAGCTCGATGTAAGCCATTCCTGCTGCAACCTTCCGACCATAAATAAAACAAATCTGAATTAACAAGCAAGAACTTACATGAAAATTTGAAACGTACGCGGATTCTTTTTTCTTTTATTGAGACAGTTCAAAATTACTGCGTTTGGTTTTTACTAAGCAAACGTACAAAGTAAAGTTGCATGGTATGGAGAAGTGCGCAATCAATCCATTCATGATCCGTGACAACCCTACGGTTAATGAAGTGGCATCCGTACATATGGTAATATCAATGTGGCGTTGTTTTTCCTTGTTCAAGGGCATCTAGCAGCAGTTAAACAGTTTTCCGATGTCGGTTATTATCGAAAACACCACAACCTAAATACGAAACAGAAACAATTTCGATGTACATAAAAGATGAATAGTTGCTTATGAGATTGGAATCACATCAGTGGCACAGGTCTACAGTAAAGTTGCAAGCAGACATGGGGCGATTACAGCACAAATGTAATCGATTACGATTACTTGCCACCTGCTCGATTACGATTACGAATGAACAAAATCACAATGTAATCGATTACGATTATATCGAAACTAATAACGACTACAATCGCGATTACATTTGCCTTCAGACATCCTCAGAAAGAAAACAAAGCCCATTTGCGTGGTTTGATGTAAGTATTTTTCAGGCAATTAAGATATGAACGAATTCACTATACGAAATTACGAATCACGGTGTAGGAACCGAAAAAAAGAAAAATCACATTAATTGTTTGCTCAGATATTTGTGCAGTCCAGAGTCAGTAAACACTTTAAATATTAATTAAAGAAAAATTAATCAATGTTTAAAATGTTTGTTACAGTTGATACACATCAACATTTCAAATATTTTATCAGCGATCGACATCCATCAGGCTTGAATACTCGTCCAACAACGCTGAAAAGACGTTTGTTAGTAATTTCGAAACTGATGACTATTTCTTCAAACTGGGTTACGATGTTTTCAGCTGTGTAATGACTTTTGGAACGTCTGCAAGCCAGCATAGCGTTGTGTAACGTCTAATTTGAAATGAAATGAACAGCGATGCCAATATAGCTTCGCATCTGTCTATTGGCGCAAACGTCAACGGTCAACAAAAGCTCACTGGTTTCGTTGAGTTTTCTACCAGTATCTGGTGGATGATCTCTGTTGAAATGTTAATTACCAGCATTGTGGAAAGATGCTTTCGACTTGGGTTAAAGAACTTTATTCCTCTGAGAAAGTTAAACTACTGTACTAATTATTAGGGCAACCAAAAGTCAATATGCCTTTTTCAAAGTTTATGAAACGTCCACAAACCAAATTTCACGCTGATACCATGAGTTACTCCATAGTTATTAGATCAAAAAAAGTCAAAATGTTTCGTTAAGTTCAAATTTTCTTCCAGCAGAGTTTTTCTCTCTGTCTAGACCAGCGGTCCCCAAAGTCCGGACGACGGGCCAGATCCGGCCCGCGAAGGGGTCCAATCTGGCACACGAGCTTTCTTCGGAATATTTTGTATTGTAACAATTTCGTGTAGATAAATTAATATAAGATGCAATTACACAAAATGCAATTGCTGTAATTGAGAGTTTTATCCCGGTGGGCTTTAAAAACCAAAACAAACCAAGCTTTCCGCTTTGATCTAAAGCTCAACTACAAAAGTTTGAGTTGAAAAGCGATTTGCTCAGGACGTAGGTCATTCGTCTGTAGTGTTATAGTTTGCGAACACAGACAAGTGAACGCAAACACAGAAAATTGTTAGGTCACAGCTGCTGTTTTCGTTAGAAATTGCTGCTCACCAGGACGCAAATTTTTTACCAGGGGTTGCCAGGTTGGCATTTTTAATTCCGAATTGCAGACTGTCGGCCTTATTTAAAGCGATTTTGCTTGAGAAATTGCTGTTTTGCATGTTTTTGCTTTTTTTATTAGTGTTGGCAGGAAAAGAGTAGTTTGGTATTTTTTTAAAACCTGTCTGCTTTAAGCTTAAACTTTTAGTTTTTTCAGCCTTTTCGACATTTATTGAAGCTATATAGCAGGGGTGCACTCTAATGGATATTCAGGCCAAACTTGTGCTTAAAACCTAGTTGCGGGTTGCACCACGTCAAATGAATTGCTCATACAGTAAAAACGAACTTCTTTATTAAACAAAACAACAAGTAAATGTTTACATTTCCAAAAACATACATAAGAAAGTAGTTAGGGGAAAAAACGCTGCATTGGACACGTTTTCATTGGACCAAAGTTCAAAAATTTTGATTACACGATGAAATAGCAATACGCATTACTGCATCTGAATATCCATGTGTTTCCCTAGTTCGTAGATCAGATTTGTTTATTTTCATGATTAAGAAGGCTTGTTCACAACACTACCTGCTTGTATATTGACAAATCCAGATTCATACATTATTCAACAACACCCGATACGTATCTTATTGGAGCATGGGCGCAATTTGGTAGGGGACGTGTCCCCCCACTTTTTCAGACGGGGGGACATAATATGCCATGTCCCCCCACTTTTTTCTCTTTAGGTTTTGAATTTGGAGAGATTTCAAAAATAAAAGTAGTGTTTGTCACGTTTTGTGTGAAGAGCTTTTTATGTTAAATGGTAGGCCATACATAGCCAAGTTGATGTTGAAACACAGTTTGGTGTGGTATCACTGATTCTGTTACTTTATGAATTTTAGCTTCTATAAAATGATTTTTAGCATTTTTCAAGTTTCTAGAGACCGTAAAAGATGTTTAACTGCTTCTGTCCGACATTTTCCCCTGTGTGGTATGCTATTAGTAAGGTTATTTTCTTGTAAGAGTGAGAGTATTACAGCTACACATTTGAGAGACCACAGTACATAGCCGTGATTTGTTCCGTACAGAAATGTAACTGGCTTTGCTGTAACATTGGTTGTCACGTATTCAGAAACAGACAGCGTATAATTTGATGATGCTAGTGTATATAATGTTAGAAAGTTAGATTTTCAGGCATATCTCTGCTGCATTCTTTGCAAACACAGCTGCATTCTTTTTCTCTGCTGGGATTAGTCTCACGCTGTTTTTGGGAAGGCGACAGCGGTGAGGAAATTAGCACGCGGTGGCGTTGCGTCGAAAAGATCAATCACTCACGCGATACTTGGATTGTTTTAAGAAGCCTACAAGCCGGCTTTTCATATCTACAGAACTATCCTAGAAAGTTTCTTTTATGCCTGTAGCGCCATCGTAGATAGTTTCGTGATTGTTTCTTTTTTTCTTGAGAAACATTATATTCCGCAGCATTATCGTTGACTAACATGCTACGTTTGTGCCTGATTATGCCAATGTTTTGGTCAAGGTGGTTGCTATTTTCGGTGTGATAAACCGTGTACCTGCAACTACACCTGCACACGTTTTTTGTTACTTCGCAGTTGGCATTTTGCGCATATCTAACTCCCTCGTTAAGTTTGACTTTCAGGCCTAAATCGGGTTTCAAAAATAAATATCGGGCTCGATCCGGGTTCGGGCTTGGGATTTCGGGCTCGGGCCGGGTTCAGGCTTCAAAATGGGGCCCTTTCACAACTGTGTGTGGGTGTGTATGCAGGGGCCAACAAGAGGAGATTGAAAGGATACGTCCTCCACACAACAACAATAAAAATAGATTGAAATCATTGTGTGAAGTAGGCTACGCTAACTTTAGGCCAAATGCTTTTTCTGCTGGTAAGAGGATATCAATGGAGATTTTGGTAGGGGTGGGCCTGCGTGCAGTGATGCCCAGTTGCATTAAAAAGATTTGTAGCTTTTTCAAGAAATGGAAATGTGCAAGAAAAATATTTATCGTCTTTGTAACGTTAAGCGACTTGAACAAAACATCAAATCGCGCTGTAGCCCACACGTCTTACAAAATGGATGAAAGTTGAAGTGTTCCGCTGTAAGAGTGATATGCGCGTGCGACCAATGCGATTCAGCATTTTGTGCACTCCAACTGACAGATCTGATAAAACCCAGTCGACGTGTTCTGCTATATTGTTGTACTTGTTTACCCCCAAATACGATATTTATGGAAACAAACTGAACTACAGTACCGCGTCCAGCAACAAATTTAAGTATATTAATATGTAAATCATTTGCAAGGACAAAGAGTGATTAGTGTTGCTCTCAAAACACATCTAAAAAATAAGATTGGGAATCTGTGTATACAAAACGTCACTTCTGCATCGACCCGATGACTATATTGGCTTCACACCAAGCTGTCCCCACCACATTTGACAACAAAATTGCACCCATGTATTGGAGTCGAGAGCAGTGGTTGCTCTCATGTTGACAGGTTATCTGGGGGCATGCCCCTGCGAAAATTTGCAAAATTACACCTAAAAATACGCATTTTGCTGCATTCTGGAAGCAAGTTTTAGTATAATGGCTTTACGAGACTTATTAGCCGGTGAGACAGAAAGCTGAACTTTTGTTGTCTGAGGCTCATGAAATAAACCTATATGCGTGCTTGGATGTTATAAGTTTTAGACATGTATCACTTATCGAAGACGCTTATGAAGTTTGTGGGCTCAAATCTCACGCCAGCCACAGCTATTTTGTGGTGTTCATTGTTACCTGTGTTAAGTTACTTAACTGCCACGTGTGAAGCAATTTTGTCAGTGAAAGAATGAAATCGTAAATGAAAATCAAGCAGAGGAAACGTACACTAGTCATAAACAATTTGCGTAGTGCGTATATCAGTGACCAGAAAACAAAGTCAGCAACGTCTTGTCAGCCTTATCACATGGACCACAAGTCTTTACCTGACTGGACATGTCGATTTGTGTGACCAACGTCGTTTGCTTACCGAGGCCTCCCTTCATATAATCAAGCAAACTGCCGTTGCACATGAACTCCGTAACGATGTATATAGGCTCTGATGAAACCTGTGCGATTGGTTTTTGAAAATTGTCATTTTATCCGTAGTCTTTAAAGAACGTCTGAGATTTTGCGACTATAGGTGCGAAAAAGATCAATTTCCTTTTAAAAACGTATGCACAGCTTACGAAACAGGAAATGTAGTATACTGTACAGGGTGGTCCAAAAAAGAAATTTATTTTGTATTTACACCCAAACTTGCGTTTCAGAAGTTTTTGCTTTATTTCAGGCGGTGTAGACAATAGGTATACTAAAATAAATAAACTCAGTTAAAATCATCACTATCACCATGTTTGATGTAATAACATGGTCAATCTGCAAAAGCGTTTTGCATAAAAGACAAGTAAATGGTTACTGAAATACATCAGAGATTTGCTATTTGCTAGTTATTACCCAAAGCCTTTGCAGATGACACTGCAAGTGAAAAAAACCCAATTGGCAATTTTCATCATCTTTAACAGATGTAGAAGAAACGACCACTACGTGCAAGCAAGTATTTGTGTTTAGTTTTATTTTTCGTTGAAGAAGTCATAACAAAATGAAATTACTAAATTTCTCTTTACAATACTCAGAAGCAATTTTAGGTAAGGAACGTTTTTTTTGTAATTTATTGCTTTCTGCAAAAAGAAGTAAATCATTAAATTCCAAATGAGCTTGAGGAAGATTTTTTCAAATTTAGTAACAAACATTTTTACGAGAAATGTTTTCTTGATATTTTTAAACAAACAATGAATGAAATATTACCAACTTAAAATTTTTACACGTCTTAAAGTTGCATGACATCAACAAGCTGATTTCCTGCCGTGGCCACCCTTAAATGTATTTTTCAGCTTGAGATTCAGTATCTCTAACTGGCTGTTACATAGTTGATTATGAAAAGCGTATGAGCTTGTTAAAAATCAATGTTAAAAATTAATATCTATCGAACTTCGAAAATATTTATTCATATTGCTGAAATCACCCCAATGCTACAGCTTTTGTAGCACAAAGAAAATGGCTTGTATTCTTAAATGTACTAAAAAGGTTTAAGAAATAAGTTGTTCAGTTTTTTAACGTACCACGGCGTATAAATTGACTAATTTCTCGTGACGAAGGAGTTTCATTATCTTCGCTTCCGCCAAGAAAGCTTCAGGTGACATAGTTCCGGGTTTCAAAGTTTTGACAGCAACTTCCGTTGTGCCGTTCCACAAGCCTGAACAAATATCAGTAATTTGGAAAAAAGCAGTCCAGATATTTTGAGACATGTGCAAACAAGCGTGTCATGATTTATCTCAAAACGAAAGTTTTCGAATATAAGAAAGCTTTCGAAAATGTTTTGTCTTAATTTTTTATCCAAGTATTTAGGCTACTGACAAAAGCTACTTGATGAATTTACAGGAAAACCAGTGGAAACCTGCCATACGATGGGAATGAAATCTTATCAAGTTGCTATGTTCGATTCGACAAACGAAAACCGCCTGAGGAATGGCCTTGAGAAACTATCCGGAGATCAACTTCCGTGAAGAGAAAGGGTTAATGTCAAATATCAGCTTTTTATTGCATGAAAATGTAGACGGAGGCCACGCGTCTGCTTTCGTAGTGAATGCTGCTTTGGTAGAAATGTCAATAGCAGCACCAGGCGTGAACCTTTCCCTTGCACCCGCCCAACGACGATACATGGTGTTGAACAGATCGCAAGTTCCAATTATTATCAAGTCTTCGGTATCATACGACGGGAGTCAAACCCAACGGTTCCATCACTACTGAAACCAATTCGTTTGAGACCATTCATTTGAGACCACGTTCATTTGAGACCACGACATTTGAGACAACATTCATTTTAGAGTCATGGGAGCACTTCATTTGAAACCACGATCATTTGAGACCGCGTTCTTTTGAGACCTGTTCATTTGAGACCATAGTCTCATGAGACTTTTTCATTTGGGACCACGTTCAGTCGAGATCACATTCATTTGAGACCACATTCATTTGAGACCACATTCATTTGAGACCACATTCATTTGAGATCACAATCATTTGAGATCACAATCATTTCACGCCACGTTAAAGTGAAGCTGTTTTGATTTACTGTGAACCAGCCCGCCCCCGAAAATTTTTTTCTCTCCCCCCTGTACAAATGTGTTGGACATAATTTAAAACTATTGGACATACTGTAGTTTAAAAGATTTGGGCCCCTCTCAGAAAACTCTTAGCCCCACCTGGTGTCCCAAGCTGCTTACGGGCCTGCTGTGAGCCACATTTTTATGATCTACGTTCCACTTTTTTGCGGGACACCTGAAGGTTTGCAAGGTTACTCCCTTCCGTATCCAAGGCAATTCACGCTGGGTTGTGAAGGCACTCGCACTTTAAAACACCGCTGAGGCCAGAAAACTCTTCACACCTCGGGTTTGGGAGGGAGAGTTGCACCTCTGAAATGTCATTTTGTTAGACTAAGTCAAATAATTGTATGTTTTGCCTTCCTGCCCATTTCCTTTGTCGAAGCGCCGCAATAGTTTTAGTTTTTAACTGAGAAATGAAAGACGAAAAAAGAAAAAAAATGTCTTTTTGTGTTGGTCGAAACAATCAAAGGAGAAAACAAGTCTCGCATGAATCTGGTCTCAAATGAACGGGTCTCAACTCAATAAGTATCAAATGAATGCGGTCTCAACTGACTGTGGTCTCAAACGAACGTGTAGCAAACCAACAGGTCACACATGAACGTGGCCTCAAATGAAGTGGTCTCAGTTGTCTGCACACCAAACCCAACTGATACAACCGGGAAGTCGAAAAAGCTGTAGTGGCCCGTGCTCAAGCCACTGCACCACTTAATCGATTTTACGTTGCAACGTTACTACCAATATAAGAATTATTTCAAATACCGTATCGGAAAGCAAGCTGCAAATCAAAATCGTGTTACTGCGGTGGATGGTGAAACTTGCTGCAACAGACCATTTCTTCAGAATTGCATGACACTGACGTAATTGGCGGATTTATACATAATTTGCTTTCGGCTCAAACAGGGTTCACGAATATCATGTCGCCAGACGTGGAGGCTATTAACGCGCTAAATCGTTTTCTATCAAGATTTTGCTCAGTGGCTTTTGCATAAAAAATCAAAGCATGTGAAGTTTAATCATATTTACTTCAGCACGATTTCCATGTGGAGCGGCAGCAAGTCATCATGTGTAATAAACCTCACAAGCACCACGGCACTTGACATTCATAAGCGGCTGAAAAAAAAGCACCAGAAAACGTAACAAGTGGTGTTTGTTGTTTTTTAAAACATCACTGCCATCCATTTGCGCAGATATGCATTAAAGATCCTTTGAAATTTTTCTCCGGGTAAAATGCTTTTCTCCTTTTTTTCGGTTAAGTGCAAAAGCACTATATTTTACACCAAGTTATGGTTACAATGGACCTGTATTATGCTGTGACGTAGTAAAAAGAATAAACCATGACGAACTAGATGTACAACCAAAAACTTTCCTGATTGATGAGCTGTTCTTATTTCCCCATGCGTTTGGCGTACCGATCAGGAATAAATCCATGCATGCAAAGCTCACTGCAAACCGCAAACACTCCAGCAGGCGCAAACACGCAATATCTGATATTATCGGCAACTGATTTAAAGCTGAAAATTTTGGCGATGTTTTTGGCTATCGTCTTTTCACTAAATCGCTTTGGTGCTTTACCATTACCTACGGAGCGACGGCACCAAATCAGCGTTTGTTTTAGGAAAGTAAGGAATTAATATTTGGTTGTGTATTATGAGCATGTAAATTGATGAAACATCATAATTACTCATCCTACAGTAATGAAGGTGTGGATATTGTTTAAGAAACTAATTGCCAAGCCAAGCACAAAACATATCCCATAATAAAAGCAATCCTTGCAGCATTACTGAAAAGCACTGCGTTAGTCAACCTTAACACACAACAGCAGAGGTAACGGAGAAGGTAAAGATCAATTAACAATATTTGTTTCGAGAAGTTAGTCTCCACAAAGGTGAAGCAGTCCAACCAATCAGCAACTCTTTTCAAATACGAAAAAAATATCACGTAGCAATGCAGACTATTTTTGTCCTGAGTTTGCTTGCTTTCTCTGCTCTTGCTTCAATTTCTTAGCATTTCAGTGGTGAGTTTTTGCTTATAGATTTCAGAACTGAGGATGCATCTTTTTACGTGAAATCGATTTCCTATTAAAATTGTTGCTCACCTATTCGAATGTATCACCGGTGAGGAGACGAATTACTTGAATACAGATATGTCCAACTTCGAATCATCAAACATTTATGAAAGCAGAGTCTGGTCTGCTGGTTCCTCGTAAGCTTACAGCAAACCTAGAGCTTTTAATTGCCATTTTGAATTTTTTTCATATGGAATCCGAACTAATATATTTAGTTTTTATTCACTGCATGTTCTGTACAGACTAAAGTTTTAATTACTGTGCCTACAACAGGGCAAGGTTTTCGATACAGCGCCCCAGCACTTTTAGAGACTGAACGCCACTGCATTGTAGAGATTGACGCAGCCACTGCTAGCAGCACTGATTGCGAACGAATACTGTACTTGTAAAGTGTCAAAACTATCATTCTGCATTAGGCTGTGTGTCTGGAGCCACTACTGACTGCAATATTGAGCACAAAGTAGCAATTGTTTTGAAGTAAAATAAAGGAACTTTGAAAGAAACGACGTCAAGTCTAAAGACAATTAGCGAATGTCAGTACAGACAACGCCGTATTTTTTAAATCCTTGTCGGCTGTTACTGGGTGGAACTAAAATGCTGTTTGACAAATTTGAGCCGAATCTTGAACACCTCCCACTGCCATAAAACAAATTAAATCTGTAAAGTGCTCTCACACCAAAGTTAGTCTGCTTCGCAATTACAGTCCTCTTATTTTATTTTACATTTTGAGTTATGTTTTTTATCAGAATTATGAATCATCCTTCTCACCTTTCCATACTTCACCAAATTGGCCTGCTCCAAGTCTTTTATTTAGAGCGAGAGAGCTACGCTCAATCTCCCATACATCTCGGGCTAAGCCAACTGTACCAGGTGGCGTTTCGCGGGAACAAGGAGTTCCCAACTTGGTACAAAGACCATCCGCTTGAGCTGAAAACGTTTTAAATAGTGATACAAACACAAATGTGCGGTAAATGTGGTTGAATTTCTGATTACGAAACTGTTTAACTAGCAAAGATCATCGGCGGAGCTGTAAATTTATCAGAAATCCATTAATCATCAAAAGGATGGTTTTCCGTCTTTACCTGAGGCATTAAAGAAAAGCTTAGCTTTTTTCCTCCAAAACACTTTAGCAGACTTGCTCGAATATACTGGTAGGGGTTAAGTAAGACCGAATATTTCGCATATTTAGCAAATATATTTAGGTCTTTTTCAGGGACGTAAAAACCCAGGGTTTAAGGAATGTTATTATTACAAATTTTTACAAGGGGTGCAATACACGGATTTGTGCTCCCGCAATATGAAAATGGGAATAGCAAACTAAGTAAAAGGATTTATAATACATAACTTGCACTTTTGAAACGAATATTGTGGCTGTAGTTTTCGACAGACTAATAGTTCATGCTGCGTAACGTGAGCATTCGTGTGGTTCTGAATATAAAAAGCAAGATACAAAAGATCCATGTTTGTCAAAGTTTTTATCGGTTGCATAATCAGCTAAAAACAGTCCTATCAAGTCTTTCCATTGAGACGTTTTACTCAAAAATATTAAATCATAGCCTATAACTTAATTCTACAGCGATATACTACAGTAACTCATAATTTTGTCCGCCTAAGCAACGTTTTTTAAAAGTGGAAAAGCTGGCTATCGTTATGATATGGTGGTCTTTCCTCTTGTTAAAAAATTCAAAAAATTACTCCACCAGTTTCGTACCTGCGTAGTGCTCCACAAGGCTTGGAAGGTCGGGGAAAGTTGCCCTGGGTGTGATGTAAAACCCTCCGCTGTCCAGTCGCAAAATTCTGTAGTGCTTCACTACAGAGTTGGCGTCACACATTGACAAAGAAAAGCTTCCAGTACCATCTACAAAGAAAGGCTCTTCCAGTTACTGCCTGTGCCTCTTTCTAATGCGCACCTTTTTGCGAACAAAGGTATACAAAACAAACAAAGCAAGCGCTTATTACACCCACCCAATGGGCAGGCTCGGCAGCTTGAGAGCTGTGGGTGGAATCCCGACCGCCTTGACGTTTGACACAAATGATTAAATATTATACTTAAACCAAGTCTCGAAACAAACGGCAGACTTGACCAAAATTTTGTGCCAAATTTACAACTGCTAGCAACATAAAATGTTGTGACTGTAGGTTGCTAACGCTAAAAATTTAGTTCTTTGAATTTTTGCGTATTGTGAGCATTTGTGTCTTCATGAATACAAAAGGCAGAGGTGATTAGGCATACTGCCTAACTGTTGGAACAGGACAAAGAATCATCTGAATGCACAAACGCAAATATCGAAAACAGTGCTTCAACCGACTTTCGTTATGTCACCACAGGCCCGTAACCAGCTTGGGACACCAGGGGCGACGAAGAGTTTTCTGAGAAGAGTCCAAAATTTTAATCTATGTCCAGTAGTTTTAAACTATGTCCAAAACATTTTTCCAAGGGGGCCAAAAACTTTCCAGGGGATGCCTCACCCCGCGCTTCTAGTTACGGGCCTGGCCCACCCGGACCCAACAAACCTCAATTTCGGCCGATAAGTAGTGGACCCCTGTAGGTAGGGTTTTCCATTTAAAATATGCGAAAAAGAGAGTTATTTAACTGAAACTAAATGAATCTTTGCTACACCAATCCGCAGTTTAAAGATGCATCCTTACTAGCGGTTTCGCTTTTTCGTATTAAGAACAATCCTTCCCTTCCACCTTGTTGCGTCAGAAGTTTTTCACATTCTTTTCGCGACGTTGTGCCAAAAAACCATCTGTGAAAAATAGTGTTCATGTTATAAAAACGCTATAACAAGAGGGGCATCCGTTAAAAGATGACATTTAGTAGTGCACAAATATACATGATCTTAGTGTTAGTAATAATCCTAGCTAAAATCGGCGAACCTAGAAAGATCAGAAAATTGTTCATTCATTCATTCTTTCCTCTGAGAAGGGTCGCGAGGGCAGCAGCTTTAGGAGGGTCGCGGGGTAACAGGCATAAGATTGTTCAAGATGCTGTATGGAGGTTTTCAAAGCTGTTCTCGTATAAACGGCAACCTATCGGAGTGGTTCCCTGTCAATTACGGGGTAAAGCAGGGCTGTGTAGAAGCTCCCAACCTTTTCAACTGTGTCATTGATATTATTTGATATCCCGGGTCTGCGCTTACGTTCCCGCATTGTCCTTCGATCACTCCCATCTTGCAGATATCGAGTAGCCCGATGACACCACAACAGGGGCGTAACGAGGTTAGATGGAGCCTGGGGCAAGAAGCAAGTTTGGCGCCCCCATGTTCGAACCTGAGGTCTTTCAGAAGCAAATGCACTGTATTGAAGAAAGTACTCGTGACATTGTTAGAGCTTTTCGGCGCCTCATAATTTATGATCGTAGATCACGCAAGCTAGACTACAAATAAGCTGGACGAAAGCCAAGCTAATAAACGTAGGCGAAGACCTGACGTTTTTTCACTGATTATCTGGGGCAACTCGGTAGATTTGCTGTCCTCATTCGTCTATGGGCTCGACGGTAAGAAACAATGGCGACTTGAAGCATGAAATCGATTGAAGACGCGTCTAGACATCAGGTGCTATGCAGGGTCTTTGCAACTTGCTTTGGCACCAGAAAGCAATTTCCTGAACCACAGAGTTGCGCATATACAACGCAGCGGTTCTGTTTGTGCTGTTGCAGCTGACGCAACGATGCGTGGCATCACACGTCACCTCCTGCGTTGTACCTCGCTGCTTGTCATAGAGTTCGTTGGTGCGGACATGGCCCCAGTATGCCGCTGCAGAACCCTTCACGCATTGCCCACCATTTTGATCCCGTGTGTCTGGCTGAAAACGACCTCTTGGAACCCTGCGAACTTGTTGGGTTGACGTGGTCAGTAACACCTCAATTAACTGAACATTAACTAGTATGATGCCCCACATTGTCCAGGACAATATCACTTGGTGGGCACCATTGCATCTTATTTGACTCTACACACGATGCCCCAAAAAGTACCGCGCATGAGATCCGACCATGAGGACAGTGATACTTCAATAACCGTGATTTGGAGGACCATTAATTATCGTAAAGGTCCATTGCCTGAAACAGGCATAAAGGCCAATGCACAGGCAGTCTTCCAACTTTTTTATCACAGGGAAGCTGCAAGATACGTGGAGTGTTTAAATTCAGCTAATTCTTGAGTTGGTCTAAGTACATTTTTCTTGGACGTCCTCGTGCGTTCTTCCCACAAATTTTCCCACAAACAGTCAGATGTTGTAGTTGTTTTGACTTGTTGTGTCCAAAAAATTCGAATTGCCGCTTTTTTATTGTTTTTAAGAGAGATCTGCTTTGGTTGACTTGGATTAGGACTTGCTTATTTGTTCTCGTAGCCATGTAAGAAATCCTTTGCATTTTCCGGTAAAACCACATATCACCAGCTTCCAAATTCTTAATTAGTGCTGCAGTTAGTGTCCACGACTCACAGCCGTATAGCAGAACTGGCCAGACGTAACATTTCAGGACTCTTGTGCGAACATTCACAGATTGGTTTTTATTTCTTAAAATATTATCAAGTGTATTCAAGGCTTGTTTCGCCATTCATTGCAATGCGTGTTCGAACATCTTTGTGACACCTTGCATCGCTTGTGATCCATGATCCTAAATTTTTGAACTTCTCAATTTGTTTAAAACTGAACCCATCAATTTTGATTTTGCACATCGGAATGCTTTGCGATTTCGCTATGACTACGCACTCAGTTTTCTTTGTGCTTATTTCCATTCCGTAATTTTTACTATGGAAGACCACCTGATCTATTAGTTCTATTAGAACCAGTAATACGGAAACAAATATGAAACCTCAAGATAAGTCATTTTATTGAGCCTGTTGCTGCTGGCAAAATTGTGTATAACAGTTTTACTTTTTTCTTGGTCGTTAAACAGTTTTTAAATGACAGCTTCGATGTTTAATCAAACATTAAAATTTTTCTTTAAGGTTTTACTTGTTTTATCAGTTGCGGTGACATTGGTTGTATTAGTACAGGCCCGTAGCCAGTGTTAAGGTTTGTGGTGCCAAAATAAATTTTTAGGGAGGCAAGATTTTAGTTATTATTATACGTTTGAAACAACTTTTTCTGCGCACAACAAAATTTGAGTGGGCACAAATAATTTGGGAGGCAGTGCCCCCGAATGCCCCCGTGGCTACTGGTCTGTATTTATACATTGATGTTCGGTGATTTTGGTTATACTTTCAGCAATCCACCAACAATGCAGGTTTGAAAAAGTGTAAACCTGCTTGTTTTGAGGTTGATATCGGCATATCGTCTGATCCCTAAGGTCCAGTCTTCAACCAAAATCATATGTTTGGTCTATATAAGAATTGAGTTTTTCGTCAGAAATAATATCGATTGCTCATGTTCCCTTATTTTCAAACGATTAAACTTCAGTATAAAGTAATCATGCATGAATTTTAGTTTTTATGCATCTTTTGTTTCGCTCGCTGCTTTAAAAACCGAGACTAATTCTAAGAATTAACTATTTAAAGCCAATATTTATCAAAAAAGATTATCCACCTTTCACATGGCGTTCGTACTACCACTAGAGTGTTTTTGAAGATTGTTGTTGGCGCAATAACTCGTGGGGCACGTTGTTCATTTAATTCATTATCGCTGATGAATAGTAATTAGAAAAGACTATCCTCGAACTGGTGTCGTAATGTTTCTGCGTTGATTTGACTGCGGTGATGACACACCGACATCAAATCCCATTTTCATTCATTCATTCATTCATTTCATACCCGCTTTTCCTCTCAGGAGGAGGGTCGCGTTGACAGCAGCCCTAGGAAGAATTGAAGTATCTCACGGATTTCAGCATCTCAGATAATTCTGGTGGATCCGCACCAAGACGGGCCAAACAAGGTCGGTGATGTTATCACGCCGCCTGGTCCTTGGTCGACCTCTGGGCCGCTTTCCCGCAATATTCAGCAAAATATCAAGTCTAACAACCGTGCCATGCAAAACTTACGCCTCTTGCTCCAAACTGTTGCAAGGAGCCAAATAGTTACTTGGTACGTAACCGTCATGTTTCGTTTTGGAGTGTTTTGCCAACCACCAGTCTCCATCACTACATGGTAAAAGAAATTTGTAAATATTTAAACGGAAAGCAGTAAATTGCATAACGTAAACACACAGTGAAATAAAGATGGTGCGGTAAAAGCAATTTGCAATTAAAAATACTTTTCTTTTCCGGAATATCTTCGTTTCTCGATTCACTGCACAGTGTATATTTGGTTTAGTTCCATTTCACATCTTTAACAGCAAACTTCATGAATGAATCCATATCTATGGCATAGGCTTACAGACTTAATATCGAACAGAAGTGCTGAATTTTTAAAATTGAAGCAAAGTTGCTTGTTTTTTTGGGGCTGTTACGTTTTGGTCTCAAAACTAACTTCCTTCGATAAGTGCTTGACAGTTTTTCACGCATCC
>Ga0210059_1002468_pt1 | contig 28989 bp, 21 predicted proteins | sample Ectturendosymbi2_FD_188042 | JGI IMG/M metagenome (GOLD analysis project Ga0210059, IMG submission 188042) | Ecteinascidia turbinata endosymbiont from Florida, USA - Sample 2 (SPAdes) (version 2) | ecosystem: Host-associated > Tunicates > Ascidians > Unclassified | place: Key West, Florida...
TGTTGTGAAATTTCGCAACTAAATCCAGACTTAAAGCGAGTTTGGCCGTTTGGCGGAATCTTTTGCCTTACATTTTTCAGGGAGGGCTGCAGCCCGGCAACCCCTCTATACGAGCCGCCCCTGAACCCGTGCATAACAGACCCGTTCATGACACACCACGTTCATAACAGACAGGCTTCATAAAGGTCTGTTATATGAGTCTGGAGTTTTATGAACGTAGTCTGTTATGAACGGGTCTGTTATGAACGTGAAGTGTACCAAAATGGTTTTATTGTGCTTCACTTAACGGCCCATTTCAAAAACTTTCACCTGGGACCCAGAATTTTTCTTCTGGGCTGTGTGCATTGAGCCAGACAATAAAAACTGTGAGACTTTGACTAGTTACCAGTAGTCATGTTGTGGACAGCTTTAAAACGTTCCAAGACCCGTTTCTCAGAACTACTAAAATAATGCACACTTCGAACCGAACCGTGGGTCAGCCGTTCAAAGTCCGTAAATACAAGGCCTGCTCTACCGGAAATCAGGGGTCACATCGTGTATGAAATAGGAAACACCTTGCCCATAATGCAAGGTAATGGTTACAGTTTTCTATGTTTTATAATTTTTCTTTTGACTGTCAACCAGAATGACGCTTACTGTACTTTAAAACAGGGGTCACCAACATGGTGCCCGCGGGCGCCAGGTCGCCCGTACGGACCACGTGGGTCGCCCGCGGGCTTGATGTGACAATAGCATAAACATGATCAGTGTCTTTCCATTGATGAATATCTTTAGTTTTTATTGATGACATAATTGAAAACATATTGAGCAAATTTTTTATTTCAGAAGTGTATGTATCAAACTGGTAGCCCTTCGCATGAGTCTATACCAATAAGTAGCTCTCAGTTTCAAAAACGTTGATGACCCCTGCTTTAAAACTGATAATAACCAACTGAATTGACACACAGGGCACTTTGCCGAGGATTCAAACTGTTCCAGCCGGGGGAAAGCGTGCGGTTGTCAGGCATGATGAAGCTGGAACGGTTAAACTTCCTGTACCAACCAAGGTTACAACTCAACCAAGTCAGGTGGACAAGGGTCCAGAGAGTCTAGTTAAACAGAGAACCGATTCTGCAAGCACAATGGCTACGAGAGTGACAAGTCGACCAAGGAAACGAGTTAAAGTTGTCAACAATTACGACAATCGTTTTACGGAGCTCATGAGTTGGCTATCACCTGTTGACGCTATGCGTAGTCAATTGCATGCGAAAGCTAAAGCTTTTCAAGTTGCGCAGTCATCATAATAAGTCATATGGTAAAACGTGATGGGCGACCTTCTAAAACCGCGTAAAAAATGACATCATTTCTGCTAATTTAAGCGGTAAACCTGTGGTATAACCTGGACTAGGCGTCATTTCAAATACGGCAGGAGCAAATCATATCACAAGTGACAATCGACAATGATGCAGTAGTGGTTCGTCCGTACTCCTGTTTAGAGATAGAAATCATGAACAAATTTTAATGCCGGCATTATGGATTTTGTGAAATCATGATGGTCTTTAAAAGGTAAAATATCGATTTTTGTGCAGGGAGCAATAGCACATCAACGTAATCACAAACACACCCGGTAAGCACTACTAGTATACCTCATATTACTTTTGACAAAGTCGCTCGGTTTACAACGTCATTACTTTGCGTGTCTCTATCAGGATGTAAGGCCCTGCGGGTGTGACTCAGCGATAGTCACGGTCCAACCTCCGTTGTGCTAAAGGCAACAAAGCAAATCCTCGCCTGAGCTGCCTGCTGCAACTGTTTGAGTTCATCGAAGTCACTACTGCGATAAATAACATTATGACTGCTCTACTGCTTTCCATTCCAGTATCGGAAAAGCTCTAAGGCACCAACAAAATGATCACGATGTGAATATTGTTCGTTGGTAACGAGTGGTCCGCATATTTTTACCTAAAACAATGACCTATAGTTGCGCATAAGACATGCATTGCTTGTTGTCAGTAATTGTCTGATACCTCCATAGATATTTGTCTTGGAATGAAATGTCTCCTTGTGGCTAAGCATCTTTCGACAGTAATAAAAAAACTTACTCCACATGCTTGCGTGTGTACTATGTACTGTGTAGTAGCGACAAAAGGTATTTCCTGCAGCAAAAACAAAAAATATAGCCCAGATGACGGGGGTGATAATAACCATAGCAAATTTCAAGGACGCTTGGTCATATACGCTAAGTTTTCGAAATAACAAGCGCTAATGCCAAGCGGGTTTATGGCTGAAAAGGGACCAAAACATCGTCCACACTGTACCATTAAGAAAAGTGATAGCGAAATACATAACCTCTGATTTTCAAGTGTTGTGAATGCTGCATGGCTACGCTTGCATCGGACGCAATGCAGGGCCTCTGATACAGAAAACTTGCCCACAGCAACATCTTTCCGCCATGGGCGCAATTTGGTGGGGGACACGGGGGACGTGCCCCCAGACTTTTTCAGACGGTGGGGATATGATATGCCATGTCCCCACACTTTTTCTCTTCAGGTTTTGTATTTGGAGAGGATTCAAAAACAAAAATGATGTTTGTCAGGTTTTGTATGAAGAGCTTTTCATGTTAGATGGTGGGCCACACATAGCCAAGTTGATGTTGAAACAGAGTTTGGTGTGGTAACACTGATTCTGTTAATTTATAAAGTTTAGCTTCGATAAAATGATTTCTTGAATTTTCCAAGTTTCTAGAGACCGCGAAAGATGGTTAATTGCTTCTGTCCGACATTTTACCATGTGTGGTATACTGATAGAATGGTTATTTTCTTGAAACAGTGAGAGTTTTACAGCTGCACATATGAGAAAGCAACAAGACCATAGCACAGCCAGTGACGTAACTAGAGGTTTGAACCAGGGGGGAAGAGCTTAGCTGAAAGGGGCCCATCGGTCACCGTAGGTGGTCCCCTAGCCAAAACTCAGAAAAAGGTTAAGAAATGATAGTGAATCACTGGATGTCGTGGATGTCTGTACTAGCTAAAAAAGAAAACACCCCGAAAAACGCAAAAAAACAACAACCTAAAAATATTAAATATCACAATGTCAAATAAAGGGGGTCCAGTTTTTATATTCTGCTTGCCAGAGGGGGGGGCGGCTCGACCCCTTGCCCCTGTCAGTTACACTAGTGAGCACAGCCATGGTTTGTTTCGTGTAGAAATGTAACTGGCTTTGCTGTAACATTGGTTGTCACGTATTCAGAAACTGAAAGCGTAGATTTAATGATGCTAGTGTATATAATGTTAGAAAGATACATTTTCAGGCAAACCTCTGCACAGCTTTTGCCAAAGGCAAAAAGCAGCACTATTGTGGAGACTTAGTTTCAGGATGGAAATTTTTTCAAAGGACTGTCTTCAACCATCAGTAAACAGGATTTCAATCAAAACGTTGGAGAAGTATTTACTTAGTTGTATATTGACCTGGGTGCGCGGCATGTCGGTCTGGCCGATTCGGTCTGAGCCGTTTCGGTCAAGGGACTCTTCGGTCTTGGTCTTTCCGGTCCCGAGACATTTCGGTCAGGCTATGAAATCTTGCAGAAATCTTATATGTTAACTTTTCAATGCAAACGTACTTAAATCAACGAAAGGTTTTATTTTAAAAAACTACAAGCATGATCCAAGATCCAACAGTTAATCAGCATGAACATATGATTTTCGTTATCATCAGCAAGCAAATTAAATGCATTATCGACATTTTCGATCAAATACAAATACTTCAAACTCATAATTACAATTCAGATTTAATCGCAATCATGACTCCTCAAAAGGGAGTTGGTATAACACCAGCTAGCGTGACATTTCGCCTGCCAATATAATCATTTAAATAAAGAAATGCAATCAGTTGTTTATGTACAGAAATGTCGTGACCGAAATGTCCCCACACCGAAACGGCCAGACCGAAACGGCCCAGACCGAAACGGCTCGTACCGATACGGCCAGACCGAATCGGCCAGACCGAAAAGTCCTGTTCCGGTTACAATAGGTTACTTAGTTATGTAAATGCGCAATCCTTTATGCTTTAAATAAACTTAAAAACTTTGAAGGTAGTAATGTAAAGCAGTACTTGATATTGAAGTACAGCAATGTAGAACCTTCTCAGTGACTTCAAGATATTCATTGACACTGGATACTTCTCTTGTGGTTTTGGATTGATTTTCGTCCATGGTTTGTTACCTCTAGTTTCGTTGGGTCTTTCACACTTTGATTTTTTGTTTCATTTCAACAGAATAAAGATTTCAACTTACCGGTTTGACTTCTAATATATGTTTTGTATTCCGCATTTCAGTTGAAAACACAGGAAATTGATAGGTCAAAATTTGTAAATTATGACGTCTTTTTTTATACAAAGTAAATTATAAGGTTTTCAGGTCAAAAAATTGGTTGCCTAAGATAGGTGCAGCTACGGTCCGCTAACCTTTTTGAAGCACTTACGAGGATGTTGAGGATAATTTTTTTTTTAATGTAAGTTGTCCATAGCGTCGCCCACTGGTAGAATTAGTGTCAGACCTTAAGAGTTTTTCTGAGCTTTGTGAGGTGTGATGTGAGCGAACAACGCAATACAATTACACCGTGCGTGTTGTGTGCTTGTTCTATGGACTGTCCGGCACGCTCTCCTGTGGTGTGGTAGTGGTACTATTCGTTTGTAGTAGCGCAGAGGTCTATAGATGCTAGGTTTTTTGGAACTGAATCATGGAAAGTGCCATATAGATTAGTTCGCATTTACAGTACTGTATAATTAATTGGAAGGAGCATACAAAACTGCTGTTCTACCAATACAAGTGCTACAAAAAGGAATTTTGGAACAAATGACGTTTACCCATAAAAGATCAAGTTCAGACAGCAAACTTTTAAAATATTTAAAATTTTCAAAGAAATTTCATTTATCCCAACTCAATTTGCCAAAGTGAATCGTATGTACATGTATCATGGCAAAATAGTGTTTTTGCCTCATGAGGCAAAATAGACACAGGAGTGTTTTGCCTTGCAAGGCAAAATAGACACAGACTTCTTTATGTGTCAGGCTGGTTATGGGCCAAAATTTGGGAGGGGTTACAGGTACGATTTGGGTTACCAGGGGCGGATCCAAGGGACGATCACCCCCCCTAAAACCTACGAAAGTAACCTTATTCACCATGATTTTTACAACTCGAAAACAGCATTCGTGGTATAGCCTATGGCTATTTTTTCGTCCATTGTTTTGCCACAGCAGTGTTGTGAAGTATACTTCATCTCTCTAACAGTCCCGAAGCCGTTGTGTGACTTGACTACAAAATATTACTGAAATCTCCCCCCTAACTTTAGTGGATGGATCCGCCCCTGTTGGTTACGGATTTGTTGTGATGGGTCGGTCCGGGTCATAAAGATGTGAGCCCGTGACATCTCTAGTACCCTAGACATAACATTACACTGTTTCCAGTGTTCCCTCTAAGAAAGTTGTGCACTGAACAAGTAATTGTTTTAGTGCGCACGCAATTGTGCGAATGTGTAGACCAGGTTTTTTTAAGGAAAATGTTAGGGACCCGGTATGGATCTGTAGGGACCCGATTTCTCTGATCCTAGGGACCCGATTTTCTCTGAGTTTAGGGACCGGACGATGGATTTTTCTGATTCTAGGGGCCCGATTTGAAATTCTAGGGACCCGAATCGGGTCCCTAAAACGCCTTAAAAAACCCTGGTGTATAGACACTCAACCAGTGAAGCGGTTTAAGCGTTACAAGGCCTATGCAATACAGTCCCGTCCCCACGGGGGGCTTTGGTGGCAGGTCCGTAACCAGCTTGGGACACCAGGAAGGGTGAAGAGTTTACCGAGAGGGGCCCAAATTTTTTGAGCTATGTCCAATATCTTTAAATTATGTCCAACACATTTTTCCAGGGGGCGAAAAAAATGCTTGGGGGAGCTTCCCTAGAAAAACAAAGCTCTAAGCCCTTCCAAATTGAAACATGAAACGCTATAAATCAATTGAGTTTTTGTCAATTTTTAAAATGTCAAGCTCCCCCACACAAACACGAAGTCCCCTGAAAAAACACAAAGCCCTCCTATTGAAAACTTTCTGGCAACGGTTCTGATGCAATATACACACGATATGAAATTTAGAATGTTGCAAGTGTGCGAGAAGATTTCACTACGCAAATGGTCTGGAAGTACTGCGCATTTGCGCAGGTGCCCACCTCAGAGGGAACACTGGCTGCTTCGTTTGTTCCTCATTTAATGCACGGTAGCTGTTGGAATTGCTTAGAGTGTAGCAGAAGTGTGTTGTGTCATTTGATTTACGGTAGTGTCTATTTGCTTCCTGAGGCAAAAGCTGTGCTGGGGCTATTTGCTTTTAGTTGAACACGATTGGTTAAAGTGATCACATGACAAGTACGATACAAAAAAGGCACACAAGTTAGAGTTTGGGATTTAAGCTTCAGGTTTTCGGTCTTGGGTTAGGGTTTAGCCTAGGCTACAGTTCATGCAATGCAGACAAGAAGCCACTAACAGCGTGCCTGAGCACTGAACCCACGAGAACACTCGTCCATGCATGTCGGACTGAACTCTTACAGATGTCACGGTCAACTAAGCAGGTCATTCGTTCCGAACTTGCCATGTGACCACTTCAACCAATTGCTTTTACCTAAAGGCAAAATATCTCCAGCAGTACTTTTGCCTCATGAGGTAAAATAGACACTTCCTACAGAAAAGGAATTGTGCAATAGGCCTACTTGTCTAGCTATAACATAAACTGATTGTGGTGGGCATTTGTAGCCACGGTACTCAAGACAAAATAGGTAAGCTAATGTGCAACTGAGTAGCCTAAGTGGTTTCGGATTTGGATTGGATATCGGCACACATAATATCTAGATTTCGGATATGGATTTGATGACAAATTTTCGGATTGGATCAGGATGACAAGATTTCCATATCTGTACACCACTGGTGCAAACTATCCGGGTTTGTCAATAAAATGTTTGAAGATTGCGTACAAATGACTCCCATTCATTGTGACTAGAGTCGAGTCGTTGGGTAAAAAACGTGACTCCTATCGAGTCTTCACAACATTGTTTCTCAACGTGACTCGAGTCACTAAAAGTCGTGACTCGAGATGAGTCCTTGACTCAAGTCACGCAATCACTGCTTCCTTGTCCTTCACTTTCCTCAACAAAGACCTAAACGACTACCACTATCACGATATGTGAATACAACACTGAACAGCAATAATGTGCCAAATGTATTGTGCACTGCTGATCCCTCAGTGAAAAGCAATTGCTCAGCTCTACCTTAGTGTCGCCCCTGATCCTGAGAAACTAGCATAACGCCACTAGGGGACACAGTCACAACAGAAAATCTGCATCAATGCTAATCATGTGACAATGAACCATTAAACCCATTTCTTTTTATGCAAACTAACTGTGTTTGTCAATGAGGCGTTTGGAGATTTTGTAAAACGACTGACTCGAGTCATTCATTGTGACTCAAGTCGAGTCATTCGATAAGAAACTTGCCTAGTGTCGAGTCATTACAACAGCATTCCCCAGCGGGACTCAAGCCGTGTCATTGACTGGAGTCACGCCGTCATTGGTATGGATGGGTGTGATTAGCTAACATGGTGATGCTAACGTAAATAATAACGTAAGGCTAGTGCAGCTACTGTGCTGTAACAACGCACTGTGTGCATATTGAACACTTTCTTTACCACAGAGATTTGCACAGGTAGCCTACCACTGGTGTAGAGATTCATTGTGTCAATGGTCACTTAATGGTTTTTGCATATTTTCAGCTAACTTGCTTCAATCGGCAATGGACGGTCAAAAGGAGTGCAGAACTGTCGACCGATCACCACCTGGCAGTGTGTAATTTAGGTCTTGAAAAACCAACAGTGCCTACGCATACCACAGGACTATGAAATCCTACCGAATAAAGTGGGCGGCCCTAGCAGACAAAAATGTAAAAAAGACCTTTTTGCAGCTCCGGGAAATCAAAATGGAGGCGGATTGGCAGCAGTAGCTTCATCTGCTGCTGGGTGTGTTGACGGAAACAACTTGGTGTGGCGAATAATGGTGAAAAAGTACCACCTTCATCGTAGCTGGAGGTGAAAGATTTTTTTCAAGCAAAGAAAGTTGCCTACAGTGCATGGCTTCAAAACTAAGCCGAATCTTCCTTGCATTCGATGAACGTTGTGGCGCGAAAGTATACAGCCCCACGGTGAAAAACTCAAAATGTAGTCTTGGGAGACTTTTTGGTACAGTAGAATTTGCCTAATTCGTCACCTCAAGGGGATTAGAAAAAAGTGACGATTTAGGCGAAGTGACGAATTATGCAAGCAACCTGAAATGAACTGCAGAAAGGGCTACTCTCAATCCAAACTTTAAGTGGGAAAACTTTTTTGTCGTTTAAAGTAAACTCTAATTTGTCTACTCTATCTCCACTCCTCCATTTAATCCAACATCTTTTAAATCTTTAACACACTTTAAAGACTTTCCGCGTTCTCTCAATGGGGAGTCAGGTTGCGCTTATCTAGACTTTTCAATTTGATCTAGCACTTCTTAAATCTCTAATAAACTTAAAAGACTTTCTGCGTTCTATCAATGGGGAGTCGCTCTGCTCCCCGTCTATAAATTCGATAAACAAATAGCGAGGTGCAACAATACTCAGATAAAGATCCTTAATTTGTTTTAATTCCCACACGTGTTAAACCAGTTGCTTAAACATCAAAAGCGCAACTGCAAATGACGTATTAGACGAACAAAACGCTTCTCAGAGATAGAAAGAGTAAAGAGGTGACGAATGAAGCAAATTGACGAATAGAAATGTATACAAAAGATAGGAATTCTGCCGGGACCGGCGAAAAAGTAACGAATTGAGTGAATTAAACGATGACGAATTAGACGAATTCTACTGTATAAACTAGAATCCTATTAGGCCTACTGACAAGTCAGCAAAGCGTTTCCGTGGCAACAGATCTTGTACTGCAGAATTCACCAAAGACAAAAATGATCTCTTACTTAGCAATGAGGACATCTTTGGCAGATGGAGAGAGAATTTCAGTAACCTTTTGAACCCAGTCGCTGTCACACCATCGAGCACACAGAGAAGGTAGGCTACACTTGGGGCATGGAATTTCAAAAATTTTACATGAAAGCAGCACGTTCAGTAGTTGTTTTTAACGAGAACAAACTTAGACAGTTCATTATGTCCTGGTTGGCTGTTGTTCGGGTGGGATTTGTCCCAGGTGGCAGTTATGCTTGGTGGCGATTGTCCTAGATGGCTGTTGTTCTGATACCGTCCGCAATGTCCAAGGAAAGATTGGCTAGGCAAGTCCTGCTGGCTACATTGACGAAAAAGCGACCCAGACGCAATTCAACGATTGGGTGGTGCGATTGCATCTCCGACCTTGCCTGGTCCTGTGTTGGCGTGGAGGCAACAGAACCAGCTGAGATTGCTGAAAACAGTGGGGTACTTCGAGCAGAGATGACACGGGCCGCTATCAGTCCAGTCTTCGGGCAGTCCGTTAAAGGTTTTGAAGCAGTCCGCTGACAATTTTTTAGTGGTGACGTCATTCCGGGCCGCTGCGGACTGCTCGCCAATTAGGCGAAAATTTTTGATTTTGCAGTTTCAAAATCTAACAAGGAATGTTTTGCTGCTGTTCTCTCCATTTTACCGTTCTGCTAATGTTCTGTTCCACTTGTTTCCACGCAAACCATGTTATGAATCAATCAAGCAACAAAAACTTCCATTTATAGTCTGTCGTTGTCGTCGAGGTATAGGCAGAACAGTCGCCATAAAGTTTTCAATAGGGGGGCTTTGCGTTTGTGCGGGGTGGCTTGACATTCTAAAATTTGACAAAAACTCCACTGATTTAGTGTTTCATGTTTCAATTTGGGGGTCTAAGCCCGCCAAAGCTCGCCCGTGGCGATGGGACTGGTTTTACGTTTAGGGCAGGTGTCATCAAACTTTCCCTGGCCACGTACCCCTTCAGCATTTCTAGATGAGCATGTGCCCTTAAAATTTCTTATGACAAGGCTATGGAAAATAACAAGAATATATTTACCAATAAGCATATAACGAATTTGAAAGTAATATTCACTGATGTATGTATAAATATTTGGAAATGAATAATATGTAAACATATTTTTTCCTTCTATTGCTAACCTCAAATGTACCCCTTCTGATAGGCAAATGCACCCTACTAGCCTAGGGGTACATGAACCTCAGTTTGGGAACTTCTAGTTTAGGATTAGGTGTTAGGTTTAGGGTTTGGCTTCAATATGTTACTACAGCAAAGTGTAGTCGCGTTACAGGCAGGGGACGAATAAATTTTCAAAAGTGCTCTGGTGGACCTATAGCCATCAAGACTACATGGTTTTATTGTCCAAAGGACAATGAACTTAAAACTTAAGTGTGGTTACTTTCTTTTTGAGGTTACGTTATATTGCGGGCCACGGGTCAAAAAATAAATTGTGGTAGTGCAAAACGGTAGCGCAATCGATATGATCAAACTATAGGGTTGACTCACGGCGAAGCCGCTGTCTCCAGTATCGACCTCTCACTGCGTTTTCTGAGCTTGCTGCTGACAATGTTGTGATACACGAGAAAAAAAATTACAAGCTTTTATTACTTGTTCAACAACAAAATATAGTAAGCTTTGTTCGAAGATCGCACAACCACAGTCATCGCGCCTCCCGACAACGCTGTTAACAAAAAACATACGGCGTATAGGACAAAAACAACGCTGAGATAACAAAAAGTGAGCAGCTCATATTCACGTTGAACACTACCCCCCAACAACACAATGTAGTTTCTTTTCGCAATCTTTCGCAACGAATTTTCCCCAGGCATAGCCACAATTCCATGAAACTGATCTATCGAAGGGTAGCAGGCAAAGAAAAGCCAAAGTCCGACGCAAAATAGTTTGACTGGCGAAGGTTGTTTCGTGCGCGAAAAACGAACCAGTGCAGGCAAAAAAATCGCGGCAAACAACACAAGATACCACAAAAAATGACCGCCATGGTCCTTCACCAATCCTATATGACACAGTGCCACCCTGTTTGCACTGATCAACCATTATGCAATTGTATTTTCATTTGCTCTAATGTTCACTGACAGTTAGTTTACTTATTGTGCGATGGTTTTTTGTATTGCTTCTGTTTATTAGCTGAGTCATATGAAACAATAAACCATTACCATTATAAAAGAATCCATTTTTATGCTTCACATCCACATAACGCGCGCGGTTCAAACAAAGCTTTTTTGTGCGTGTGTAACGTGACCAATTAATTTTATCAAAATAACCGCAGATTCAGGATTTTTAACTGCGACGGTCAAGAGAAGCACGTGATCGAAGTAGCGGTTTAACTCCCCGCTGAATGTTACGCACAGACAGGGATCAACGGAGAAATTGCATCACACATTTGGTGCAGCGTCAAGTAGACATGGTGCGACTGCCTGCTCCTTTGTTTACTGCATAATATAGCAGTTTGCAGGTAAGAGATAAACAACGGATAAGCAAATTGTGGTAATTTGTTACGCGCAGTTTTAATGTTCATAAAGCACGACTTCGTTACGTAATCCGAACAATAGTGAAACTGTCGAATCTCGTTTAGAGATCGGAACCGGACGCAGGGACAAGTGATTGTGTGCGTTATCCTTTTTGGCGCGCAATCCGGTTTGAAAAATGCTGTATTTTCGCTAGTCCAAAATTTAAGCATTTACCTTTAGCGACACCTGACGGCAAGAAATACCAATGAGTTCAAAAAATAGGCTTGAGGATTGCGGAGGGTACTAAATGAAATAGGACCATGCGATATTCCAGATATTCTACGATAAAAGGCAGCCTTAAAACCTTATGCATCAACGGGAAGATCTATTGTTGTGCCCCTTCCAACAGTGATAAGAAATCAATTCGTGTCAAGCTGCATTTTCGCATTCAACTTATCAGCTGAACGACTTTTAAACCGGCCGTCGATTCACCTCCATGTTTATCTTATTTTCGAAAAAAAGGATCATGCAATCTACAGCCGAGGCTGAAGCACGTCGGCGACGCATCCCACCCGATTAATAATAAGACACAATTAAAGGCTACACCATGGCGCTGTGCACGAGTACAAAATGGGATGTGCAAACGTGAAATCGAAACAATTAAGTTCAGCGCCAACTGGTAAAAATGCTTGCAAAACGCTATATTAAGAACGTTCTTCGACGACGACAAACGCTTCAGTCTTGCATGCCTCATGTCCAGCAACACCAACGACGAGTTTCTGCCTTCAAAATTACAAATTGCCTCACCACCAGCGGTTGAGCTCAAATATGTTTTAACTGCATCGATTTACACAATTTGTGGTTCATGCTAACAACTGGGTATCTTTGCTTTGCAGTTCTTGCGACGCTTGGCATATCGCAGAACACGATCTAAATAAATTAAGCAACACTAAATGCCGGCTAGTCACAAAGAGTTTGAACGCATGCTGCACGGAGCTTATTAGTACGATTCGCTATTCCCAGCTGAATAGAAATGTTATCACGCTTTTTTTCCATAATACTCATCCTTGCACCAAGCACGTCTCGGGCAAGACCGTGTGCCCCAACAGTGAAACAAACAGAAGCCGTAACGAAAGCAACGAGCTTTGCACGATTAAGCCCGCTGTTGGTGCGCGCCTTCGGCAGCTACCCTGGCGATAAGTTTCGCCGACTTCTCCGTTGAGCGGCTCTCTTTCGTGAAAAGGGACTCTACGGCAGGCGAGCTGCCAAGTCACGACCCTGACGAGAAGTCAAGTCGTTGGGCGGCGCTCGAGGTGCCCTGCAATACAAACACGCATTAGTTTGCTACGAATTAGAATGCGTCATTGATTCACTGGCCGAGACAATGGCGAATAACAGCATACGATACATGATCAGCCTAGTATCCTTAGTGTGTGAAGCACAATTCACATCTCTGCCACCGAGAACGATCGGCCATCATACCCGGCAGCGAATGAGATATTTTTAAAAAATACCCTTCCAACATCCCGCCACGGGGTAAACAAGACAGTTTTCAACAGACAAGGTGATGCACGTCGCATGACAAGAAGAAGATGGGGAATGTTCGTCGAGAAACGGCAAAACTATAAAAACGCGTAACTGAAATACCATGGGCGTCGGAGGGGGGGAACCTCGGCTCACCTGAATTTTGAAAATTTCAGCAAAAGAGGTTGCTTTCTTAGTTTCGAGTGGGAAAAAATAAATTTCACCACTTTTGGCCCCCTCCTGAAAAAATTTTGGAAAAATCCCCTGGAAAAAATCCTTCCGACGCCCATGAAAAATACCCATTTCACCATTTACGGGGAGAAAACTTTGTTTCACGGTAACGAAGCACCCTCTTATACGGAAGGCATGAAAAAATTAGAAATCATAAGCCATTTAGCCGCTCCACCTCAAAACCTTTCGGTAAAATCGAGATAGGCAAACCCGATATCTTTGACATTGTGCGTTGTCAGCTACAACTGACAGACATCGCGACGACCGACCGACCTGGGAGTTGCAGTTGCTGCAGTCGATCCGCAATTACATTTGTATAAAACAGTGGTTTTCAACTTTTTTGTACTGCAACCCATTACAGAAACCCACTATAACCCAACGACCACCATCTAAAACTCGAATAAAGCAAATGTAATACAGCTGTGTACATAACATATCAACTCGCGACCCCTGCAACAATGGTTCACGACGCCTCTGGGCGTCGCGACCCAATGTTGAAAACCACTGGTCTAAAAACAGCAAAGACTAAACACAAAACGACATAATGCAAGTAAAAGATAAAACGATGTCCTGGCATTTTTTATTTAAACCAGTCTTCCAATGTCAAAGATATCAAAGTATGAGGTTATATCATTTGCACAACACTCTGTCTCTCGGCATTCACCGTGAAATGTACAGAAACTGAGAAAAATGGGTAATTGACTGGAACATTCACCCTTAACAAGCAAGGAAGAAGTACCTCAACATTCACAAGCAGACTTCTAGACGTGGGCTTGATAGGTGATGGAGCGTCCGGCGATGAAAATGAGCGTTCCAGTTCTAGAAGCTTCGACGGCGAGCTAAACGGAGAGGCTTGACGGGCGTTCATATCGTAAAGTGACTTAGAAGTCATGAAATCCGTGCAATTAGCAACACTGTCACTTGGTACGTGCACGACTGGACTACCAGGATCTTCCGGAATGCTTTGCAAGGAGTGACTGGCACCCCCATCCAATTCATTTGAGTCGCCTATCGTTGTTGGGCTTTTTGTGTTCCAGCACGTTGGACCCGTCCGGCCATCGGTATTCTTAAAGCTGATCGGTTGTAAAAGTAATGTTCCGTTTGGAGTCCTCGTGGGCGTAGAAGTCGCCTTGGAGTTCTGCTCGCTCATTTCCGAATCCTCACAAGCCAAAGTCGCGGCCGACTTTACAGTCATGTCGCCTGACTCGGAGAAAAGAGTTTGGTGTTGATTTAACTCTTCAGGCCGTCCAGAGGTCGGCGTGTTGGTGGTAGACATTGCGAATGGATTGGGACTGGTCTGGTTTTGAAAAATCCCCACAGGCCGCGGAGGACTGCTAAGGCTGCTGGCAAACTGTGACATCTGCTGTGTCACACCGAGTAATCCGCCAGTCTCAACAGATATGATCACCCATATTGTGTCTGAAACAACAAACTTGATGGCTGCAGGCATTTTGTGCACAGTTTGAACACTGCGCAGGAGTTTACTAGGCGAAGTATCACTTGCAACACGACGTTTTATGTCGATGTTGGTATGTTCGTTCACAACGGACTACTCTATCGCCATGTGATCGCTGACACATCGCAATGGACGCATTTGCGGTGCGAAAACTTGACGGGTGACGAATCGCAACAAATAGATCGGACTGCGTAAATTTGGGGAAGTCCCTAGATCGAAATTACCTGTTCAGGTGATAAGAAATAATGCAGAATGTGCATTGTCGGCGAAATTTAGCGTAACGGGTGTGGAATGTCAAAATGTTTATAGTAGTTGCCGCAGAAGCAACTGTTGGTGCTGATTTTGACTGATTGTGAGATTTTTTCGGGTCAGCTCAAGTGGCTTCACAGACGAGGCCTTGTTCCAGTTACATGTGATCCTGTCAAAATATTTTGGACTCGTTGGCATTCACCACTTTTTATTTATCCAGTAATGTTCATGTTTCTTCAACTCGGCTAAAAGGAAAATATCTTACGTAATTTTCTCTGCACACAATTTTGGTCAAGTAAAATGAAGAAAACTTGAATCGAAATACGCCGTTGCAAACCTATTGTTCAACCATAATTGGCAGCTGCGTTTGAAAAATAACCAATGCAGTTGGAAGAATTGCTGCACACATATCTGATTCGACTCGCATTTCCTCTTAAAAAACCTTGCTTCTTTTAAACAACTTGAACAACACGATATTATGCGGTAAATGCGAATAAAATACTGGGTAAACACAGACCACTCCCAAAAACAACAGAACCATACGAAAGGAAATAGCAATGCTTTAAATCTGAAGTGCGATTCATATTATCGTCTGCTGTCAATTATACTGCGAAACGTTGAAGTCAGCAGCATCACAAAATATAAGAACTTTTAGGATTAATTCTTGCTATAAAAAATGTCATCATGCTAACAAATACAACTACATTGGACAGAGAACAACAGCACATGCAAGAAGTATTTTGACTTCAACTGTTTTTGCCACATCTTCGGAAGTTCCTAAGAATATTTTTAAGCATATAACCAAAGATTAACCAAAAATCAAATTTTCGTTTTGGTTGAAATGCAATGAAGAGATCCCGATCTTTATGAATTTTTTAGAAGAATAAGCTGAAGGTACCTTACTTCAAAAATTGATGAAGAAATTAAACCATGTCCAGTGCAGCTGAAATTATTAAAAAACTGTGCATTGAAGATATATAAAGCTATTCAGCATAAAATTTGCAATAGTAGCCAGCTGGATCGGCTGGTATATCTGTTACAACATACAACAGGACTAACATTTATATGCAACTACAAATGAAACAATTATTTTCAAGAACTTGATGTGAAAATCTGAGCTTGTGCCGCACATGTCCCAGATTCTGCAAAACTAATAAGCATTGCATGGTTTTTGACTTTTTGCCTTGTAAATACTATCATGCATAACTCAGAAGATTGACGTTTACTGTAAAACTTCCCTAAATATCTACACTTGCGTGCAAAAATAAGTTATATTCCAACGCAGTTATGAAAAGGTACCCAGGTGACTCAGGCAACTCAATTGCACAAACAGTAAGTTAAGACACAAGTTAATAAAAGTACACATAAAATGCTTACCACCAAATGGCATCATGTTTCGGGTAAATATTTTCCACTGCCCTTGGTATATGCCAGGAGAAGAAGGGCTTTTCATACGAACAGAAACATCTATCGTTTTGCCAGGGTCTAGTTCAGTCACTGCCACCCAATCAGGAGCACTCATTTTTTCACCATTCACAAAACGAAGGGTGCATCCTAATGGCCATTTTTCCATGCCTGAAATAAAACAATGCTTGTATCAAATCCCATTTAAACAAGAGTTGAAGATGCCTGCTCAACAGACAAAATAAATACTTGGTAAACATCATATTGTCTGATTCATCGCTGTGGAAGAATTCCTTTTGATAGATGCTGGTGTTTAAACTGTATCTTGGTCATTTATTTTATGTTGGATTTAATTGTTGCATATGGTTTATTTTCATGCTCTTTTCTCACAAAACGAACCATTGTTTTTAATCCTCCATGTTTTGAGGAACTCAGTATCTGGAGGAACTGCTTCTCCTTCACCTATTGTTACATCTTGCATAAAGGACATGGAGGGTATTTTGCCTGAAGGCATTTCGAAGTCATAATAAGCTCCGATTGCAGCATGAAGATTCCTGAAATTAAGAAAATGTAAATTGACAATTTTATCATTACAAATCAGACAACAGTGCATGATACAAGCTACCATCCCCAAATACTCAGTTATGCCAAACAATGAAAGCAACCATGAGTACCACCACACAGAAAACTTTTAACACTAAATTTCATTTTAAGATAACTAGATAACTCTACAGATGCACAGAAGAAAGTTATTTTCCTGTCAAGTGTACTTTGATGAAACAACAAGCACTCACCAATTTGTCATGTCCAGAAAAAATTCACAACCAGCAGCATTTAGCTGAAAACCCAATAACTTTCGAAACTCAGCAATAAGAACATCTTTATCAGTTGTGCCCATAGAACTAAACTTGCCTATAAGACATTGATCAACATCCATTTCTCCACCTGTTTCATCCATCCTATGCTGTAGTTCTTCTACTGTCAGTATTTCAAGTTTACAAAACTGTTATCTTTGTTGCACTCAAGTAGCCAAATAACTTATTTTGCCAATAAACAGCAAACTAATTAGTGGTTTCTAAACATCAACAAGAAGTGCACAGCTTAAACTCTGCCATTACACTGAACATTCAAAAATGTATGCTTGTACATTGAAAATTAAGAATTAACTTTTTTAACAGGTAAAAGTTCAGAAAGTTTGCAGAATAGTATAACTCCAAAAACATGTTTAATGTGTGAGAAACACGCTTGTATTGTCAACAAAGTTTGAAGTGTTCCAACACATCTGCAAAGATGATTGGTTTCGTCTATAAATGCTGTTACATAGAGGTTGTGTGATAATTTTGTAAGATGCATTTCAAGTGCTTGATTGTTCTTTTGCGCCATTCCTGATAATTGACTAGATGTGCTTGTGTTCTCTCGCGCTGTTTCTGATAATTGGTGATTGTGGCCTGTGGCGCGCAATCCGTTGACTGGTGACGTGTTTTCAAGCTGAATGCGTCGGCAGTTTTCAAGTTAGCTAAAGCCTGGGAATAAAACATCCTCGGTGTATGTCAGGTTGATCCATCAAGGCAGATGAACACTATGCAAGACAGAGCAACAGATAAATACTGAAATGAATGAAGGGAATGGAAAAAAAGAAGTATTACCAAAACAAAAGTACAAATTGTTCCTTTTCCCTTGCCAGGCTTTCAATACACAGAAAAAAATATTAATCACCTCAGAAAGTCATTACTCTGCCATAAAATGATATATATCTTGTAGATGTTGACCAGTACTAACATATTTGACTTCCATCATCTACTGATAAGAAAAATGTGATTTGAACCATACAATTATCTATATATTATGCTGGATTGATATTACCACTGAAAAAATTTCTTAATAATGTTGACTGACTCTAGAAAAAAAAGAAACAGGCTGTTTATTGCACAACTTCAATTCATCACAGTTCTGAAGTCTTCAACCCTGATATATTGATGTAATGGATCGAGCTGGCACCAACAATGACAAACAGGAAGGTCCATTCTTCTATAGCACAGGCTTATTCCTTTATTTTAAAAGTGGTTAGCTCTGAAAAATGCACCTCTAAAAGAACCAAGAAACATAATGATCTTGTTACTTCAGTGGGGTTAATCATTTTTGTGGTTGCAAACTTCATGTTTCAGACCTGATAACTACACGAACCTGTTTATTTTGTTTGATTGCAGTTTCTGCTACAGCAGCTTAAATTGCCAAAAAACTACAGTGTGGCAAAGTGACACAAAACATGCGCACTTTCTTTTCCCATTATCCTTCTTTCTTTTGCTTTATAGCAGTGGTCTCCGAACTTTTTTGTCCATCCAAGGGCCACAAACTATATAATGTGATTGTTTCGGGATGTATTGCATTCTGCAAAATCAACAAATTTGTTGAAATACATATTTTTAAAATTACTGGCAAAATGTCTTTGCGGCCAGGTGAAATAGCTTTGCAGGCAAGATGAAATGGCTTTGCGGGCTGGATTTGGCCCACGGGCTATAGTTTGGAGACCCCTGGTTTATAGTGACAAGTGTTCTCCTATTGGTGTTAAATTGTACTAAAAACACTAGAATGAAACCCGGTCAACATTTTGCAGTCACAAGCATTTTGTTTTTACCAGTTTTTCAGACTCACAATTTACAGTACACCACATTTCCTTGTTGTAACATCATATTTTTTCTCGTCTGCTCTATACTGTGTCGATAAAAACAGATGAGTTTGGAGAAACATATATTCACAATTCGAGTAGAGATCTGGGTCATGTGATCCTCATCATGATAGCACATATTATGTTATATAAGAAAAAAATGATATTTTACGATAACCAACAATAACAACTTCATCAGGTAAAAGACAAGGCAAAACGCGAAAAGAAGTAAAATTCTGCAATAGAAAAACATAGTTTTCCTCAGTCCACATATGACTAGATGATCAGCAATTGTGTTAATGTTTGTCTACTTCAAGCACCTAAATGATGTCTTGGTAAATGGTCTAACCAAGCTATGTCCAACTGAAATTGCTTACTAAGTCAAAATTATATCACTATCTCTACCAGGGCCGCACAAAATGACATATGAGAGCTGTGTATTGAATGACTTAAGTACTTTGCAAACTAAGTTTAGTTTAAGCTACGTACTGAAACCATTTGAATCTAAGTCCAACATTTGAATCCAAGTCCAACTGTTTGGCACCTTTAACCACTCCGTAAATGTGATTCAATAGGCATGTTTAGTGCCAGTGGAACAAGGTGAGAAATCAGAAAAGTAGTAATAAGCTTTTGCACCAAGGTGTCAGTGGAGATACAGAAATCTCCAAGCTCTGAGTGCAGACGTGACAAAGTGGCACTGAGGACCACCTGCATCAAAAATGTCAAATTTAAGATTAAGATAAGGACAGGTTGTCAGTATGTAGGCTACTTATACTACAGTGGAAACAAACTGAGCTGCACAAATCCTTTGACTGGGCCACAGGTCGGAAATAGCTGGTCTAACCAAGTGTATGATGGTACAGCAACACCTAATTTCACATGAGTAGAGTATTTCCTCATAACCACTTCAACACCTTTGGTGCTGGCCGAATTATGCTAAAAGGTATAATTTGCCCATATTGGCCAAGTCTTTGCAACATCCTAATTCACCAGTCAATTGTGCTAGAAAGCTGTTCAAACACTTAAAAGGCTTGGATAGTCTTCTCGCTTGCAATGAAAGAAGTTTTTAGGTTTTGGGTTTCAGTTTTTTGTGGGTGACATCATAAGTGTGGTATGTTTTTGGCTATTTTGGCTCAGGTTACCTGGCCCTGGGCCCAACCTCTAGATGGCAGTATTTCACTGAAGTTTTTATTGGAAACTAGGCCAAACTCCAAGTCTTTTGAGCCTTTGATCAGGTTTCTAACATTTCTGGTTCAAAAGTTCTCAAATTGCTTCCCTTAAACAACAAATTGCCCCAAAGTAGAATGTGCACCCCACTTTGAAATCACTGCTCTATATAGTCCATTTAGAACAAAGGTTTCCAACCTTTTTTGTAGCTGGCACCCTTTTCATAAAAATATGATGACGTCTGCACTCCTCGTTTTAAAAAAAGTGTAGAAATAATAAAAACAGTCTAATTCTGCAGTATTTCCATTTGTAAAATTACTGATTGTAATACATACCAACAGCACAACAGAAAAATACCCAGTCGCACTGTTTAACTTTCACACTTTACTGCCCATTAAAAACAAACCTAGTATATAACTTTTCGTTGCTGCTTATCTGAAATCATCTGCTTATACCTTGGCACACAATCACTAAGAACCATGCGCAAGTCTTTTGAGGGTTCAAACAGTTCCGATATTTTTTTCAAATGAAGTAGCAAGGAAAATCCAGATTTTCAAAAATGTGTTGTTGCAAAGTGCACTAAAATAGACAAGGCTTTGGTGCTCAATTTCAGGTAATTTTGCATGGTTGAACAGTAGAAACTTTTCAGTTCTGTAGCATCAAACAACAATCCCGCCATACTTGTCTCATAAATATTTGAACTTCACAACATGCTTACAATTGCATCATTGGTCATCTTCATTGTGGTAACCGCAGCATGAAGCAGAAATGGCAATGCACACATTCAGCAATTTAAATTGTTAAATTAGTAAGGTTTGGCAATATAATGCTCTTTTGAGTAAAAGCACTTGCAAGCTTTCATAAAACTCAGTTCTTTTGAAAAAAGTACATCCAAGAACATACAAACTCTCACCCCTGACAATCGCATTTTGGACCCCCAAAAATCTTGTTTCGCAGGTTATCAAAAATGAAATCATTTCTGTCTAGATGGAAAACATCAGATCAGCGATGATAGCCAACCAAAGTTTTCCTTATCAGCAGGGCTGTGGAGCTGGAACTTAAATATCCAGCTCTAAGCATTAAATTTTTTTGCTTTGGCTCCACCTCCAATATCTAAAAGTTTTTGGCTTCAGCTCAAGAACAATTTGGTCCACTAAAAACTGAAAACCATTGGATTTATTTGTACAACTCGCTTGCCCCACAAACAATGTCTGTGGAACCAGAACCCAAATCTCAGGCTCCAGCATCCAAAAGTTTTTGACTCTGGCCATCCAAAATTGCTTGGGCTCTAGCTCCACAGCCCTACTTATCAGGTACAATGGAGTAAGTCAATCAAATCCTCAAGAAGCCCTAAAATAGAACAAGCAAGCTTTAACACAATTACTGAAAAGCTCAGATAATCTATTAAATCTTGATTTTAATACCATGAAACCTCAACATTCCAAAACTATCAAAAGCAGAATACTGTAAGAAAAATCAAGGAAACAACATTCATCCAATATCGTGACAAGTCATCTAAGAAACTGAACATACAGGCACAACAGAATTTAAAAGGAACCATGGAGAAATAAGGATTTATGGTTTGGAGATTAAATGGCACTTGTGCTTATTACCGAGGAGGAAGAAAGAAACACTCAGTGGACCACTGCTTTATGTTCAAACTGAGTAAATATTTACCAAAAAAGCACACAGTAAAACTTAGACACTCCTCTAACCAGCATAAAAGACAAGCACTAGTGCAACCACTGTTATTCTCTGGGGTAACCATTCATGTCAACAAGTCTTTTTGCAGATTTTTCAAAAAAGAAGCCGCAGCACCTGTGGAATTGCATTAATTTTGTTATTAATCACTGTACAATAATATTTTCTTGTGTAATACTCCATATTATTAGATCATCTTTCTGACAACATTATTAATTGTTGCATTATCTAAAGCCCTTCACTAACCCAGCTGACATGATGACTACCAAGTTCCAACATCTTTGTGTTTCCAGATCGGTCTTCTTTCAAGTTTTACTATGACCCCTGCTTACAGTAATATTGTGAAGTTGTTACTAGTAGTCTATTAACCACCTTCAGTCATTTCACGCACTATTCACCAAGATTGACAAAACTTGATGAAACAACACAAAGACATTGGATTTTTTAAAAATCGATTTTCATGATTGTTTTCATTAATGTGCAGAAGGTGACCACCTCATCGTTATAAGTTTTAAATCTGAAGAATTATTTTAATATAACTTTTGTGCTGTGTTAACTTCAAGTATAGCAATTAGAAACAGATGAACTTTAATAAACTTTGTTTGCCCTCATGCAATATCCTTTAATGAAAGGGTTAATTCATTTATAATCATCAGATTATTTCAAATTTTGTAAGCACTAGTCATGGATTTTGCTAATTCTCACATACGTGATAGACACTGAAAAACTATGATAGCAAAAAATTTTTGAATATCTTTACCAGTGACCAAGATACAGCATTTTGAATTTTTGGCCACTAGGTGGATTTTTAAGGGTTAGCACAACTATTTTTTCATTTCTCACATTCGATTTTTGGCAATAAGTGTTTGCCTTGAAGGATTTTTACAATGAAAGCAAGCACTTTATCATTTTTTAAACCAAGGAGTTCATTTTTGAAGTTAAAATAGCAGTAAGATAAGGATTTCAACAACAAATTTTGGATTGAAATTTTTCTTAAAGTTTTCTATACTTTGTCTTTAGGGTAATATTTTGGGGTGTTGACAAAAAGTTGCCCAAAAATTTTTTTTCATAAGTAAAGCAATATGGTACAGGCAAATCTGGTTAAACGCATAATCAATTTCCCAAGCTTTTTATGCGTTTAACTAGAATGGGCGCGATTCAACACAAATGTCAACCATGGACTATTTTTTCAAACAAAGTTTAGACATATTTTATTGACAAATCTTAAAACTAAAAGCAATTTTAAGTTTTCTTTTTGTTATATGGAACACATGTTATGCGCGAAGAATAGTGCATGATGAATAAGTTTAAATGTTATAAATATACGCATTTTGTTTCTAAATTGTTTTGATGTCGGTAAAATATTTTTACAACTACAAAGTGGTGTAGCATAGAGTGCAAGTGGTGTAGCATAGAATGCAAGTGGTGTGTTGTGTTCTTCAATGCTTGAAATTTCCATTTTGCATGTTACCTCTGAAATATGACAGCTTTTTGCCACACACATCACGTATTTCGCTTTACATTTTTCTGCGGAGGTTTTACACGTCACTTTTTCTTTATATGTCAACTTATCTTTAAACATCTTTACTGAACACATTTATCCCATTAATTATTTTCCCACTATTAAGATTTTCAATATAAACAATAAAGAAAATTGGCTGTGATCACACCTGTGACATGTGTGACGCCATTTTCATTTCATGTTTAGCTGCTTAATTTGAAAGAAATTAAATTAGTTGTGTGTGAAGTACATTCAGTATTTACACAATAGCTTGCATTGCTTCCTTATTACATTCCTGTGCAGTATGCACGACTGAAATGTCCTTGCATATATTAGCAAAACAAAGCTTTAAACCATAGGCAGTGTGATTGACAAGTTAGTTAACCAATGCACTAAGTAACACTGCACAACAGAGGGAACAATGAAACTTACAGAAAGAATGAGGATTCAGAAGGCAGCTATACATTAAAATAGGGGCAAGTGGCTGGCAGCACCACTGGTCAGTTCACTAAAAACAGCTAAAATAAGAAGATATATCAGATCAAACTTGCACACAGGCCAACATGCTGGCAGCGTTTCTGCTGAACACAGCCATGAACAGACACTGGTGGAGCCACTGGCGCTCCCTGGGTTCACCAGACATATCAACAAGTTTCTTTGTGAGACCACTCAAAAAAGGGGCAGTGGACTTGATGCTGCAGACCTAAGGCCTGCATGCATAATTGGTAGGGATGCCTATGACCAGCTTTCTTTTCCATAAGACACATTGCATTATTTTCCAAAAGACACATTGTATATTTTTTTCCATGTTGGTTTTTATTGCAGTGTTGAACACCTCCAGTTCCTCTTTGCACTTGAAGCATGGTGCACCATGCAGTAAGTGAGTTTGGGGATTGAGAGACAGTTTTTTTAATGCAAAATGCTTGATGTGGGACAGATTCCTGACGCAGAGGGGATCCTAATAACTGTTATTGTTTGGGGCTGGGGTTGAGATGGATGGGAATTTATCATGGAAAAGCTTACTTGTTTAAGAGTCACTCTTGGCTGGTTGTGTGGTTGATAATGAGCAGCTCACATTTATAATTATTTATTTCCTGGCCAATTGAGGATATTCCATTCCTTACGATGGAAGCGTTGCTGAGCACAGTCTGCAAGTTCCCACCAATACATCCATCATCAAGGTATCAAACGTTTAGGTCAGATTTGACCTTGGATGTAGCTCTGTGGATGGTGAGAGTGAAAAGATCCAGGCTGAAGGGGTCCCCTTGTTGGACACCAATGGCTGAGTAAGGCAGAACTCCCCATGAACGAGAGATGTTTTTGAAGAATAGAAATCCATGAAAGGAAGTTATATATTGTGTTGCAATATTTTTAGCTTTTTCTGCTTTTTTTCAGATTCTGAACACATTACTTAATTATCCCCTTAGTTACTACAACAGTGGTGGCCAACCTGGAGCTCACATGACACATGCGGCTCTTTTCCTAGTTTCATGTGGCTCTTACATAATTACTAGTGTTGCCATCGGAAATCCTGAGCGGCATGTGCGCAAAGCTTCGCACCGTGGCAGCAAGCAACAATAGAGATCACCTGACGAGATCACTCTATTATTGCTTGTTCGCACCACATACGCATATTTTTGTTATTAGCGCACATCCCGTTCGTGGTGAATCACACAATCAACGCAACACCACCGGAGAGGTTGCATCACTAAGAGTCCCATTAAATGGCATGCATAACAACAAATGGCTTGCAAAGTTCTGTCATTGCCATGTTGGTATGTGAACAATAAATCTTGCTGAGCAAAGGAATGTGTGAGTGAGGAAAAGATGGGGTGATGTTCATGCATGCCTGTGTGTATGATGTGGCTCTTTGCGGTAACACAGCAAGAAATGTGGCTTTTGCTCTCTGGCTGGTTAGCCACCCCTGCACTACATGGAAAGTATTGTAAACTGTTCACTGGGCAAAGCTTTCATAAACTTACCTACATGAATAAAGCAGATGTTGAACTTCGATGTTATTAACACATTGGCTGCCGGTCTATGAATATATCGTACTTGGAAGGAAAAAAGACCAAGGAAGTCGTTCAAGGAAAAACCAAGGATATTTCAGTTGACTTACCAACTGCATAGCTCCTCAGCCAATTGTACTAGAGAGTGTTCAAACCCTCAAAACACTCAGCAAGTCTTCAAGTCTGCAATAAAAAAAATTTGTTTTTGGTTTCGTTTTTTATGAGTGATGTCATAAGTAAGGTAGGTTTTTGGCCATTTTTGACTGCTGGTACCTGACCTGGGCCCAACCGCCATAGACTGAAGTATTTCACTGAAGTTTTCATTAGAAACTAGGCTAGAATCTGCATCTTTTAAGACCTTCATCAATTTTCTAGTGCTTCTGGTTCAAAAGTTATGATCTAAAATAAACAAAGTAATTATCTAATTATGCGATTAATTACTTTGTTTGTTAATTTTAGATCATAATTTTGGAGCCAGAAACCCCAGAAAATTGATGAAAATATCCAAAGATGCAGATTTTAGCCTAATTTCCAATAAAAACTTGAGCAAAATACTACCATCTAACGATTCGGGCCTAGGGCCAGATGAAGTGGGCCAAAAAGGCCTAAAACAACTCCACTTATGACGTCATTCACAAAAACCCTGAAACCAAAAATTTTTTTTTCATTGCAGACACAAAGATATGCCGAATTTTTTAAGGGTTTGAACAGCTCTCTAGTGCAATCGTCAGCCGACGTAGATATTCCCATGCAAGAACACATGTAAACTACTGGATTTTAGCCTTAGCCTACCAGAACGGAAGGTGTTAAAGAAAAAATCTTCCTGAAATGGAAATCTGTGCTATGACACTTTGAAACTGTATGTATGCAACTCTACAAGTCCTCGATTGGCAATGCAAAGCAAACCATAAGGTCACTGATGCAATGCCTGAGGAACTAGAAATGCAAACAATCAAGGCTTTTGCCAGTTTGGAAATTATGCTATTTGTTACCAAGAAGTCAAAAAAGTGATCTTGGCAGATTCAGTGAAAGCAGCTCTCAAGACAGATTCTGTTTACCAGTACCACTAACAGTGATGAAGAAATTGCACAAAGACACTCTGCAAACAACTACCTTAAATGCACACCAGATGCTTGTCAAGTGCCTCAAATATCTAACCATAGTATGCCAAAGAAACAAAGGAAAGTTTGTGCAAAGCAACAGACCAAGGAAGTCGTTGAAAGAATGGAGGATATCTTTAACACTTCCATTGATGAAGAACTGTGTTACAATCAAGATCACACTGAATTTTCAACATCTGACTTGAATGCATTAAAAAAGGATTCTACTGTAGTGATTTGATGCTTGAAGTAAAAGAAATATTGCTATCAGCAAAATCATACCACAAAAATCAACAATTGCTAAAAATGAAGCCAAGGTCATAGAGTGAAAAATATATCCATATATCCATTAAAGGCATAACCAAGGTGTGACTCTAACCAGCAACCTCTTGCACAGTAACTATAGTCACTTCCCACTCACTCAACTATGTTGAGGGTGGTGTGAACCGTTCCAACTCAGTTTCATATCTGGCAGAAAACAGCATACGAGATATTGTCATTTAAATTATAAACACACACAGGGTTGAAACAAAACAGGTTTTTTCAAAAACAACATTTTGGGGGTTTCTTGAAAAGAAACAAGATTTTGTTCTTTTTTTAAAGATAACATAAAAACCCCATTCTGAATTGTTTTTATTCCATCATACAATATCACTATTTTTATGATTACACAATAGTAACTTGTTATACCTAACTAAAATTATTATGGCATTCAAAATTGAGGGTAAAGAAATGTACCCCATCTTTGTTTTCGCAAAGTGTTTCAGTTCACTCCTAAGTGGTAAGGCTTGGCAAGCGTGCGCACAGCAAACAGAGAAAAACCATTCACACACAAACTCTGCAGCTCCACATCAAGTTTATGTGCTTGCCCTATAGTTCAGCATCTATAAGAGGGACACCAGTAAATACCACAAGATCACTAAGATCCCCAAGACAAGATCAGTAAGATTGATAAGACAAGATCGCTAAGACAAGATCACTAAGTGATCTCAGCGTCTAGCAATCTTGGTGATCTAGTAGTATTCACAGGTTTCTCTATAAGAGTATTTTTTCAATATGCAATTTGGTATGGTGCAAAATCAGAAAACTTTTGATGTAGAAAAGGCAGAAAAATTGGTTAAAATATACCGATAGTGCAGAGCTGGAAAAGATAACCATTAGAATTTACACAAATTATTCAATTCATTCTTCTCTTTTTTTCAAATCCTTTAAATTTCATTGCTGTTTGTTTCGTTTGATTAAAAAAAATTATGTTTAACTGTGCAAGTGTCCTGCTTATTTCATTTTTTACTTCTTAGATTTTTTAAAAGAAAAGTAAAGAGTGGGTTTGGCTAGGTTTTCCAAGTGGGCTTTTTTAGAAAAACGCGGGTGCATTTTTTTGGGTCCGGTTTTTCACAACAACCCTGTTTTGTTTAAACACGACCAAACTGAAAAGTAGTGGCTACAGAATCTCCTGTGGTTCTTCATATTTGAAACCTAATTCAACCGCCACCTGTAACGTGACAGTAACACACGACAGGATTATAATAGGCTTGGTAGAAACGTAATAAGCGTAGAAGGTAAACCCTAAACCTAACCCAAACCCAAACGCTAACCTTTACCGTAACCCCTAAACCTAAAGTTTGGAAACTTTTGAAAAAAGTAAAGAAAAAGTGGTCCCATGAATTAAAAAGTGCAACCACTATACTACCAAAATGGAAGTCGCCAAGGTGAGAGTGAAACTCAAAACCATTGGCACAACAGATGTTCATCACTACCATGACAATCAATGCTACTTGAGTGACAAACCCAGCGTTTTATTTGAGTCGCGTATGCGAGGGAGTTCCGAAACAACTTCCTAACTTAAATTGCTTAAACTTGTGTCATCATAACATAAGAACAATGACTCTGCTTTTTATACTAATAAATAAGTGAAAACCTATCAGAATTATTTTCAAATCAAAATGGCAATGGGTCACAGTAAATAATCACACAAAGCTTTAAAACTGCACATTATTTTTTTGCTGAATATTTTCAATTTTTATTGTTTTATTTAAATCAAGATTTAAATACTTGATTTGATTAAAATCAATCAACCCAGCTAGCCACTGAAGTCAGACAACCTTTGTCCATGGATGACAGTACTGAACAAGGTTACAGTCTTGGAGACAGCCTACTACTGCATACCATATATACTCGTTTTACCGCCCGATCTTGATTAAGGGCCTGTTTGAATAGCCGCCCGTGTGAACAGAACATAAAAATAAATGAGGGCCCGTGCTTGAATACCCACCCGATGTAAAAGCTGATTTTTCAGTAGTAGAGAACAATAGGAAATAAGAAGCGCTTGTGTCACAACGCTTCAACTTATAAATACCTGATGGACAGTTTCTGATTTCACAGTGTTTAATTCCGCGATTCCAGGACGTGGTATAAAAATATTTGGTAAAGAGTATAGTTTTTTACCACGTGGTTGAGGCTATCAAAATAGAAAGCTTCAACACGGTTGCTAAACTTTTCCT
>Ga0210059_1002469_pt1 | contig 28986 bp, 18 predicted proteins | sample Ectturendosymbi2_FD_188042 | JGI IMG/M metagenome (GOLD analysis project Ga0210059, IMG submission 188042) | Ecteinascidia turbinata endosymbiont from Florida, USA - Sample 2 (SPAdes) (version 2) | ecosystem: Host-associated > Tunicates > Ascidians > Unclassified | place: Key West, Florida...
CATTGGCGCGTATCCAGCTGAGTCATGTGACTACGTATGCTTCGCGCCACTACGTCACTACCGAAACAGCCGTTTGCGTTTTTTTCTTTTTTACAGCGCTTTTCTCCTGAATAACCAATAAGAATCTGCAGCAAGATCACTGCAGTTCTATTGCTATGCACAGAAGATGATAACAGTTGTTATCGAAACGTTTGCAAGATGTCAGTTGTATCGTTTGCTTTGGCCGTAGTATTTATTTCATAGCTTTTGCTTCCATAATTTCAGCCCCCCCCTTACAAAAATCCTGGCTGCGCCCCTGGTTGTAGAGCTTTTTTTGTTTTCTTTATTTTAGTGACGGCAACTGGCGGCAGGCCCAAGCCTGAAATTTGCTTCTTGCTGAGGCGGTTGAGGTGAATGCTCTTGCCCAAGGAGCGCTACGGTGATTCACTCAGTGGCCGCGCACCGAACAACCAACTTTACAATTGAAGCGGCGGACAGTTTAAATTGATTAAGGTTAAAGCGATTGAAATGTATAAGTTAAATAACATTCTTACCAAAAGAATTCTCTTTGAAAAAGACGTCAGTGCCTGATGAATGCGAAACACCGAAAAACCTTCGTTGCACTTTAAATTTAAATTCTGTTGTTGTGTAAAATCACACCTTCGATAATGTCCAGCGTTAAGAACAACTTTAGGCAAAGCATGATTCAAATGTGCAATCAATGCAAATAGAATTTGACCTTATAATTCCAGTGAACACTGAATAAAAGTATTTTTCAGTTTCTAATTCAGTCGCATTATCCTGATCCCGGTGGACTATTGTTACTGTATGCCAAAGGCACCACCCAATCCCGTCGCCACGGGGGACTTTGGTGGGCTTAGCCCCCCAAACAAGGCCCCAAGCCCCTCAAAGTGAAATACTATAAATCAATGAAATTTTTGTCAAATTTTAATGTCAAGTCCCCCCTGCTCAAACGTAAATCCCCCTCACAAACGGAGAGCTCCCTATTGACGACTTTCTGGCGACGGTTCTGGCACCACCAAGGCGCAAAACAAAATTTCATTAGCAGCAATTGTCATGTGCTAGGAGCGACAAGTGATGATCGGTCTCATGTAGCATCCTGCATGTATAAACAAATTCTTGCCAGTTTTCAAGGTTACATAATTCGCTCTTGGCTATAGAATCTTTTCCTAATTTCTGGAAAATGTAAAACCACGTCACGTAGGAGCGATACCAGCCACATTGTGAAACGTTGGTTAAATTATTTCGGATTCTGAAACATACATAACTGTGCCAAACTGGTTGCGACGCTTACGTTTGTTTGACACAAACAGTGAGAAAACACGTATCTGGACAACTGTCAACCAGACAGTTGCTAACTAGGACAACTGACAACTATCTACAATATTACTAACAACTAGGACAACTGCCAAACGAACAGCTTCTGTGAGACGTAGATGTAAATGGTTTCTGTCAGTACACCCCTCCTTTTAACATGTATGCCAAACCTGCGCGACTGTTCGATTTCATGCCTTACCAGATTCGTGACCTAAGCTTCTGAAGGCTGCCGTGGCAGTGCTTTAGTAAATAAAGGCTTAGTAGTCAGAGCTAGCCATTGCAGACAAATATTCAAACCGTAGGCTATTTTTTTAAATACTCATAAGCTACTTTAGCATTTTTTCCGCGTCAGACGTTTTAAGTTGTTCGATACGTTTTGTGCTGTTTCTCAGTGAACAAAAACAGCATGAAAGTTTTTTGCAAGGCGAAGATAATTGTGCGGTTTTCCGTTGTTCCAGTGGGAAGTTGCGCTAGTCAGCAATCGTGTTAGCTGGCATTCGTCTAGTCGGCAGTTTTTCTGTTGACAGTTGTTGGAAGCTGTCCGGCTGGCAGTTGTTCTAGCACCGAGAAAATTGTATCTATACTGTATTGACATAATTTACTGCAGAAATTGTAAAGGAAGAATCAAAATACTGTTCAAAGTGGCTTTGCTGAAAAAGCAACAATTCAAAGGTCGAGAGGTTTGCTGTAAGCTTTCGAGGAATCAGCCGACTGGGCTCTGCTTTCATCATTTTGCCCTGATTCAGACTTGCTCAAATCTGTTTACAAGTAACTAGTCTTCGAAAATGTAGTGAATTTGAATTAATCAGCAAATATTTTTAATGGGAAATCGATTCCACGTAATGCTACTCATCTTCAGACCTGAAAACTGCAATGCTTACGGAAGAAATGATGAAGAGCTAAAGCAGACGCAAGAAAGGAAGCAAGCTCACGATTAAAATGAATAAATCAAAACACAAGCTGTGTCAAGTAAAAACTGGAAAATAGTCCGTTTTCAAATAATTGCTTTCATTCAAACTGTAAAACAATCTGACGCCAATTATGGTGTACAGAGGAGGCGTAGAGGTACGTGAAATGGATTTTCCGTCGAAAACATTTACTGAATGGTTCAGCTTCATCGCCTTTGTAGAGGGTAGTTACGTATGGGAAAGCAAAGAAAAGAGAGTTTGGTCCAAAGCAAATTATTTTCGTTCACGCTAAGTAAAAGTATACATTTTGTGTTTTAAAAATAACTTCAACTAACCAGGAAGTTCTCGGCAATTTATCATTAACCAATTGAGAAAAGCTGTGAATGAGAGTTAAGAGCCTGGTTGGCCAATTAAATCGGATTTGTTAACAATATTGCAGACGATATGTTTTTATTTAGTACAGTAGATACGACGCAGCATTTGACAGCAACAGCAAATCTTATAAATCTGTGATTCGTTTGCCTCGTTTAGATTTGTCTTCGTTTTGCAAAACTTGGATTTGATCTTGAAGTACTTCGATCTGTAAAAATGGTTGCACTGATAAACGAAAACAATGACGCTACAGTATGAAAAGCAACGAACCCAATTAAGGACTGCAACAAATTGATGAGGTTGGATCGAACACATAACAACGACGCAGAGCTATCTTTTTGGCAATTTTTAGACACGTGTAATTAACAGTCGGATGGACTGTAAATATTTGGACAGTATTTCACTGAGAATGCACACTGTGGAAACAAAATGTTGAGCTTCAACAAATTGCAAACAAATGATTGCGATTTTCTGATCAAATGCTAAGAAGCGCTATGGCAGATGCCGCTGTATTGTTTTTTCGATTACCTGATATTCGAGACTTGAGAAACCTGCTTCCAAATCGTCGCGCACTGATTTTGGTAATACAGGTTTCATTTGCTCATCGTGATGCAGATTCGCAAGAGTCATCTGCAAATATACCATATTGCTCGTGCTTAAAACCAGGGTTGCGGAGTCGGAGGTAAAATATCCGACTCAGACTTTCTAAAATTTCCAACTCCGACTCTGTAACATAAAGGAAATTAAATTTGGCTGTAAAATCCATGGACATCGTGGCACAGAGCAAGAAATCTCTGTTTCAACAAAAGTTTCAAAAGAAATTGTAATATTTCCACAGGAATTTCCATTTTAGGAGTGTGATATAAAAATGATCCAACTGGGCATCCGGAGTCGCAGTCGGACAAAAAATCCGACTCTAACTCCCAATGTTGTTTCGAAATCCGACTCCGACTCCACCAAAAAAACTCTGACTCCTTACGACTCCGCCTCCGGAACCCTGGTTAAAACCACCGTGTTGGGAGTTTCAACGTCTTTTTGTCACCGGTTTAAAATTGCATTCCATTCCAACTCGAAATATCTGGTGTTTCAGCGCGTTTTCAGATGATACTGCCTGACAGGCCAAAAATGTTCAATAGTGTCTCCTAATTTCGAAGAATCTTAAGATTTTATTTTGTTCAAATCCAGTAAATCGTACTGAAGGGCGTACACTAGAATCAATTTACAGACTCTCTGAAACTAGAAGACATAGATAATTGAATAACATCAATTATTATCTAAAAAAAATGTCCTCAATTTACCACAATATCATACCGGATGCTTCGGTTATGAAGCAAAGTTTTAGAACAAAAAACTCAAATGTTTAGAAATTAGCTATGTGACATCCAAAAGGGAACATGTTTGAGCGTTGTAAAAATGTTGTAGATTTCTTATTCTTGTGCCTGTAGATTAATATTGAAACGAGGTCAGGCTAAAATATTGATTCGTGCCATTAATTTGCAGCAAGCGACTATACTTGTGCGCAACCGTGCTTGAAAATGGTAACAAATTGACAACTACCCTAAAAAACTTTATGTACTCAAGCATGGACAGGGGTGACGAACGGTGCAAGTTTGTCAGTGCAGGGTCTTCATAATTATTATATCGGCAGCGTGCGCTGAAAATTTTTTAGGAAACTTGATTTGGCATTTCGTTGCTTTGCCCAAAGAGATGCACAAAAAAATTCCAGCAGAAATGAATGTCAGAATTCATAAGTAAGATCACAATTTGGCAGCAACCTCTTGCTCGTCACCAACTTCAGGATTCTTAAGTTGAAGTTGCAGTGAATGGCTTCGCTTATTTTCTTTGTCAAGGTCAGCTTTACCGATCTGCAAACATGAAATTGTAACATTTAGCAAAAGTTATGGATTAACACTGATGATTGAAATAATTGTCTTCAGAGGCGAATTTCTCTAGCATACTGTTTGATATATTAAACATGAGTTTTCACAATTACAACATCGGTTTTTGCAATGCACCTTGTAGAGAACAATGACCGTTAAAGCCGATGACAAGAAGGTGGCTTACAACATACTTTCAGTGTTGTAGCGACGTCGTTTCTCGGTTTCACTTGTTCTAATTTTTCCGAAGGATGTGCGCTATGCTCCTTCACCTCCTGATTCACGTTGACCTCTCCTCGCGACTCAGCGTCCATCTGAACATCAGCGATCCCATCCACTGCGCTGTCAAGCTGCTGTATGTGGGCGGTCTCGTTCTGATCTAGACAACTTTCTCCCTAAATAACAAAAACAAACCATGTGTGTGAAAGAGCTGTAATGACTGGTTCTAGCCGTACTTGGCATATCTGTGCTAAATGCTTTTCCTTTGTTGAATTCTTCAGCAAGAAAAGATCTAAATTCGTATGATCGTAAGCCAAACACGATAAAACAAACATGGTGAAAAGTGGTGGCAGTGGATTCGATGCCATGATTTTTCACTACCTACCATTTGCAACTGCTGCTGTTCTGTGTGCGCGTCATGCTGTGACGTGTCCGCGTGTTCTTCATCGCGTTCGGCGCCAATCTGAACCGGGTAACTTTCGTCATGTTCGCATGACGATTTCTGTTCTTCCTCTCGCAAAACACCAAAATCTTTTAGCTGTTGACGACGCAGGCTTTTGGCGAAAGAAATTTCTTCGCGTAGCATACAAATTTGCTCCTGTAGCGCAGGAACAACCTAAAATGTAAAAATGTCAAGAAACTACGTATACTTGTTCACTTTGCTTCCAACTACTAGCCCGTGACTAATGGCGTTTTAGCATGAGAGACATCAACCAAAAAAATTTTCTTATTCCTCTCAGGCACTTATGAAAATCGCGCATAGTACCACTGCAAATGGCACTTTCAGCTTTACGCCATTTGCTGTAACACAGTCTGTTCATGAAAAAGTCACTGTATTTCATATTGTATTGATGCGCAAAAATGCGAAGACCTCATATAACCTTCAAAAAGTAACCAAACCAAAAAACAGTGTTTCGACAAGGAAATGCGTACCTTGAAACGTGTCGATCGTATTTTTAAGTGGTTATTCAACTTTTGTTTGGACAGCATCGGAATTCTCTTGTGTTTAGGTAGGTGCATAACCAACTTTAATGAAAAAGTCACAGTATTGTGCATTAACTTAGGTTACGGAAAGCGTCACCTGCAGTTGTGTTAATCACTGCAAACACATTATTAAATCTAAACGGAAACCTTGTCACAGTAGCAGAAAATGAAACCCAACTGTTCTGATTTTAGAAAAGAAAAGCAACGAACCAGTCCTTTCTACCAGCGATGCCTTGATTTTGCCACGACGATTACACAAATCAACCAAAAAACTAGAATCATAGAAGTAGCTTGAAATCTATGGGTTTAAGAAAGAAGAAACGATTTTCTGTTTCTCGCAGTTTTTCAATCATAGCGTGGACTTGTCAATATTATCTGAAAACTTGATGTATCAGCGGTGCAAATCTCATTAAAAAAGAGTATGATTTCTAAAAAGGATGTTTTTCAACGTCGCTCGTGTTATAAAAATGCGCGCGGTACCTTCGAAGCTATTTCCGCACTTTCTTCAGTTACAACTTCGATGTTTTTGTCAAGAACTCCGAAAAGCAAGGTGTCGGAAGATTCCTCTTGCCGAAGCTCATCCACGTCAGGCGGGCTTGAACTAAAAAAAATTGAAACTGCTGCTAATGCGTTGATTTCTTATTTCCTTGTGTGTTTTGTGCCTTTTTTCTGTCATTTTCGCATTGTCAAAGCGGCTTTTTACTTCAGCTAAACACTAATTTTCGCACAACACGTTTTCACTTCACCCTGCGTTCAGAAATCACCAACACTGCAAAGCTGGTTTGTAAAGGATAATGTCATTTTACGCATATAGGAAAACAAACTCCTTTCATCACGAAACGTGCTAATGAAGCGGAATAATGTAACTTTAATTGCAAACGCCACGGAACGCTTTTAGTTTAGGGAGATACTTCTGTGCCTACGTGTTTCAGCGTTTCTAAGTCTTGTCAGATGAGTACCTGCTCAAACCAATACTGTGCAACATATTATGCTGTTTCAATCTTACACGCATCAAGCTCCCACGAGCAATGAAGATTCGCCAACAATAAATACGTTTTTATGAATCATCTCTTTTTGTGCGTTTTGTGTCACGTAACTAAAGGAATTACTGATATAAAGAGCTAGTGTCGTAGAGCGATCTCTCTATAACGGCAAAGAATCTCTGCTCAGATAATGGATTCAGCCACCCGGAAGCGCTGCTGACACACACGCATTCGATGGTTTGCTGACCTTTCATAGAACTTGTTTAAGTCGGCTCGCAAGCTGTTTCGTTCTCTTGCGATCTCATCCTTTTCAGCCAATAGTGTCTGTCTGTCGGTTGTCCAGGTTTCGACTTCATCCATCAGCTGGATTACGTGATCGTGTAATTCATCAATGATCAAGTCCTGAATAAGGAAATACAATGCGTGGAAAAATTCATATTGAGCAAAGTTCAATGTCGACTCTGAGCAAAGCAACACTGTCTTCCACTTAGTGGCTGTATGGTACGTCACAAATACGTTGGGAAACCTTCGAAAGTGTTTCAGACGTTGTTCAAGAGCTTCTTGTGCACACTCCTAAGGTTCAGTTTTACCTCAGTCCATCAATCAATCCCATTACCGGTGTTTTTGCAAAACTGACACCTACAGTCTGTTTCATAGAGAGAAATTACAAGCGTTACTGGCACAAATGAACTACCGTATCTATTTTAGCGCTTCTCAGCCGGTGGGCCGTGAAACACGTCAAAATGACACTTTGAATGCTTAGTTGCGTAAGACCTTGTAACCTATCAAGCCTCAATTTAATCTTATTATATCCAACAAGCAAGTTCAAGTTTTCGATTGATAGTAAATTGACTGTGCTGTTAATATTTTGTTTCTTTATCACAAACACCTTTTCATTTTTTCATAGCCATTACTAAAGTTATGTTGCCATAACATCTTACAGTGAGTCACCTAAACAACTGCCAGTAAGAGGGCTGCGAATTAAAAAAGTTTGGGAAGTACTGATCTACTGAACACGACACATCAGTGATGGCATAGAAACGGGCATCTGACAACAAAACACTGACACCATTAAACCTGACAAAACTAAAGCCTCGCCAACTGTGCCCAACCGACTGAACCTGGAGCAGAGCCTTCTTTTAATCACATTATATCTCAGGATTAGATTCCGTTTTTTTTTCAATTTCTAAGAAAACGAACAACGCAACTTTTTGCAATAATTGAGCTGCTTACAGCAGTTTTTTTGTGAAAGTTGTATTCATTTTCCATTTCGTCCAGCACACGATGCGCATCATTCATAAGGTCCATGACTGTTTGCGTATGAAACTTTTTTAACTCGAACTTTTCGTGTTCTTTTTCGGCCACAACTGATTGAATCTGTGAAACAAACATTAGCTGTCAGTAGCTGTAAGTTTCAAGTTTCCACGTCCCATGTAAGTTAGCTGTAAGTTTCCAATTAGCCGTAAGTTTCCACAACCTTATTTCCATTGACTGACGTAATTTCTTTTCCTTTCTTTCATAGAAATGTCACAGCTTAGTTCTACAACTTTCTCAGTGGCTTGAAGACCAACGTTTTTGTTGTTTTGCTGCAATAGCAAAAAAGGTTATGTGCTTGCCGTTTTTTATGATGCCAAGTGACAGGTGGTAAGTCATCTTTGTTGGATTGCCAAAGCCACAAGAAGTGTTCAGCTGATAATAACATTCATTCAAGGAGCAAAGAAACACTGCTTTTTTTACAGAATGCACGAACAACAGCTAAAAAGTACCTTTGCATCGAATTCTGCTTTTAAATTTGCAACAGTTTCATCCATCAAAATTTTCAGTGAATGAAGATGTTTTTCCATTAATATCTCGTTGTGCTTTCGAACAGAATACGCTGTAAAACGCACAGCATTCTTATCCTCACGCGACGGGTATCAAGCGCAACAACTTACCATCCGCAGCCATAAAAAATCTGAGTATCTGCAGGCAGAATCAACAATCAGTGAAAATGAAAACATACGCAGGTTCACAACCACGAGAAAAGAAAAAAATCCTAACGAATTATCAGGGTTTGGGCAGCTAAATCCAAAAAAACATGTTAGTATGTCTTGCAGCCAAATGTTTGTGGTTATTCAAAGTTCTCAGAACTTGTGTCGATTGCTTTTTGTATATTGGAATGTTTTTCATTTGGTGGGCTAAACGGTTTCTTGACCGCGATGCTGAGCTGTGAAGAAAATCAAGAAAAACAGGTTTGCGAAGTTGTTTTTCCTCTAGGGTTAAAGAGCTTTTTCTCGGTTTTTGCATGAATTACAACATAGTCACGATTTATCAACAATAAAGACAAAAAAATCATGTTAGAAACCTTGCCTATATGTGCTGAGGGGTGGCAGCCTTCGTAAAAAAGATATCTGAAAGTTTGAGGATTCATCCTGCTGAACAAAACTAAGGATTTTACCAAAAATATCTGGAGATGATCAAATGTCTGTTTACAAGTAAAATGTGACGTTGCAATAACTTTATCTTGCGGCTGAACTGAAGCGATATGATTATAAACACAAGCAGCAAAAGTAATAAATTCACGGTACAAACGACTATGGGCTGCGGTTACTGATCGGAAGAATTCACCCAGAACATGAGGGCATAGGAAGGACTTGCTGCGCATTTTTATTTTGAAAGTAGACTGATTATTAACGTAAAGAATGCTATATAAATTCCAAGCGAAATTTTTGAGTGAATTCAGCAGCACGAGTTTTTAAAGAAACATTTGTCAGATGTTTATCACCCGCCAATCCAACAATCAGCGCTGTACATTTTATACAATGTATTTGATTAATTGGTTTCATACGTTTTTCCATTAGCTTTCACTCACTGTTGTCGGCTTACTGTATACAAATGTAGGTAAACTGTTGGAAAATGGCAACAGCTTTTTAAGGGAGCCCACGAAAAAGCAAACTGATTTGCGATGACACTTATTTTTACATCGTCCATTTTTAGTTTGTTTTGAGCAAGTTTTGAGCTATTGTAGCAAAACTAGTTTTAGATTTAGAACGTCTTGCATGCTGTCACCATGCCGTATCACAAAATACGTTGATATTGTTGAATATCACAGTAGTAGTTTCTACAGTACTACGTTTCTACCACTTCTGTAAAATTTACAGACAAGTTGCACTAAGAAACGTTAGCTCCATTAAATGACACTGTTCATACTGTAGGCTAAAGCAGCTGTCACATCTAGCTTATGACCAACAAGAACCATGAGGCAAGTTTGATTTCCCTCACAGAGTTTGTTCCCTAACTCTTCATACCATGAAAGACGCTAGATATTTGCAGTCTTTGATCCAGTTTAAGGAACATCAAACTTTTTTCGTCATTAAAACTTATTTTAAGTATTCACCAAAAATAATTCCTATCCATAGTACATAGCGAAGAGTTTTGTTTTTTGATTTCTTCCCCTTTTGTTCAGTGCTCTCTGTATTACTAGGTCACCACTCGTTACTGTTTTTATGAAAGCTCAAACACTTAATTTGCTGCAAAACAACTCCACGTAAACTTTATGTAACATGGCATTTCAACAGGCGTTGCTGCCTTTTTCAACCAATCCAATCTTGCAAAGGAAATGGTCATTTAAGTTTCAAGAAATTTTGCGGACTTAAATGATATTAGCACCAACTCTTGAGAAGCCATTGTTTGCCCACTGCGCAACCACAGCAGCAGCAGGTTAATTGACAACAGAATTTACTAGAGATCAGAAGAGAGTTGACCAAAGAAAGATCTATCAACCTTTGCTGCCATCACTTTGGTACGCTTTGCGAATATTTTTTCACAGAATGCTTTTTATTTTGAAGCTGTAATTAGTATTCTTGTTAACGTATGCGTGTATCAATCTCAAAAACGTAGTAAACAGGACCTGAACCGACAAGACCTTGTATATGCTAACGAATGTCAAAAGCAGCTCCAGTAGTGAATGCAAACATTATGTGGTGGTAAACACCAGTTACCAAACTTTTATTTTTTTGCCAAAATTGAAATTGATGTACGACCTTTAGTGTCCAACCATTTCCTGTTTCTTTCATGCTCTTCTTCTACTGCCTTACAGTAATTTCTCGATTCTTCTATTCCAGTATTATTGATACTGTGTACCTGGTAAAGAAGTTATTGTGTTATTGCTGGCAACAGGTTGCGAGTACGGTCGCATTCATTGGTGAACACACTGCAAGGGTCTCCAGCCGCAAACCCAAAAGCATGACGATCTGGCTATCTTTGCTGAAGCATAAATATGGTCATAACTTTTAAACATCCAGTTTCTGGTTCTGATGTGGAGGCAAAACGTCTAGATGAAACGTCGTGCTTGCTTCGTTGCTTTTGTTCTTTAGCTAAAAAAACACTTGTTGAAGTTTCTCCTACGAAAGAATCGGAGATGAAATCCGTAGGTCACCAAAGGTCGTTTCTTAAGGTGCACATGATCACACGGTCATGAGTGGGGAAATTTCGTTGCCAAATGTCTCCAAAGCAGTAAAAATTTTTGCAATTTTTCTTACATCTACCGCAGCCGATTGTACAAAATACGAATTCCGTGATCAGGTTCATGCATCACGACAACAGATCTCCAAGACGAGTTGAAAGTTGCCAAAAAAGGAAAGAGGCAAACCATTCGCATGATTCTCTGTTGTGAATGAATACTTAGCCTGATCCAATATTAGGTACTATATTCGTTTTATAAAAGATTAATCAACAAGCAAGAGCGTCTCGACAAAACATTTCAACAATTCTTGAATAATTTTAGCCCATTGATCTTTGGTAGATTTCAGTCATTCGAGTCAAAAACAGTAATATTCTATATTGTTCCTTAATTTCGACTTCACAGCTTGACATAAACGGCAGTAACATCCTTATCATGTTATGGGTTTATTATTTTAGTTTCGTCACAACGTCATTCAAATAATGTTGCTGGGGTTTGAAAAATAACTAATACCTGAAAAAAGTTTTTACAATTTCAAAATGCCACTTTTTTTATTTTCTTCCTCGTTGCAGACAAATTTCAAACAACTTCCGAGCAGTTACTCATCAAAAAAAGGAAGTGAGTTGTTGCTTCGCAAAAATCAATACATAAGCGTTACTGGTTTCCCAGTTAAGAACTTGTGAAATATCTTCAATGCTTGAACGTTTCAAGGTGTGAAGTTGTTTAAACGCGAAAAACCTAATGATCGCAATATCATGCCATTAACGTCCTATTCAACAACCAAGTGCCCACCACAATAATCCCCACTAACCTGTACTTCGCTCTCTTGCAGAAATGCTTGGTCTTCATACGTTGCAGGAATGCCTGTAAGTATAAGCTATTTATATATTTAACATAAGCCATATAATAATAATTATTGTTCCGTTCATATAATTTTGGAACTGAACTCAAGAGATTTTGGCACATTTATTTGCTGTCTAATGGTACAGTATATCTCTATCTCCTACCTGGCGTAACGGCTAGCACAAAAGGTTTTCGCTAACCGATGGAACACACTATTTGTAAGCACGCCCCTCTGCTTACTAAAAGGATATATTTCAGCAGAAATTGTACTTAAAGATACTGACTAAGCTTTTCGAAAATCACGCCCAACTAAAATCATCGGTCATCTTTATGCATTGCTGATTGACAGCTCTTAACCACATGCTTGGTATTGTGTAAACCTCTTGACTTTTTTGATAATAATAAAGATATTGCGCTCAACGTAAACCATCTCATCACCACAGCCAGACGAACTTTCTGATGAATCATCACTCCAACACCAGATTTGAGAAAACTTCGCTATTCCACAAGAAGCATAAGCGCAGCTCGTTCCAGGTGAACTTGAACTGCATGAGTCCTGGCATGATAGCTTGCAGCACTCACAATCTGAGTCGATCTGGTCAAAATAAAGAAATCAGATACAAGCAGTCTGAGTGACAGAGTACGCACCTCGCATTGGTAGACTGGGCTGGATTTCAGGTACGATAATTCGAAGATTTGTAAAGTGTACTTTCTGGCTTTCCAGCCTTGCACAGTCGGCCTTTTCGGATGGGTGCAAGAAAAAGTTGCACGAGCGATGTTCTCAACGACTTGCTATCATTGCATGCTTTGTATTAAAATCATCACGAGCCCCAAGGTGCAGGATAAGTGGAGATGGCCGCACAGACCACACGTGAAACACAAAGCGCGGAGTGCGGGTGAAGCGTGCATTAAGAAACTTCATTTCTACACGCAAAAGATTACAACCATGTTGAAGTGTTTTAGCAATACAACATGAATCGCTTGGTAAGCTTAAACATTCTTGGAGATTATCAAAAATCAAAAGACTCCTGTTCCCGATTCTGTGCCGCGATGAAACGCGCAGCAGAACTTGTCGGGCCATGTGCATTTCAGTCAACAAGGGGAAACTGGATATTGTTTGCAGAATCAGTGAAGCGCTGCAAAGCATGAGAAACGCAACTTTGCTGGTAGGCACAGTCAGGGGTATTTTTGTATAGAATGAAGCAAGGTTTATATTGCAAATATTACCACTTTTTCGAAACCTTTCCTCACGTACCGATTCTACGAACCGTGAACAGCATATTTCAGTGGGTTACCTAAAACGATTCTAAGTGTAAGTAGTTGTTTGCAATCTTCCACGCTAAAAATAGTAGCACAATTTGGTCAAACCTAACAGTGCCAGTGGATATGAGATCGAGTTTCGCAGATATTTGTCTGATTGAACGCGATTACTGCTGAGTGCACACAAAAAAATTTATGCTAATGCAGTTTTTCAACCGGAATTAAAAAATGCAATTGGCGAAAATTCATTGCAATAACTTTGTCAGTTGAGCAGTGGCATATTCAAGTGTAAAAGTGTTATGTGGGGCAGATGTAGTCCCAGCAGCAAACGTTTTTGCCAAGATTCACTTTTCGAGTTCGAATGTAAGTGTTTATTCAACTGTTGCCAGTAACGATTTCAGGAAGAGGAGAGTGTAGAGCAGGGCCTGTGAGAGGGAGGTCCAGCAGGTACATTGTTCCGTGGCCCGACAGCTACAGACGGACCCGAGACTGAAGAAACATTTAAGTGTTTGTTACTAGCAAACTCGGAATCATGTAGCGAAATGAATCCTGGTGATAAAACTGGTTTGGCTTAAAGCAGGGATTTCCAACCTTTTTACGATCTCGTACCACTTGGGCACCCCGTATTGTCAATGCGTACCACTTGTTCAAGAACAACTAATTTGATCGAGTCTTAGTTTATTCAGAAGAATAAATATACATTAAAATAATAACAAAAGACCACAGCCAAATTTAATGAGATTTTTTTTTATTTACCTTCCACCAGTTGTTCGATGCGTGGCCTAAATTTGCTAGCAGGGCATCGAAAGTCATAATGTTACGATACAATAGGAACGGCAAGCTACAGGAAAATTTATTCATTTAGAAACAAAGCTCGATACGTAAATTAGAAAGCTGTGAAATCCAGGTTTTTGTGAAAAAAAATGGAAGTTACGCGCGTACCACATGGAAGACCTTCGCGTGCCACTAGTGGTACGCGTACCACAGATTGGGAAGCCCTGGCCTAAAGGATTTGGTAAGCTTGTGTGGTGTATTTTAATGTGAATTGCTGGCAGTGCATTTTTCTGATATGATGCATTGATAATTATTATTAGTAGTAATTATTTCTATTGAACTTGAAAGTTTGACAACATTGTCAAATTTAAGACATTGACGATTACTGTCCCAGTCTGTCCATTGAACTGAATTTTCCTTTACGTCTTTCATATTCAAACAAATTTTTAATAAAAACTTTTTCCAATAAACCAAGAGTTTCAAACTAAGAGATACTTGAAGTGAAATTTGAATGGAAACATGCCAGTTCACAATAAAATCTAATCTAATAACAGTAGCCCTCGAATGTTGCGCATATGTGTAAGACAACTAAAAAGTTTAAAATTAAGAGGAAACTGCAGTGCAGGATGTAAGTGATAGTGCACCGCGGCGGTGTGCTGTGCATTTCGCTGATGGTTAAACTTGCGCCTCAAGCAGATACAGGCTCTAATCGAATGTGAGTTTAGGATTAGTGGACATAACCAGAAATCTGAAGATTTCGAAACCATACAGGAGAAACTAACCACTTACAGTGTTTCCACAGAATGCTTTAAATCAGTGGTCACTGGCCTGTGGCCCGTGTTGCTATTTATTGTGGCTTGTGGTCAAAAATAGAAGCAATAGTCGGTTGACAATATTTCGTTCTATCCCTCATTCTTGTTTCATAAGTAACCTTATTCCAAGGATACTTACTAAATGAAGTCGCAGTCTCATTTCACTAGCAGCGTTTTATTCAACCTCGATCGACTCCATTCATTCTGAGACTGCTGCATTTTTTCTAATTTCTTTCTTGATAAGATTTTACTATTGACATTTGAAAGTCATGTTTAAAATATGGTAATATTGCCACATTACTTGAATACCGGTATCTTTAACATAATGTTTCATATGATCAATAAACGAGCACTTCTTGTTGAAGTTTAATGCACATTAATTAGCCTCAATTTCTATTTATTTCAAAATAATTTTGCAAGTTTTAGGGGCCCCAAATGGGTTTTGTTCCGCATAATAAGATTTCTCTTGGAGGCCCTGGTGTAGAGGCATTTTAATTTATTCAACTTCTTATTTTACAACCCTCCACCATTGGCAGCACTTTGTGAAACTAGCTGCTTGTCCATCGTCGGCGCTTTTGCTTGTCATGATCTCATCATAATGAATTCTGAGTTTCGCAAAAGCCCCTGGCAATTGCAGATGGTTTAGGCTTTTGATGAAGCAATTTTCCCGCGTTTCCTTCTATGTAAACTCTTCTTGATCTGTCCTTGTTGTCAAGCAATGCTTTATTTCGAGGTTCAGATCTGGTTGTTGAAAATGCGATGTAGTTCCCCCCACTAACGAATTCCACTCATTGGTTTGAATGAAAGTCAACTGTTTTGTGCATACCTTAAAGACACAATTCAAGCATACTGTACAATAACTTTTCAGCATTTTCCCATGTCATTCTCCAAAGTTCTAAAATTCAGAAAAAAAAGTACAAAGACATTGAACTTGTTCCCGAGCAATTTATGACTATTACTAACTTAGCACAGGAGCCTACCTCGTTTTTTTCCCAAGGCGCAGCATGTTCGTCATCGATGCTTGCTGGACAGAAACCTGTGAAGCAAACATGGCGATGACATGAAGGTTTGCAATGGCGTACGCGCATGAATCATAATGGTTAGTTTTACAGATGGCGAACGTCACGTTGTTACAATGTGTTGCTCATTGCTTTTTGCTAAAAGAAGCTATAGGAGTAAAGAAAGACTTTCAAACTACCTTTATCGGAAGAGCGCTCGGATGAACTGTTGTTCGATATCCATACCCGGGAGAAAGTATTGGTTCCGCAAATGGTATAACTGACATCTCTTGCGCTTGAACCCCATACGGTATCACGGTATGACTGCCTCAAAATGTGTTGCTGTTCAAGCTGAAAACACAAGATCTATCAGCACGATGACTTGAACGTAAATGCAGATCTTAAACTGGTTTTGTGTTTCCTCATCTCTGTCGGTACACAATAGCTGCAGAAAGTTTTTAAAAAATTAAAAATCTTCTACTAGGAGCTTAAACAAGGCTAAAATCCTGTGTTTTTGCTCCTGGTTTCGTAAATACACAACAGTTAAACAGAAAAATGTCGCTTAAACCAAGGCCTCCTAAACAAACAAGGCCGTTCAACGTTTGGAAGACGTGAACGAAACTGGTCCGTGTTTTTCGAAGCTCACTGGAATGGAAAGTCTGACCGTTCACTATTCGCCATGCATTGGTGTCAGCGCGGCGCGATGTTGCAAGCAGTTGCATGTAGATACAGTATAAGAATGTGACAAAAAGTATATTCTTGACATAGCAAAGCTTTACCTTCATTGAAATGAAGTTGAAAAGCATGCGCAAAAGTTGCAGTTAGTTCGTGGCAATCTCATTTAGCCAGTAGTGGGGGTAATCACAAAACGAATAAAAAACGCATGCTGTCGGACTGTAGCCAGGGCTAAAAACTGCTGTGCCAGCAAGGTCCCTTGGAAGAACTGATGGCATAATGCGAGCGAACAAACCCGAACCAACACCTTTTAGTTGGATAAAATGTGAACACCATCAAAAGCTTTAAGGTTGTTGTAAACTTTCGAGACACCAGCCGAATGGGCATTAATTTAATCTTAATCTCTTTGCGGTGATTCAAACTTGCACTAATGTATGTTCAAGTAACTACTGCAGTATCCACAAAAGATAAGACTTTGAATCAATCCGCACAAGTTTTTTAGAAATAAGCCAACAAGCTACACACACATTGTCGTTGCTCTCTTCAATTGCTAGTGTTTTTTCCAAGTGATAGCCCAATAATGCCGTACAGATGTTGTGTACCTGATTGCAATCATAGTTGCAAGGGCAACTATGATAATGGCCCGAAAGTAAATGTTTTCAAATTTCCAAGTGATGAAGCACTGAAGCAAAAGTGGATATATGCCATTCGCAGGGAGGACTTTTCACCAACACGATACAGCATGGTAAGCAGATGTCGCAGACTTGCTTGACATCATTAAAACATGGATTTATTCATAAATCATTGTTGTTTTTGCCGCCCGCCTGAAAAGTGGTTCGTGGCAAATAAGATTTTGGTTACGATTGAAAAAGCGGGTTAGGATAAAAAGGTCTACGTTGTTGCTTCGAAATGATGTAATCCTTTCAGCCTGTTGGTGTGTTCCTCTCACCTGAAAATAGCTAATGTACGTAATTTGCAATAGACCATTTACCGATGCACTGTTTACGCATTGTGATGTCCCTAATACATTCTTTTAGGTTTGCGAAAAACATTTTCGGAAAACTGAAATTCGCTGGGAAACTTCAGCATTTGATGAGAAAACTGGACGACGCCTGTCATATCGTTTAAAGGTACCAAGATTGCTATCAGGAATTGTCCCTTCACAAATGCCAAACTGCCCTGATTATTTGTCGGGACCAAGCTCATCACGCAGGCTGACTTTAAATGAAAGATTAACTGCAAAGGAACAGTCCAATGTATCAAACGCTTTGAATCAGAGTAGGTATGACTGCGAGCAACAGGAAAAATACGATCTCTGCCAAACATTGGAGGACGTCAAGCACAGGTTGCAAATCGAAAAACCGTGGCAGTTGTTTGAAATTGACAGTACTAACAACTTTACTATCGCCATATTGCAACAATCAAGTGATGGTGGTACTTCGGCCGAGAAATGTTTAACAATCGACGAGAACTTAATGCTCAGTTGGTATATGAGTTCTGTCGAACTTCCATCATTGGATAAGTTTTAGTTTCCTTTGAAAGTGAACAGCCTGCGCACAATTGAAACGGTGCTAGACGTTTTTTCAAACATACAAACATCATCCTCACACACACACTGATCAGATGGTCAGTTCATTTCAATTTTGCAGCTGGTTCTGTCGCTGCTTATTCCCTTAAAATCGGAAAGCTTCAAATTTCATCAAATGATATGGTTCATATATGAGCAATTGCGTTTGATGAAGCAAGGTGTTTGTTGTTATTCCTACGATTTTCTTGTATTTGCATCTGTTTTTTACAACACTGCACCAAACGCGTACAGGTTTTTGCGCACAAGTGGCAATTGTCTTGTGCCATGTAATAACACCATTCGTAAAATAACATTGTCAAAAGCAATGAGCCCTTTGATTGAACAGCATGACAGCATGTTTTTGTGTTATGTCAAAGAAAAAGTGAAAATCTTGCAGCCGAGCGACAAAAGACTGTTATGCTTTTAGTTGATGAAATTCACCTTCAACAGTTTTTTTATTACAAAGGTGGTAACAGACAGACCAATCGTTGTGACGTAGGCACGTTTTTTCAGGCACGCTGAACGGCCTGCGTTTTCTAGGAGGCCTTGCTACACCCTCTCCAGCTTTATCTGCACTCAGACCTGCCCAACTGCCCGATTCCCAGCGCGGCGGATTGATTTGGAGAGGCGCCCTGTTTCTTACAAGCTTTCGCTTATTTGATGTTACCAAACATTTACGACACATTTTGGTCTTTGCGACATTTCCCGAAGAATGAGAAAATTGTTCTGATTTTTAGGGGGTGCATAATGAGTGAACGGCCCTGTCTGCAGTAGGCCTATCACGTAAGATTTCCTCTCAACGGATTCAGTCTCTATATTTTATGCGGATGTGTTGGAATACTGATGAAGCACCAGGGCCGGATTTATGGGAGGGCAAAGTGGACATCTACCCAGGGGCTTCGTCAAACTGGGGTTTTCCACAATCATGGGCCGTGAGACCCCAGGTTAAGGCTGGTTTAACATATTTAATATCAATAATCATTAAATAAGTTAATAAAAACATTACTAGGAAACGAAGAAAAATTTATATTTATTGAAACTATCGCCCTTTTTTCTTTTTTCACTCACGGAAAACTACAACCAACAGAAAGAAAGCATTATTTGGACGAAAATGAACTTTACGGGTGCCTACCGAAAAATAGAAAAAACAAATATAGAGATGCCAATGCTTAAAAGGTATAATTGTATCTCCTTGAGGTACAGAGGATCTACGGTACACACAAAGGCTGCCCTGGTGCCTCCACATCCGGGCCTGTGAAGCACCATATAGCACATATTTGTAAATTCGTGCAGGTAATAACAACGCAAAACTGGTTGCAACGCGCAAAATATATACTTACGAAGTTGTTTCCCTCACTCCTTTTGAAAAATAGAGACTTGATCAGATGACTGAAGCTGGCAATTCTTGTAGAGCCACAACTTGACTGACTCTAATGCGAGAGGACAAAACGATATTTTAGAAAAGAATCTAAGAAACGCAACGTATTTTGCAACTACATATATATTTTGCTTTGTCTAACGTCTAACAAGCTCCCATAGCATAGAAAAAATTTTCAAGAGCTGCAGAAACGTATTAATTTTGTGCATTATATAAAGATGTTACCGACAGGCAAGAACAGCGATAAGCTCACGTTTTTTGTTCTGCGTTGTTTTGTTCGAAATCACGAGGGTTAACATTATTTTTCAAACAGAAAATCGACTGCCTATAGATAAACTATTTCAAACCAGCCGAAAGCTGCACACCATCCACCGCAGTTTGTGATTTGCAGCATACGTTTTGGCTACTTTGCCTCAATTTTTTTGTTTCAAGCTATTTTAAGAAACCCTGCAAAGTGAATAAAGCAAGTGCTTATCAACACATCGGTAGTTGGACAAATTTTATAGGATTTTCTTCGCGAGTCACAAGCAGCTGATTTCATTTTAATTTATCTTGTACATCGATCATTTTGTGAAGCATAGCAGCGTTTATCGGAAGATGTTGCAGTGTCACTGCAAATATGCATCACGTAAATAATCATTTTCATGACAGCAATTAAAAGCTCTAGGTTTTCTGTAAGCTTTCTATGAATCAGCCGACTAAGCTCTGCTTTCATCTTTTTACGATGATTCAAGCTTGGACTTATTAGTATTCAAGTAACTACTCATCACATGTGAGACAAGCAAAGAATCTATCTGCAAATTTTTAATAGGAAATCGATTTCACGTAACACTACCAATCGTCAGTGGCAAAGTTTGAATCTTACTCAAACAGATGGAGCGGCAAAGCATATCTACAATCTTAAATAAACTTTAACCATGCCCAAAACTTTCAATCGACAAAGGTTCGCATTCTTTTTCTTCTAACCGCCTCAATCTTGTTAGTGGGCATTTTTTCAAGGACATCTTTTTTGCAATGTTTTCAAGATGTTTTTTCACATTTCCAAAGATTTTTGCAAGCTTTCCCAAATCATAAACGTTTCTTTCCAATTACCAATAATCCTGCTGTGCTAAGTATTTTGCATTGTTTCGAAGATTGATATTCTACACAGAAGCACCGCCCACACCCTGGTGCACAAGACATCATGTTTTGAAAAATGAAAATATTTTAAACGCGTGGTGCGTTTTTGCATTGATCGCACGCAGTTCTTGAAACAGTGATTTTTACCACATCACGCGTTCCAGGTGATAAAAACTCTTGGTGTAAATCAGAGTTCTCCAAACTACGGCCCGTGGGTCAAATCCGGTCCGCGAAGCCATTTCATCCGGCCAGCAAAGCCATTTCGTCAATAATGAAAATAGTATATTTACTAAAAAATCGTTGATAAGATGGACTGCAACATGTCCCGAAAAAATTACATAACGTAAGATGTCCGGCCCTCGAACAGTTGTGTAATAGCTTATGTGGCCCTCTGACAAAAAAGTTTGGAGACCCTGGTGTAAAATTTACACTGTAAATGAAGGTTTCTCATTGTACTGAGGTCTTCGCGAAACGCTCAATGACGCAATCAGCAGCTGTCATTCCAAGCAAATGCATGCAAAATCTGCTGTTAGTTTGGCAATTTTGAAAAAAAACTTACCACCTGGCCAACTTCATTTTTCTTTTTTTTATCGTCTTCAACGGATGCTTGCAAATCCGGTGAACGTGCTTTTTCTGGACAAGACGAATAAAAGGTATAAGTGTGTGTAGAGGTCTTGTGATGCCCGGGGCGACTGCTTGATTGTATGCCCCCTACCAAATTCTGGTAGCAGTGGCGTATGCCGGTCATTGTGACTGGATGATCCGCTGTTTGAGACGTCACAATATGACGTCATATTCACGTTTGCAAACCCACGTTTTCGCCAAGTTTGTTGACACAAGCATATTATTGTACACGCTCTCTCCTTACTCGTTGTTGTACAGCGTGTCACTGTAATGAACATAAATCATCAGTGTTTCAAGTTAGGAGACCCGAGCAAAACACAGCACTAACGTTTAGACAGAGCAGTTCATCTCTGCAAAAATATCCGGCAACACTTTAAAACAGGGGAGTAGAATCCAATCAGTGCCGCGTCAACACAGTTCACAACTGCAAAAACGTAAGGTTTCGCATTAAAACAGTGGAGTAAAATACACTCAACACTACGACAGGCCCGTTTACAACTGCAAAAACATCAGGTTGCGCAAATGTCTCGTCGAATAGCAGTCGAGCAGAGATATGCGGCTGGGAGGGGATGGAGGACATCCAGGGTTTACAGCAGGGTCTTAAATTCAAGTTGCTCCTAGGGCCAAATGAGGACTTATAAAGTAACTCGAGGGCCGCACTATGACGCTAACGCAAAAATGGCGGTAGTAGAACCTCATTACTTAGTAGAAACAGCTTTCACATCTTATGTCCTGCGAAAGTTATCGTGGGTTATAGGCAAATAATTTCTAGTCGTCCGTACGTTCTTTAGAAGGAACTTGTTCAGTCGCTGGCCGAGCACTCTCATACATTGGTGAATATAACACATCGGTTATATGTTAATTATATGAAAATTGCCAAAAAGCATCGCTGGTCGCACAAAATGCACTGGCGGGCCGTATGTGGCCCGCGGTCTGCGTGTTTGAGAACCCTGGTTTACAGTTTGAAACTTGCTAAACTACACAAGACTTGAGAATGCGCATAAAGTACGCAAGAAAGCTTCCGTTTTTTATTATGTGAATGTTAAATGTGCAACTAACTGGTGGTACAGAACAGATACGGGGTTGTGTGAGCCGTTATGATCAATACGCCTGAACTGCCAGTTAATGACGAAGCTCGAAATGATGCGCATATTGCAAGCACATGTATGCGGCTGTATTAGCGCACACCCAGGGTTGCCAGATCAAAAAACGAAACGGGAAACTAGCAATGCATCAAAAAGTCAGCGAAATCAAGCAAGTTGAAATAGGGCAGTTTTGAAATTTGGCTCAGAAAATCAATTATACGTCCATAATTATCTTTCAATCCTTTTTTTGTTGTTTTTCCTTCCTCGCACGATCTGGAAAAGGTCACGTAACTATCAGGTTGTTGGGTGTGCGCCGCACGCCTAGAGTGCAACACCTTTTTATTGAAGAATGTGAGAACTGCTAGAATTTGACAAAAAAATGAATTAAAAAAAAATTAAATCCACATGTGTTAGTAGCCTTACAAAAGGAAAAAATAATCTAGTTACAGCATTTTAATTTTTGTGCTCTCCCTCTTTTGATGCCCCCTATCTTGGATGCCCGGGGCCATCGCTCCGTTCGCCCCCCCCCTCTGCACGCCACTGGTGTTACAACAAGCTTGCATCACTGAAAACGTGTTGTTGTTGAGGAACATGGAGGTAAAACGCATTGCTTGACAAACTACCAACGTTAATTTAGTAGACCGTCGTGTGGTTGCCATTCTTTTCTGATTGCAGCTTCCAAGCACCACTGCTATCAAGGTTTACTGAAAATTTTCGTACTGCCACTCCATCTTTTTCCTCTTTTAGTGCTGTTGCCATAAAAGTTGTTTTCCCCTTACTGGAATACTTTGATGGTTGCAGAGCTTTTTTCAAACTTGTTGACTAACCAGAGGCATATGCTTTTACGTCATTGTTGCTTGGGAATTATGTACAAAGTCACAGAAACATAGAGATAGGCAAAAACAGCTTTTAAAAAACGTGGCTAACGCCTAATCTAAAATATTTGGGAAAATTAAGACCTGCAGTGTAGCAACTATCCAAAGTGTACGATCCACGTACGAAATTGTTTTCAAAAAAAGAAAGCTTCATTGTATAGGCCACGCGGCTGCTTTTTCTGTGAATGTTGCACTGATCACTTTCTTAAAAAGACTAAACTTCACCAGGTGCTGTACCGGGGTTTTCCGGAAAGCCGCCCAGTCTTTAGTCCGCCCATGGGCGCTTATTTTAGGTGGGCGTTTATATGGTGCTAATATTTGAGTTGAATACCACCACACAGTACGTCCAACGTTATACCGTACTGAGCTTGAATACTATTTGTAGTTGTCACCTTACACCAGTGGTCGGCAAACTTTTGATATCGCGGCCCAGATCACCTTTTCAATAGCTATTGAAGACCCAATATATTTGAAACCACTGGAACAAAACGTGTGCATGTGTAGTTGTTCAGACACAGGCAATATGCAACTGTCGTATAACAGCACGGGCGGTTATTTGGTCCACGTCTTATTTTCCCAATGTGTCTATTTTCCTATTAACGGGCCTGGGCGGCCTTCCGGAAAACCCCGGTACATTTTTCAGGAGTAGGGAACCGATTTACTATCACGTGCAGCATGCATGAATGGTGAGATATCGCTGGCGAGCCGCAAAGTTAATTAACTTTTTCGTCAAATCATACCTGTATCTTCCAAAGGAAACTAAGGAGAGAAAACTACGTCAAAGAGCGAGAGAGACTTGACTTACAGTCTAGTCTAGGTGCTGCTTGTCATGGACTTTCCTATGACGCGATGCTGTGTTCTAACTTCAGCTTGGGCCACGAAAATTCTGATGCGGCCGCTTGAAGATGAACTACATGAAAATTCCCGTACTGTATTTCAAGCCATAATGTTTATCAGTTGTATCTCGGTTTTGCTTGGGACTGTATGTTATACAGTACAACTATAGGAAAAACATTTGTCAATGCGTTTTACCTGTGCAAGTCTTGCTTGTGATGAACTGCAGCACGGACAGAGCAATCCCAATAATGGCAACGTTGCTAATTCCAACTGCGAGACATCTCAAATATCGTCTAAACATGAACACGAAAACGCACTGACGAACATGATAACTGGACAATATCACAGCCACAGAACAGACGGTAATTTTCTCAGCTGTCCTTCATTATTACTTTTGCAGCAGTGCTGTAGGAGTCCCAAACAAATCCTCAGTTGCAAAGGACACGACATAATCACAACTGTTTGACAACAATCACCCGAAAGTGTTCCATACTTGAATCACCGCGAGTATCACTAGTAGCTTGCCAGTCAGCACCTGATTGCGAAGCGCAGATTAAATAATAACTTTTAAACACATCCATAATTTCAGTACCGACCCACCATTAAGCACAGAACAGCTAGCTCATCAGCTTTGTACAAAACACGCCTGCTTCAGAGTTTTGCTTGTAAGTCGGTCCATTGAGATGTCGCTAGACTTGAAGGTAACTGTAGGGCAGACTGATGACGAAGCAAATTTGAACCATACACTAGTAGATAGACCAAGGTCAAAAAATGGATCGCCTCGAAGCGATCCAAACCTGAGTTATATATTTTCAATGTCACCACTGATTGTGTGTGTCTGTCTGTAAGCACATCTACATGAGAAAAGCGTAGGTTCCTGACATTGAAGACGAACTTAGAAATTACTGCAAAAATCATCCAACCAGTGTTTTTTTAAGGTTATTGAAAGGGTGTCGTGGTGAAGCTTTAAGGTGTCAACACCGTTTTACTTCTATATCTGATAATTTTAACTGATTTTCACAAAAACGCACGTTTCCATCCAAAAATGCTTAAATTCAGTTTTTTTGGAAAATGTTAGGTACCCGGTATGGATATGTAGGGACACGAAAAATTTCCGACTAAATTTCATAGATATTTCCCTTGATCATTTTCTCTGATTCTAGGTGCCCGTATTTTCAAGTCTAGGGACCGAATCGAGTTCCTAAAAAACACCTTAAAAAATCCTTGTTAATTATTTGTATACGACATTCACTTTTGGCAAACAAACAAAAGCCAATGTCATAAATAAAAAGGTTCAATGTAAGCCTACATACACACTCATTCATTTACTCATTTTCGTGCCCACTTTTCCTTTGGGGAGAGTCGCGGGGGCAGCAGCCCTAGGAAGACCCGAAATGTCTCGCGATCAACAGCAATCTCATATAGTTCTGCTGGCTCCACACCAAGACGGGACCAAGCAAGGTGGGAGATGTAGTCACGCCACCTGGTCCTTGGACAAACTTTGGACCACTTTCCCGTGGGTGACTGTAGCCTGAAGGACTAAGTTCGCCATTCTTTCCTGGGGCATTTTGGACACATGGCCGAACTAACATAGGTGGGATCTATCGATTCGGAAAAGGGGCTTGACATCCTGGGCTTTACGGACTTCAGACCTGTGCTTTTTGTCACGAAGTGTCACACTGAGAACTCTTCATGAATATCCCATCTCTGCCGTTTGTTTATTTGACAGTATTTTTTCAGTCGTCACCTGAGATTCATGACTACATGTGAGGATCGGAACAAAAACCCATTTAAAAACTGACAGCATTGCGTTGTTTGAAAGCTCACGTTTCGTCACCGCGGAGCAATAAAGCTCACGCAGAACTGCGTTTGCTTTACCAACCCGCGTATCAAACCCTTTGTTCCGACTTCCGTCACTCGTGAATACCACCCCGAGGTACTTGAACGTCTCCACCTGCTGTAGCTCACTTGCAGAAAACACTGCCTTGGGTGTCTTATAAGACACAATGCCTCAATCTTTTCAGTGGTGATTTTCGTTCCTGCTTGGTCGCATGCATCAGAAAACCGATCAAATGCGAGCTGAAGCCCTGTTGAAGATCCACGCGTGCAGTACCAATTTGTCCGCAAAAAGAAAACGGTTCATCCTGCAGTTCCCAACAGTGACACCCTTGTTGACGCGTCTGTGACGGTCTATCCAATTCATATAGACCAGGGATCTTCACATTTTTTGGGAAAGATCACATAGCCATTGCACAACAGTTCGAAGGCCAGACATCTTGCGTAATGTGACTCTTTCGGGATATGATACATTCTACCAAATCAACACATTTTTTGTAAATATATTTTTTCATTATTGGCACAATGTGTTTTGCGGCCGGGTGAAATGACTTCGCGGGTTGGGTTTGACCCGCGAGCCGTAGTTTGGAGAACCCTGATAAAGACTATGAAGAGGAGTGGTGACTGCATACATCGTTGTCTGAGTCCAACACCGACGCTGAACGGTTGTGATTTAACACCGTCGACACGGACACAATCTTCTGAGAAAGAATACAGTTACTTGACTGCCAGCAAGAGGCACCAATCAACACCGTACTCCCGCAACACCCCCCAAAGCTTTTCACGAGGAACCCGGCCATATACTTTCCCGAGGTCGACAAAACATGTGTATAAGTCCTTGGCATGCTCCCAGGATTTCTCGAATTTTGCTGGAAAGTGGAAATCTGTTCTATAGTGCTACGGCCGCGACAAAAACCGCACTGGGTATCATCCAGCTTTGGTTCAGTTATTTTCCCTTTCTGTGTATGGGTACGATCATTTTGCTAATCTTTCGGCACCCTTCCAAAACGCCATATCACTTTACCGTAAGCGTACGGCATGGGGATGCGGCCGCATCCCCAACGCTGAAAAATTGGCCATAATTTGGGCAAAAATTTTCAAAATAATAGTCCAAGACTATTTTGCCATCTTTTTTTGCCCCTGATGGCAAAATGGACACTGCCCTTGTGTGAACTGGAAGCATGTGGTAATTCCAGCAGCCTTCATCGAATTTGGACCAACTAAAAAACTTTAATAACGTTTTGGGTAAAATTAGAAACATTTGAGTAAATCAGGAGCATTTGGGTAAGGTACAAGAGCTTCAATCAAATTTGGGCAAATGAGAAAAGCTTCAATCAAACTTGGGTGAGAACAAAAACATTTAGATAAACTGGAAACACTTGGGTGAAGACCATCAGTCAAATCAAATTTTGCTAATTTGCAACAGCTTCATTCAATTGTGGGCAACTTGAACAATCTTGTTCAAAGATAGACTATATAGAAAAGGTCCACTAAAATTTTAGTACGTTTAGAAATGTCTGGGTGAATTATAAGAGTTTTATTCAAATTTGGATAAAATGATAATGATTTGGGTAAATTTTAACAATCTTAATGAAATTTAAGCAAATTGGTACAACTTCATTCAAATTTGGGTGAAGTTAAAAATGTTTCCATAAATTGGAAAAATTTGGGTAAATTCCAACAGATAAATCAACTCAGGACAAACAACGATAGCTCCATTCAACTTCGGGCCAAATGGAACATCTTCATTCAATTTTGGCTAACTTCAAACAGCTTCATTCCAATTTGAATAATATGCAACCACTTCATTTAACATTGCATGCATTTAGAAACAGTTGGGCAAATTCCAACAGCCTTGATCATATTTGGGTTTGAAAGAGCTTCAATTGAAAGAGCTTCATTCAGATTTGCATATATTACAAATATTTGAACAAATTACAACAGCCCAAATCAAAGTTGGACCAACCGAAACAACGTCATTCAAATTTGGGTAGAGTTAGAAACATTTTTAAATTAGGAACATGAAGTGGTAACTCATCATTCCAACTAACCCTAATTTTTGTAAACCTTAAATTGTTGATGCTGTAAAGTGTACAACTAAAATGTAGCTGTAGCTGCAAAATGTTTTGTGGTAGTAATGTGGGGTAGCTGTGATATGATATTGTGAAGTTTTCGTGTTTCAGACGTGCTTGATGTTGTGCGATTTGCAAGTGCAAGTCTGTTTCCATAAAATATTCATGAATAGAAATAACTACGTAGCTGCAGATGTAATATGTTACGTTGTGGTAATGTAACTGTGATTTTATACTGTTTAAGTGTTCATATTTTCCGTTTGTTTCATGCAATGAATTGCATATGTTGCATCCTGCCAAATTTCATTGCTTCAATTGTGAAGTGAAGTTTTCAAGAACAGTAGCAACTGTACTCTTTATTGCACTGCATAATTCGCTTATGCTAATGCAGTGCATTGAAGCACTGCCATTTTTATAAAACATTCTTGTTGATGTTATAAGTCATTTGTTATTGGATATGTGCATTGGTACACATTCCTTAGTACAGTAGTTGATCATATAGGCTGCAGTATTTGCGTGTATCAGTCCCATGTTGCTATTATTTCTAAGCATGCTGTGTTCAATGCACATTTAACTGTCTAAACTGGAGTGGATTTTTGGTTTTCATAATGTGACTTTAGAAGCTGTAAATGTTTAAGTAAGTTGTAGTATTTTAAGTACAACACACTGCAGTCCACATTACCCAATGTGGAGGGTTAAGCTATATGCTATGTACTCAATTGCCTCATTTCCCTCTACTTACTTGAGACTTGACCTATTTGCAGCAATGTAATACTTCAGATCGCAACCCGATAGTTTACTCCTTTTCCAGATTGATTGCCATTGTGGCCAACACACATGCATACATTTAAGGGCGTACACAAGGAGGGGGGTTGGGGTTGAAACCCCCGTCCCCTTGAGCTTGACATTTTACAAAAACTTTATTACCTGCGCAAAGGAGATTAATTGTTTTTGCATACTGTTTGATGGTTAATTTGTCGACGTAATGCAAATAACATGGAATGAATTTGCATGCAAATTTCAAGGAACATAGTACGTGGGCCAAAAAGTTATAATTAGGTTTTGGTGGGAATCTAGGTTATCGTCTGCGTCCAGAAACCATCCCGCCACTTTTTGAAGACCTTTCGTCC
>Ga0210059_1002470_pt1 | contig 28978 bp, 15 predicted proteins | sample Ectturendosymbi2_FD_188042 | JGI IMG/M metagenome (GOLD analysis project Ga0210059, IMG submission 188042) | Ecteinascidia turbinata endosymbiont from Florida, USA - Sample 2 (SPAdes) (version 2) | ecosystem: Host-associated > Tunicates > Ascidians > Unclassified | place: Key West, Florida...
GTTGGGCCACAAGCTGACAACTGGAGATCTTCGCATAATCTACCAATTTGCCAACGATGGATCAAAGTAGGTTAATGCGCTTTGAGTAAAACGTGGAGATCGCCGTTATATACACGTTTCAAATTTTAACTGGACTGAAGTTTGACCAAATCTCATTCGGGAATGAAAAGATATGTTTTTTGAAGATGGACGCGATCTGATGTCTTCATCTTGCTTCATTAAATTTTCCCAAGGAGCATCGACCTGCACGGGATTTCAGCTGTGCGATGCCATCTGGTGTGCTTTTTCCTAGCCACTGCATGGTGTAATCAGGGCCTCCAAGATGGACAGGGAGGCCTTGGTGTAATGCAGGTTGTAAGCCTTACGGACAAAGTGCTTGAACCTGTACCCGCAAAAACTACCTCCACCGATAACAGTAGATAATGTGACCTTCGGTCAACAGTTTCCTAAAGTAGTCAGCTTGTTTTGTTTTGAACAATTTGTTCTGAGTATCAGTTGATCGCTAGCGTTCCACCGACCTCTGGCAGAGACGACATACTCAAAATTAAAACCATTCGACCCTTGGGCTTCTATGGCATTTAAGTAAGATGTCGGCCCTGATATGAAATGACCAGGTGTGCGTTTCCGCACTGCAGGGAGGTAGTAAAGCTTTGGTATTATACGGGCCAGATCATTTTTTTTGTTTTGTTTTATTCATCTAATCACAATTTGACTTTATTTGTTTTTTAAATTCATTTGTATTGCTCCTTAGTTTTTTCACCTATGCTCAGCTTGCTTCGTAAACTGCGGTTGCTGCTCACGTGGACGCACTCACAGCCTCGTTTGGTAACGTCGGCTCGTGCGATGAAAGTGACCAGCATGTCAAGCTGTTTTTCAACATTTTGAACACACACTCAGCCGCTTGCAAGCCCTTGCTGCGTAAACGCGTTGTAGAACAGCAGTCTTGAAATCGTTTTATCTCTTTGAAATGAAAATAGATAAACGCTAGTCTGTTAGGAGACATTTTAATGTTGCTTAATTGTTTGTGTTAGTCACACCGAATTTATGTATGAAACTTGCCTGAAGGTATGAGGCCAACTCGGACAACGATGTGCTGGTGCTTCTCGACGTGACGCCCGACCAATCAATGCTTGACGAAGGCGTGGCCAGAGAGATAGTCAATCGCGTCCAGAAGCTGAGGAAGAAGGCAAGCTATATGTTTTGAGTTGCGAATTTCGTAAAGACAAGCCGCACAGCTGAGAGGTTCCATTTTTTCTGTGTAATTTGCACGTATCTTTCATGACATGACCTTTGCGGGAGATGGCTTCTCATTGGTCGGTTGCCACTTGCCACCGCTTTTGTGAAGACTTTTTACTCCCTCGTTGACGTCTCCGATCTTGCAAAATTTCACGTCCTCCTTTCAGAACGCGTGCTTTAAATTTTTTGCATGCCATGTATATGATTCGTAGAAAAGTGAAATACATTCGATTGCTTAAGGCCATAGAGTAAATTTAACTTGCCCAAAAGGAATTCTGTAGTGAATCAAGTTGTATCATTTTTAAACATGTGCTTGTTAATTGGGGAATGTCGCGTGTGAGAAATACGTATTTCATTATTTTTGACATTTTTTAATGCTTTTATAGTGTACCTGTCTGGTGCTGGCAAGGCAAATATTTGATTCATTGCGCCCCCACGAACGGTTTGTTAATCTCGCTGTTGCTGTTCGAATAGAGGCAATTTTGTAGTTGGAAGTGTGGATTATCATGTGTAGGAAAAAGTCTCGCTGTTAAATTGCATTTCCTAATAACATCTCCACATCCCAAATTTTTAAGTTGTTTTAAATAAACTGATTAAACTGTCCAAACAAGCCTAATTTGCCGATCAGTTCTCAATGCGACGATCTATTACTCCCGTGCAGGCAAGCTCATCGCTGTGTTAATCTGCCACCACGTCTGAATATGTAGTATTGGATTGAAACAGCCGCAATGGTGCGGAACAGCTGTGACACGAAGATTTCGTTGCCACGCTGTGAAGCGTTGGTATAGACTTGCGGTGGATTGGATGTTTTAACAACCGGGACTGGCTCGGATTTTTTGCTGTTAGTAGAAGCAGCGGCGAATGGAAGCTTGCATGTTTATTTTATAGCGTATTTGGCCACGTCTTTCGTTCCTTGATTCACATGCACTTTGGACTTGGTGGGTGGTAACTATACGGAGGTGTTAAAGTTTTTAAAAGTCCCGATCAAATCTACGACACTGTAGATTCTCTCGTCAAGGCACAAAACGTTTGTACAAGTTTCGGCAATTACGCGCAATGATGTTCACACCGCGCAAATCAAAAGTTATGCCTGATGGTTGCTGTGAAAGAAAAAAAACGAGTGCTATAAATATTTTTTTGAAATTCTTGGGACATTGGAATCAATGCGAGCAGTTTTTAAAAATATTTAGCGACTACCTTGCCACAGCGTTGTTAGCAAAGCCGCACCGCTTGTTTGATTATTTGCTTTAACCGCATTTTTCAAGAAGCTGATATTCTATGGCACGTGACTGCCGATGATGATAATAATAGTTTTTACCCAGTGCGCATTCATGTGCTTTCTTGGCCGCTGCGGAACTGGTTGGAGTGATGTTGCCCGTCACCGCAGATTGCCTGCACTGATGTTCTTGCACGTTGTCGCGTTGTGAAGACACATCACGCCTCGCGCTGCACGCATTTTCCAACGGCAGTTGGCATGAACAAACCTGATGCGATTTTCTTCGATTTGTTTCGCGAAGTGTTTCCGAAAAGAAAATGTTTATATTTAGAAAAATTTTGCGAAACGAAAGTAAAATTGTTTTATTTTTTGAAACGTTTTTTTTGTTTGTTTTTTTCAAAAAAATGCCAGAAAGAAAAAGTTTTTAGGGTGGCAGGCATGGACCACCATGCTACCATAGTACTGTCTACGAGCTTTAAAAATGTACGCGCAGAGGAGACTTGAAAAATGGCGGTTGCATACACAAATCTGAACACTTCGTTGAACTGTCTTGAGCGGCATTTGTTTATGATTTATAGAGCGATGTCATTGATGTAAGATGTCGCACTATGGATTACTTTTGGCCGCGTTCATCAAGTGGCATTAGGCATGCCATAGCTTTACAAGAGTAGAGGAAAGTATTACGGCCTCATGCCGTCAGTGGTGATTTATAAGAGATTTCAGACCATAATCATTGCACACTTATAACTCCTGCGTTGCTGGAAAACACCACTGACCCCTCGTTGCTGTGGCTTTCCAAACTGGTTGTAACACAATTCATCTCGTACATCGAGCTGTGGCGCAAGATCGCGAAATCGATCGTTGTTGAGTGTAGTTACGAGTCATTGATAGCTTCTGAGGTTTATGTTCAACTGTGCTATGCTGACAAAGTCTAAATTTATTATCGAACTGGGTTTTCAAGCCACCGGCGTGGCCGTTTTTGTACCTGACGCAAGTTTTTGTGTGTTCTGTAGCTGATTATATCTTTATGAAGTGTCTATCCCGGGATCAGTCCTTGATACGTGGGCGGTTGATAGCCCAGGCTTCGCTTAACAATTGAGCGCTTGTGAGAAACGCAACGGCATGCCTGGCGTTGCATTGCTGTGCCAGTGCAAGGTGCGCTTCTCATGTGCGACTTTCGTCAATACTGAACAGTTCTGCTTTTATCGTCGAGATGCCGCCAGCTCTTTTGAAGATTAATCTCAAACACCGATATGACGCGGCGTCGATTCCACGGTGTTCTTTCCTTGTTTTCACAGTGCATGCGACTTCGGATCAACAGTTGCTTATAATCACCAGTTACTTTTTGCGTTTAACGTTCGCCGTTTGAAACGCGTCTCATTTCCACAAGACATTTATTTCCAGCTGACCAATGAAAACAATGTTGGCGTCGTTTAGTTGGTGTCGTCACAAATAATGTAGGGAAGGTTTTCTTCTGCTCCTTTCCTGTTCCAGCGTGGGCCGTCCTAAACACGAGTCGGTGCTTGTGTTACAAGGCAAACAATTGATTTATGGCTTGGAAGAAGTGCATTGTGACGTAGGTGCGAGCCACAAATTTTTGCAATCACAGCAATGGGCGGCTTTTTGTGTTTCAACAAACATTTTGCCGACGTGGAACTACTGACTAAATGCTGTCTATTTGGTAAGGTTTTACGTATGGCTGATTGCTAACATATTCGCACTATACCTGCAAAATACTCCATGTGGATAATCTTAACCCTGCTCAGGTAACCTCTAAACACAAACATCGTTGTTGTCCTTGCCCAAAATGGGCAGATTTTGTTTATTCGCTTATATTGGACTGACTGACAGGTTTAGACGCGCGCGGGTTTTTGTGCAACTTAGCAAGTCTTCTCAAGCTCATCCGATCAGAAAAAAACAACGTGTTGATTTTGGAAAAATTTTTATATGATGAAGAACAAAAGCAATTTTCCAAACAAAAATCTGTGAAGTGCTTTTGGCAAATGAACGAAAAAGTAAAGAAAAATCCAAAAATTCCACCAATAGACGTCATTGGTGATCGGTTTAAGGTTTAAACAGCACCTCATTTCAAGCTTGTGATTCTATCTGCAGTAAAAGTAAATTAGGTTGAAACATGAATTTTTTCTATTTTCATTGCAATTTTCAGGCACATTAATCCACCTTGCCCAAAATAGGCAAATTTTTAACGAAAATCAGGCACATAAGGTAAACTTGCCCAAAATGGGCAAATGCTTTACAATTGTTGGGCAGTCAGATTGATCGCGGCACTGCTATTGACTTTCATATCTCGCATACGGCCAGTCCCGTCGCCATAGTGGGGAATTGATGGACCAAGCCCCCCACATTGAAATATGAAGACTATACCTTAGTGGATTTTTGTCAATTTGTATAATGTGAAGGCATTGACAGGGAAACCAAACACTAACTCTAAACATAACATCGGGCGATTTTCACCCCGAACTCTCACTAACCACAACGTGGGGTGATTTTCACTCGAACTCACGCTTACCATAACGTCGGGTGATTTTCACCTAGGGACTACGTGGCCACCATTCCTGTCTGGGTGGAAATTACCCGGGGTTAGTATTCCAGGGGTGTGAGTAATCTTTGCAGAAAACTTGAAAGTGATCAATGCAGACAAGTGCTCCCCATCGTTGTCAGTTGGCACGTGAACCTCGTTTTGTTCTGTTTTGTTAGTGGGCAGGTTCCACAGCGTTGTCTGGTCTCAAAGTTCATGTCCTCAACAAAATGCTTTGGCCTTTTACCACAAGTGCACGCTCAACAAGAAGCAAGCCTTTGTTGGCTAAGCCAGAGGTTTAGAAACATGAATAAGGCAAAAAAGAAGCACAAGGTTCATCATGTCCTCAATAAAATGCTTTGACCTTGCACCGCAAGTGCACACGGTGCAGGCCATTTATGGCTCCAATTTCTGTAATGTGACGGAGAAAGCGTCATAGATTCTGCCTGTTTGTGAATGGAAACAACGAGCTGAGCAGAGCCATTCGCGCCAAATTGATTTGTGTAGTCGGGGCTTGTGCTCGTGTGATCTGCTCCCGTGCTGGCTTCGGTCAAGGTTGCTGGCGTGGCTTACTAGTGAACCTACATGCACCAACTCCTTCTGCCCAAATTGGTCGGTCAAAGTTGCCTTGGGCGGGATGTTTGTGAAGGAAATATTGTTGCACCCCAGGTAACCATGGGTTAATTTGGGCAAATTTTTGTTCCCCCATTGAAAATTACAAAAGTTGTGCAGATTGCAATAGGACTGCCCGAAAGAGCGTCTAAAAACATGCAGATACTGAAAGAACCAGCTTTCTACGTGAAAATTAACTAATTTTAAATTTAAGCAGAAGAACCGTTTGCCCAAATTGGACAGAGGTTACCTGAGCAGGGTTAAGCAAGCATACGTAGAAGCAGGCCAGTAGCCACGGAGACGGTGCCCCACAATTTTTTGTGCCTCCGAGTTTTGTTGCACTCAGAAATTTTTTTATGCAGTTTCTTTCAAATATACAATATAAACACAAATTTTGACCCCTATAGGCCTGTATAAAGGTTCTTGGCCTAAACGCCACTGCTCTTAGGTCAGTATCGGATGACGAACAAGTTGTGTCAGTGGAATAAAAAATAATCACGGGTTTCTTACGCATTCCCATCAGGAGTGCTGGCATCGCAGGAGGACGGGGCGAAAGATTCACTTAATACTGTGCATAGAATTTGCTTTGGGTAGCTATTTCAAACTGTGATGAGGATTCACAAAAAGCGCCGACTTGATGTAAGAGTGAAAACCCATCCCTTGGAGCTTTGAACGAAGTAAATTTTAAGTTTGCATAAGGGTAAAACGAACGTGGTGTTAAACCCCGTGATTCAAGGTTGTTTTTATTTCCCTTGCATCTCCTTTCCGCTTAGGCCACACAAGTTTTACTTCGATGGGGTTTTGAACTTGGCGAGCACGATATACGGACACCGTGTTGTGTAAGTTTGAAAAAATTGCCGAATGCAGAGTGCATTAGAAACCAGCAGTGTTGCGGTTAAAAATCACTACGCATCACGACTCAGTATTTTTGGTTAGAGTTTCGTAATAATGCCTGTGGATTTCAGGGAATCTTGTGAATACTAACAACAGGACGCGCACCAGATGGTATACGTATGTATTTCGTGTAGCGCAAGATGGCTGAAACTTTTTGGAGTTGAACAAAGCGTCATGATTTGTAATTGTAAGAGGACTCCCGAAAACGGCATGTTTGTTTCGCGACCATACTTTTTTTTAAATTCAAGCCGATCATATCTTCTTCACCCGACCAGCCTCAGCCACGATCTCATCACACTTCGACTTCCAGAACCGAACATACCGCGACCCAGATGCAAAGGTGTTGCGCACAACTCACCTGGAACCGAACCATCGCATACAACGACCGGATTTTTTTCAAAATGTATCACTTTTATACAGAAAATCATAAATGTCGAAAAGTGTGTCAAAAGACTGACAGTTTTAATTTGTCAGTGCTTCCGCAACGTGAAAAGCTTGTGAAAGTGATTAATTTTCGCTCCGCAAAAATAACTTTTTCATCTGTCGATCCCCGTCAAACAGCATACGCCGGTTCAACTCTGGTCGGCTTAGCTGACGGTGATTGGAGCACGACTTCCCGAGATGACAGCGTGCCTCGGATAATTGCCGGTCGTGCGTTTTAAAAACCTAATCGCAAAACAGCTGCTTCCTTTAATTGACATAGCTCTGGCGTTTTGGCAACGTCTCATACTGTAATTGGGTGCCAATCGTTTCGCCACGACCACTATGGCCAATGGCCTTTCCTGTATTGCGCGCTTTGGCGCCGCATCTCAATTGTATTGGATTTTGCAGCAATGTGTCGTTCGCTGCACCCTGCACAGGTGTATTCGGCTGCTGTGTCCCGCCTTACTTTCTTCCTGTCCTGCGTCTGCGATCCAGGTTATATTTCGCCTGCTTTATTTCGTCTAGCTACGCCTTTGCAGTCTCATCTTTAAATAATGAAAGCTGTTTGTTTGCTCAGCGTTTTCTCGTAATACGGAAACACGTGCTGAATAAGCAAAGTGCGTTTGGACTTGAACTCTCGAAACGCGAACCACGAGTAGCAGTGCAGTGAAGGGCTTGATAACCTCCGAACCCTTCATTTCACTGCAATAATACGCAAGAAAATTCCTGCTTCCCTCAGCGGAAAATGGTGCACTGAGCACATAACCTTTAGGTTAGGTATGCTTTGGGAATGTAATCTTCTGCCTTATAATCTCATTCCACCTGCATTTCATTAAAGTTTTGACTGAAATGGTGACATAATCTTGTTAACAGCCATGTTATTCAAGTGTTGGTGGAACTCAATATTTGCATGTGGTTCAATGAGTGAAAACTGTCTTGCTTCGTGAAGCTATCAGCTGTCAGAACGTTTGTTGATGTTAACAGCGGTTGGGCTTATTTTGTGTACAAGGCCAGCGTTTTGATGAAGAATTGATTCCAATGCGCAAAACCAACACAGGATGATTTCCTGTTATTTTTCAGTAAGTTCAAACGTTCAGAAAACATGATCAAGAACGTACTTTTTTAGCATTGCTTACCAGAATGCACCGAAAACCTCAACGAGTCCAACGCGTCGTACATTTTCACGCGTAACTGAGCTTCGCTTCGGCAAAATTTACGACCAGTTATTTCGCTTAATGGTTGTTCGTCCGGTGCACTCGGTTCTGTCCTTCATATCAGCAGTTGACGAAAGAAAAATATGGTGTCAATGAAAACCGGAAAGCTGTTCGTGTTTAACGTTTCAAAATAAGGGTTATGCAGTGACTTCGTTTCCAATAAATGCTTCTTAACAGCGCAGCGCGGTAACTTTCACTTGACCTTGCCTCGCAGTTAATCGTTACACAACCACCGAAACGTGTTTAACGTGCAGGAAGTCATTTGTAACTCGTCCTGCCCATCGCGAATCAGGAGAGCTGTGAGTAAATTGTACCCCTGCTCTGCGATAATTGCCACTGCTCCTTTCCGTCAGGCTAGGAGATGCAGATGTGTGGTTTAGGTTTTCCAAAAGTTTTCTGCTTGTCGACCCAGCGTCTGCCTTGGAGGATAGCGTTTTCACAGTGTGTAGTTCTCGGGCGAACCTTCGATGTCAGGTTTTCACATGGCTGAAATAACTGTCTTGCTGTCTGGTTTCGGTCGCTTATTTGTTACGGCTTACCGCTGCCAGTCTTCTCCCACCCGAATGCATGGAGCTTAAATCTCCTTTCGAACCTATCTAAATACTGGTTTCGATGAGACCGATCGGAACCCAATCTAAATGCAGGGTTAGCGATCGAAACCTAATCTAAATGGAGGGTTAGCGATCGAACTTAGCAGCGTTCGGTTAGGTCTCTCTTATCCTGCTGTTTATTCTTTCGACGGCTTGCTGAGTGGCACAGTGGAAAAGCACGCGCTTGTCGAACGGGCAATCAGGGTGAGCCTCCAGTGTGAATCATCAGCAGTGATGTAAATAACGGTGCGTTTTAACCCCTTGTTCGTCGACGTTGTCTGGTCGCACGCGACGTTGCATCTGATTCGACATCATTGTCACGTTCATTGCGCAGCTGTCCGTGTACCCACGTTGCAATGAATATAGCAACGCGTGGAACGTAGTCCTAAACCGCAGCGTTTCTCAACCAGTGGTCCCCGCGGACCAGTGGTTGTCCGGAAAGGTCCTTCAGGAGGACCGCGAAAGTTTTCAAAACGTTACAATATTCCTGCATTCAAATAAACCGTTTCTTGAAATTGTCCGATTTTCTATCATTGATTAGATCGGAAAATTTTATGATGCTTAATGAGCAAGCTCAAGTCTTCCACAAACAGTAAATTGTATGTGTTGTTTATATAATGTTTCTTTTCCATATTTCAGTTTTATCTTTGTTGTTGTACCGCCATATCTTATAGTGGGTACCACAAAAATTTTCAATAAAGATGGGTCGCAAGCGAAAAAACGTGAGGAGCACTGCCCTACACCATCGAAAACACCTCTGTCGTGCAAAGCAAGTGCGAGAAATCTTTTTACTGCTCTGCGGTTGCTCTCCAATGTCCATGTACTTAACATGCTTTAAGTTCTAATTAGAAATACTAAAAATTTGTCTTGGATTGAGCAATCTTCACATTCTCTTTATACAGCTCCGCTGAACCTTTTTCAAGCGGAATATTGTGTTTCGTATGATAATCCAAAGCACCTGGATTCACTGCTGAGGGTTGTTTCGTTAGAGGTTTCCGTTTTGTTTGAGAGCGCCACCTGACGATTGCATTGCAATAAATTATTTTTTTTAATTCATAGATCGGCTGCAGTACGCGCTGGCTTGTTGCTATCAAAAATAAAGACACGTTGTCCAATTTTAAGTCGATCGCATCGCCTTTCAGTTTTGCAAAAAGTAGATTGTCTTTTTTTATTTTGTGGTTACTTCTGATTGTTGGTTACGATGTGAAAGTCGTCTGCGTTTTGCTAGTTCGAGTTGTGGTTGCGCTGGAAATAAAACAACATTCGCACGAAAGTCTTCAAATAATTTCAAGTCAAGGCGTTTATGTCAGTCCTCTGTCCAGCTAACTAGCTTGTTCTTGAAATCTGCAAACCGGATAGATTTGAACTGATTTTTGTGCAAATGGCGCGACCGATCGCACGGTTTTGTTCAATGAAGAGTTTTTTGCATTTATTATTTTTTTGATGACGTGCATATCACGATACATATGCAGGGAATGTCCACAAGTTACCTCCTAACGTAAGGTTCTTCAGTAACGTCGGCTTTCAATTTTTTTAGGAAGCACTGACCTGCTACACGGCAGTGATTCCGAAAACAGGAGTAGATCAGGGCGCGGGCCTGGAAGATTTATTGTGGTTTGAATTTCTCGCAGGCGAAACTTGTTCCCACCGACGACGTCACAGTTTATTACCAAACACACGGTCCCGATGGTTATTTGAAGGCCGTGGCGGAGCAACACAAAGAATACATCTCAGCAGCCATCAAGTCGCCGTTCAATGGCCACCCGGCTCCAACTCTGGATGTAATTATAACGGAATCGACTCAGGTGGGTTGAAGGCCATGTCGTTATTTGGCGTCTCGTTACTTCCAGGGCGAATTAGAGAGTCAAACGCATGTAAATTACATCAGCATGAGCGGTTGCTGCCTGTGCGATCCATATAGACGTGATTATATCAAATGCTATGAGCCATGTTTACGTCTAAGCTCTTTTCTCTGTTGTCACTGATTTACTGCGTACCTTGGAAAGTTACGCAATGCCGGAGTGGGTCAAAGTTCGCCAATCTTCTTTATAGTAACTGTTCTCTGCAGGTTAGGCGATCTTATAGGCGTGGTTACAGCAAATAGCACTGTGGTATGTGCTTTTGCGATATTAATGTGAGATCTATTCGCTCTGGCGATAAACTGAGTGGCATTTTTGTGTCTTTAACGTATTCAAACGTTTTTCAGAGGTTTTGAGATGTTCGGAATTATAGCGACATTACGTGGTTGGACCAACCATGGAAGCCTTTCAGCAAAGCTCAATTACGTCACGAGTTTTGTAAATCATTCTTCTGGTGTTGCTTAGTTAAAAGTGGTTGGCCCAATACTACGCGTTGTTTGCAAATGTTGCGTCACGGTTTTCACCTTACTTTCGTGGACCAGGTAGTTTTTGGACGCATGCCGTGGCCCGATAACTCAGTGATATTTTAAGCCGGATAGCCGTCGACAATCGTGGTGGCATTCTTGCTGCGTGCTGGTATTCGTTCTTGTTCGGAAGCGCAACCTTTCTTCGCGTTCAACCAAGTGAAAAGGTTCCACGGAACATGCATTTCAAACGGAGCTACACATTCCCGCCTGAAGGGATCGGTCCGAAATGGATACCGACCGTTCCCTTCAGTCGGTATGCACAGATGAGTACAAGCTTGCCATGCGCATCTGCAACATGCGTGAAATTTGCTTCAGTCAAATCACCAACATTTTGCTCTGTATTGCACGCTTGCTAGAACTTTGCTAGAAGTAAGCTACCTATACATTAGTGGATAGCGCCTCGTGCAATAGGATGGCACTCCGGTAACAATATTCAGGGATAAGGTTATATGCATTGCAAGCATGTGTGTTGGTGTTTTCCCCCATCACATTTGCATCTGCTTACACCCAGTAACAATGTGCACCTGAATGTTTCAGTCACGTTTAGGGTCTGTGACCTATTATATTTAAAAATTTTCTTGGTTTGCTCAAACAAGCCACACACAGTTTTTCCTTGGTTAATATAGGATGAATGGAATGCACTGATATTTAGTCTTACTCAAATAGTTGTCATCAGAAAGATTGGAACTGAGTTGTGGTAATGAGGACAACACGGATATAAAAACGTTGAACTTGGAGAGAAATTCACATGCAGTAATATTTCTAATCATCACCTCCACATTTACAAAGTTACAAATGCGATATGTGTGGAATTGTGTGCAGTTCAACTGAATGTGGATGTATTTTTCAGCCATGTGTTTCACTTCGAAATACTTATCCAATATATCAGCAATTTTGTTGGAATGATTTTGCACAGAATTTTGTTGCAGGCCTGCCATCAATTGATTTCAGTTTATGCAAACACTTACAAAGCTTTATTTCTGCTCTTCCAGATTATTTCTCTAATCACAGCTGTGTATTGTCTGAGATAGGGTGTTATGAATTTTAATGATTAGTTAATTGAATTAGTTAGAGATTGAGCATGTCTGTGCAATCTTCGAATAATGCTGAGTACAAAGACAAAAATAAAGAAGGTTAAAGCATAGGCAAGAAATTAGCCTGTGCACTGGGCTAGCTTTTAAACATACATTTATTTTTACGGTAAGATATAAGTTTTCATGATTAAGAATTTTTGGAGGTCGATAATTAATAAAACAAAGGTTACCAACTTTTGGCCTCAAGAGCTCATGGACTTCTTTAATGTATGTCCTGCATCCAACTTCCTTTTTTAGTAAAACAAGTTGTAAAGTGGTACGTACCCTTTCTGTGTCAAAATTGCCAAACAACCTTGGCTGTTTTTCAAAACAAATTCTACAGTGTTTTTGGTTGAACGCGTGATACTTATACTAGGGTTCACGACCTTTCTCTGATTATGTACCCCTAAAATTTCTTATGACAAAAAGTCTGAGTAAAATAACAAAAATCCACTGAATTTTTAATAGAATTTTTGGATTGTTAGAACTTAATGGTGGACTCTGTTTTTGTGTCTGAAAGCTAATATATTTAACAACAAGCATATAATGATTTTTGAAAATAATATTCACTGATGTATACATTAATATTTTGAAATAACTAACATATAAAGATATTTTTCCTTCTATTGCTAACCTTAAATGTAGAAAAATGTACCCCTGGTTGGGAACCCCTGCTTTACACAAAAGTATTTTTGAACCAAAACCTACTTTCATTCTCTCCAAGCACGTAAAAAAAGGACAACTAACTTTTTAGTTCTCCAAATCTAGTACATAAGGCAAAGGAGACCTATAGTTGCAAGAAAAGTGACATCAAACTAGAAGTAGAATTCCGCACTTGAGCATGGCTTGTGGTGTCATAGGCAATCACTGCGATGTCTTAATATTCGTAGCTCTTGAGCGGCCATGTGGTTCATGCCGCCACAGATAAATCGCATGCTAGTGCGCACAATCAGCATAATACCGGTAATCGAGGTGGACGAGTGTCGGTCTAGAATTCAGGGGTTACCAATAAATGTGCCCGCCTACACCAGGGCGCCCACAAGGACCACGTGGGTCGTCAGCAGGCCTGTTCTGAAAATAGCATTAACGTGATAAGTATCTTCACATTGATGAATATCATTAATTTTATTAATGATCACATAGTTAAAAGTAAATTGGCCAAAAATTTTATTTCAGAAGTGTGTATGAATCTAATAGCACTTCGTGTTAATCGGTGCCCAAGGAGTAGCTTCTAATTTCAAAAAGGTTGGTGACCCGTGGACTCCATAGTATCACGTGACTTGTGCCAGGAATGTTGCTGGTTTCTTGTAGTCAGCTGAGACCGCTTGCTTTGCAGATGTGTGATAAGGTGCTAGTGCAGACTTGAGGTTCAGTGTTGAAAATGTAATACCAATACAAATTGGCATGCATTTACAAATGGAAAAAGCAGATGCCTTCTATTGGATTATTGTGCAAATCAGCTACGTGTACGGTTATCGTCGAACATCTGGTACAGGCTGCTGTGTTGTAGAGTACAGCCTCATTTTTGACTGTTATGTGGAAACGAGCCATTAATGCAAACGTGTTTACCTTGGATAGTTCCATGAGCAATACAACCTTACTAATATCTTCGTTTAATTTTTTTAACATTCAAAACTTCCTTGGCATACTTTTGAATGGTTTCAGGGATGTATACGAATATCTGGCCCCACATTTCTTTGTATGGCACACCAAGCCCGTAGCCAGGTTTCAAGGTTTGGTGGGGCAAAATACATTTCTAGATAGAAAAGTTTTGTTTTCATTAGAAGTGTAAAACAAATTTTCCTGGGACAACACAATTTGGGGGGGCACTGCTCCCCCGTGGCTACGGGACTGTGACATACACATTACATATGTCTGTTTTCAATTAATTTCAAAAGCAGATTTACCGTCTTCATTACCAGTGTGCAGAAAACAACTGTAAGATGTGTACGTTAGGATGCATATTTCTCAGCAACATCTGGCGCTCACGGTAACGAGCTACTGCAACAGGCCCGTTATTCTATCGTGCACGAATAACGTTATGGACATGGAAACCAACGCAGCAAAAGGCCGACTTTCGACGATTAAGCCGATCTTTGGCCGGACATGGAAATGTAGTACAGTCAGACCTCGTTTGTCGGAACTCCGATTATCCGAATCCCCGCTACAGTCCCATCGCCACGGGGGGCTATTGATGGGCTTAGCTCCCCAAACAAAGCTCCAACCCCCCCAAATGAAATATGAAACACTATGAATTAGTAGAATTTTTGTCAAATGTGAATGTCAGGCCCCCGTACTGACGGTTCTGCCCCGATATCCGACACAAAACTGCTAGGAACGGATTTCTCTCAATGCATTTCACCCCTTTAATCCGGAAACCTCGCTGTCCGACTCCGACACGGAAATTTAGGAACGGATATAAAAAACGCCAAACCGGATTGCGCCAACTGTAGTTTAGTTGTTTATTAAATCGCAATGAAAGTTTGAAAGTCAATTTTCTATGCATAATGGATGTAACAGTGGCAGAACTTGCGGGACGCAGTGAGGTCTCTTTTACAGTTCTTTTTTGCATTTTAATCTCATTCAGAATGCATACCAGCTTACGTATATGGATCTGCTAGTAAAAAAAGACAAAAAAATTTATGAGTGTTTCATGTAGTCTTGTTCCACATGCAGTCTTCATATTAGCTTATGTTGACAGTTCGTCTGAGCCTACTCTACAGTTTTTTTTGTTCCCGTTTGAGCGTCCGCTTAAGCGAGTTCTGCTGTACTGCACATCGTCACCTTTGTTTACGTTGTTGACATTTGCTCTGGAAAGAATTTCGCTCTCTATACTTTCGATTCCAATTATCCGGACACCTCACTAAACCGACATTATTTGACGAAACAAAGTAGTCCAGATAAACGAGATCTGACTGTATTTATGGTCCGCAAGATAACACGCATTTTTAGTTTTTAGTCAAAACACTTCAACCAGGCGTGATTCGAAAGGAAACCGAAACAGGTAAACTGTTTCAAGTCAAATCAGCGTATAGTTTGTGTAGGAATTTTCCAATGCGCAGAAGTGTTTGGCTTGGGTTGTTGATAATATTAGCCCCCACATTCAAACACGATCATAGCTGCTTTTGCGCATGTTCCCTTGATTTGGTTTTCGAACCCGTGGGATTTGCAAGAATTTTTCGTGCAAATGTATTTCGCTCAACCGTTTCTCTGTAGTTTTCAAAGGAGAAATAAGTTGCTGTCAAACATTGTTCTGCTGCCATATATTTCTCACGTATCTAGTTTTAAGCTCACGTTTTTTGGGGGTGTTTTCCGTTGGTACTTCTAATTCAAACTGAAATTTAAATAGGAATTATTAAGCATATTCTTATTTGTAGTGACAAATATTCTTATGAGGACCTAGGTTTAGGCCAAGTTTTCTTTCCACTTGTGTGGTCTAGTTCAAAGATTCCCGAGCTCTAAGTCATGCCCTGTAACGATTGTTTCCTGGAGTGCCACACTCAATGTTGACGTCATTTGTCATCATCGCTTTCATCAGACATGTGAAATAAAGTCATTGGATTCCCCGGATTAAATCAGTTCCTCTAACAAGAAAAATTTAGCTCTTTTATACTATTTTTTGCGATTCATCTCTTAACATTTAATTTTCGCTTAACAAGTTCAGGAAGATCAGAACTACAAAACGGTCCTACGAAAAGACGGTAATTTTTCGGTGATTTTTCATATACATTTTCAATCCTTTTTTTGGACCCAGTAATCTAGCTTCCAGGTTATGTCATGCCAGTTTGGCTAGAGGCAGGCCAAACGCAGGCGGACAGCTTAATATCAAAGTTACGAAACTCTCAGCTACACTAGCAAGCCTGGTGATAAAAACCCTTATCGGTAACTGTAAACTAATAATAATACGTAATGTACTAGAAATTTTATTGTAGCCGACCCAAATCTCTGAAAATTCTCTGAAATCCACAGCCTGTGTGTTTTACGCGTAGTTATCTTGCAGCAACGCTGTATTCCAAGATGTGCAACAGATGGTTGGAGCCTTCGCAGTATTTTTGGCACCCTTATCTGGAAAAACCCAACAGTTTTTTCTTGAGGAAACTCCTGGATTTTAGACGACTATTGAGCCTGAATTGTGTTGACGGTAAAATACTTCCGGTGTAATGAATGCTTGTACGGAAGATGAGCCGGTTGCATTTTTGCTTTAAAATAGTGTGGCTACCGCATGTGTAGTATTCTCATAGTCAGTTCACTCGCTTGTTAAAGAACGCAGTGGGTCGCAAGAAAGCAACCCCGTGCTTTGCGCAGTACATGTGAGCACGTCTGTGCATGTTTCGTGGCGGCGGTTATGTACTTAATAGTCAGTAAGTATGAATTTCAAAGCAATCGAACCACGGGTTAAAGAAGAGAGTTGATAGTTGTGCGAGTATACACCTTGGCACCCTGAAAGCAACCTGTTTCATAATTTATTTGTTTTGCATCAGTTTATTTCCGAGATGAACGGTACATATCATGTCATTTTCATCAGACGGAAGCAGACACATAAAGCGATGGGTACAAAGATTTTGTAACCTCATCAGTGAGGCACTGCAACTTGACATCCGTAACTGAATGTGGCGGCCTCGTACAAATAAAGGCACATTGATTTTGTCAGCCGGGTTCCACGCAAACTTTAAGCAGTCTTTTTCAGGGAAACAATTGTTAGCACAGACTTTTCTTGTACCTTTATTGGCTGGTGAGCACGAAACTACTGTCATCATAGCGTCAGTACTACTGCTGATTACAAACCGGTTTGCCAAGACACTGTTCGTCCAGCATTTTGCTCGTTTCATCGTGGGCTCAGCGTGCCAAGTTATTTGGAGCGAAACACGTGCGCAGAAAATTTAAAAGATTTTTTATCCTTTCAGCCGAAAGATTCCAAACATTTTTGTCTTTTAATCCCGACCCGCCTTTTTCAAATTCCTTGAAATCAAAAGTTTGAGTATACGTGTCAGCTCTGCTTCGATTTAACCAGATTGAAGTACGTCATAAAGGCGATAACCTGCCCCTTGTCATCCAGGAAAGCGATTACTCATCGCAATTATTTTATTGCCCAAAGTGCATTTACATGATTCGAAGCGAGAATTACCGTCTGACTAATGTCTCATCCACAGTATTGCCACTTGCGAAAATTTTTGATTTGGTGGGAACAACACTAAAACCAACTCGCTTCGCACTGCGCTCGCGCCGTCGGTTCTTTTGATCGTACGCTGAGGACGTGAACTTTTGATCATGCCATGCTACGGAACTTGTGGCGAATTTTACCAATAGTAATTACGACTCGAATAAGCTCGGGCTGGCGTTTTTAGCAGGTGCGAAGCTCTTTTTTAAAAAAACAGTAAACGAAATTGTCAACAATTAAAAATTTTGCGTCAGTGTGTCATTTAAGAGAAATTGCTTAATTCGGCAGTTTGTTTATCACGTATCGTTTACTGAATGTGGCATTTACTCACTGCGCGTTAGATCGTTGTTTTTTGGAGAAAATTCGAGCATGTCCAAAATTTTGTATATGGCTACGGACACCTGTGCTTTTATACCCATTTGAACCAATCTGTTATAGGTTTCAGTGCAGGCCAACACTGTTGTTATGGCAGTAGAATCTGTTTCGTCTTCAAAATTCAGATGGGCTTCTTTCGTGCCTGAGTTCATTGGTGACAACCAATTTATACTCCGTTCCGACGGAAACTGCTGGCGTCATCCTTCTGGATTGAAAATGTTTAAAGATTTGTGCTGCATTTCTATTAGTCCATTGCGTTACAGTTAGTTTTGCAATGCTGCGACGATACACATTCTCATGATATTGCTTGAGGAAGCTGTTTTTGGAGAGTTGCGTGTAACTGTAACGCCATGTGGATGATGTTTAATAACAAGCTCACCTGGTGGTCGGATTTTTTAAATTGAGAAGTTGACTGCTTGTTTCCGAGATATCAGTTCACCTATGTCATCGGTGCCTTTTGCAGGAAATAAGTGCTGTCTTAGCTGAGAAGTAAAGACTATGTCGTAGTCTATTGAAGTTGTGAAATCTACTTACAACTGCACTTATTTAAAGTCTGATTTGGTCCTTAACAAACCACTTTCCGCAGTCGGTCACTTCAAACCCTAACGCGGGTTTGGTTCATTCGCATGTTCTTGCGATACAGACCGCGACCTCTCTTTGACAGCGATTCGTTGCGCATGAACCACGCGCTTACTAATGTTGAATCAGACCTCCACATGCCCCCAGTCAAGCTTTGTTCGTGTTCCCACATTCAGGTTGAAACGAAAAGTTTGTTAGAATTCGCTCTGGTTCGGTAACGACTCGACCGCATGGCTGTTTGGCGAATTAGCGGCAGTTACTTCTCACAGCTGACCGTAAAGTGCTCGGTCGTATCAACGTGAACTTATAGTTCATGGTCATTAATTGTCCGTATCGTGCAAGTTCAACCAAGGGCAGCATTTTTGCAAAGCGCCTGATAAAACCACGCCTGCGAAGGAATGCAGCCTGGCCAGCTTAACAAAAAAAACAACTTATTGTTTCAGCTCGTATTTGGGCGGCCCATGAAAATGCTGGCCTATGTCTGCTTTGGTCACTGAAAGGGTGATGCTTCTGTGGTTGCCGCTATATTGGTTAACCTTCGATGTCAGCCGTTAGTTTATCCAATACCCATGCTCACCTTCAGCACTTTTTCAGCGAGAAAATGCTCTGTTGTTCAAAGCAGCCCCTCGTTAAAAATCTACCTTGTTGATTATCATCTGAGATCTAGATAATGTTCACAAAACTCAAATCGTATGAAAACATTTCCGTTTTTTTTTTGCAGCTTAAAGGAAGTCAACTTGATCTAACAATTGTGCGTGGACACGTAAAAAGCGTGGATTTGAAAGGGGGCCCGATATGCAAGTACTTCAATGTCCAGCTGCGTTCCAACGGTTTATACACAGGTAGTGCTGAGCGATGTAAATGTTATTCATTTGTTGCAGCAGTGCCACCCCAAAATTCTTACTTTTGTCGAAACACAGAATGTGTAACACGAGTTGCATCGCATATCGATGTTTACGCCCTACTATTACAACAAATTACGTCTGCAGTTGCAGCTTTAATCGAATTCAGTGTTGGTAGGGATAGGGATCAGCAGTGGCGCTGGTCTAACCGAATCACTGGAATGGCTATACTAGAAACTTCGTTAATAATGTTAGACCTCCGTAAAGAAACAAGCCAAAATTTGGTCAGTTGGTCATATAATTAAAGTTAGAATGCGATTTTGCCAAAAACATTATCAGTTTGCTCTTATTCAAATAGAATCTACGCATGGTGATTTTAGACTGCTGTGGTAGTCGAAAACCACCTAATTCGTCCTTCCTCCAGAAAGCTCTACACCAGTGGATTTCAACCTGGGGTCATTTGCCTTTTTTCTAGGGGTCGCGAGAGCTTCTGATAAAAATATTCATAATTACTTCTATGTTTTATATTTCGTTTATGGAACCACTGCTTGTCGTAGCCAAAATAATAGGATCACCTGGCAAAAACGACAGCCTGCTTTTTCATTCCGAATTGCTTTAAGTGTAATTATGACCATTAGAAAAGTTTTGAGTATGGTTATGACCATTACAGTACTGTTGCGTTTGGCAACGCACGAGTTTGTGACGTAAGAATGTGCTGTGCTTGTAAATTAAATAGGTATCTGAATGCGGTAGCTAACTTGGGAGTTGTTCTAGTTTACAATGAGTTGTGCTGTAGAGTTATAGGTGGGGGAACCTTTTTCAAAGTGGGGGGGGGCACAAGTGTACGTCAAAAACTATAGAAAAATGTTGTGGTTTGAATTGGCAACTGCGATGTCACAAGCAATGAAGTATGACGTCATTACCTATACACCATATGAAGGTCTAAATTACACTATTTTAGACAAAATTACACCACTATGAAAACGTATTGGTGAACCACCTGAAATTAAAATAGGCTGTTACAGGGACCACCCAGGTCAACAGCGTCACTTGGGCTCATCATACGATATATCAGCCTTAAATCAACCTTCATTCTGACTTGATAAAACCGTTCGACGCTTGTGTCACTGAAATTTGCATTTGCTTTCACTCTGGCTGGCATTATTGTTGCTCTGAGACGTTAGTTCGTAATGATAAATGAGAAATTCTCATGATAACTTCTCCATTGTTGAGTAACGTACGTCACAGAGCAATGACAAACGCCAGATAGTCCTCTGCTTAATAGGCTCATTCATATTAGCCCGCGTTACTGGACAATTTATCATTCCTTTGAATTTCATCTCGAAATGGGAACTGTTTCTTGGATTGGACTTCGAATCGAATGTTCCATGCAAATCCATCGCTTCAAAAAATATTCAGCCCGATATGAATTACGTTTTAAAAAATACTTAATTGCATAGGACAGCTCGGGCTCTAATGGATGAACCCGAGCAAAGCGCAAGCGAACGAAGTCGAGAGAATGCCTACTACGAACGATATTGTTTTATTCAGGTTACCTGCAACATGAACGCGAAAGGCCAGACAAGGAACGAAAATATATGAACAGTCACAAGGTCCAAAGAAAAGAGCCCGAGTTACCAACTTAGTGAAGTGGAGGGTGGCGGCACAAATATACGTGGGTGGTGTGGGTGGCGGCACAAATATACAAAGCAATCTCGCGTTCTCCGATATAACTTGCAATTGAAGACTCGGGCTCAGCCTGAGGAAACCGTGTGTCGGAGTCGCCCCACTGGGCTATTAAAAAAACAAGAACACAGCGTAAAAAACAGGCGAAAATGACGCAGCATTGATACTGTTGCAAACTCTCCGGTGGTGTTGCGTTGATTGTATGATTCACCACGAACGGGATGTGCGCGAAGAATAAAAATATATGTATGTGGCGCGAACAAGCAATAATTGAGTGATCTCTATTGTGGCTTGCTGCCATGGTGCGAAGCTTTGCGCATATGCCGCTCGGGATTTCCGATCGCAACAACACCTGTCTTAAACACATTCAAAATCATAACATTTCCACATCTTGAACACAGAGGTAACATGACTGAATACTCATTCTACAACTGCATTAGATACCGGAATGCAAAGACAAGACAAAGCATATGCAGCAACTAGCGAGTTGTCTGCTGCCTCTGTGGATGCCAATTGTGTTGGTAATGCAGAAATAAAGATAGCTGTTTAGTGTTGCCAATGCAAAAACAAAAACACAATTGTAATTGATCTGTCACATATTTCATTTTATGTATAAGATTCAGAAAAATTTTCACAATTAAGAATGGTGTTAAAACGCCTGAAATTACACCAATTTTTAATTGTATGGCACGAACTTTTTTCTACACGCAAGCATGGGTGTCGGAAGAGGGGCGGGAATTTGAAAATTTCAGCAAAAAAAGCTGTTTTCTTAGGTTCGAGTGGTAAAAAACAAATTTGCTCCAATTTTGGCCCCTCCTAGAAAACCTTTCGGAAAATCCACTAGTGCCCCCCTGGAAAAGATCCTTCCGACGCCCATGCATTGCAAAATTACACCATTTTTGTAAAAAATTGTGTTGTATTACATCATCTGGCAACACGGTTCAACAATACCAATGCGGTAAGCAAGCCATAGCAGTGTGACAGACTGGGCACGGTGTATTCTGCCAAACATGACGAAATCCTACCAAATTACAAGAAGTATATTACAAATAATACTGACAAAACAGTGCCAAAATTCTGCAACATATTTTTCATTAAACGAGTTACTTTAACAATAGACCCAATACTAATTGTGTTACTTAAACTTATTTAATCAAAATTCGAAATTCAAAAGGGGGGAAGGACCTCCCCAGAAATAACAGTGGGTGGGCCTAGACCCACGCGGCTCCCCGGTTCCGCCACCTATGCTGTGGAGTGATTTGCACACGGCACGAGTCTCTCTCACTGATGCTGCCATGAGCATGAATTTAAAAAATGAGTCTTTGTTCAACGTTGTGATATCGTGAGTTATTTTTTGTCATTTTCGATTGTGCAAACACAACTGCATTTTGTATGCCTGACTTAGAAATTTACGGAAGGGTGTCGTTAGGTTAAATTGAGTTGCAAAATGGGTCGCTGCATGAAAGAGGTTGAAAATTACTGCTCTACACCAAAGGCTTTCGGCGGTCAAAAACAACTGTTTTTTTTTCATAAAAACACCAAGCCACATGCAGTTCCAAATAAGCAGCGTTGAGAATTGTGCGCGTACCATAAATTTCCTCTTTTCAAGGTTCACCTGCGACTGTTTTGCTCGAAAATCCAAAGAACTGCCCCACCATGCGGACGATGAATGACGTCATGCAAGCACTGTCACGTGTTTTCGATCTCGAGGGAAATGGCACCAAAATATCTCTCTGTGAAGTTCGTGACGGACAAGGTGCGGACTTACCTGTTGCTCACTTTTCCTTCGTAATCAAAATTGAAGTTCCATCAGAACGATGGCGACCTCGCGTGCTAAGCGCGTGAGGTTGCTCGCGCCAGCTTGTCATATGCATAGGAAATTAAAAACAGTGTTTATTTCATATTGTGCATGATCACAATTAAACTCCAGGTTTGCTGCAAGCTCCTAGGACCGGCCCTGGTTGCATTGTTCTGGCCAATGGTGTTTTTCGGCAACGCCGTAAATTTATTCTTATCAGAAACTCCCCTTTCTGAAACGCGCAATCCTCTGTCGTTGGATGGCGCCACCGTGCTGATCGATGTGGGGCGGGGAACCCGAAGCCCGAAACCAAGCCAGTGGCCGCTTCAGTCCGGAATGGTTTGTGCGTTCGTCAACGTCCATCTGGTGAAAGGGGAGTGCAGAGGTACAGCATGATCAGTCAGATGATTTGTCTTTGCAGCACAGATTGAAAATTTTGTGTTTTATTCAAACATTTTCTTAACTAATTAGATAGTTTCCATGAGACAAAACCTGTACGTTTGCAAAATAAAAATCACCAGCTCTAGACATTGCTAAGAACGTGACAATGAGGGGCGCGGTTTCGTAATAATTATCGCTAGGTCAGTTTCCCTTCAAGGTTTCAAACTTCTCCACATTTATCGGTGTTCGATCGCACTCTGTTGCCAGGGTGTTGAGAAACACGAAACAGAATTGCCTTCTTTTTTCGCGTCAACGACGCATTGTCAAAATCCGCAGACTTTACAGCGTATGTTGTGTTGCGATATGTTTGCAGCCGCCGGCGATAACGTCGGAACTGTTTTGCTGGAGAACCCGACCCAGTCCAACCGACTCACAGCTGAGCAGTTGAGACAGGAGTGCCAAGTAATATTCGGGCACCGCGGAAAGCAAGTCAAGCTGTTCTCTTCGCCCAATATGGATCAGGGTAAGATTTTCGAAGACGCAAGGAATGAAACCTTTTAAGCGGCTGCTTGTTGCCGCAAAGAATTACAAGATGTTAAACATTTATACAACAAAGTAACCAAAGGCAGTGATGTACTTTGCAAGTTTCAGCCTTTTCTTGATGTTAAACTGTTGCGATCGGTGTAGATTTCTATCATCTTTAACCATTTCCAACATGGTATACTTGCATGGGGAACATGCAATAACTTTGGATAGCTTATCTAAAGTAAACATTAAAGCACAACGATACCTTGCAAAGATAAAAGAAATCAGCACATACCTACGATTTGTAGGTTTTGTAGGCTACAAAAGAAATTTATCTTTAGCCCGCGTTCTGGAGATCCATGATATTTAAAGTTACAAATTAATTAGGAAAATACATATTTAGAACATTTAACAAACAACTTCCCTTAAATATTACACAGGAATTCGTACTATTACCCTACCACCAAATTAACACCCGCCAGAAACGGAAAAGCGTGTTATGAATACCGTTATGTAAAGCAACTGCCAGACAACGACACTCGCATACGAAGGAGCCGTAGTATACCAGAAAAAAGTGTTATGCTTGCCAGTGTTTTTATTACAAAAATATTCTATTAAAAGCCACTAAATCTCTTGATTGAAGCAATGTCACATAATTGGATAATACATCTATAGTTCTTCGATAAAGTGATTAATACATTATCATTTTAATCACCGTTTTGTAATTAACTACAAAATGAAATGGTGCCAGTAGTAAATACAAGCCTGGTAAAACATCTCATTGGTCTTTCGTTGTGCAAATCGTGAAACTGTGTATTTAGTTCGAGTAATATAAAATGCTGCTATGGACTGGCTACCTTGTTGACCTTGGTCGGTTGGTTAGCCAGTACCAGCGCATTCGCTAACCATAGTGATTACCGAATATAAACTCTTGTCTTGTCTTTGCCTCCGGTTTCTAACTATTGTGATATTGTCGCTATTTAGGAGCGTCTAGCCCAATCTTTTTTGATTTTTTTTAGAAGTGAAAAGAATGCAAAGTATTAAATGTGTCTCATATATTCCGGTCAAAATCATTGTTAATATTCATTCAGTTGAAACAAACAAAAAAACAACAAGCAAGCGCCAGGCATTCCTCGGACAGTATATGCTGCGCTGTAACCAATAGCGCAAACACGCAGGGTTCGGCTACGATGGTCGTTTTCAAAACATGGGGGCAGACGAAGGTGTGTGTACGTCATTTATCGTGGCGCTCTGTGGTCTGTCAACGAACCTGTCCAAGGTCGAAGCGGTGTGAGATCCCCTCTCGTCACAGTTGCGGTGGCAACGGTGGTTTCCGTGGCAAGCTGGTGATGAAATGCTCTGCGGTTGTCAGAGTTCCCAGGAAAGACGCTGAAAGCGTTCATGGAACGTTTATTGCGAAACGCGGGTCGCAGGCCCCTTTCAACTCGTCACCCCCATTAGTCTTCTTGTAATGGCCTCGTGCGCTCCCTGCCATATTTTGCGGAAGGCCTGCGAACCTGTACTTGACCTCTAGAAAAATGTTCTGCTGCAAGCAATTCGTTTCGCTGTCGCGTGTTGTTTGAAATCGCCTGTTTTGGTTTAAAAACATGAAGTAATGAGAAAAGGCGAAGTTTTTTCAGTGCCGTGAAAGCTGTAACTGTTGTGCAAGCCTCGCACACGAAATACCGGAACCTGCCATATTGCAGTGGAAACCGTGTTGGCTTCAGTGTTTAGGCCCCACAACCAAACAGTATGTTGTAGTTCAGATTTTCTCCCATGATCAGTGAGACTGCGCACAATTCTTCTTTCGCCCCTCAATCCGCGATTCCCCGCTGTTTTGAATTCACCAGTGAGCTACGTTCAATCCGATAAGCCCGCCGTTTTCTTGCCACGCAACGCATCAGCGTTTTTTTACCGTCTGGTGTATTAAAACGAGGATCCATAACGTTCTATTGCTCTCTTGCCTTCGTGGTTGCTCACTGAGGACGGTGGGATACAACGGATGCGCGGTGATGATGTCATGTCCGCCGCAGGTTGCATCAAATTACAGAACGAGCGTAGAATCAGTGTAACATCCGTTTGTTGCGCCGTCTGAAGCATTGTAGTGACGAAGGAATAAACGCCTTTATTCACAATGTCGACGTAAGCAGATCGCACAATTTAAGTTTCATGGCTAGCTTCAATATATTTTTTTCAGATAATAAGCATTGGCGATGATGTGTTCTGATCCCTTATCGCTGTCGCAAGTAATTACAACGATGCCCGCTTGCGTAAAAGCAATTTTTCAGGCTTAACTTAGCATTCGACCCGTGTGATCTTGTTTCTTAATCTGTCCAGGCTTTTTCAAAAACAGTGTGACTAACTAAAATTAAGTTGATGTTTTACCACTTTCTCTTTTGGTTTCACCGCCTCTATTCACCTCTGTTGTCACTCAAACTGATCAAAAAGCTAAAGCAACAACGATCACTTTCGTTGCGTCTCCTCTTTTAATCGGGGATTGATGTTGTTGTGAAGCAACATTTCCCAGCCATCAGTTTGCAAAAGCGTACTTCTTATTTGTGGATACTTTGCGGAGACGCGTTGCGACTCGTTTAAAACGATTCTTTTTCTCGTTTGTGCAGAGCTTGAATCACTGGACGGCGTGAAGAGCAAAGATGTTGTCTACGTTGCTGTGTGACTCGACGAAAGGCTTGGGCAGTCGATAATGGTGCTTTGAAGCATCCATCGCTTAGCGCAACTTTCGTGTAGTGAAGTTTGTTTGGTGGGGTTGATGCCTTTGACTGACACGCGCAGAATCGTCGTGTCATGGTCTGTGTCACGCGGCAGTTGCACAAGTCGCAGGCGCAAGAACTCCGGCGCATCATGGTTCGCTTCATTGCCACCGCGTCTAAGCTTCGGCTCGCGGTTCCACTTCACGTGACGGAAAGCTATGCCATGCTTCCGGCATCTTTATGATTCTGAAAGCGCTTGTCAAGTGAAATGCAGCTGTGTTTGTTCGCCAGCTTAATTCGTCTTGTTCACTTCTGAGTGCTTGCTGGTCTCATTGCAATACAAACTACACGAGAAAAAATTTGACGCTCCAATCGTTACAAGCTGTTTATTGTTTATGTAGGTGTAGCCATATACGTAGCGCAACGTAGCAAAGCAACGCAAGCGTTACCGGACAATATGTAGGGATTGGGTTTTCCATCTGGTTTCTGCCTATTTGTTACCAGCTTGTTATTTTTGCGGTGAGAAGAGATTTCCAAAAGTTTGTACCCGCCTACGTCTGGGTCCTGAACGCGTTTGTTGAAATTGAATAGCAATAGTTTTTTTAAATGTGGAGACAAAGCATGAAAAGCTCGGTCTACCTGAGCGACGTAAGCCATTAAATGCCAGTTAAGTTGCAACTGCACGCGCAAAACCATGTCCGAGTTCGGTTGATGTATCCCGACCAGCATGAATGCAGTTAGTGTCGTGAAGCTTAAGCGAGCATATTGCGTCGTGCAAGCTGCCTAGCAAAAACATACGAGGTATGTTGTTGAAAGATTGTGTTGCACACAACACAGTTGCAAAAACACCAAGTAGAGATCAGCAATAAATCAGGAGCATGTACAAGTGTTGAAACGCACAGGCATCGATAGATATCGGCCATTACAGTAGTTCAAAGCATGAAAGCAGGTACAGTAGAATTTGCCTAATTCGTCACCTCAAGGGGATTATAAAAAACTGACGAGTTAGGCGAGTGACGAATTATGCAAACAGGTGAAAACTCTATCGTAGAAGCTTGTATACTTTATCATAGTAACGCGTATACATACATATATAGTGCTCTTATTTGCAGTAAAATACAAGTTTATGACGTTATGGTTGAATACAACAATTAATTCCTCTACTCCTATCTGGACTCCTTCATTTAATCAAGCACTTTTTAAATCTTTAACAAACTACAGAGACTTCCCACGTTCACTGAATGGGGAGTCGGGTCGCGCTTCGCACGTCGTGCATAAATTCGATAAACAAATTGCGAGGTGCAACAATTCTCATATGAAGATCCTTAATTTGTTTGAATTCCCACACGTACTAGCTGCTTAGACATCAAAAGCGAAACTGCAAATTACGTATTAGCCGAACAAAACGCTTCTAAGGGATAGAAAGAGGTGACGAATTAGAAGATGGAGAATTAGACGAACAGCATATACACAAAAGATAGGAATTCTGCCGGGACCGACGAAAAAGCAACGAATTGACGAATTAGACGAGTTCTACTGTAATTTGAAAGCAACTGAACAATGAATCAAAATATTTCGGCTGCTTTTTGTATCCGCAGGCGTGTTTCCGTAGGAAATCACCAAACGTCTTAATATGTTTGGGGACCCTTGGCAGCATGTTTAATTTTGCACAAGCAGCGCAATTGCTGGTGCATCAGCAGTTGCACACATGGACTTCTGTATAAAATCTATGATTTTGAACCAAGTGATAAAACGTGAAATACACACGAGGCCCGTGAAAGCAAGTGAAATGGTGATGCTGAGCTTTTTCATGATTGCTCATGCGCTACATGTTGCATTGAAGATGAATGGAATCGTGCTCTGGTTCTTTCATGCTAAATCCTGTCATTCTCGGATTTCTACTGTTCCAATGGCCATACTTGAATTAAAACATTCCTGGTGAAACACACCTACTGATTAAAAACCGACAGCAGCCCGTCAAGACGGCCACAGGCGCCGGAAATACAAGCCTTAACATTCCTTGCAAAGTATTGGAGGCAGGACCCACCGCGGGGTACAAAATGATTGTATCCTCTACTACTTTCGTGGGAGCGGGGTAAAGTGATTGTAATTTGTTGTTATACTTAAAAAATTAAACATTTTTTGAAAGTTTTTGGGGAAAATTGCTTGGTTTTCCCCCTGGTTGTGGGCTTAAGTGTAGATGTGTCTAAAACTGTAAATGGATGATGACAGTTGGTTCGGAATAGGTCAATGATCGTTGTTTTGCTCTTCACTGCATTTTCAAGAAAAAATTTGTTAAATCTGTAAATTTAGCACGAAAGGCTGTGATTATAGCCTTACACATTTTTCAAGCAAAAAAGCTCCACCCTCTGACCAAAAGCTTCCCGTGGGCCTACACTCAGGTTTTGCAACTTGGCTTCTGCGCCCAAATTCTGAAAATTTGTTCGTTTTCTGAAATGCTTAGGCCGTAAATATTTTTTGGGAATTTTGAAATTTCGGCCTTGCACGTTGTAGCACCATCTGTAATTTAAACACTCGAAATATTTCCACATGCACTCTCACCAGCACGGTTCCCTTTCTGCAGTTGTACATTCAAAACCCACAGAATAGAAACAGTCAACGACGCACAAAGATTATTATGTAATCAATCGAATTGCTGTTGAGCAGTTTATTTCCTGAAGGCACTGGCCGACGCGCATGTTCACTCGCTGATTAACACGGTAATTAGGTGGGGGGGGTG
>Ga0210059_1002471_pt1 | contig 28977 bp, 10 predicted proteins | sample Ectturendosymbi2_FD_188042 | JGI IMG/M metagenome (GOLD analysis project Ga0210059, IMG submission 188042) | Ecteinascidia turbinata endosymbiont from Florida, USA - Sample 2 (SPAdes) (version 2) | ecosystem: Host-associated > Tunicates > Ascidians > Unclassified | place: Key West, Florida...
TACCTTACGCAGACTAAAAACGTACTTGCGAAGTACGACCAGTGATACCAGAATGAACGGGCTTGCATTGTTAAGCATTTATCGAAATTACACTCCTTCCCCGGAACAGATTATTAACAGGTTAAGTGAGACATCCAACAGGCGTTTGAATATAAAAAACACTATGAAATGGTGCCAACATCATTTAAAGACTTGTTTCAGAAAACGGCTGAAGTTCATTGTCATAACACAAGATATGCAAAAAACCAAAATTATTTTATACAACAAGCTTCAACAAACACTGGCAAAAAAACAATTTCTCATCGAGGAGCTACTCTGTGGGCAAATGTAGAACAACGTTTCAAAGATAAATCCCATAACGCCTTTAGCAATCAATATCCAGGGCCGGCCTTAAGCTGATGCAGCTGCATTGGGCCCCGCGCCATGGTGTTTGGGTAGATTGTTCATTTTGCCAGATACATCTTGCGCTTGAGAATTCAGTAGAAACGCCATATAAATTACATTGTTAACACAGAACGCTCTCGTCAGAACTAGCAAATGTCCTCTCGAACGTTAGAAAACGTGCTCATTGAGCACTGCTCAATTCTCCTGTTAGTGCTGTAGCCTACTGTATATCTGCCCTCAACCACGATCGTAACACGGTTGACAGAATATAATGTCGTCATAAAATCACTGCTCCTAAGGGCCCCGCGCCTAGGTCTTGCATGGACCCCGCGCCCAGGTCTTGCATTGGGCCCCGCACCTGCTAGGGCCGTCCCTGCCAATATCGATCATTTTTGTTGTTGCAATACGAATGAATGTCTGAAAAACTATACTACTGGATATATCTAGTGAAATTTTCAATAAAAATATTATCGCTTCATCTGTCTTGTCATTTATGTATACGTTTGGCACGCGTTTCGGATTGCTCGTATGGTTTGTAACATGGCGCTTGGCATTTTGTGGTTGGCAACTGAAGTATTTCCATGATCCTTATCTCAGGTCTGTTTCACTGTTTTACGCAATTGTGTCTTTGTTTTTCACTTTTGGCAATCACTGAGATGTTTTATTGTGCTGGGGCACTTCAACTCGATAATCGCAAGGTTTTTCGGTGTCCTGGCTGCAAGGTTTCACTTGTTTTGTTTTATGAACAAGTACGACTCTAGATCGTTAAAATGCTTGTTTCTATCTACGTTGTCAATAGCTTCGTCTCGTCTGTGTTGGGGCGTGTATAATTGCCACGAGCATGATAACTTTGTTTTATATGTGCGCTGAACCATGTCTTGTGAGACTTGCGGCTGATATCAATAAAACTGTCAAAACTGCCTTAAATTATGCTATAGCTTCTACATAAGCCTGTATTCTACGCAATGCTGTATGATGTATTGACTTTGTGAACCAGTGGCGTACGCAGAAAATGTCCAAGAGGGGGCAAATTTTGTCACAATCGTGTGACGTCACAAATCAACTTTAGGGGAAGTGCCGAAGGCACGACCATTCTAGGGGGGTCCGGGAGCATGCCTCCGGGAAAATTTTCCAAATTGCACCTAAAAATACGCATTTTTGTGCATTCTCGAAGCAAGTTTTAGTATAATGCTTTTACGAGACTTATCAGCCGGTGAGACAGAAAACTGAACCTTTGTTGTCTGAGGCTCATGCAATAAACCTGTATGCGTGTTTGGATGTTATATGTTTTAGACATGTATCGCTCATCGAAGACGCTTATTGAAGTTTGTGGGCTCAAATCTCACGCCAGCCGAAGCTTTTTCCTGGTGTGGATTGTTACCTGTGTTAAGTTACTTAACAGCCACGTGTGAAGCAATTTTGTCAGTGAAACAATGAAATAGTAAAATGAAAATCAAGCAGACGAAACCTACAGCAGTCATAAAAAAATTTGCGTAGTTCGTATATCAGTGACCAGGAAACAAAGTCAGTTTATTTTAAATTGAGGCCCTTGCCCCCCTTTAGTTACGCCACTGCCGAATTCTGTTTATACATTTTTTTTATTTTTAGGGTCTGAGGGGGGGCGTGGCAGAGTGCCCACCTTCCGTACGCTAGTGGTGTGAACCATCATTTCGTTGCAAAAAACAATACTTACTATTGAAATGGAGCGTACAGACTTGATTACTTTGTTATATGACATTGTTTTCAGCACGTGACGTCGCATTTGCAAAATTCGCGTGCTTCCTTCTGTGGAGCTCGTTTGTTTCACAATTTATTGCCAATCAGACCGACCGTCGTTGCGTAGATGGTAGCTGACTGGTGAAACAAAGGTGTCGTCGCTAATTCCTGAATTAGGGTTTTTATCGAAAATTAAAAAATGGAAAGGGCGGAAAGACGATATTAGTTTAAGAGACGATATTTTATGATCTGCTTGAGACTGCGCAATTTTTAAAAGGAATGGCAAAGCTTGAGTGTTTTTATTTTTAAATGCTCCGTATTACCTTCAACCTGACTTGGTAAAGGCTGGAAGCACACTGGGCAGTCTATGAACATTTATTTCTGTCGCTTACTATTGTCTACGCACAATTTTAGTGATAGTTTTAGCAGTTGGTTTGGCACTTTTCAAATAATACCTGGAGATTGGGGATCAATCCCTTACTTCTTACGTAATGACGGCGCAGTTATTATCACAGTCGTAGAATGCGTCTGTTACAGTTCCAAAACCAGTGGCGTAGCTGAGGGGGGGCCGGTCCGCCCCTGGCGGCACTATGGGCTATGGTGCTGTAGGCTATAAACCTGTACAGGCTGTATTGAAATAAAAGTGGTTTTAATGTCGAAACACTACTCACAGTTGAAGGACATTTTTGATTTTGTAATTTAAACTATGGCATGTGTATTTAAGCGATTGTTGTCTTAGCCAAACAATAAACAGTCGTGCATCAGGGATGTTCTATCAATAGACTTTTTTACATGTCGCTGCAACACGCTTATCAACTCACTTGAGTCAAATTTTACTGATTCACTACAACGTTGATTGATCGAGTATTGGGGCGTTGTTTTCGTTTGATCGTAGTCTTTATATGACATCATACAACTTGAGTATGGCGGATGGCTGTGGTCAAACGTGCGTCTGTGGTGAGCTCTAAGCTTTCGTGTGCTCTTAATTTTTGCACTTGCGAGTAAGAGCGCTTTGTTGGATTGAAAAAACATTTCTGTGTAAATCTAATAAATGTGTAGTAGGATTTGTGCTTGAGAAATTTAATCTATCTAGTGTTCTTAAACAGGGGTTCCGCGGAACCCTAGTGTTTCGCAAAACATGTAATGGGGTTACGTGAGTTTTAAGGGATGCGTGAGGATTCCTCGTTTCTTTAGGGGAAATGATGTTTGCTTCTGTATGTAGATGCGTCATTATGAAAATTGTGTAGATCACTGGGCCGCATTCAGACTCCAAGCATGTCAGTTAGTTGTACCGGAGGTTGAGTGCCGATAGCGGAAAAAGAAATATTGATAGTTGTCGCGTTGCTTGTTCATTATTCTGCAATTAAGAAGAACGTTATTGGTGCATCACAGTTATACGATGTTGCCGACATACAGTTCACAGTTTAGAAAGAAGGCCCCCTCGAACTTTTGCAGTTTATTCAAAAGAATAACCTTGGGAACTCCGTTCCAAATGTCGTAATAATGCTGCGGATTCTCATTAAAATTGCCGTTAGTGTTGCTACCTGTGAGAGGAGTTTTCGAAACTAAAACTGATCAAGAATTACTTAAGATCTAGTATGAGCACCTTGCGGTTGAGAAATCTTGCCACATTGTCTGTAGAGCAACAATTGACAGATGAAATAAATTCCGACATTGCCGTTGACGAATTTGCTAACAAAAAGGCAAGAAAATTTACTGTGTAGAAAATTGTAGTTATCATTTGAAAAATAAAGACGGTCCTAATTTTTCACACTTTTTTAACTATTTTTCCCTGTATGTCATTTTTGCTTTTTCATTGACTGTTACTTGCAATGTTTGAGTTTTTGGTGCGTATTTAAAGCATACCATATTTGAGCATTAGATGCTGCACAAACTAGTTAATATATATACAAAGCTTTAAGAGCGAGTCACTGTGCAATACATATTTTTATGGGCTTCGGGGGTGCCAGACTCAAGGACCGCCCACACTCTTGCTACGCCACTGTTCAAAACGGCAACATCCAAATCCCTTCCTGCCCATACCACACAATTCAACAAGAGTTTGCATACAATATTCCAACCCATTCCATCTGCTTCTACGTCAAATAGCACAAGACAGGATTCGATGTCGCATTCCACGATGCAACGTTGAGCTTCGTAGAGAAGACTTACGTCATCTCATCCTAAGTGCTTCCAAATGGATATCCAACATATGAATAGCTTCCAAGAAATCCTATCGATGCACCGTGCAAATCGCGTCGGATTCGGGTGCTGCCATGTCGTTGCTTCGTAACTCTGTATGACAGGGGTTGACCACTATTGCAAAGAAATAGCAGGCAGGCATTTTCGATTACCTACAATACGCTGACGAACTTTAAATTTTACTGAGCTATTAAATGAAACAATTCAATTGAACACTACTTTGCTGGTAGTCAGCACTAGGCACAAACTTTAGCTTGATTCGGAAATTCACCACCGGAACGGTAGTAGCGCCCACCGTGACAATACTTTTACCAACCTGTAGCGGATGCGTCACTAAACAAACATTCAGTTAAATACATAACAGGCTTGAGCTAAGAGTTAATAATGCTGGCCGGCTTAGACCATCGGTAATTTTTTCGTAAAAACCTATTTTAAGGACTAATTAGGTTTCACCACGTAGAGCAAGGCTGCCCAACCCCGGCCCGCGAGGTTGTTTCAAGTGGCCCGCGATGTGATAAGTTCGTAAGCAGACTTTTAAAATTTTTAGCGTGTTTTTATAGGCTCAAGCATATTTGCCAACAAAACACACCAAAATTATACCTGTTCTTTCTGTTATGAGCCTACCACACAACAACTTGTATAACAAACGCTTCGAAAATATGTCAATTTTTTAGATTTGATTTACATCCATACAAGCTGGCAACACTGCGTGCAACTCAGGGCCCCGACAAGGGAAGTGCCGCCCTCCCCCCAGGCCACGGGTTAAAGCAAAGCCAAGCCTTTCAGTAAGGAATTATTTCATAACAATGCATCATCAGGCTGGAGTTAATTTTGAAAATTACACTGAAGTGAAATTCCGGGACATTTTGCTAACCGGGACGTATGGTAGGACCAACCTTAACCAAAATCTAAAACCTAAATCTATCTTCAGGTTCATTCGTGAAAGCCATTTGCTATTCCTTCTTTTCACTAAAAGTACCGCCCGGGGCCTTGCCCCCCCGTGGGGCCCTGGTGCAACTTTAGGGCTCATTACCACCCCGGGTTATCGCGTAAAACTTATAAAAATCAAGGTACTTGTTACGTCACAATAGCTTGTTGTTACGTCAAAGAAGCGGTTGTGGCCCGCAATAAATCTCCTCATGAGAAAGTGGCCCGCAACACTAAAAAGGTTGGGCAGGCCTGACGCAGAGCAATAAGTCTTCATAAGAACAGTTAAAGTGAACATCAGCTTGGCAGCCACGTGGTTCCCGCTCTTGTGTGTCGAACAAAGCACGGCATTGTTATCGATTACGTTGCGCGAGTGACCACAGTCAGCCGCGACGGTAAATAATAACCTATTTATTCGGTCGCAGTACAAACAGGGTCAACCTTTGAACAACGTACTGAGACGTCGGAACGAACGATATATCCTGAAATGAACGCTCATATGTTTTAAACTGACCAATTCGAAACCATCCTTGAACGTATGGCATAAACAATACAGGATAACGCATGTCAGCAAGGACAACCCCAACGGAAGCTGGGTGGCAAAACAAAGTCCACACATGAAATGAGAAAAGAATCTTCGGAAGCTTCCACGACGGAGAACCGTTTAATGGTGTGCCCATTCCTCCTACCACGCACTTCTACACTTATCTCCACGAATATTATCTTGCGAAGACAAGAATTTTGTTGTTGAGTGTCGCAAACGCAGTTGCCAAGGGTTTTGTCAGTGTTGATCAATATTCGTGGCCTCAAAAACCATAAGAACGGATGACATCGTTCAGTTCACGCTACGAAAACCAAGTAACTGTGATGGATATTGGAAACAGCCCACAATGAGAAACTGCACGGTAAAAGCGAAGTAGGCATCTCGTACAGAGAAACAATAAGTGAGAACAACAGCGGAGAATCATATAAACGTCGTTTGAAACCATACTTCAAATACAACGATATCAAACGCTTATCAAAAACAGTTAACACGTATGTTGAGACACCAACCTACAGCAGTACAGTGAATCGTGCATTACGATCCCGGCTGTCGTGCTACAGTCCGTTGCTGTATTTTTTTCGTTTTACGAAAGTTGGCCAGACGAGCAGTGAACCTGTGAAAGCCAGGCTTGCTCATTTTGGCGCACTCCTGTATTACTACCAGCGGCAGCTTAAATTGGGGGGAACGTTGGTGGTCAACATTTTTGATTTTAGGCTACAACAGTATTTTGTTTGTGATACCGCCTCTCAAAGCACAAATGACTATATATTCTAAAAATTTGGGGGGCATGTGCCCTCCCCTGGCTACGCCTATGACCAATGGTAACGTCAGAATGCAAACAGTAGGGCTGTTACGGTGCCTTGCGGTTGAATAGGTATTGAGGGCGATAGCAAAACATACAGTTGGCACGCTAGCCCGCGTTAGGGCACGGAAAGTTCTTCAAAAAATAATATCAGCGTCCGATTATGTCAGGTGATAACGCCAACATCACCTGACTTTGGCCACTCATTGGTGCAGTGATTGCCAAGAACTTCACTTCAGCAACTGATGACACAGCCGAGAAACACTGACCGCGAAAGAACCTCACACGGCGCTCAACCACAGAGCAATCGTCACCTTTCGGACATTGCCAGCGCTTGAGATGAGTCCGAGTCAGCGCTTTCAGCCACTTCAACGGTCATCGTGCTGCAGTTGGGGCTGATAGTTGTTTCCGAATTTGATCGAGTTTTAGAGGTGAACTGGGCGCCCAACGGGCCGTTTGTGATCATGAGAAGGTCGCGCAGGCCGCTGTTTTCTGATTCTAGACTGGACACGTATTCGCGGTGGGTTTCGTACGCTTCTTCATCCAGCTGAACTGCTTTCTGCATCACGGCCGCCATCTCGTAGATCTGCGCACCAACACGCATCTTAACGCAAACACATGTGAAAATAAGCTGCATCTGTGTTTCATCCGATTTTCTCCTCACTAATAATTGGCGCCCATGACGCCAGTTTCGAAAGCAATCACGTGCTACACCTTTTTGCGAAAACAGCATTCCTAACTTTTTTCACTGTGTTTGCCGGTGTCCTGTAAGTTGACAATATGCGAGGTCTACTTCGGAAAGCATGGGGTAATGATGATGTGGAGATTGTTTATATAACTTGTTTAGATTGTTTATGTAACAAAGTGACGCTTTCGTTCAGAAAAACTTTGTTGTGCGGAAAATCAACAGTTAGCGAGCAAACCAGTCTGCATGCGCTCAGAAGTTCGATGAATTTGAAAAATATTGGGTTCAAACGTACGAAAAAGATGTGTTGACAGGGAACCAAAACAAAAAATTCAAGGAAAGCTTACACGTGTCGACAACGGTCATACGTAACGGAAGCAATTCATACGTAACGGCGATAGCATGAACATGTTCTGCGCTTTACTGTTTGAAACCAACGCGGCCACCAAACTACCTGCTTAGTTATGGAAAAAGTGGCAAAAGCAAAACACTGGCATCACAATGAACCAATAATAGCTAACAACAAAAAATTCGCAAAGAGTTCACATTTATTGCCCTATACAGTACACCCGAAACTCACTGCATCTATTTGCTATACTACTCTAGCGCTGCTTTATTGCAAATACCGTAATTTTTAAGCAGTAAAAACGCTTCTCATAATTTAATTGCAATCAGCAATAAAACACACCTTATCCATCAATTTTTGCGTCTTAACAAGATCTTGCTTCTCGTCATCTGTGAATGTCGAATTCGAAGGAAAGACTTGCAGCAAGCTGAAATATCGGCAAAAAATATGCATCACATCAACATGAAAACTTTGAATTTGGCTGAAGATCACTAATGGCCAGAACCCGCCTGGGATTTCAACAACCTGCAATTTTCTGCTATGCAGAAGATAGGTGCATATTATAAGTGATTGGATCTAATCCTACAGTGCAACGTACATGTTTATTAGAAAAATAGAAATGTAAGCAATATTAGCCGTCGAGACTTCTTTTACATTCGCCTTTAGCACAACTTCAGGCAATTTGAACAATCACCAAGTCCTTGCCGTGAATGCCACCAACAGGCCCTTTTTTCATCAGTTCGAATTGCGTAACACACATTTCACCATCATATCACAGCAAGAAAAGCAGGTTCAAAGAGTTAGATTTCGCATAAAGTTGACCCTTTGTGGATGTGACAAGACCTATGTTTTTTACCACTAAATATGATCTGCTGAGTCGCAAAGACCCGTTGGTAAACGTATTTTGGAGTCAAAGTATTTCATTATAGTGTACAAAAGAACGTCATTTGCCCAAGTTTTCGGAAAAAAGTGCAATACTTCTCAAAATTCGGATGTCAAAATCAGGCATTCAAACAACAAGTTGGACACAAGCGAAAGAACATGCAGTGATGTACCAGGCACCTGCAAGCAGTATTTGCAATCGAAAAATTACTCATTCTACAATACAGCATTCCAGCTTTGTTAAAACCTGTCTTCATCATAAAATTCATCGCAGCAACAAGAATTATTTTTAAAATTCGATTATGCAAATAAATTGCTAATTCGTCTCTTCGTACATCTTCCGAGGGCGAAGAAGTGGTGCGACTGAATCACTTTCAAAACAAGCTGAGTAACTGTAGTTAACGTTATGTGCAGTGGCAATCGGGTATAAATCGTTATGTTTCTTTAAGTAACATTTCTCAAAAGTTTAGTAACAAAACACCGTGGTTTTCATGTGGTAGCGACTAATGTTTTCAATAATAACCTTGCGTAGGTACTGCCAAAAGCCAGTTACTGCCAAGAAGCGATCAGAAACGGAAAATAGTCCGAGTCGCTCACACTGTTCACATGTGTTTGGCCCATAAATAATACTGTACTTGCAAACGATGTTTGAAAAATTTAGGCAAGGTGCCTCGTCTTATCTCGGACTAGTAACACATATCAGCTGGAGAAGCTCACGTTAATGCAGATTCGATTTCAAACCTCAAGCACGCAGTTTGTGAGCAGTTCAGCCGAAGGTTACGCAACAGGATACTGCAGTGATAGCGAGTTTCGTCCAATATAAAAAACCTCCTTGCACCTTACCCAGTATTCCTGTTTATTACCATGTTGGTTATTGGTGTAAAAAGAGAAAAACTTTCAGCCTAATCACAAAAAGTGCAACAATGCAATGCTGTTGCTATACAATACTTAAATAAAATAATATCATACAACGTTGAAAAGAATGAGTTTTTCATGGGCCGAGTCTATTTCTTCAATTTTCAAGTAAGTGGGCGTGAATCAGGAAGTAAAGCCTCACGTTACACAGTTTGCAGCTTTCCGAGGATTTCTTTTAATCCACAATCTACATGTTACTTCCGACTGTGGCAAGAGGAATGGATGTTTTTACTGATTAGGCCGATTGCATGTTTATCAGGCAAACAACAACTTCTTCATCTTGATAAATTCACCTGTTGCAGATAGAGACCAAGTAATGAAGGTTGTCTTCAAAGGCTTAGAATGTAAAATCTGAACATCGAATGCAGTTATATGTAAAGGTGGATAAAGCCCGTGTTAAGGTAAAAGTGCGGTAAAACACAACGGTATCGGCACGTTAAGAAGGCAACGTTTGGAATACTTTTCTTTATCGTTTCGTTTTAGCGGCTTCTACCTTTTCCAATGACTGAGTGTACCTCATCAAGCAAACATACAACTAGCAATTAAAAAACTAAGCCTCTCTTGAACCATCACCTCATGTTTTAGATTTGATTGCAATTGCTGTGGCATAAATTTTAGCTGCAGATTGTATGGGCATTAATTTTGGTTTGCTAGCAAAATTGTTGATTTTGATTTTTGAACTTCCAGCGTGTGTTTAGGGGCGAAAACATTTTCTATCATCGTACGTGACGCGCATAATAGGTACGCTATTGAGCACATGACATCGACTACAGTAAAACGAGGTTCACAAAACATACTTCTTGTTGTTCATGAATTGAACCATCTGATGTCTGTACTTTGCCATTATTAGTTCGAGAGCATTCTGATGGTCTGTTAAACACTGTCGCAGTTCGTCATTTTCTGTTTGCAGAGATCGAATGGCGCAATTTTCTTGTTGAATACCTGAGTGCAGAAGGAACTACAATAATGAATTAATCAAGAGTAGTCACCCATTAGTAACTACCATTGCTTTCAGCTGAAGATAACAAATGCCTGGTTTAACATGGAAAAACACAAAGTGCATTCAACAAACAGAATCAAGAAATTGACGAATCATATGCTAAGTTCATTCCAACCTTATTTTTTGTTAACATACCATTTGATAACATTAGGTCAATTTCAGTTATATAGTCTCGACAAAACCAATTTTGAGATCATTCACTTTTCTGTTGTGAGATAAATAGGAAAAAAATATTTACTTTTCATTTGGAATGAAAGCATTCTTAATAACCATACACACAACAGCCACAGCAGGTGCAAAAAGCTGAAAGAGATGGAGATAATTTCTCTTCCAGTGACGTCAGCAACACTTTCAACATCTTATTCTGATGATCTGGCTGTAACAAAATTCTTCACATGACACCAACCAAACAATACCAATATTTTTAAAAACATTCCAAATCACTCAACAGTGAGTAGAACTGAAGTGAAATATAAGAGGTGAATAAAGAAGGGGATGAATTTAACTGAATGAAAATTAATGTAATTTTTAAAAACATTCACATCAACACAGGGAATTACCTAGCACAAGTGTAGACCTTGGTCGGTGTCCAGCAACTTTGTTCAACTCCTTGAGGTTTTCTTGATATGTATTTCTAGCTTCAATATCTTTGTGAAGGGATGAGGTTTGTTCAGCCAAAGCGTCAGCAGCACTGTCATGGTCCTGTTTCAAAGGTAAACACAACAAACCAATATTCTTAGCTGAATAAGTTGACCTGCTTTGTCACAGAAATCTCTATATAAAAACAGATTGTTGCAAGCTACACCTGCACAACGCAGCTTCTCAAGATGATTATCATTCATTCATATATCACTGCATAATATTTACACAAGTTGTAAACCACAGTTACAAGCATGACATTGACTAGTAAGGGAAAGGCAAGCTTGATGAATATAAATAAAGCTATTAAATCAAAGAATAAACTATGGATGTCAAACATGTGATAGCAAAATCATTTTTTTCATAGGAAATGCCTTTTCGCTAACGTTCCACATCCTTAAAAGACTTTGGGCCATGCATTTGGAATGAAAGTATTCTGCAATGTATAGCAAAAGATTGCTAATTAAAAAATTAGGCACTGATATGTAGACTTATTTTGCAAAAATAGGTAACAGTGAGAAAACTATGTTCCATTTGATTCATGCAATATGCTGTTACAAAAAATTTAGCATGGTTTACGCTTCATTGAAGCTTGTAATATTTTTAAATTTGAAACCAATACAAGGATGCATGTACAGCATTTATGTGGTGTGCCCATTTCATATAACCCCAAACAAGTATTGTTAAAAATAATCACTCTTGATGTTGATTCTAATGCTGTAAGTTCATAAGTCTGTGTGAACAACCTAGGAATCTGCATGGACTGTAATGCAGCAACTAGTCAAGCCATGGTGTGTTATTTTTAGATGGGGAAATGTTTGAACCATTTAAATTTTTATACATGTAGAAGTCTACCTTAAATGTATTGGCTCATACATACACCTCACAACAAGTTCATATTTTGAATAGTTTTCTAGGCTATTAGGTATCATGATTTCAGTGGCTTTCCAACTCTGCGCTTAGGTGTTTCATCTCAAATGCAAACATGATCATTTCAGCTTGGAACAAAAATCGTTGTTCTGGTTTTTAACAACAAACTAACTTTTAGCAGTTGTGTACATGTCATAAGAGTCTTGGCTCTCCCAAATTTGTGAATAAGATCTGCCTACCTCTCTGCTCAATCTTCTTACATACCTGAAAGACCCAGTGCTAATCAGTTACTTTTGGTTACAGGACATCTACTGCTGCTTTGACATTCACATTGGGATCAATTACAATTTGTGATTGAGCTTAAGAAAAATACAATTTGTAATTGAGGTTCATAAATATACAATTTGTGATTGACCTCAATAAAAGTACACAATTTCATGCGATTGTGATTATACTTAACACCTTCGCTGCCAGGTGGATTTACTTGTAAATCCCACATTTTCGTGCCACTTTGCAACTCCATATTTTGCAAGTCAATTGTGCTACAGAGCTGTTTAAAGAGAAAACGATCACTGGATCCCTAGAATCAGAGAAATTGGGTCCCTACAGGTCCATACTGGGTATCAAACACTTTCCTAAAAAAACCTGGTTTACATTGTTGGCATTTGCTCTGGAAAGAAGTCTGCTCTTTATACTTTTGATTCCGATTATCTGGATACCTTGCTCAACTGTTATCATTTGATGAAGCAAAGTAGTCTGGATAAACAAGGTCTGACTGTAATTCATATAATCAGTCATTGTTTGCATTCATTCTAGAACTGTGGTTCCCAACTGGGGAGGAATTCCTCCTCAGGGAGGAATTTCATGAGTTCAGGGGAGGAATTTCCACTTTACAGTTAAGTTACCTGTTCATTGTACAGTAAGTGTTGCACTTCTGTTGACACTGCCTCTTTCAATTATTGATATCACTTTATATTTGTAAGTTATTTAGTGGACTATCACATGTTTTTGTTGATAAATTTAGCGCCATTATTTGACAAAAAATAGTTCTTGTCCCACTTTTTGATCAAGTTATTGTTGTCAGTAGAGACCATTTTTTCATTTGTAATCCATACAAGTGTACAAACTCGAACAAAGCTACACCATGACAGGTAAACGGCAGGCAAGAGAAAGAATATATCGATAGATCAAATATTCTTGCAGACTCGTGTAATAGGGGAGGATTGAAAAACAGTTTGTGTAATAGGTGAGGAATGAGAAGTTCCAAAATGAGCAAAGGGAGGAATGCATTAAAAAAGGTTGGGAATCACTGTTCTACAATATTTCACCACTACGGACTTCAAAAAACATTAAAAAAATTATTATTGTCTACCAAACTCACTGGAATGGCCCTGAATCATTCTGTAGCGAGCATAATAACATACCTTCAAACGACCAACTAAAAACTTTGCATCAGCCAGTAGCGCTTCAATTGATACATTCATTCTGTCAAACAACTATTATCACCAGCTGATGAATGAACAGGTGTACAAACACCATTGAACAACTCTGTTTATCACTAGCATCTGTGATACTGTTACATATATATTACAACATTCTGCAAAACACCAAGATTTTCTTCAAACCTTGTAAGTCAACCAAAGAAACAGATATAAGCACTACAGAACATCACATTTTTACATCACAAAAAGATACTGTAATTGTTATTTAAAAAATGGTGAAAATGGAATAAACTATAAAGACTATCACAATCAAAACTTTATACCAAAGTAGTATGCACACTCGTTTATCGAATAAGTAAATGAGATTATTAGTTCATCATATAGTTGTAATTTATGAATTTAAAGACAACTAGCAAAGGCCTAAAAACTGAAAAAATGTGCTGCGTTGCATCATGGAGGATGTGTTGTTATTGTCAAATAAATACACATACACTGCAACAAACAAATATTAATGAACATTTTTTATCACACCTTGGAGAATGGAATACTGTCAAATAAAGACACATATACTGCTGCAGTATATAACAAATGAATATATTAACACCTTCGGCACCGGGTGGATATTCCTTTTTCAGGTGTAATTTGGCCATATTGGACAAGACTTCGCAACTCAATAACTCGCCAGCTAATTGAGCTGAAGAAATGCTAGAAACCTAGATTTCACCAAAAACTACCAGCAGTGAAGGTGTTAATTAGCTCGTTACATCACTACATAGTGCCCTGAGCTTGTTGAGTGTTATTTCTTTTTTTTAGACAGGAGCGCAAAGAACGCTACTGCAAAGTTTATTGTGACTGCAAAACTTACTGAAACCATTTGTTTTGCCGGTTTTGTAATTTTTCACATTTATTTAATCCAAACTTATTTTAAATCTAAATATTCGAAAAAAACTCTGATTTTTGCACTTGAATACTGAAGGATTCAATATTCCATTGTATGCATCCCTAGGTGTGGGCAATCACCAAGCAGTGACCCAGTGCCAGGCTGTGAAGAATTTGTTACCAGGCTGTGCAGAAACAATGCCAAGTTGCTCCAAAAATTACCAGTTTTTAATAAACTTGATGTTTGTCTGGAGAATACTACACTTTGTCTAGCCTTTACACACTGAAGACTGTTTATAACATTAAGCTAGTACAAAAATTTTAAATGTTTTTTCAATAATTAGAAAACTTGTATGGCTGGAAACACTCAAAAAACAAGAATTTAAAAAATTTAGTTTGTTTTTTATTTTGAAAATACAAAATCTTTTAATTTTGGAAACATTTTTATAAAGCTTGAGTAATCACGTTTCACATAAAATCACCTGAAAGACATTCTGCAAAACAACGCCAGGCTTAAACCAGTCCATAGCACAAAAAATGTTGTTAACCACTGGTTTAAATCTTTTTTTTCAGTCATAGACCAAAACATTTTTGAGATTACTGAAAAAAAATGAAAATATAGGCTGAAAAGCACTGTTATGGTGAGTTTTAATACAACTGTGAGACAAATGACTGAAATGTTTCAGTGATCAAAATGTCTCAGAAAGAATTGACCAAAATGTTTCAGCGAAAAAAGAAACCCAGGTTTAAAGCACAAGTATTGTTGATATGTATGACACTGGTGACATACTAAAAATGTGTACTATTTTGCTACGCTGTATTGTGTACATTATTTCATACTTTCAATATGTTCATTGTAACTTAGAATTTTAAATGACACATTTTCAATTCACACGTATATTTAACACCTCCTTCGCCAGGTTAATTCAAGTGGTTTGCTAAAAAAGCAGCTGTTTGCAGGTGTCTTTGTGTTGGCATAACTCTGATGCCAAAATCGCTAGAGAGCTGTTCAAATGCTCAAAAGATTGGGGATGTCTTCTAGTTTGCAGTGAAAGAAACATTTTTTGGTTTGGGGTTCTGGATTTTTTGTGAGTGATGTCATAAGTGGATGACTTTTAGGCCACTTTGGCCCACTTCATCTGGCCCTGGGGCTCAACTGTTAGATGGTAATATTTTGGTCAAGTTTTTATTGGTAACTAGGCTAAAATCCAAGTCTTTTGATACTTTGGATGATCTGCTGGGATTTCAGGTTCAAAAGTTATGATCTAAAATAAACAAAATTAGCAATTAATCCACTAATTAGATAATATTTGGAAGCTCTACCTGTTTCTTGAGCATCAGTATCAACGTGTCCCTTCCTTACTATTAACTATGGCGATTCTTGTCTACCCATATCTTCAACTTAAGTACAGTCTATGCACAAGTGACAGAAATCAGCACGCACAGATGTTATTTAATAGAATGGAATCCATTATTTGATATTTAATGGAATCCATTAAATAACATCGATGCGTGCTGATTTCTGTCACTTGTGCACAGGCTGTACTTAAGTTGAACTACTTAGATAATTAATTATTTGTTTATTTTAGATCATAACTTTTGAACCTGAAACGCCAGAAAGCTGATCAAAGGTTCAAAAGACTCGGATTCTAGCCTAGTGTCCAATAAAAACTTCAGTGAAATACTTCTATGTAGCGGTTCGGCCCTAGGCCAGGTAACATGAGCCATAATGGCCAAAAACCTACATCGTTTATGACGTCATTCACAAAAAACCCAAAACCAAGAAATTTTTTTCATTGCAAACTACAAGACTTGCTGAATCTTTTGAATGTTTGAACAACTCTCTAGTGCAATCAGTGGAAAGCTATTCCGTTGGTAAAACAATTGAAAACTGGTTTTAGGTCAATTTCAAAGTACGAATATATTGTACCCTGGCAGCCAAGATCACAACAACACTAGGAGTTGGAGTCAAATTTTTTGTCCGACTTCGTAAGTCTAATTGGATCACACACTTTAAGTTGTGAAGTCCTGTTGAAGTGGTACAATTTCTTTTGAAACTTTTGTTGAAACAGATATTTCTTGCTGTGCACCACAATTTACATTGATTGCTAATTGCTGCAAAATTGTTAACAGCCAAACTTCATTCACTTTATGTGAAGGAGTTGGAAATTTTGGAAAGCTCGGAGTCTGATGTTTTAGCTCCAATTCCACAACCCTGGTTGTTGATGTACTTATCAATATATCATGCCCATTTGAAGTTACACAACCAAATTTTAAAAGTTGAAAGTACATTGCATGAATATGCTGAGTTAACCTCAACACCTAAGGCTGAATTACTTTGCAGTTGCAAATGCAGGAAATCTATATATATTTCAAAATTTGTAAATTACAAAGTCAAAATGCTAAGTTTTTTGGTTAAAAAATTGGTTGATCTAGTAATCACTGGTTTTGTAGGTTGAAATATAACTCCAGAAGCTGGCATAAACTATAAGACTTAAACTAACAGGAAATTTATCTTATGCTGAAAAGGTCTGTGTATACTCAGCAATCTGATTAAATGAAAGAATCAAAATTTGACCAAGCATCTTGAAAAAACATCATGCTATAATGTGCCTAATCGTGAACTATAAAGTACACTAAATTACAGTAACCTTAAAGTCAATTGCCTTTTAGCCATTATTGAGTTTAGACAGTGTTTATTTTGCCATCAGTGGCAAAAGCACTGCTGGAGCTATTTTGCTATTAGCTGAACCCAGTTGGTTGAATTGGCCATGAGACAAGAACAATACGCTTGGATTAGCATATCGATCTTGGGTCATTCCACATCAAATGAACCAAAAAAAAATAGAAAAGTCAACCCACCATCTCAGATTTTCCTCAAATTTAATAAGCAGATAGAACTTTTCACATGCTGACTCCAACAATTTATTTTTTTTAATTGGTTAAGGTTTTGCGAAATCATGAACCATACAAAATTACTACTTTTTGTGGTCAACGAAGCGTAATGGCTTGCAAGAAAATCATCAACTAACTTTAAAACTAAATCATTCTCACTGTAATCAATTAGATGTTGTAAACGCTTGAAAAGAAGTTGTCCCAAGTATCTTATCTTCACTTGTGGAAAAAAAATTTCCAAAAATCCATGTGCTTACCCCAATGTGGGGGTAAAGAAAATGGGTAGTCACCAAAATCATTCATGTGTGGCATAAATTTTGAATGGAAATAACTCAATGAGCACACATGCTATTGGCATGTATAATACATCAACTGAAAGCTCTTATTGAAGAGATCTTAGTCTCAAAATATCTTCATTGCTTCTTTTGAATAAACGTCCCACAAAGTTTTTGCATAAGATTTCAATGTAGTTACACTTTATCCCTTTTAGTCGCTGTGCACTATTACTTTTCTTGCTGAACATTTCAAAACCACAACTCGCCGGCCAATTAAACTAGAAAGCTGTCCAAAGCCTCTAAAGATGCGGGAAGTCTTGTAGTATATATGCATGGTGTCCCAGAAGTCACGCACCATATAATAATTTTGTTTTTTTTCACCATATAATAATGTTTGTTTTTTATGTTTTTAATGTAGAGGGTGAACACTTTGAGCATCTGTTATGACTGTGATCAATAAAATTGTTATTTATATATATTTTCATAAAAATCTGCATGGTGTGCGACATCTTGGACACCCTGTATTTTTAAAAATTGAAAAGTTTGAGTTTTGGATTTTTTGTTTGTTGACATCATAATGGGGGTGATTTTCCAATTTTGGCCACGATCATTGCGCCCTGGGTGCCAACTCAATGAGCCAATTTTTGACTCAATGTTTTATTGGGAACTAGGCTATAATTCGAGTCTTTAGAGCCCTTGATTAGGTTTCTAACATTTCTGGACCTAAAATTATGGCTCAAAAACCCACATTTGATAAAAAATTAAGTCCAGCAAAAGGTAACCTTGGTCATTTTGGCTGAACACTGTAATTTGTTAGCTGATTGAGCTAGAGAGCTGTTCAAACACTCTAAAGATATGGAAAGTCTTTTGGTTTCAATTTTGGATTGTTGATGACATCATAATGAGAGTAAGTTTATGCATATTTGAATAACGTTATCAGGTCCTGGGCGCCAACGCCAATTTTTTGACTCAAAGTTTTATCGGAAACCAGGCTATAATATGAGTCTTTAGAGCAGTGGTCTTCAACAGGGGTGATGTGTTATGGGGGCAATTTTGTGATTTGCCAGATTTGGGAGACAATTTCTGTAGGTTGGGAGTATACTGAAATTCTGAATTGATTCCAAAAACAAAAACTACATTTTTCACTTGGGTACCAAATCATCGGATACACTTTCGACTCCATGGTTTGTAACAAACATTATGAAACACAATATATGGGATTGGTGATGTAAAAATCTAACTAACATTGTCTTGTGTAATGCCTTACTGCACATTATCCAAAGCCACAGAGAGTGTCACTGGTTGGCAGCCAAACACTGCCGTTATGTCTGGGTGTATTATTAAGCCTCATGTTTAAAACAAGACAATAGTGGAGAAACTATTGCAAAAAGTAGTTGCTAGTTTATTGGCCCAACTGTTGCATGAGCAGCGTCAACTAAGGGACATCAAGCAATAACATTTGCAAGCACAATTAAAAGCTCTAGAAGCATTTCTATAAGCTTTAGAGCAGGGGTTCCCAACCTTCCTTTTACGACGTACCCCTTTACCATTCTGACAGATGAGCATGTACCCCTTCAGCATTTCAACAAATGACCATGTACCCCTTCAGGATTTCGACAGATGAACACGTACCCCTAAAATTTCTCATGACAAAATATTTTGTCACAATTATTCATAGATGTATTTGACAATAAGCATATAAGGATTTTTGAATATATCATTCACTGATATATGTATAAATATTTGGAAAGAAGGGGTATGTAAATATATTTTTCTCTTCTATTGCTAACCTTAAATGTACCCCTTCAGATAGGCAAAATGTATCCCTGGGGGTACAGGTACATGTACCCCCGGTTGGGAACCCCTGCTTTAGAGGAATCAGCCGATTGGGCTCTGCTTTCATCTTTTTGCGCTGACTCAAACTTGTGCATATCTGTATTCAAGTAACGTCACTCCACAGGCAAAATAAGCAAGGATTTAATCAAGAGTCAATCACAATTTTTAATAGGAAATCAATTTCACGTAAAACTATGCATCATCAAGTCCTTACATCTGCAAGCAATGCTAACAGGTGAAATGTTGAAAGGCTAAAGCAAAGTCAGAGATGTGAACACCTCAAGACTGTAGTGTAAAATAGCACAACAACTACGACAAGTAAAATTGGAAATTACGTCTTACTCAATTGAAAGTATTCACTGCAACTTCAAAACTTACTGCAAAAATTACTTGAACTTGCTAAAACTCAACGCAAGCTACAATGGTTTATACAACAGAATACTTCGTTCTAGAAATAATGCAACTACTGTCAAAGGGCGTTTTCAATTTAGCTTGAAACAACACACCTATGATTCAGCATAACTGCAGAATGCATAAGGTAAATGTAAGCTAGCATTTCATAAAGATGGCAACCAAACCTCAGCAGGTGCATTTGAAATGCTGCAACTGACAAGAACCAAAATTCTAGCACGCCTGCCGTGATAATAAAAAACATCAACATTCAGTGCAGAAGGGAAACAAAGAAACTTTTATTCACGCGAGGGAGGATCATGCTATGAACATTAATTTATGCGTCAAGCTGGTTGTACCATTTATCTTCGCAGATATTCAGAGAGTGAAAATTTGGTTGTTAAACAAAAGTGACAATGTAAGCTTCATGTATTGGTGGCTTATTTACGTTACCATGAAACAAAGCATAGTGCCGCGACAAGGCCACTTCCTCTTTTGTCATTTTTACAATTAGGTCTGTTTCAATTGCTGTGGTGCGCTGACCTTCTCTTAGAAAATTAGAAGTGACTACAGGTCTGCCAGCAGTAATACGGTTCAAATAAAACGCTGAGTTTGAGACCTCGATTAACTTTCTAGCATATCTGAGGACAAAATTATGACTCAAAAACCAAACATTGGATGAAAATTCAAGTCCCGCAAAAAGTAACCTCAATAAAATTGGCGATTTTAGCTAAAGGCCATAACTCGCCAGCCAATTAAGTTAGGAGCTGTTTAATTCCTTTAAAGATTCATAAAGTCTTGTAGTTCAGAATAAAAATACATTTTTTTGGTTTTGGGTTTGGAGTTTTTAGTCGATGACATCATGATTGGGAAAGCTTTAGGGTATTTTTGATGACATCATCGGCCAATCCAATCACTGGACCAATTTTATGGTCTTTGGAGCCTTTGATTGACTCTCTAGCGCAGGGCTTTTCAACTCATTTTTGTCCATGGACCACCATGCCTTTTTAGATAACTCTGTGGACCCCAGTAGATAACCGAAAAATTAATCAGACACAAAATCAATTTACACATTGCATTTAATACATAGATATATTTCTCCATTGACCAGCAACGAAGTGGATAGTCATTTTTCATACGGGTTCTTTAGACATCATGGACTTTATCGCTGGTCAGCAGCGAAAGTATTACTTCATAAGAAAATCATGTGGACCCCTTCAGTAGATCACCATGGACCCACAGGGATCCATGGACCCCCAGTTGAGAAGCCCTAAAATAGACACTGTAGGCCTGCAGTCTACTGTTTAGGTTTTATTTTTATTTTTGGTAGTGTCTATTTTACCGCCAAGATGCTAGTGGCAACAGATCGGCTGGAGCTATTGTGCTGCCAGTCGAACATTCGGTCTCATGGCATGACACAATACAAGGAAAAAGGTCACTTTGTCAGGAAAATACTGTCCTGCTTGTGGTGTAATGGTTAGGTGTTACAGCTGCTATGGCAATGGTTGGCGGTTCGACTCTCACCTTGCTGACTTTCATTCTTTTTTTTTTTCCAGGCTCCACTTTTAGGTGTTACCTTCAGGGGTTACAGTAGTGTTGTTAGGTTAGGATTAGGGTAGAATTAGGGTTAGGTTAGCTTAGTGTTAGGTTAGGGTAAGGTTAGTGTTAGCTTAGCATTTAGGTTACCTTAGCGTTAGGGATAGATCATAGGTTAGCTTAGCATTAGGTTTAGGGATAGGTTAGAGGTATTAGGCTTTGGGTTAGCTTTAGCTTAGGGCTAAGGTAGGGGTTAAGGTTTGGTTGTACGTTTATATTTTAGTTATCTTATATTTACTTCCTTTCTTTCTACCAAGCCTTTCCATAGACACTCTGCCTAAAAGTAATTATATTTAAATAAACCCCCTTTTTATTGTTTTGTTTTGTTTTTCATATACCTAATACTTACTGAAATCAATAAATAATGATTATACTGCTAATAATACTGTAACCTGCACACATCCTTTACTCTTCAACTTCATTTGGTGACACCATGCATCTGGTTGGGAACAACTCATCCATGCAACCCACCCAATTATGGTCTGTGGGTAAATCTACTTTTCTTCATGATGTGTATTTATAAACTTTGTTTTCCGCCCATGCTACTTAGTACTTGTTCTTGCTATGAAATGTTGTACTAAAATGCCTTGCCCTCTGCCTCATAACCATTATTGCTGCTTACTTTCTTCACCTATATGCTTGCCTCACCTGCTCGTCTGTACATGCCTCATCTCTTCACCCATTGCTTGCCCACCATCATATGTGTTATGTTGATGTCTATTGCGTTGTTCTCTATTTTTGAACTTTAATGATGATAATTCATTGGTACGTCATCCTTCATTAATAATCTCAACGTTGTGGTTTTGTCCTGTTGTGTAATTCTTGTATTTCTTAATCTTTTTCTGCTTTGTTTTATACTACATCACAATCGTTATTGTGATGATTGCTGTATATCATGATGATGATGATACGCTGGCTGGTGTTGTTGTTTCTACCAGTCATTTCTTGTCTAATGTCTTAACTCACCTTACGACAGTTGTGTCATTTACGATCCTAACGTTGGCTAAGGAAGAATTTTTTAACGATTGAATTGATGATTGTGCACTAAAAATTACTTACTGCATGTATAGTATAGCTAAGCATCAGAACGAAGAAGAGAGACCGACTTTTTCCAGTCCGTTTTTTCATTGGATGCGAGGAAGGTAATTTTTTTCAAAAACCCAAAACCAAAATAACGAAGACTTTTCAGATAAAAAAACGCACGGGCAGAATGAAAGAATACAATTACAGTTTCATCCAAACCATGGGTTGAAAAAAATGCATCAAAATTCAACCAAAACGCCATCACAAAAAAGTCCAAATGTTTCATCAAATATTGACCAACTTTCCGGGAAACATATAGAGTTGAGTTTCATACCAGTTTCTTTGTCTATTTTAGTAGATTTGTTTGCTGCAAAGATCGCGGATTGCACTTCTACATGCACGACACACGAGATGTAAACGACAACCTATCTAGTATGGACAGTGAGTGCAAGAATTTGCATTTAAATCGCAGTCCACTCTGCTTGATTAAAATCAAAATTGAACTACTTTTCGGGAAACATATAGCCTATCGATGAGTTTTATATCATTTTCTTTGACTTTTATACAGCGATGTGTCCGCATCATTTTTGTCGAGACAGAGTCACAAGCCCTTCGAGTCAGAGTCGAGTCAGAGTCATCTAAATTTTTTTCGAGTCGAGTCAGAGTCAGATTCATGACTTGGTCGAGTCATTTCGAGTCATTGGTTTCCAAGCTCGAGTCAATGTCGAGTCACACGAAATTTGACGTTTTTTCTACATTTTTTTGCTATGAAATGGCACCCAACATGCTATAAAATGGAGCCCGATAAGTTAGAAAATGGTAGCCAATGTTGTTTTAACAAGTTTGATTGCAGGTTATTTATATCTAAGTTCTCTCAGTTTGCATTTTACTTGTCTCTTTCACACTCAGTCATTTCAAAAAGTCTAGCCCAACCTTTCTGCAAGTGTTGCAGCCTCTCAGTTAGCATTGTGTTGAATGTGCGATTCACCACGAACGGGATGTGCGTGATGAACAACACCCGTGTGGCGCGAGCAAGCAGAAATAAAATTAGCACGACGTGGACTTTTATTGTTGCTTGTTGCCACAGTGGGAAGGTTTGCGCACTTGCTGCTCTGCCTTTCCAATCACAACAAAGTGATGCTTTGACCAGGATGTGAATATGGTGCCACGTAAAAACTTCACAAAAAGAACGTGCAATAGGTGCGGCTTGTTAAAAAAACGAGGGATGTTGTTGCAACCTCTCGATTGGCATTGCATTGAAAGTGTGGTTTTCGCATGCCCAATACATGAAAATGACCAGAGATGAGCATGCTCTAGGATTTAAACCTTACGACATTTGAATATATTGATTGATTTGGAAGTTATCACATTTGTTTGAACAGAATTGGTTTGGAATTGATGATTTTCTTTTGAACTTCTTCGCAATTTTCGGTTCAGTTTTGGACTGCAGGTTACTGCAGGTTAACACTGGATTGCAGCCACCGACACATTGGAGGCATTTGTTGCAGGCACAATGCTGTGTAGCCCTAAGCCAACTAAAGAAAGGGTCGAACTGACAATCCTCAGCATGATAGCAATTGAGATTACGCATTTGACTAGGTTCAGTCTCTTATTGCTGCTACGAATTCAACTTTATATGTGACTTTATCACGTCGCCACCTGGGGTTAGGCTAATAACAGTGGCAGGAATTTGGATTAAAAAAAGATTCGCTTTTCGCATTTCAATTATATTTTGCAATATAGTTTTTGGTTTGGATTTGAATCTGGAACACTTCAATCACTTTACTGGTATCTGGAAAAGACTCAAGGTCACAGTATGAGACCCACTACCATGATCACGATATGCAAAAACTACATTAAACCACGATAAGGTGTCAAAATATTATGCCCTACTACTGATCCCTCAGTGAAAGCAAAGTCTCCGGTCTACCTCTATGCAAGGTGGGGACACTTGATCCTTAAAATGCAGCATAGCACAACTAGACAGGCAAAACAGAAAAATTGCGCCAATCTTGATCATCACTGAAGCGTAAAATGCTCATTTTTTGTGTGCAAACGAACTGGGTTTGTCCATCAGGAACTCAAAGATATTGTAAAAATGACTCTGACTCGAGACATTGACTGTGACTCGAGTCGAAACATTTTGTGAAAAACGTGACTCGAGTCGAATCACCATTTTTCTTAACGTGGCTCGAGTCGAGTCCGAGTCACCACAAATCGTGACTCGAGTCGAGTCATTGACTCGAGTCAAGCTATCACTGCTATCATAACCGATTGCTTTGCTGCAAAGATCGTGGGTTACAATTTTACATGCACGACATACGAGACATAAACGCCAACGTACCTATGGACAGTGTTGGAGACCTTTTATTCCAACATACAAATTCTATTTTTGACATACAATGACTGAAGACAACCTTACGTCGACCTGAGAGAAGCATAACTCCGAACCGGTCCGGCTCAAGACGGCAAATATTATTTTTCTTCTTTGAAGGACTGCCTTTTTCTCACATTCGAGTTGCCTCTGGTATAGAGATGGCACGGGCCGGATTTTGGGCGGGCCGCTGAGGTTGAACAAGCGGGCCGCTAACGATATTTTTAGCGGTTGGACTTCACCGAGCCGCTACGAGCCGCCCGCTGATGTTGAAAAACACTAAAATTTTTTTGAGCTGAAAGAATCACTTGGTGGCAATAAAAGTGACTGAAACCACTTGGCATTGCTTTGCCGTTACTGCATTTTTAAGGCAAATTTGCTTTTCCCATATGTGAGCACTCCGTCAGGCGCGACTGGCAGGTACCAGAGATGATCGGATAGTGGATTTTCACTATCTGATCCTAACCTGTTTTTGACAAATGATATCCGTATCCGATCCGAATCCTGTTTTGGTTGAAATCATACTATCCGTATCCGAAAACTATCCGAAAGTGTATTGTGATGCATAACATATATTTTGTGCTGTGCCTATTTTGCCTTGTTAGGCAAAACAACTGCTGGAGCTATTTTGCCTTTAGCTGAACACAATTGACTGAAGTAGTCACATAATAAGTTTGGAATGCATGTCTTGCATAATTGACCTTGAAATCTGTAACAGCTCAGTCCCATGCATGGATGATGGTTGTTATCGTTTCAGGGTTGGCAAGCAGTTAGCAGCTTCTTGTTTGCATTAAGTTAACTGTCGGCTAAATCCTCACTCTAAACCCTGAACCCCTAACCTACAACCTGAACCTAAACCTTGACCATAAGACCTGATCCTAAACCCTAAGCAAACCCAACCAATTGTCTCTGCGTATCTGGGATTTGTGCTTGTCAAATGATCAATTCAACCACTTGTGTTCGAATGAAGACAAAATAGTCCCATCACAGGTTTTGCTTCTTGAAGCAGAATAACACTACCTGAATGCGTTGTGCCACTTTGGGCCCTGTCGTCATGCTTATAAACAGAAAGTTTGGCATATCTTGCAAGCTTGACATATCACGTAACCTAAGTACTTTTCAGAGTCAATTGCATTAAAAAGCAAACTGAAGTTTTGCCACACAGTTCCGTTGCCACGGGGAGGGTTTGGTGGGCTTAGCCCCACCGAAACAAAGCTCCAAACCCCCAAGATTTTCTGGTGATGGTTCTGTTGCCACCCCAATCTTTTCATTAGCCATTTCTTTGGTAACAATGGTTAGATTTTAACACCATCCATGAGTTCACATTCATAACTTCATTTATTAATCCTACCCATGGTTGCATTTTAACCAAACCTAACTACGTAGCAATGCTAGCCTACAAACCAAAACAGCATTCAAGAAAATACGCTGGCTTTCATTTATATTGAAATGACTGACCATAAATTCAGTATAACGAGTCAGTGCCACAAAACAACAATTTTGCATATCATGTTTGAGAAAAAAAGCTATCTGGCCTGGTATCATCCAACAACCAGTCAATGCAGGCTAACGTAGAACAGGCGTGAAAACTGCAAAGCCTGGTGTAGAATACAGACCACATTAAAAGAGCTAGAGTGCTCTAGCTAGTCTAGACCAGTGCTCTTCAACTTTTTCGTTGCGGTGCACCCTTAAAGATGTTTTGACGAACTCATGCACCCTATTTACTTAAACACTTAAACTCATGCACCCTACTTACTGACACTTCACCCGTGTCCCCCACGTAATTGAGCCCATGTCTGTAAGTACCCTGGCCTAAATAAGCAAGTTCCTAATTCAGTAACTCAACTACACAATTCAATTGATAGTGGCTCATAGTCTTTTGCTTATGAATCACAAATAATCATCTAGATATAACAATTGGCTTGATGTGGTGTGATGCTTATGCACCACGCTGTATAATCTGCAAAGTTTCGGTTAAATCCTGAAAGTCATTGGTTGGTTAATGGTTCATTTTTGCTAACAGAAAGCTTTTATAAAAATTATCTGTTTCGTGTGACAAGTTTGTGATGCACCTTTGTGAACCCTTTCTAAGTGGTGCACCCTACGCATATATTGGTACACCCTATGGTGCACCGTGCACACCGGTTGAAGAGCGCTGGTCTAGACTACAGATCACAGTAGACTTGCACTAGTTAGCCTTAGTCCAGGTACGCAGCAAACAATGTTCTTATGTATACCGAAAGAGCCCTATTTTGCCAAACGAGGTGCAGATTCATCCTGCCAAACTTCGCATGTCCAATTACTAATTTAGCAGATTATGAGAGGGAATGGGATTACGCTACGGTACTGTGATTACACCACAGGCAGACTCGGAGTCATGGCAAAGAGGGCTGAAAAGATGCTTATGATTGATTATAAGAAACGAATGATTATGCAATGTGCAACTTCTTCCAAAAATCTGAATCCTCGAAATATCGAAAAAAGCGTTTCGGATATCCGGATCCGTATCCGGTTCCTGTTTGATAGCCGTTTTCGGATATCCGTATCTGGTTGCAAACTCACTATCCGCCGGATATCCAACCGGCAAACCGGATAGTGATCATCTCTGGCAGGTACACTTTAAGGTAGCGCTTTTCAACCGGTGTGCACGATGTACCCTATGGTGCACCAACATGTGCGTGGGGTGCACCACCAAGCAAGGGTTCACAAAGATGCATCACAAACTTGTCACACGAAACAGATAATTTTTACAAAAACTTTCTGTTAGCAAAAATGAACCATTAACCAACCAATGACTTTCAGGATTTAACCGAAACTTTGCACAATCTAAAGTGTGGTGCATATGCATCACACCATATCAAGCTAATTGTATTTAGATGATTATTTGTGATTCATAAGCAACAGACAATGAGCCATTATGATTTGAATTATGTAACTGAGTTACTGAATCAGGAGACTTGTTTATTTAGGCCAGGTTAATTACAGATATGGACGCAATTAGGTGGGGTACACGAAGGAAGTGTCAGTAAATAGGGTGCATGAGCTTAAGTGTTTAAGTAAATAGGGTGCATGAGTTCGTCAAAATATCTTTAAGGGTGCGCCGTAACAAAAAAGGTTGAAGAGCACTGCTCTAAGAAACATTTTGTGCACGGTGATAACTTCTTGCATGAGCGTGGCGGTCAGTGGTTTTGGTGCTCAGTTTCTTCTCGGATGAAACGTGTTGTGCAAAATTTTGATGGCGTGCTATAGGTGTTTTTGATATATGAACCAAATCACAATTGCTTTGTCAGTAAGGTTGCGGGGTTTTACGTTCAGAGTCTTAGGTTTGGTGATTTAGGTTTAGGTTAAAGGTTGAAGGTTTTATGATGAGGGATCAGGTTTAGGCTTGTAGGATGAGAGTTTTAGGTTTAGAGCAAAACGGCGTCCAGACAGTATCCAACGGGAGCTTTACTTTTGTGCGGAGGTCTTGACATTATAAAATTGGCAACAAATCCACTGATTTATACAGTATAGTTTCATATTTCAGTTTGTGGGGGCTTGGAACTTTCTTTGGGTGGCTAACCCAAAAAAGCTATCCCATGGTGACGGGACTGGTTGAGGGTTTTATTTTTGGGTTTAGGGTTTAAGGATTTAGGTTAAGGTTTTATGGTTAGGGCGTTAGGTTTGGGGTTTTAAGTTTAGGTTTCCAGGTTTTAGGTTTAGGGTTTCAGGTTTAAGGTCTTAGGTTTAGGGTTTTAGGCTTACACATTAATCCAAGCATGTAACTTTGTTTATTGTGCATGTCACATGATATGTTCACTTCAACCAATCATGTTCCACAAAAGGCAAAATAGTCTCAGCAGATATTTTGCCTCAGAAGGCAAAATAGACCTTGGAGATATTTTTCCTCAGGAGACAAAGTAGACAAGACTGCCAATTGTTTATCAGGCCATGGGCAGGCCGATTTGGAAAAGGATAAATGTTGTCGATCCACAGGTGGTTAATGGGCTGAATGTTTCGGGCTATGAGCGGTCCGGGCCTGAAACATCCTGGATCGTGTCATCTCTAGCCTCTGGACCTGCAGTTGGAAATTCAATTCATTTGGCCCGTGTCTCTGGCACAGGACCAACTAGCTAACTCTAACTCCCAGCTGGCCTGTATCTCTGGTACAGGACCCAAACCAGAAAGGTAACTCTCATTTGACCTATGCAAATCTCTGTCATTAAGTCGTAACTGCTTAACCTTGGTACACGAAAAGCGGAAGTGCTAAATAGCCTTATAATAAATACTACGGCCAAAGCAAACGATACAACTGACATCTTGCAAACGTTTCGATAACAACTGTTATCATCTTCTGTGCATAGCAATAGAACTGC